>Ga0070731_10000372_pt1 | contig 63187 bp, 50 predicted proteins | sample Coa_R1_2_FD_66448 | JGI IMG/M metagenome (GOLD analysis project Ga0070731, IMG submission 66448) | Surface soil microbial communities from Centralia Pennsylvania, which are recovering from an underground coalmine fire - Coalmine... | ecosystem: Environmental > Terrestrial > Soil > Unclassified ... | reverse complement strand
ATTCCGAGCCGGAGGAAGCCGGTCGCCACGGTCACCCGCGGATCGCCCGGCGCGATCTCGTCTCCCGCCAGCTGCTCCAGGAGGAATCGGTCGTACGGCTTGTCCTCGGTGAAGGCCCGGATGACATAGTCGCGGTACGGCCAGGTGTTGGGACGGTAGGCGTCCTGCTTGTAACCGTCCGACTCGGCGTAGCGGACCAGGTCCAGCCAGTGGCGCCCCCAGCGCTCGCCGTAGCGGGGGTGGGCCAGGAGCCGCTCGACCTGCTTTTCATAGGCGTCCGGGGAGGCGTCCTTTTCGAAGGACTCGATCTCCGCCGGGGTCGGCGGGAGCCCGTGAAGGTCGAACGTCAGGCGACGGAGCAGCGTGCGGCGGTCGGCGTCCGGCGCGGGGGCGAGTCCTTCGGCCTTCAGCCTCGCATGGACGAACCGGTCGATCTCGTTCCGGCACCCCTCGTCGGCCGGAGGGACGGCGGGCGACCGGACCGGCTGGAAGGACCACCAGGCACGGTCGGCATCGGTGATCTTCTTTTCGGGCTTCCGGGCTTTGGCCACCTTGGCCGACCAGGGCGCTCCGCCGGCGATCCATCTCCGGAGGAGGTCGACTTCCGCCCCCGGCAGCCTCTCCTTCGGAGGCATCTGCAGATCGGGGTCATCCCAGCCGACCGCGCGGACCAGGAGGGACTTCTCGAGGTTCCCGGGAACCAAGGCCGGTCCCGTCTCCCCTCCCTTCAGCAGCGCGTCGCGGGAATCGACCCGAAGCCCTCCTTTGGGTTTCGGGGATTCGGCGCTGTGGCACTTGTAGCAGCGGGCGGCCAGCAGCGGGGCGACTTTGTCCTCGAAGAGCCTGACCGTCTCGGCGTCCTCCTGCGGAGAGGCCGCCGGCAGCACGAATAGGAGAGGGATGAGCAGCGATCGCAGGTGCATAGAAACGGTAGTCCGATACCTCATTACATGATACACGGATCCAGAGGCCAGGTTCCGCCGCTATCCACCTTTCCGGATCGCCCGCTCCACCGCCTTGAACATGGCCTGGGTGCCCAGGTCCACTTCCCCGTTGGCGCGATTGTCCTCGAAGTAGCGTTTCGCCGCCGCCGCCCCGGCCAGCGGCAGGCCCACCTCGGCCGCGGTCTCCTCGATGATCCCCAGATCCTTGAGCATGAGGGCGATCCGGCCGCCCGGCTGAAAGTCCCGCTTGACGATCTGCGGCCCGAAGCGCTCCAGGGCCCAGGAGCCGCCCGCGCCCGGGACAAGCGCCTCCACCAGAGTCGCCGGATCCAGGCCGTTCAGCCGGCCCAGATGCAGCGCCTCGACGATCCCGACCATGTTCACCGCGCACAGGATCTGATTGCAGGCCTTGGCCGTCTGGCCCGAGCCCTGCGGTCCGAAGTAGGTGATGCGGTTCCCCAAGAGGGACAGGAGGTCGCGGACTCGCTCCAAATCCCCCTTCTCCCCGCCGACCAGGATCGACAGCGTCCCGTCCTTCGCGCGGAATTCCATCCCGGTCACCGGCGCATCCAGAAAACCGACGTTCCTCGCGCGCAGCGCCGTCCCCACCTCGCGGGCCGCGGACGGATGGATCGTCGTCATGTCGACGAAGACCGCGCCGGCCGGAGCGCCTTGGGCCGCGCCGTCGGACCCCAGGATCACCGCCTTCACCGCCGCGGAATCGGTCACGATCGAGATCACCACCTCGGCCCCTTCCGCGGCCTCCCGGGGCGTGGCGGCCCGGCGGGCGCCGGCGGCGACCAGGTCCGCGGCCTTCGATGCATCCCGGTTCCAGACCGTGACCCGGTGGCCGGCATCGACGAGCCGGCGCGCCATCGCCCGGCCCATGATGCCCAACCCGATGAATCCCACGCGTCGCGGCATGTTTCCTCCCGGATGATCGCTCCTTTATATCAACTTCAAATTGTCTTTGCCCGCGTCCTGGGCTCGGGCACAATCAACGCTCCATGAACGCTCTGCTGGCCGCCGTCGCCCTCCTCCAGGTCCAGGTTCGGGACGAGCCGAAGGACTGGAAGCTCATCACGACCGAGCACTTCGGCCTCTACTACCCCTCCGACGAGCTGCTCCCGCGCGCCAAGGAGTTCGCCGGCTGGTTCGAACGGGCGCGCGCCGAGCTCGTGCAGACCATGGGGGTGGAGCCCGAACGGGTTTACGTCTTCCTCTACCGGTCCTTCTTCGATCTCGAGCAGTCGAGCTTCCTCGCCACGTCGTCGGGCCTGCCGCTGTCCCAGCGGGTCAAGGCCCCCCCGGCGATCCGGGAGGCGACGGCCCAATCCCGTGCGCGCCCGCAATGCCGCCTCAACTCGAAGTCCCGCGCCCTGGCGCTGTCCGAGCCGCTCCGCAATCGCATCTTCATCCACTGCCAGGCGAGCGATATGTGGAACTATTGGTTCATCAAGCACGAGCTGGCGCATCAGTTCCAGTTCGAGCACCTCTACCCCTTCCGCCTCCCCAGCTGGATGATCGCGATCAAGGATCCCATCATCCCCGAATGGTGGTGGGAGGGCGGCGCGGACTATTGGGCGGGCATCTTCGAATCGGAAAAGGACGCCTATGTCCGCGACCTCGCCGACGAGCGCCTCTACGACCTGAAGGAGCTCTACAGTGCCGACATCCTGAATCCGTACGATCAGATCGCGATCTACTACGAAGGCTCCTACTTCTGGCGGTTTCTGGACGAGCAGTACGGGCAGGGCACCGGTCGGCGGGTCTTCGATCGCACGAATCACGGCCTTCCGATCGCCTCGCAGAAGCCGGTGCAGGCCGTGGTCGGCAAGGCGCGCGTGGACATCGAGCGCGACTTCGACACCAATCTCCGCGCCCGGTGGGCTCCGATGATGGCGGGCCGCACCCGGCCCACCGACCGCCTGACGGACACCCGCGAGTACTACCGGCGCCACACGATCGGCGGCATCTGGAGCCCGGACGGAAAGCACCTGGCCTGGGTCAGCGATTCGAGCGTCGTCCCCGAATTGTTCGTGGACAACCGGGGACTGCTCGGCTGGGACCGGAGCCTCGACGGGAGCGTGCTCGCGTCGGCCCCGGCCTGGTCGCCCGATGGACGGCGCCTGGTCGTGGTCCTGCAGCGGACGAATCACGACAATCTCCTGCTCGTGAACGTCGACGGCGGCTCGACGACCCTCGCCCCCGAGGTCGACGAGATTTATGATCCGTCTTTTTCTCCCGACGGCAGGAAAATCGTGTTCGCGGGGCTCACGAAGGGAACGAGCGACCTCTATCTGCTGAACCTCGAGGACCAGCACCTGGAACGCCTCACCAACGACCCGGACGCCGACAGCAGCCCCAGCTACAGCAAGGACGGCAGGCTGGCCTGGGTCAAGGAGACCGAAGGCCGCACCAACATCTACGTCGACGGCAAGAGGGTGACGAAGACCTGGGCCCAGCTCGGCCATCTGGAGTGGGCGCCCGATGGAAAGTCGATCGTCGTCGCCGCGGACGTCGACGGGGTGTTCGACGCCTTCCAGGTGGATCCGGAGACGGGGAAAGCGAAGCGCCTGACGAAGGTGCGGGGCGGCATCGGCTATCCGTCATGGCATCCGACCGACGGAACCCTCGTCTTCACCTATTTCGAGGGCCGGGGCTTCGACATTTACCGCGTGAAGCCCGAGCCTCAGGACGAGCCGCATTTCGACCAGGAGGACCGGAAGCCCTGGTACGACCAGTTCCGGAAGGAAGCGCCGGCCGGACTGCCGGAGGAAAAGACGCGCGTGTTCGGCGTCAACTGGCTGCAGTTCCCCGTCACCAGTTTTTCCCTCGTGCTGCCCGGAGCCGAGTTCGAGATGGGGGATCGGGACGCCGAGAACACCCTGTCGGTGGGCGGGTACGGCGTCAGCAGCCGCTACTGGAACGGATCGGCGACCATCTCCAACACCCGCTGGAGACCCACCATCGGGGTCACCGGAGTCGCCGCGCGGGATACGGGTCTCCTGGAGACGGCGGCGACCGCCTTCGTGGACCTGCCGATCCTGGAAACCCTCGAAGTCGGCGCGGGCTGGACGGCGCGGAACCGGTCGGAGTATTTCGACCCGCCTCCCAACGCCTACATCTTCGACTCGGGCCCCTCCGTCTCCGCCCTGTTCACCAATCTCCAGGGCGTCCATCCCTACGATCCGTCCTGGGGCCTCTCGATCGGCGGCAGCGCCGCGGAGTTCAGCCGGGAGTTCGGAGGGGACCGCGAGCTGAACGAGTATTCCGGCTTCCTGGAGACCTCCCACGCGGTGATCGACCAGGATCTGATCCTCTGGTTCCGCAGCACCTGGGCCCGGCTCGTCGGCCGGGAGTTCCTGAGCGACGAATTCCTCAAGATGGGACGGGTCGTGCGGGGAGCGAGCAATGGCCTGCGCGGACTCGAGGCCTACGGCGAGCACCTCGAGGTCCGCTTCCCCCTCTACCGGGATTTCCTCTGGAAGCCGCTCGAGGTCATCGGGTTGGGGGAGTGGCTCATCCTGAAGGATCTCCGGGCCTTCGGCTTCGGGGACCTGGGATATGAGGCCACCAACGTGGGAAGCTTCCACCAGAACTACTGGGCGTACAGCACCGGCGTCGGCCTCCGGATCGACCTGTCGTTCATGGTCTGGCCGGTGGTCAATGGCCGCGTCCCGATCCGCCTGGAAGGCTGGTGGGCCTTCGTCGGACAGCCTTATGAACCCAACCGGGGAGTCCTGGGCGGCAGCTTCACGCTCGGATTCTGAGCTCCAGGAAGTCGCTCCCCTCCCCCGCCGGCCCACCCGACCGACCTCTCGTCTGCGGAAGGGCCGATAACTCGCTTCCTTCTTTCCCTGCCCTCCGCCGGCGCGATCCCGGCCATCGTGATCGCCGGGGAGGATGCCCGGAGCTTCGGCGGACGGCGAGCGTCCGGCGGGGCCACGCTCAGTCCGCCGCCACCTGGCCAGTGGAGTACCCGGCGAAGACGTCGGCGACCTTGCCCGCCTCGGCGTCGCCTTCGTGCGCGTAGACGCGCCACTTGAGCGTCAGCGATTCGCCCTTCTGGAGGGTGTTCTCGCCCTTCAGGATCCACGGATTCGCCGCGAACAGGCCGTAGGCGCGGACGTGCCAGTCCGAGGGATACCGGAAGCTGGACGGGTGGTTCATGACCGCGACGCCGATTTTCTTCCCGTTGATGACCCCGGTGTAGTCGACCCACGGAGCGCCGGCCTCCCGCGCCAGCTTTTCCCCCCGGTTTCCCTTGGAATCCAGAATCATCTCGGGCGCGTCGCCTTTGGCGAAGCTGAGTTCCTTCGCCATCCGAAGCACGAATGCGCCCTCCTTCGCCTGTTTCAGGTCCTTCGCGAACGTCACCGGCCCATGGGCGGCGGTCAACGTGATCGTCCAGTCGAAGATCGCATCCTCGCCGACGTTCAGGATGCGGATGTCCTGATGCTCCGCGAGATCCTCTCCCCAGGCGGTCTCGACGGCGACCTGCGCGAAGACGGGCCCCGCGGACTTCTCGACCTTCTTCGGAACGATGGGCAGCTTGGACCAGTACTCCTTCCCGTTCACTTCGCCGAACGCGAAGTAGTGCCCCGTGTGGTGGGGGTGGTCGTTGGGTTCCCCGTCATGCGGGTCCATCGGCCAGCCCCGCAGGAGATTCACGCCATGGTCCATGAGGGGATAGAAGAACGGCTTCTTGAACTTCTCCGCGTCCGCGCCGACATGGTACCGGGTGATCTCCCGGTCCCCCGACCGGAGCGAATAGTCGCCCGGCGCCGCCTCGACCCACGCCAGCCCCGACCTCGGAGGGCTGGTCCCCGGCCCCCGGATCGTGAACGTCGCCTTCTGCCCGGCGGGGATGAAGGGGACGAGCCAGGCCAATCCCTTGGCGGTCGCCTGCCCGAGGCCGGCCGCTCCTTTCTCGTCGACGATGGTCTCTCCGGGAAGCGCCTTCCCCTTCGCGTCGTAGTCCACGAGTACCCAGCGGCGGTCCTTCTCGAAGGGGGCGACGGTGACGGTCACCGAGCCCTGGTCCGGGGCCGCCGCCAGCGCCACGATCGCCACCAGGAGCAGGCTCAGGATTCTCATTCGCGTTGTGTTCCTCGGTTGATCCGCCGGCCGGCGGTCCGGCCGGTCGGTCTGGGGTCCTCTCATGCCGGAGCCTGGTCTTACGGATTTTCGGGGACGACGAACGGCTTCCGGTAGTCCCGGGTCAGCAGCTTGTCCGCCTCCGGATCGTTCACGAACTTCTCGGTCTTTCCATCGAAGGTCAGCGTCCGCCCGACCCGCAGCTGCGTCTTCGACAGGTCGACCCCGTTCTCGGTGAGATGCTTCCGCGTGCGATTGAAGGCCTCGTTGCCTTCCTCGCTCGCGAAAGGATCGTCCTTCGTGATCGGCCGCTGCTCGCCCAGCCGGTAGGAGAGGTTCGCCAAGTGGCAGAGCGAGGCCGACAGGTGCCCGTCGAGCACGTCGGCGTTCAGCATCTCGGGCTTCCCGGCCTTCACCGCCTCGATGAAGTTCCGGAAATGGTCGGCCGCCCGGCCGTCGTCCTTCACGTCCATCGCCATCTTCTTCCCGTTCAGGTCGAAGGCGGTGGTGCCGGCCACGTAGCCTTCCTTGCAGTGGACGATATTGCCGATGCTCTCGCCCATGTACTTCTCGGTGTCGAGGCCGCGGACCTCGAAGAGCAGCTGGCTGTCGCCGTAGTCGAACACCGCGATCTGGGTGTTCGGGGTTTCGCCGTCGTCTTCGTAGCCGAAGCGGCCTCCGACCGAGGTCACCTTGAGCGGATGCGTGTTCTTGCCCAGGAACCAGCGCGCCTTGTCGATTTCGTGGACGCCCTGGTTGCCGATGTCGCCGTTGCCGGTGTCCCAGTGCCAGTGCCAGTTGTAGTGGAAGAAGTTCGGGTTGAACGGCCGCTCGGGCGCGGGCCCCAGCCACAGGTTGTAGTCGACGCCCTTGGGGACCGGGCCGTCCGGCTTCTTGCCGATGCTCTTGCGCGACTTGTAGCAGAGGCCGCGGGAGACCTTCACCGGCCCGAGCTTGCCCTCGGCGAGGAACGTCGCCGTCTTCCGCTGGCCGCCGGCGGACCGGTTCTGGGTCCCGTGCTGCACGACCTTGTTGTACTTGCGCGCCGCCTCCACGAGCTTCCGGCCCTCCCAGATGTTGTGGCTCAAGGGCTTCTCGACGTAAACGTGCTTCCCCGCGATCACCGAGCTGATGGCGATCAGCGTGTGCGTGTGGTTGCACGTGGCGACCGAGACCGCGTCGATCGACTTGTCCTCGAGCATCTTCCGGAAATCCTGGTAATAGGTCGGCTTGTTGCCGGCGTTCTTCTCCACCCGGCTCATCGCATTGTCGATCACGGTCTCGTCGATGTCGACGATCGCGGCGACCTGGACGTCCTTCATTTTCGACCACTGGCCGATGTGCTCGAGGCCCCGGCCCTTCACGCCGCAGACCGCGATCCGGAGCATTTCGTTGGCTCCCGCACGGCGCTCGGGGACGGCGTTCGCCAGGGCGGGGGCCGCCGGCGCGGCGGCGGCGGCCGCGGCCATCATCGAGCGCTCCAGGAATTCGCGACGGCTCAGGCTCATAGATCCTCCGGTTCTAGACGGTTTCGGGAACGACGTACGGTTTCCGGTACTCGCGGGTGAGGAGCTTGTTGGCCGCCTCGTCGCCCGGGACCTTCTCGGTCTTCGGATCGAGGGAGATCGGTTTCCCCACGTGGAACTGGACCTTGTCGACCTCGACGGCGTTGTCCTTCAGATGGGCGACCAGGCGGTCGTGGGCCTCATGCGCCGCGCTGGAGCCGAAGGGCTTGCCCGACTCCCCGAGCGGCTGGGCGGACCCGAGCCGGTAGGAGACGTTCGCGAGATGGCAGAGCGCCGTCGACCGGTGTCCGTCCAGGACCTCCGAGGTCAGGTCGGAGCGCTTCCGGCTCTTCACGGCGTCGGAGAAATTCTTGAAGTGGTCGCCGGTGCCGGCGAACTGCCGGAGCTTCCGGCCCTCCGCGTCGTAGGCGGCGCTTCCCGCGATGGAAATGACCACCTTGCCCCGCTCGCACTCGAACACGTTGCCCATCAGGAGGTCGGGCGGATACTTGTCCGTCGGCAGGCCCCGGATCTCCTGGACGATCTGCACGTCCCCGTAGTCGAACAGGGAGACCTGCGTGTTCGGCGTCTGCCCGTCGTCCTCGTACCCGAAGCGTCCGCCGACGCTGACGACCGTCGCCGGATGCACGTCCTTGCCGATCCCCCAGCGGGCGGTGTCGAGCTGATAGATGCCGTTGTTGGCGATCTCGCCACCGCCGAAGTCCCAGTTCCAGTGCCAGTTGTAGTGGAAGCGATTCGGATTGAAGGGCCGCTCGGGGGCCGGCCCCAGCCACAGATCGTAATCGACTCCGGCGGGAACGGCGCCGTCGGGCTTCTTGCCGATCGATCCCCGCGTGTTGTAGCAGACGCCCCGGGCGACCTTCACCTTGCCGAGCGTCTCCTCCCGGAGGAACGTCACCGCGTCGCGGATGTGGCCGAGCGAGCGCGGATAGTTGCCCATCTGGCAAAGCCGGTCGTACTTGCGGCTGGCTTCGACGAGCTGGCGGCATTCGAACAGGTTGTGGCCCAGCGGCTTCTCGACGTAGGCGTCCTTCCCCGCCTGCATCGCCCAGATCCCCGCGAGGCAGTGCCAGTGGTTCGGGGTCGCGACCGAGATCGCGTCGATCGACTTGTCTTCGAGCAGCTTTCGGAGGTCCTTGTAATGGACCGGCTTCTTCCCCGTCTTCTTCTCCGCCGTGGCGATGGGGGCGGCGACGACGTTGTCGTCGGGATCGCAGATGGCGGCGATCTCGACGTCGGGGAGCGAGGCCCAGCGGGACACGTGGACGGTTCCCTGGCCGTGGACGCCCACGACGGCGACCCGGACCTTGTCGTTGGGTCCGACGGTCTTGCGAGGCGCGTCCCCCAGCGCGGGGAGGCCGGCGCCGAGCGCGGCGCTGGCGAAGAGCGATTGCTCGAGGAATTCCCGGCGACTAACGAGGCTCATGGAAGGCCCGCCCTCATTTCGGGAGTACCGCGGGGGATCTCCGCTCCACGTCGATCCCTGGAGGATCAGACGTTCTCCGGCACCACGTACGGCGTGCGATACTCGCGCGTCAGCAGCTTCGACGCCTCCGGGTCGCCCGTGATCGTCTCCGCCTTCGAATCGACCTTGATCTCGCGTCCCATCACGAAGCTGGTCTTCTCGAGGGTCACCCCGTTCTCCTTGAGATGGTCCCGGAAGCGGCGGTAGGTTTCGTTGGCCGCCTCGATCTTGCCGAACGGGTTCTCGGTCGTGAGGGGCTTGGGCGTTCCGACCCGGTATGAAATGTTCGAGAGGTGGCACGCGGCCGCCGAATAATGCCCCTCGAGCGCGGGCGCGTTCAGCATCTCCTGCTTGCCCGCCTTCACGGCGTCGATGAAGTTCCGGAAATGCGCGGAATCCTCGCCTCCGGCGAAGCGCTGGATCAGCTCCCCCTTGGGCGTATACGCGATCGCGCTGCTGTAGGTCGGGACGACGAGCACGCCCTCCGTGCACTCGAAGACGTCGCCCACCAGCACCCCGGCGCTCTTGTCCTGGTTGGCCATGTATTTGGGGGTGTCGAGGCCGCGCACCTCGAAGATCATCTGAACGTCGCCGTAGTCCTGGACCGTGATCTGCGTGTTCGGCGTCTCGCCGTCGTCCTGGTAGCCCAGCCGGCCTCCGACGCTGACGGTGCTGAGCGGGTGTTCGTTCTTGTTGATCCCCCAGCGCGCGATGTCGACCTGGTGCACGCCCTGGTTGCCGAGATCGCCGTTGCCCGTGTCCCAGAACCAGTGCCAGTTGTAATGGAAGCGGTTCTTGCTGAACGGCCGGACCGGGGCGGGCCCCAGCCAGATGTCGTAATCCACGCCTTCGGGCACCTGACCTTCGGGGGTGTGGCCGATGCTCTTGCGCGACTTGTAGCAGAAGCCGCGGGCGACCTTCACTTTCCCGAGCTTGCCCGAGTGCAGGAACGCCATCGCTTCGCGCATCCCCTTCATCGAGCGGCACTGGGTGCCGACGGCGACGACCTTCTTGTGCTTCTCGGCCGCCTCGACCAGCTTCCGTCCCTCGAACATGTTGTGGCTGATGGGCTTTTCGACATAGGCGCACTTGCCCGACTGCACCGCCCAGATCCCCGCCAGCGAATGCCAGTGGTTGCAGGTCGCGATCGAGACGGCGTCGATCGACTTGTCCTCGAACAGCTTCCGCAGATCCTTGAAGTAGGCGGGTTTCTTTCCCGTCGCCTTCTCGATGCGCTCGTTGGCGCCGTGGATCTGGTTCTCGTCGATGTCGCAGATCGCCGCGATCTCGACGTCCGGCATCTTGACCCACTGGCTGACGTGCTCCAGGCCGCGGCCCTTCACGCCGATGACGGCGATCCGGAGCCGATCGTTCGCCCCGGTGGGGCGGCGGAGCTCGGAGCCCAGCACGGGGATCGAGGAGACCGCCGCGGCGGCGGCCGCCAGGGCGGAATTCCCCAGGAATTGACGGCGTGAGAACTGGGTCATCTTGCCACTCTCCATGTTGGGAAGGCCATTTTCTCAGACTTTGTCGGGGACCACAAAGGGTTTCCGATACTCCTGGGTCAGCAGCTTGTCGGCCTCCGGGTCGTCGACGAAGCGCTCGGCCTTCGCGTCGACCGTCAGCGCTTTCCCCACCGTGAGCTGCGTCTGTTCCGGCTGGACGTCGTTCGCGGCCAGGTGATCCTTGAAGCGGTCGAAGGTGTCGGCGGCGGCCTCGTTGTCCCCGAACGGGCGGGCTTTGTACATCGCGTAGAGACCGCCCAGGCGGTAGCTGATGTTCCCGAGGTGGCACAGGGAGGAGGAGAGGTGGCCCTGCTCGATGTCGGCCGCCACGTCCCCCGGCTTGTTGTTCCGGACGGCATCCAGGAAATTCTGGAAATGGTCGCCCGTGCCGGTGAACTTCCGGATCACCTCGCCGTCCTTGCTGATCGCGGTCGCTTCGGCGCGGTTCAAGGTCAGGAGGCCGTTGGCGCAATGGAAGACGCAGCCGACCTTCACGTCCTTGTAGGGCTTCGTGTCCAGGCCCCGGACCTCGAAGAGGATCGGCGGACCGTCCGCCCATTCCAGGGCCACGATCTGGCTGTTGGGCGTTTCGCCGTCATCCTGATAGCCGAAGCGGCCGCCGACGCTGAGGACCTTCTTCGGCAGCTCGGTCCGTCCGGTGGCCCAGCGCAGGAGGTCCATCTGGTGGACCCCCTGGTTCCCGAGATCCCCGTTGCCGTAGTCCCAGAACCAGTGCCAGTTGTAGAAGAAGCGGGTCTTGTTGAAGGGCCGTTCGGGGGCCGGACCCAGCCAGAGATTGTAGTCGATGCCGGCGGGGACGGCCTCGTCGTCCGTGTGGCCGATGCTCGGCCGCGGGTTATAGCACAGGCCCCGCGCGACGGTGACTTTGCCGAGCTTCCCTTCCTGGAGGAACTTGATCGCCTCCTGGAAGCCCTTGTAGGAACGGCTCTGCGTCCCGGTCTGGCAGACCTTCCCGTACTTCCGAGCCGCCTCGACGATCTTGCGCCCTTCCCAGATCGTGTGGCTGACGGGCTTCTCCACGTAGACGTGCTTGCCCGCCTGGAGGCCCCAGATCGCCAGCAGCGCGTGCGTGTGGTTCGACGTGGCGATCGTGACGGCGTCCAGGGTCTTGTCCTCCACCAGCTTCCGGAAGTCCTGGTGGAACGCCGGCTTCTTGCCCTGCTTCTCCTCGATCGCCTTCATCGCCTTGTCGATGATGTTCGAGTTGACGTCGCAGATCGCGGCGATCTCGACGTTCTGGAGGGCCAGCAGCGCCTTGACGTGTTCCAGCCCCCGGCCGCGGACCCCGGTCACGGCGATGCGGATCGTTTCGTTCGGGGAGGCGAAGGCGCGGGGGGCCAGGGCGGCGGCCGCCACGGCCGTGGACGAAGAGGCCAAGAAGTGACGCCGCGATAGGTGTCTCATTGAATCCCCGCGCCCTGACTGGGTAACCCTCGCCGCCCCCGGTTCGCGCCGGAGGGCCAGCGGCCTACTACTTCATACACCCGAGTGCCCGGCGTTGTTCCGATGGTTTGGATAAAGCCCGGCACGGGGTAAGATTAGCCGGGAATGAGTCTCACACTGCGCGTCCGGGAGGTCGAGGTCTTTCTCCGCCGGATCCGCACCCGGATGCCGTTCCGCTACGGCAAGGCGGAGGTGACCGGCCAGCCGTACGCCCACCTCCGGGTGCGCACGGACCCGGAGGCCACCGGCGTCAGCGCCGCGGCCCTGCCGCCGCTGTGGTTCGACAAGCGACCGGGCCTCACCCACGACGACACGATCCGCGACCTGCTCCGGTCGGTGTCGATCGCGGCCGACCGCTACAGGGAGGCGGCCGCGGCGACGCCGTTCGACCTGCATCGGGGCTGCGAACCCGACGTCCGCCGCCGCGCGGCGGCCGAATCGATGAACGATCTCACCGCAGGCTTCGGCGTCGCGCTTCTCGATGCGGCCCTCATCGATGCCGCCTGCCGGATCAGCCGTCGAACCTTTCACCAGGGACTGAAGGAGGACGTCTTCGGCGTCGGCGCGGCCTTCGCGGCGCTGGTGCCGGACCGGCCCCTGCCCCGGATCGCCGTGCGCCACACCGTCGGCCTGTCCGATCCGATCTACGGATCCGACATCCGGACCCCGGTCCGCGACGGCCTGCCCGAGACGCTGGCCGAGGTCGTCCAGGTCTACCAGCCCCACTGGTTCAAGATCAAGCTGTCGGGGGACGTGGACGCCACGCTCGACCGCCTGCGGAAGATCGCGCTCGTGCTGGATCGGGACGCGGGCGAGTACGAGGTGACGCTGGACGGCAACGAGCAGTTCCGCACGATGGGCGAGGTGGCCGATCTCGCCCGGAAGATCGAAGGGCGGCACTGGTTGAGCAATCTCTGGGAACGGACCGCCTGGATCGAACAGCCGGTGGGCCGGGAGGAGTCCCTGGTCGCGGACGTGACCGCCGCCTTGAGGAGGGTCTGGAGGCCGGTGATCATCGACGAGTCCGACGGGACGGACGAGGCGGTCGACCGGGCGCTCGCCCTGGGCTACAAGGGGATCTCCGCGAAGAACTGCAAAGGGGTCTACCGGACGCTTCACAGCTACCGCCGATCGGTGGAGGCGGGCGCGATCCTGTCGAGCGAGGACCTGATGAACATCCCGGTGGTTCCCCTCCACCAGGACCTCTGCGTCGCCGCCGCCCTCCATCTCACCCACAGCGAGCGCAACGGGCATCATTACATCCGGGCCTTCGACTACTTCTCCCCGAAGGAGCGCAATGCCGCCCTCCGGGAGTTTCCCGAGCTCTACACGGCCGGACGGCCGACGGTGGAGATCCACAACGGGGCGATCGACGTGTCGGGCATCAACGATTTCGGCTTCGGCGTCTGCTCGGAGCCGGACTGGGATCACCTGGAGAAGGTCACCCCGTAGTCAGTCCCAGGCCCGCCAGCGCGGACGTGTCGATGCATCCGTCGCGGATCGTAAAAACCCCGGGAACCCTCGCGGCCCAGGGGGCGTTCGCCGCGGGGCAGTACTGCCGGGCGTTGCCCTCGATGGCGGTGACCGGGCCGATATGGGCCGCGAGTCCGGCGGACTGCAGGAAGGACTGGCCGGGGCAGGTCAGATCCTGGACGCAGAGGAACATCCCGAACTTCTGGGCCGCCGCGGCCATCAGCAGCGATTGCGACTGGCCCTTGCAGGACTTGAGCGCCACGCCCGAGTAGCCCTGCTCGCGGGAGAGCAGGAGGCTTTCATAGTCGACGAGGGATTCGTCGATCACGACCGGTTTCAGCTTCGCGGCCGCGTGCATCTTGTTCTCGGGATGGGCCTTCAGGTCGCGAGCGGTCGGCTGCTCGACATACGCCACGCGGTCGAAGCACCCCGGACTCCGCTCCTTGACGCGATGCAGGACGTCGAGCAGGTATCCGACATCCGGGCACTGCTCGTTGAAGTCGAGGGAATAGGTGTACGCGCGGGGCGCGGTCCCGGACGACACCTGGTCGATCGCGACGATCCGCTCCACGTCCCAGCTCGCGTCGTTCCCGTTCAGCTTGATCTTGAGATGGGTGAGCTGGTCCTTCTGGATCCATTCGCCCAAGGTATGGGGAAGCCCGTCGTTCAGGCGCTCCTTCACGTCCGCTCCGGTCAGCGCATCGAGCGCGCCCACCAGATGGTAGAGCGGCAGCCGGGGCTTCGGGCGGGTCAGCGAGTACCGGGCCAGGCTCTCGCCGCGGAATCGCTCGTCGAGATACGACGAGAGATCCTGCTCCAGCCAGTCGGGGCCGTAGCACTCGTAGACGTGGCGGCCGTGGACGCGGCCGTAGGCGTCGTGGATCGCCGCGTCGAAGGCGCTCGCGACGACGAGGGCGCTCAGATTCGGCATCGGCTCCGCGAGCGCCAGCTCGCGGGTGACGTCGGCCGCGAGTCGGAACCATTCGGGCTCGAAGCGGTGGGCGAGTTCGATCGGGTGGGCGACGTCGTCGAACGAGAGGATGCGCTTCGAGATCTTGCCGGCGAGCAGCTCCATGGCCTTCGCCGTGTCGGCGGCGGCGACCCGTTTCGACGGGAACGACCAGACGTTGCCGAAGGGCATGGAGCCGCTGCCCCAGGCGGAGCGGCCGTCCTGCGTCTCGAGACGCAAGCGAACGGTGAAGACGGTCGCGTGGGTGGTGGGGACGCCGCCGAACTTGAGCGGCGTGCGGTACGCGACGCGTTCCATCGACGGATCGGCTTCTCGGATTCGGACGTCGGTGGGTTTTGGCATGGGCCGCCGATTGTACCGATTTCCCGTTGCAAATGCCCCTTCCGACGTCTAATATATGAACATGTTCATTATTAAGGACGCGGTCCCCGCGGAGATCGGACGGGTCCGGCTCGACCCGATCCGCTCCCTGTGGCTCTGGGGGATGGCCGTGCCCGGGCTCCTCTCCGGCATCCCGGCGCTGAGCCCCGTCACGACCGCCCTCGCCCTGCTCCTCACGCTGGGCACCCTTTGCCTCGGCCATTCCGTCGGCTTGCACCGCGGCATCATCCACCGATCCTATGAATGCAGCCCGCTGCTCCGCGGATTCCTCGCCTGGCTGTTCGTCCTCAGCGGCCTGGGCGGGCCGCTCTCCTGGGCCCGCCTCCACGCCGTTCGCGACTACTGGCAGAACCAAGGGGACTGTCCCCGATACTTCGCCTACAACCACGGGCTGCTGGTGGACTTCGGGTGGAACCTGCATTGCCGATTCGAGGCCGCGGACGCTCGCGCCGACGCTCGCCTTCCGGCCGATGTGCTCGAGGATCGGTGGCTGCGCTTCCTCGAGGCCACTTGGCCGTTGCACGTTCTTGCGTTGGCGGGGCTGTTCTTCCTTACCCTGGGACCGGGTGCGGTGGCGGTCTGCATCTGCGCCCGAACGGCGGCCGGCATCGCGGGTCACTGGTTCGTGGGCTACGCGGCGCACTCCTGGGGCGAGCGTCCTCATGCGATCGCGGGAGCCAAAGAATGCGGCACGAACCTCAGACTCCTGGGGGCTCTTTCGTTTGGCGAAGGCTTCCACAACAATCATCACGCGTTCCCGGGATCCGCACAGATGGGACTCCGCCCGGATCAGGTCGACCTGGGATGGATCACCCTGGGGGCGCTGCGCCGACTGGGACTCGTCCGCTCCGTCCTGACGTCGGACCCCCGCACCCGAGATCACCATTAATGGACGCTGCAACCTACCTTTTGATAGAACGGGGCCCATGTCCACCGACTCGGACGCAAACGTCAAGGGTCGCACCATGGCGCTCGTGGCCGCCTTCCTGGGCTGGATGTTCGACGGCCTGGAGATGGGCCTCTTCCCGCTGGCCGGCCGCCCCGCCCTGAAGGAGCTGATGCACGCCACGGGTCCCGACGCGGACAAGATCATCGCCCTCTGGTTCGGCAACATCATCGCGGCCTTCCTGATCGGCGCCGCCGCCGGAGGGGTCCTCTTCGGATGGCTGGGCGACCGGGTCGGCCGCGTCAAGGCGATGGTCTGGAGCGTCGCGACCTATTCCATCTTCTCGGGGCTCTGCGGCTTCGTCACGAGTCCGTGGCAGCTGGGAGGGGTCCGCTTCATCGCCTCGCTTGGCATGGGCGGCGAATGGGCCCTGGGCGTCTCCCTCATCAGCGAAATCTGGCCCGCCAAGTCTCGGCCTCTGCTGTCCGGCCTGATCGGCGCCGCGGCGAACGTGGGCTTCTTCTCCGTCGGCGTGATCTCCCTGCTGCTCCTCAAGTACGGCTCGACGCTCAGCGAGCGGTTCCACGCCCCGTTGTGGAGACTGCTCTTCATCGCCGGGGCTATCCCGGCCCTCCTCACGTTCGTCATCCAGATCTTCGTCCCGGAATCGGACAAGTGGAAGGCGGCGACCTCGAGCGGCCCCAAGCCGCGCGTGGCCGACATCTTCGGCCCGGGGATCGGGAAGTTCACCGCCCTCGGCGCCAGCCTGGCGGGCGTCGCCCTCATGGGCACCTGGGCCTCCGTTCAGTGGATTCCGGCGTGGGCGAGCCGGATGACCGGAGGGGACGTGGTGAAGTCCTCCTGGACCCAGATGTTCGCGGCGGTGGGCGCGATCGTCCTCCCGCTCATCACCGCGCTCCTGGCCCAGCGGTTCAACCGGAAGGGCACCTATGCGGCGCTGTGCATCCTCTCCATCGGCATCTGCGAAACCCTCTTCCTGAAGCGCCCCCCCTTCGGATTCACGTTCCTGCTGCTCGTCACCTTCGCCAACGGCATCACCGGGTCCTTCTACGGCTGGCTGCCCCTCTACCTCCCCGAACTCTTCCCCACCCGAATCCGGGCCACCGGCTCCGGATTCTGCTTCAACTTCGGACGCGTCTTCGCCGCGGCGGGGTCCCTCGTCAGCGGGGGTCTCTTGACCTACTTCAAGGGCGACTACGCCCGGATGTGCAGCGTCATCTGCCTGATCTACCTCGTCGGCCTCGCCGTGATATATTACTGCCCCGAGACCAAGGGCAAACCGCTGCCGGAGTAGTCGCGTCATGACGGACTTCCCCAGCTCCATCTGGACCACCCTCTTGACGATCCGGAAGGATCCGGGCCGCGTCCGGGATCTCGTCGTCCGGCGCTACCGGCAGCCCGTTTACGACTTCATCCGCCGGCAGGGGCTTCCGCACGAGGACGCCGAGGACATCACCCAGGACGTCTTCACCCAGATCTGCCGCGACGGCTTCCTCGAGCGCGTGGATCCGAAGAAGGGAAAGTTCCGGACCCTGGTCCTGGCCGTCACGCGGCACCTGATCGCGTCGTTCCATCGCCGGGAACTGGCCGGGATCCGCGACCGGCGGCGGATCGTCGCCCTGGAGGAGTTCGACGTGGCCGCCGTGCATCCGGACGACGGGGACTTCGACGATCTGTGGGTGAAAAACCTGGTCGACCTCAGCATGCTCCGCCTGAAGGACGACCCGGGCATCTCCGCGCTGCGGCTCCAGCTGGAAGGCCGCAGCTACCAGGAAATCTCCGCGACGCTCAAGAAGAGCGCGACCGACGTCACCAACTACATCCACCGGGCGAAGAAGAAGCTCCGGGCCGAGATCGAGTTCCTGATCCGCGAGTATTGCGGCGCCGAGGAGGTGGAGGAGGAAGTCGCGAGCCTCCTCCGGTACCTTCAGTGAAGACGCCCCGGCCGTGGCTGTCGCTCCTGCGGGAGCTCTACGCCCCGCCCTCCCCCGCGGAGGCGCGCCGCCAGAACGAAGCCTACGGCAACCTGCTGGTGAATCTCGGCTTGGCGACCCGAGAACAGATCGACCGCTGTCTTGCGGCCCCCGCGGACCTGGCGAATCCGTTCCCCAAGCTGTCCCGGCTCCTGATCCAGCAGAAAATCCTCACGCCGGCCACGCTCGCCGGCTCCGTCGTCGCCCATGCCGCGGAGGATCCGGACAACTGGATCGGCCCCTATGTGCTCGTGGGCAACCTGCGGGGCCAGACGTGGAAGGCCTGGGACCTGGTCCGCCGCGACTGGGCGGAGCTGACGTTCATCCCCGTGGAGGAGGCCGACCGGCTCCGGAAGAGGGCGGCCGTCCTCCATCCCGCGCTGGCGTCCCTCCTGGAAATCGGCGCCGCGGACCACCGGACCTACGTCGTCTTCGAATCAATCGCGGGGATCCGGCTGTCGGCGGCGCTGCGAAGCGAGCCGCGGGCGCTGATCGAAGCGATCCGCGACGCGGCGGAGGGGGTTGCGGCCCTGCACGCCCGGGGCGTTCTGCACGGGGGAGTCTCCCTTGAGACCGTCGTGATCGACGCCGCCGGCCGGGGACGCCTCACCGGCTGGGGGAGCGGCTCCGGGGACGTCCGCGCCCTCGGCGGAGCCCTCTATGAACTGCTCACCGACCGGCCCGCTCCCCCGAAGGGCGCCCCGAAAGCCTGGCCGAAGCGGCTCTCGAAGGAGCTGCGCGCCGTGCTGGACGACGCGCTGGGATCGCGCCGCCCCTCGGCCTCCGGATTCGCCGGGGACCTCACGTCGATTCTCCGGGGCTCTTAGCCGCGTCGCTCTCGCGGATCCGGAGCCGGATGGAGAGGATGCCGCCCGCGACGAAGGCGCCCGCGAGGACCCTCAGGCCCAGCCCATAGTCGCCCGAATGATCCCGGAACCACCCCATGAGATAGGGTCCCACGAAGCCGCCCAGGTTTCCGATCGAATTGATGAGCGCGATCCCGCCCGCGGCGGCGGTGCCGCTCAGAAAGGCCGTGGGCAGCCCCCAGAAGGGCGGGATGGAACTCCAGCGGCCGGAGACGGCGAGCGAGAGGGCGATCACCGAGACGATCGGCGGGACCGGCAGGGTCGCCAGCGTCAAGCCCGCGGCCGCCCACCAGGAAGGCAGGGCCACGTGCCAGCGGCGTTCGCGACGGGCGTCGGAGTGCCGGCCCCAGAAGATCATGACGAACACCGTGAAGAGCGGGGGGATGGCGGCGATCTGGCCCAGGACGGTCTTGCTGACGTGGGGAAAGGCGGCGCCCAGGACCTTGGGCATGAAGAGGTCGAGACCGTAGCCCCCGATCACGATCAGGAAGTAAAGGAGACTCAGGACCAGCACCCGGGGATGGGCGAGCGCCTGCCCCAGGGACATCGCGTGCTTCTCCTCGCGCTCGGCTCGCTCCAGATCGAGCCGCGCCGTCAGCCATCCCAGCTCGGTCTCATCCAGCCACCGAACGGTCTTAGGGCCGTTCGGCAGGTAGAGCAGGACCGCCACGCCCAGCAGGACGGCGGGAATCGCCTCGATGATGAAGAGCCACTGCCAGCCTTTCATCCAGGCCGGATGAACGTCCAGCAGGAGGCCGGAGAGCGGGCTGCCGACCACGCCCGCCATCGCGGCCGCCGCCATGAAGAGGGCGACCGTGCGGGACCGGTAGGCGGTGGGAAACCAGTAGGTCAGATAGAGGATCATTCCCGGGAAGAAGCCCGCCTCCCCCGCGCCCAGCAGGAAGCGAAGGAGATAGAACACCCAGACCGACTTCACCAGGACCATGGCCCCGGAAATGAAGCCCCAGACGATCATGATGCGCGCGATCCACATGCGCGCGCCGAGCCGCTCCATCAGGATGTTGCTGGGCACTTCGAACAGGAAGTAGCCGACGAAGAAGATCCCCGACCCGAATCCGTAGACCGCCTCGCTGAAGCGGAGATCCACCGTCATCTCCAGAGCCGCGAAGCCGACATTGACCCGATCGAGATAGGCGACCAGGTAGCAGAGGCACATGAACGGCACGAGCCGCCAGGTGGCCTTGGACATGACCCGGCGTTCGAGCTCGGAGGGCGGCATGGGGCTGTAGTTAAGCACCTCCGCGTGGCGGGGGTCAAAGATTAAGCACGGACGCCGCGGCGTCAGGGCGCGGGCGACCTCGAATCCGCCGGAAGGACGTCCAGGGTCTTGCGCCGGGTCCTCTTCCTCGCGCACTCGGCGCATCGGACGCGCGTGCTGGTGCGCTGGGCCCCGCCGCGCTCGAGATCCTCGCCCGTGACGCGGGTCCCGCAGCCCTGGCAGTAGAAAAACTGCATTCCCATGGATCCCTCCCCAACAATGTCAGCGGTTCAACGACGCCTGCGGCAGATCCCCGATCGGGTCGTATTCCAGCCCGTCGATCGGGCGCTGGCTGTCGTCGCTGATCCGAGCCGAAAGACCCCACCCCTGATCCCGCTGCGTGACCTTGAACAGAAGCAGGTTCCATCCCTTCAGCAGCCGGAAGGACACCCGGTCCTCGTCGATCTTCAGTCCCCGGCCCACTTCATGGCGGTGGATGACGGTGCCGTTCGCCCAGACCTTGACGCCGTCATCGCTGCCGACGTACAGCGTGGCATCCATGGCCGCGGGGGATTTCACGTGGATCGCCGCGTACGCGACCGTCTGGATGTGCGGCGAGAAAAGCGCATTGAAGTCGAACACCGCGGCGCGGCCCGTTCCCGCCGCGCGGAGTTCCGCCAGGCCCTTCTTCCAGCGCACCTCGCCGATCTTGCCCGGCATGGCCGCCGACGGATCCAGGGCCGTCTCCGGGGGAAGCACTTCGTCGATGCCGTTATTGGCGAACGGGCCCGCGAGCAGCCATTCGATCGGATCCCGGGCGGTGATCGTGACGGGAGCCACCGCCGCCCGTCCCTTCGCCTGCTCCTGGAGTTCCGCGACCTTCTGGCGCTCCGCGTCGAGCGCCGCGGCGTCGGCTTTCGCCTTCTGTTCCAAGGCCCAGCGGGCCTGGTCGAGCTCGCGCCGCGCCTGCTGGAGCGAGTCCGGCCGGGGCGGCTCGGCACCCCCTCCGGGCTCCCCATTCCAGGCCTTCATGCCGGCGTAGGCGGCGACGACCGCGAGGACGGCGGCCGCGACGCCGATCCACGTCGTTCTGGAATCCTTCCTGGGCAGGCTGCCGGGGATCCCTTCCCCGCGCAGCCAGCGTGTGAGGTCGTCGGCGAAGGCCCGGGCCGTCGCGTAGCGATGCCCCGGCTTCTTGGCGAGGGCCTTCAGGCAGATCTTGTCGAAGGACTTGTGCGGATCGATCGCCGCCAGCGATCGGGCCACGCCGGACGGCGGCCGCACCGGATCCTTCACCGTCTTGTTCAGCAGCTCCTCGGGGGTCCTCGCCCGGAACGGAATTCGTCCGGTGACGATCTCGTAGAGCATCGTGCCGAGCGAATAAATGTCCGTCCGCCGGTCGAGCTGGAGCATCCCGCGCGCCTGCTCGGGGCTCATATAGGCCGGCGTGCCCGCGGTCATCCCGTCCTCCACCTCGGCCCAGGGATCCCGGCCGGGGCGCCGCGCGAGGCCGAAGTCGGTGACAAAGGCCCGCCGGCGCTCGTCGATCATGACGTTCTGGGGCTTGAGGTCGCAGTGAAGGATGCCGTTTTCATGGGCGTGATGGACGGCCAGCGCGACGTCGCGGAGGATCCTCGCCTGCTGGCGGATGGTGACGGATCCTTTGCGACGCCACGACGACATCGGCTGCCCTTCGATCCGCTCCATCGCGATGAAGTGGCGGCGCCCGAGAAGCCCCGCCTCGTAGACGGTCACGATGTTCGGGTGCTTCGGGAGGTTCGCGCTGAGCTGGGCCTCCTTCACGAACTGCTGGACGTCCTGGGCGGATTCCCGCGCTCCCGGACCCGGGAGCGGATGAAGCAGCTTGAGCGCGACCCGGCGGTTCAGCGACGTATCGACGGCATCATAGACGATCCCGACCGACCCCCGACCGAGCTCCTTGACGAGTTCGTACTTGCCGAGGATTTTGAGCTCCGGCGCGACCGGCTCGTGGGTGTAGTGGGGCTTCAGTTGGGGGACGAGCTTCGGCACGGGTTCGGAGTCTTCCTTGACGGCCGACACGACGGCCCGCATCCGGGGGCCGAACGACGAGTTGCACTGCGGGCAGTTCTCGCCGTCATTCATGTCGAGCAGGAGGGCGGGACTGAACGCTCCGCAGGAGGCGCAGGTGCGGCCGACGGACTCCTGGAGGTCCAGCGCCTGTTCCACCTGCGCGACGCTCGCAAAGCCCTTCCGGACGAGCAGTTCTCCCAGCCGGGGAATTGTTTCGGCGCCGAGGGCTCCCAGATCGTCCTGGATTTTCAGGGCCTTCTCAATCTGCTCCGGGGTGCAGGACTGGCATTCGATCAGAATCTGGCCGATGCGCAGGTCCTTTTCGCCCGCTCCCCCCTCCTCGAGCGGGTCCGCGCTGGGGGCCGGCGTGGGATCCGCAGCGCCCGGCGGAACGGGCGGGACGGAGGCGCGCTCCGCGCCGGGGAGGCGACGCCTCTGGCGCTTCCGATGCCGGGAGTCGGACGACCGTCGCATCAAGCTCACTCCACCAACGACCCAAGGCCGGCTCCGCCCGGAAGTCCCGGCCTGAAGCCGTTCTTGGCTTCGTGCCGCGCGGGAATCCCGGCCGCGGCCCACCCCCGGTCCCCGGCCCCTCGACCCCGAGAGAGCCGGTAAGGACAGGAGCAAGCCCCATGCCCCGATTCGCGCGTACCCCCGGTCGGGGGCTCTCCCCCAGGAGAGCTACCCATATCGCTGCTTTTATGCCTGGATGATCCTACCTGACGGTAGTTCACAATGCAAGAACCCACTTTCTGGTCGAGGGTGGGGAGCTCCGGCGAGGAAAGTGTAGCGGTGTGGCCCTAAGACCGGGTGAGGATTGGGAAAAGAGTTCGAGAACTACTTCGGATGGTCGAGAAAGTTCAATCCCTTGTCGAACCAGTCCGCGGGCGGGGTCGCGTGCCCCATCCCCGGCACCTCGAGCACCATCGCGTGCTTGAAGCCCTCCTTCTTGAACCCGAACTCGTAGACGGCCCGGGTGTTCTTCAGGTTCATGTCCTTCTCGCCGGTGACAAGCACGTAGCGGCCCGTGGATTTCCCGATCTCCAGCGCCTCGTTCACCGGAATGAAGTTCCGCTGCCACATCCGGTCGCCTTCGGAGGGAACGTCCAGGTAGAAATTCACCCCGCAGAACGGGATGCCGCCTGAAAAGAGATCGGCGTAGGCGATCGCCAGCATGCTCGCCACCCGGCCCCCGCCCGAAAACCCGGAGACGTAGATCCGCTTCGAATCCAGGGCGAGCCGGTCCTCGAGATGGACCGCGGCATCGATCGCAAGGCGGAACCGGTCGAAGATGTTCCGGGAGTTGCCGGACTTGTAGGCGGCGACGGCGATCAGCTTGTGCTTCTCGAGGACCGTTTCATACTCGGCCGGGAGGCCGGGATCGTCTCCCGCGCTGACGAAGACGTAGAGCCCCCACTTCCCCGCCGGCGCGTAGGACTTCGGCACGAGGAGCCGGAACTTCTCCTTCGTGACGTCGTAGGGCCCGGCGTCTTCCTGGGACCGGAATCGCGCCTTCAGCTCGTCGGCGTCGCAGAGCGGCGGGGACTTCTCGAACGTCACGTCGCTGGCCCCCGCCTTGACCGGCGGGGGTTTTCCCGCCTGCAGCGACAGGACCGCAACCAGCATGCCGGCGAGGACCATACCCTAATGGTACGTCCCGGGCTCCCCGGCCGATCCACGGATCGTCGGCCCCGGGACCGGATCCCGCGGACCGGGCGGGCGGTCCCCCGCGCCCCGTCCCGGGTCCAGGCCCCTCTGCCGCCCTAATTCCTGTCCGTCACCTTGATGCGGAACTCCCGGCTGTTGCCGCCGATCTCGGGCTGGTACATGTTGAAGACCTGCGCGGGCAGCGCGTGGAACTCGCCGGGGGTTTCCGCGCGCATCCGGTAGGCGGCGACGTGCTGGCCGTGCCACAGGCGCGTCATCGCGATCGACACCTTCTGATCGTGGAATTCCTTCCGGCTGTACCAGTAGTTCCAGATCCACCCGTAATGGCCCCAGTACTCGCGGATCGCCTCGAAGCCGCTGGGAAGCGGATCGTCCATCATCAGCCACTCATAGTCGCGGTCGGCGTCGACCGTCAGCGTGACCTCGATCTCGTCGCCGCTGGTCACGGTGGCGCCGCTCTCCAGAGTCTGGCGGTGCTCGGCGCCGTTCTCCCGGACGATCCGGGCGTAGCTCCGGTTCACGCGGATGCCTCCCTCCGACGGGGGCATGTCCTCCGCTTCCGCGTAGTACTTCGCATACACCGAATAGATCGGCGACCCGTTGCCGGTCTTCTCGATCGTGACCACGTTCTCTCCCGGATTCAGCTGCGTGGCCGAGAACTTCCGCAGGCCGTCGAACTTCTGCCAGTTGTCCTTCGTGATCCGCTCGGAGAAGACCTTCCCGCCGTTCAGCGTGAGCGTCACCGTCATGTCCGGGTTCAGGTCGCCCGTCAGCGCGAGGTAGTCGACGAAGGCATAGACCACCATCGCCGTCTGCTTCGTGGAGGCCCAGTAGTTTCCCTGCCGGGACAGCGCCAGCCAGCTGACCAGCTTCGGCACCAGATCGTGCTTGGGATCGCAGGCGATGAAGGCCCGCAGGGCCGCCGCGGACACCTCGATGCGGTGGTCCATCCAGCCTCCGCGGTCGCCGCCTTCGAAGTGGGCCGCGCCGCCCGTCACCGTCGCCGCCCTCGCCAGCGACTCCAGCACCTCCTTCACGGGCCGCCCGTCCTTGTGGAGCACGAGGGCCAGGAGCGCCTTCGAATAGCTGTTCAGCTCCGGGAGCCGGTCCGTCAGTCGGGAGCGGACCCCGTCGTCCGACTGGCCGGCCATCCGGAGGGCGTAGAGGAGATAGGCCTGGGTGTTCGGATCCTGTTCCTTCGACAGATGCGCATGCAGGGCCTGGAGGCCGCGCGAGAACGCCTCGGCGCTGACCAGGTGGTCCGACTCCCGCGCCAGGGCGAGGCCCGTCATGACGTAGGCCGTCGTCCAGGGATTGGAGGCGTCGTGCTGCCACCAGCCCCATCCGCCATCCTGCTGCTGGAAGTTGTAGAGGCGCTGGAGGCCCGCCGCGACCATCGCGGGCAGTTCCGCCTTCAGCTCCGGCTTGTCGAGGCCCAGCTTCTGGAGCGCCTGGCTCACCACGACCGTGGGGAGGAAGCGGGACATGGTCTGCTCGACGCAGCCGTACGGATAGCCCGCGAGATATTCCAGGGCGTCCAGCACCATCGCCGCATGGGTCGGGGAGACGCAGACGAGCATCTCCGATCCGCCCTTCACCGCCCCGGCGGGAATGACGATCTTCTCCGTGACGGTCTCCCCGACCACGCCGGCGCGCGAATCCCATTTCATCGCCCCGTGCGCCAGCACGGGGATCACGAGCTGCATCGCGTCGGAGTCCTGGTCCGACAGCGCCTTCACGGTGATCTTCGCCCTCCCGGCGCCCGTCACCTTCGCCTTCCAGTCGATCCTCTTCTGCCCCTCGGAGTCGACTTTGACGACCATCGACTTCTCGCCCGCGACCTCGATGCCTTCGACGTCCAGCTCGATCTTCACGTTCTTCTCGCCCTCGAGGTAGTTGTGCGCGATCGCGGAGATGATCGTCTCGTCATTCTGCGTGAAGAATCGCGGCGTCTCGAGCCGAACGATCATCTCCTTGCGGCAGACCACCGAATTCTGCTCCTGGCCGAACCGCGAATCCGCCGTCGCCGCCCGGGCCGTCGCCCTCCAGGTCGTCAGGTTGTCGGGCACGTCGACCTCCACGATCGCGCGACCCTGGACATCCGTGCGGACCGTCCTCCACAGCATCGTGTCGGCGAAATTCGACCGGATCTCGGTGGCCGCGTAAGCCGCGCCGGCTCCGCTCCCGGCCTCCTCCTTGTCCGCGGCCGATTTCATCACCGCCGCCGCCTTCGGCGCCGACTGGGACTGGGCCTCGTCCAGGCTCCTCCCGAACGCCCCGCCGCCGGCATCCTTCCGCTTTTCCTCCGCCCGGCCGTAGTCGGAGTACTGCAGCGACGTCGACGTGGCCACCTCGACTCCGCGGCGGTGGATGAAGTACCTCCGGATGTCCGAGGCGTACTCGTCCTGGAGCGCGTAGATCGACTCGTCGACGATGCCGAACGCGACCTCGGCGGCGACGGGGTTCCCGTCGGCGCCCGTCGTCACGATCTCGTAGCGCGCCTTGTTGCGGGGACGGTACTGGGTCCGGTCCGGCCGGATCTCGACCTTGACGAACTTCGCCGACGGATTCACCACGACCATCTTCTGCTTCTGGATGAAGGCGTTCTCCTTGATCGCCGTGATGCTGAGGTAGACGTTGGGCGCGAAGGTGGACTGATCGATCTTGAAGTCGACCATCTTCATATGCCCCTGGAGCGCCACCACCTGATGCTGGTGGATCTCCTTGCCCTCCACCGTGAAGAGGAAGGTGATGTTCTTGAACTGGCTCGTGACCAGGACGTGGGCCGTGTCGCCGACCTCGTAGGTCTTCTTGTCCAGGACGAGGTCCAGCCCGTTCAGGTTCACGGTATCGCCGGTCCAGCCCTGGCCGCAGAGCCAGACCCAGTGCTCGGTGGTGACCTTGTTGCCCCGGCGGTCCTCGGCCTCCGCGACCAGCCACAGGTACCCGCCCTCGCGCTCCGGCGTGAAGTTGAATTCCGCGATGCCCTGGGCGTCGGTCGTCGAGGAGCCCTCGAAGAGGAAGGCGTCGTCGTAGCGGTTCTTCTGCCAGCGCCGGTCGTAGCCCTTCACCGTGACCTTCTGGTCGGCGACGAGCCGGTCGTCGGCGGTCGTCGCGCGCACCCGGACGTTCACCTGGTCGCCGGGCTTGTAGACGTATTTGTTCAGCGACATGGCCAGGCCGAACTCGGCCCGGGTGGCCTTGCAGCTCCCGCCTCCCTCGACCACCCGGCGCGAAAGGTCCGTGACCTTCGCGTGGATGTCGTAGACCGCGTCGTGCTCCCATTTCTGGGTCGTGAAGGGGATGACGAACTTGCCATCTTTGTCGGTCTTCCCCTTCCCCTGCACGACGTGCTCGCCGCCGTAGACGGAGGGGCGCCCGCGGACGCGCTTCCCCTCGTAGATCCCGTCGCCCTCGGCCTCGTCCTGGGCGTACCAGTCGTAGTAGAAGTCCCAGCAGTGCCAGCCGTACCAGTAGCCCCGGCGCGTCACCGTGTAGTCGACCTCGGCGTCCGCCACCGGCGAGCCGAAATAGTACCGCGACTCGACCGTGGCCTCGACGTCCTCGCCCTGGAGGACGGTCTTCTTCCTGAAGGAGACGTCGACCTTGTACTCGGGCTTGCGGTACTCGTCCACCCGGAAGCGGACGCCGTTCCAGGGCTCGTGCCCCCAGCGGCCCATCCACTGCCAGTCCCACTGATGGAGGTTGGCGTCGTCCTTCTCCGTCCGGGTGAGGATCGTGTACTCGCCGAGGGCCGGTTCGTCGCCGAGCACCAGCTGCCCGGAGGCGGACCCGAAATCACTGACCGCGTGCACCTGCTCGTAGACCTTGTTGCCCTTGGGGTCGCGGATCTCGACGACGACCTTTTCCCCCGGCTTCACCCGAAGCGACTGTCCCAGCTCCGACCGGTGGACGACCCGGAACTGCACGGTGTGGTTGGGCCGGTAGATCGGCCGGTCGGTGGCGACGTAGATCAGCGGGTGCTCGCCCTGAATCCCGCCGTAGTAGGAATCGGTCGTGACGAGCTCGGTGCCTTTCACCCCGATGACGACTCCGCCCTGGAAGGCCTCGCCGACGTAGACGCCGCTCGCATCCGTGACCCCCGAAAGGGGGTTCGTCGCATGGAGCGTCCGGATCGCCATCCCCTCGACCGGCTTCGACGTGGCCCGGTCCTGGGCGAAACAGAGCAGTTTCCCCGCGGAGGATTTCGTGATCAGTCCGTAGCGCGACACGAACAGGGTCACCGTCAGGACCACTCCGTCGTGCTCGCCCTGGACCACGTAGACGCCGCTGTCGGTCGAGGGCACCTTGACCTGGTCGTTCTTCCAGTAGCTGTTCTTCTCGTAGGTGTAGGTCTGGGTCCATTCCTTCAGCTCGCGCCGCCCGTCCTTGCCGACTTTGGCGATCGCGTCGTGGAGATTCGCGGTGCCGGAGGTCCCCAGATGCTGGAGGATCGCCTCGAACGGGATGTGCTCGGCACGGAAGACGATCCGGTCGACCTTCGCCAGCTGGACGAACACGACGGGTTCCTGCCCGGCCGTGAAGGACTGGTTGACGTACATGTAGAAGTACTTGCCGTCGGCGTTCCAGGCCTGCTGGATGGCGCTCGTGCGGATCTGGGCGTCGGGCGCCTCCTTGGCGATCTGGCGCAGTTCCTCGATGGCCTTGTCCTTCAGATTCTGGTTCTGCCAGGTCTGGGCGGCCTGGATCCGGTAGGTCCAATAGTTCGGACTCTTGGGGAACTTCTCGCAGGCCTTGAGATACCACTCCCGCGACGTCGCGTACTGGCCGGTGTACCAGTGGTGGAGGTTCCCGATCTGCACGCAGGCCTGCTCGGCGTTCTTGCCGTCCGGGAATCGGTCGAGGACCGCTTTGAAGCCGCGCTCGGCCTCCTTCCACGCGCCGGTGTTCATCTGACTCTGGGCGTACTCGAAGAGCTTCTGCTCGTCCTGCGGGAGCTCGGCCTTGCGTTCCTGCGTCCAGGCGCCATAGGACGGGAGGGCCAGGAGCAGGACGCCGACGGCCAGGAATCCGAGCAGGGATGGAGTTTGCCGCGTCATAATGGTTCCTCGATCTGCTAAAATCATATCCCTTGGACGCAGGAGGGGGGACTCGAGTTCATGATCGAAGCGTATTTCGACGGATTGTGCGAGCCGAATCCCGGCGGCGTCGCCACCTACGGGTTTCTCATCAAGCGGGACGGCAAGACGGTCGACGAAGGCCACGGGCTGGCGGGGACGCCCAAGACGTCCCAGGCGACCAACAACGTGGCCGAATACACCGGCCTGATCCGGGCGCTGGAATGGCTGGTCGCCCACAAGATCAAGGACCCGGTCACCGTCCGGGGAGACAGCGACCTGATCATCCGCCAGGTGAAGGGCGAGTATAAGGTCAAATCGGGCCTGCTCGCCCCTCTGCACGCGAAGGTCAAGGCCCTCGAGGAGCAGCTTCCGGACGTCCGCTTCGAATGGATCCCCCGGGAGCGCAACGGGGACGCCGACCGGCTGACGAACCTCGCCTACGCCGAGTACCGCGGTCAGTCCCTGAAGGCGCCCACCGCCGGCATCATGAGCATCGACCTGGTGATCGCGTCGCCCCCCGACGTGGTCAAGCGCGAACTGCACAAGGCGGGGATCCAGGCCTCCGTCACCGCCCTGCCCGGCGCGTCGCGGGTGCAGGCGGACCTGCCGGCCAAACCCGATGCGGTGCGGCCGCTGATCCTGCTCAAGCAGCGGCTGGAAGGATCGATCTAGCCTAGCGGCGTTTCGAGAACGCCCAGATCTGGCTGGACAGGAAGTTGAACAGGGTCCCCGCGACGATGCCGAGGGTGTTGCTGACGAGGTAGTGCATCGGAGGCGTCAGGGTTTTCATCGCCACCAGCTTGATCCCCAGTCCGCCCAGGGTTCCCAGCGCGTACTTCAGATAGGACGCCAGGAGCGGGGCCTGCCGGGCCCGGAACGTCCAGGCGCGGTTGAGCGAATAGTTGAAGGTCATCGCCACGACGAAGCCCGCGATGGAGCCCTCGAAACAGGACCCCGTCGTCTCGCCCATCCCGCGGGCGACGCCGTAAAGGACCGCGTTGTCGATCACGAGCCCCAAGGCGCCGGTCACCAGAAACTTCGCCAGCCGCCAGGGCCACGCGTTCAGGTCGAGATACAGGGTCCAGACCTGCTTCAGGAACTCCCGCCGCTCCTTCGAGCTGAACTTGCTCGCGCCCGCGGCCCGGTCCTCGAAGTGGATCGGCACTTCGACCGTCTTTCGGGTCCCGGTGCGCGCCAGGATCTCGAGCAGGATCTTGAAGCCGCGGGGTTTGAGGGTCACGCCGCTGAGCAGGCTGCGCTTCAGGCAGAAGAACCCCGCCATCGGATCCCGGACCGCCGTCAGCGGCCGGGCCAGCAGCGTCCCGGCCCGGGAGGCGAAGCGGCGGAACAGGGGCCATTCGTCGATGTCGCCCCCCTGGACATAGCGGCTGCCGACGGCGACGTCCGCGCCGTCCCGCACCGCCTTCACCAGCGCCGGGATCGCCTCGGGCGGATGGCTGAGGTCGGCGTCCATGACGACGCAGAGTTCCGTGCGGGCCTCATTCAGTCCCCGGAGGACCGCCGTCGAAAGTCCCTTTTCGTCCTTCCGTTCCACGACCCGGACCGGCAGCGTCTTTCCCAGCTCGCGGCCGACGTCGGCGGTCCCGTCCTTCGAGGCGTCGTCGATCACGATGATCTCGACCGGGGACAACGCGGCGACGATGCGCTGGACCAGCGCCGGGAGGTTCTGGGCTTCGTTGTACGTCGGGACGATGACGGAGACGGCGGCGGCCGCGCCTTTCCGATCCGATGCGACGCTCCCCGAGACGTCAGGGACGCCGGAGGGGGTGATACCCGTGTCCGACATAGAAAACGTAGCGCTCCTCTTTCACGCTCCGACCGAAGCCGAGCCGCCCCACCGACAAGGGTTCCCCCGCCACGTCCACCCGGTCGAAGTACCGGGGCAGCAGGGTCTCCAGATCCGCCGACCATTCCGCCTCGGCGACCACGACGGCGTCCCGGCCTCGGAGGGCCTCCGGGGAATCCCAATATGTGAATTGGAGGCCATCCTCGTCCAATAGATTCTTGGCGTGAACGTCGGTCGGGGCGGGAAGGTGGAAGGCCAGCTGGCTCGGGCAGAGGTAGCGCCGGCCCACTCCCAGATAGAAGCTGCCTTCGGGAAGGCCCGCCCGCATCGTCGCTGCCCGGGCGCAGATCCGGTCCCAGCCTCTCAGGCTCCGGACCGGCGGCAGGCCCGGAACCGGAGTCACGAAGTGGACGATGGCCAGCACGGCCGCCGCGATCGTCACCGCCGCGAGCGCGCCCCACGACTTCCGGTAGAAGACCCGCAGGCGGCCGCCGCCTCGGCTGAGGTAGTCCGCCATCAGGATCGATAGGGCGATCCACGCGGGGAGCGGCCAGAAGGCATGCGTCGATCGGATGATGCCCACGCAGAAGAAGAAGCCCAGCAGGGGCAGCGACAGGCAGAGGAGGAACTGCTGAACCGCCGTCCGGGACCGGACGCCGTCGATCACCGCCGCGACCGCCACGGGAGCCGTCATCGGCACCACGGCCCCCACCTGGAGGAGCAGGTAGGCCAGGGCCGACGTCAGCTGGGGCGAGCGTCCTTCCTCCAATCGACCGACGCTTTGAAAGCGGAAGGACGCCCAGTCGTGGGTGGCATTCCAGAAGATGACGGGGGAGAACACGACCAGGGCCACGATCGCTCCCAGATACGGCCAGACGGTTCCCAGCCAGAACCGGTCCTTCCGCTGGAGGACGAGATAAAGCAGGAGCGAGGCCCCCAGAAACGCGGCCGTGTACTTGGACAGCATCCCCGCCCCTAACGCGGCTCCCGCCCCCAGCCACCAGACGCCCTTCCGGGACTCCAGAGCCTCGACCACCAAGGCCAGTCCGAGCGCCCAGCAGCAGAGCATCCCCGCGTCCGGGAAGCCGAAGGAGGAGGCGAAGAAAGTCGCGGGCTGCAACGCGAGGAAGAGGGCCGTCCACGAGGCCGCCTCCGGTCCATAAAGGCGGCGGGCGGTCCGCGAGGCCGCCACCGACGTCCCCACCGAACACAGCCAGGGAACGACGCGGATGCCCACGGGGCCGTCGCCGAACATCGAGGTCCCCAAGGCGATGAACCAGGCGATGAGGGGCGGATGATCATAGTAGCCCAGCGCCAGGTGTTTGGCGTAGAGCCAATGATAGGACTCCTCGGGCAGGACCGGAATCAGGACCACCGCCGCGCCCCGGATCGCCGCGGCGACCGCGACCAGGACCGTCCACGAGGGGAGCCGTCCGGAGGAGGCGGCCGGCGAGATCGAGGCATCGGGAGGCAAGGGGTGACCCGTCACAAGCACAGGATGATAGCGATCCTCCGCGTCTCCCGGAAGCCCCCCTCGAGCAATCCCCGCGAATCGGGGCTTCTGGGATCTTGAATCTAATGATTGAATTAAGCTAGGGCGTGCTTTAAACTGAGTCGTCCATGAAACGAATTTTCGGCGGCCTCCTGATGCTCGCGGGCGCCCTGGCCCTCTATCTCTTTGCCACCCGGGCGATGTTCCATGGACGGGCGGACCTGGGATCCTCCTACTCCCCTAGCCTGCCCCTCCTGCTCGTCGGGGCGGACTACCCCACCGACGCCCTCCTGCTGGCGGGCGCGGCGTGGGGGTTCCTGTTGGGCCTCTGGTGTGTCATCACCGGCGCCGACGAGGCGCGCGAGGTGCTCCGCGGCGGACGCATCGCCCGGATCCTGCTCCTCAACGGCCTCCTCCTGCTTTCCTCGCTCGCCATCGCGTACCTCGGCGCCAAGGCCCATAAGGACCCGGCCACGGTTCTGGTGTTCGGACTGGTCGCCGCCGTCCAGGCCGTCGTCGGCCTCATCCTCCTGATCCTCTCGCTCGCGGAACGGCCCAAAGGCATCGCCTCGCTGGCCTTCGGCACCGTCGTCACGCTCGGCGGCGTCGGTCTGGGCGTTCTCGTCTTCCTCTGGGGTGGTGCCTAAGACCATGCCCATCCGCCTCTGCCAGAAATGCGGGCTAAAAGTCCTGATCGACGAAAGTCAGGCCGGGACGAATCCGTTCTACTGCCAGCGCTGCACCACCGCCATGAAGGGCCAGGAAAGCACGGGGGCTCCGGCCCCCCTGGCTGCGGTCAAGAATCCGACGCCGTCCCCGGTGATGGGCAGCAAGTCCGAACCCGCGGCTCCGAGCGTCGGCGCGGCCAAGGCCGCGACGGTGCGGGTCCTCTGCCCCTACTGCAAGGCCTCCTTTAACGGTCGGGTGCCCCAGAAGCCCGCCCGCGGCTCGTGCCCCGTCTGCCAGAAGGAACTGATCCTGCTTCCGAACGGCGACATCAAGCCTTCCGCCGGCTTCGACCTGGGCTCGTGGCAGTCGGACCAGGCGAGCGGAACGGCCCCCGCCGCGCCGGCGGTCGCCGAACCGACGCTCGAAGGAGCCCCCGAACCCGTCGTCAAGGAGTCGAACACCCGGATGCTGGTGAAGAAGTACGCCGCCAGCCCCCCGGTCGCGAAGATCGATCCGTCCCGCGTCGCACCGAAGCCGGAGTCGGAGACCGACGGGTCCGACGAAGCAGCCGCCCTGCCGGGCTGGCTGGATGACGGCGGGAGCAAGAGCCCTCCGGTGAAAGCGCAGCCCGAAACGGACATGGGCATCGATGCCATCGCCGACAAGCCGGAGTCCGGCGAGATTTCCGACGATCTCAAGGAACCGCCGCCCCCGCCGCCGCCTCCGCCTCCAGCGCCGTCTCGGGCGCGGTCGCCGATTGCGGCCAAGATGCCGACGATGTCTCCGGGGCGCCCCCCGGCCTCGGTGGCGCCGCCGCCCCCCGAGCCCGAGGTCGATCTCCTGCCGGAGCCGCCCCCGCCGCCGCCTCCTCCGCCGCCCAGCCCCCGGGCCGCCCGCGGCGCGAGCGGCACGCGCCGCGCTCCGGCGCCTCCTCCGGCCGAACCGGTGGGTGCCGGCTCCGAGACTGGAGGGGGCAAGGTCTTCTTCGCGCTGATACTCGCGCTCCTCCCGCTGGGAGCCGCCGCCGGATTGATGGCGTCGCCGGACGTGGCCAAGAACGATCTGGTCAAGAAGTTCGCTCCCCGCTTCTCCAAGGGCCTGGAGGTCCTGCACCAGAAGATGTTCCCGCCGCCGCCTCCTCCTCCTCCTCCGCCCCCGCCGCCTCCCCCGAAGGAAGAACCCAAGGAGGAGCCGCCCAAGCTGGACCCCCAGCAGCAGAAGAAGGACGGGGACAAGATCAGCAACCTGTTCGCCGAGATCAAGCGCGGCGAGCGCGACTTGAAGCAGAGCAGTGTCGCCGCCACTCCCGAGCAACAGAAGGATCTGAACAAGGTCCGCTCGGCCCTCGACGAGAAGAAGGCGCGGTACGCTCAGATGAGGGAGCTGTACCAGAAGATGTACGGATCGGAGTACGATCCCGAGAAGCAGTAGCGAGCGGCCGCCGACCCCGTTCCTTCAGGCCCCCCCGCCGACACCGACCTCCCGTCTCTAACTCCCGACCCTCTCGCCCTCCGGAAGGAACCCCACCCGCCCCGAAGAGGTGAAGGATTCATGTCGGGCCGGCCCTCCTCCCGGTCCTCAGCGCCGGAGCGTGGGACCGCGGAGCGGCTTCCCGGGGGGAGCCGGACGTCCGGATGGGAAAACAAGGGGCGAAGGGACTCCAAGAGGGGGGAGCTGCGCCCGGGGGGGGGTGAGGCCGCGATCTGCTTCTTCTAGAACTTCTTGTACTTCTGGACTTCTTCCCGGACCTTCTGGATCACGTCGGCCCAGCGATCCTCGAAGGCGGGGCCGTCCTCGCCGGCCGCGGGCCGGCCGCCTTCGATCTTCTGCTTGGCGCGCTCGTCGAGCTCCGCCTTGCGCGCGGTCTCGGCCTGGGCGATGCGGTTCTTGTCGGCCGCGGCCTCCTCGTCGGCCTTCCGCCGGCGGCGATCGGCGTCTTCCTTATCCTTGTTCTCGTTCGTGGCCAGGAGATCGTCGAGGGCGTCGCCGGCCTTCTCGGGCTTCTTCGCGGCGGGGGCCGGGCCACCCAGCTGCTGCTGGAGCTGGGCGATCTCGTCCTCCTGGGACGCCTTGCGCTGCTTCAGGTCCGACTCCATCCGCGCGAGCTCGACCAGCCGGTTCGTTTTCTTCTCGGAGGCCTCCTCCTTCGACAAGGAGTCGCGCTCGGACGCCACCTTGGAGAGGTCGGAGTCCGTCTGGGCCAGATCCTGCCTCTTCTGGGCGAGCTTGTTGCGCTGATCGGCGCGTTCCGCTTCGCGCGGATCGGCGGGGGCGGCGGCCGAGTTGGAAGCCGAATCCGACGAGCCGAAGAGACCGCAGCCGGCCGTGCAGCACAGAAGCGCCAGGAACGGGAGATATTTCATCGTCGCCTCCAAGAGGATTCACTGTAGCCCGGCGTCCGCCGAGCGTCAACGATTTCGAGCGCAGGCCCCAGTATCAGGACGCAGGGGCAGCCCGGATGGCTGCACGACGCGGTTAAGTTCCGACGTAGCGGGCGTAGAGCGACCGTGCCCGTGCCAGGTCGTCGGTGCCCTGGACGATCGCCCGCGCGTCGGGGAACAGCGTCAGCTCGCAGCCGTCCGCCGCGAACTTCAGCAGGTAGGCGTTGCGGCGCACGTTCCCCAGCGGCGCCAGCCGACGCTCCGCATCCGCCAGGTCGAGGGCCGATCCCCGCGGGGGGACGATCTGGACGGCGTTCCGGCCGCAGAGCGCCGCCGCCCCGGAGGGGTTCGCCTCGAGATGGGTGAACTCGCGCTTCACGCAGACGGGGCAGGACGCCGACCGCGGAACCCGGATCCGCTGCTGCGTGTTGTGCCACACGTCCAGCGTCTCGAGCCCTCCCAGCAGGGCCTCCTTCTTCCCGGCCAGGAGCTTGATCGCCTCGGTCGCCTGGAGCGAGGCGACGACGCCGACCGCGGTATTGAGGACGCCCGCCGTATCGCAGGTGGGGGACGTCCCGGGCGCCGGCAGCCCCCCCACGAGGCACGCGAAGCAGGGACCCTCCCCCGGCAGCACCGTCAGGACCATCCCGTAGCTGCCGACGCAGCCGCCGTAGATCCACGGGCGCCCGTGCTTGACGCAGGCATCGTTCAGGATGAAGCGCGTCTCGAAGTTGTCGGTGCCGTCCAGGACGAGATCGACGTCCTTCGCGAGCTCCTCGACGTTGGCGTAGTTCACGTCGCAGACGCGGGGATCGAGCTGGACCTCCGAATTGATGCGCGCCAGCTTCGCCGCCGCGGCCGCCGCCTTCGGCAGGGCCCCCTTCACGTCGTCCTCGTCGTACAGCACCTGGCGCTGGAGATTGTCGAGTTCGACGAAGTCTCGGTCGCAGAGCCGGACGTAGCCGACGCCCGCCCGGACGAGATGGCTCGCCAGGGTCGAGCCCAGCGCCCCCAGGCCGATGATCGTGACGCGCGATCGGCCGAGCCGTTCCTGGCCCTGCCGGCCCAGCGGCGCGAAGAGGATCTGCTTGGCGTATCGGCTCATGGCTTCCGGAGGCGGCGCAGGCCGACGGACACCGAGGCGAGGATCAGCCCCGCGACGGCGAATCCCGCGGACGAGGGTCCCCACGACGGCGTGCCGTGCTGGAAGTCGGCCATCCCCAGCCGGTAGAAGAAGGCGGACGAGTGGATCAGGTCGACGTCGAAGATCGAATACCCGATCACGAAGAAGGGGTTCACGTCCATCGAGAGGGTGATCCGGCGGTAGAGGGCCTCTCCCGAGGCGCCCCGGTCGGCGGCGTCGCGGACGAGCGGCCCGGCCCAGAAGAGCGTGGACATCAGGAAGCAGAGGGCGAGTCCGGCGAGCACCTGGCAGAGCTCGCGCGGGAGACGGGCGGACTCGGCCAGGAGATAGATCCCCGCGACCAGAAGCCCGAGGGACGCGAGCACCGCCGACAGCGGGAGCCAGTGCCGGGGGGAATCCGTGAAGGACGCCGCCAGCAGCAGGGCGAGCAGCCCCAGAACAGCTCCCCCGGCGGCGGCCACGCGGCGCGTCGGGGGCGATCCCCAGGTCAGCGAGAGGGCGGCGGGAACGGCGAAGCCGACCAGAAGCGGGGAGAGATAAGCCAGAACCTGGAAGAGCGGCATCCGTCCAGTATACGGCGGCGGCGGGGACTTTCCTAGCGGGGGCGGTCGTGGGCGGCGCTCAGGTAGAGGAGCAAGCGGGCCTGGTCGTCGGAGCTCAGGCGCACCTTCTTCAGCCTCTGCATCTCCTCGACCTCCGCGGCCCAGCGGGCGCCGTCGAAGCGATCCACCGGGATCAGGGAGTGGCAGCCCCCGCACTTGTGGACGTAGAGCTGGCGTCCGGCCCTCAGATCCGCCAGCCGGCCTTCGTCGCCGCCGGCCATCAGGGCGTCGGGCTCGGGGACGTAGGTCGCGCAGCCCGCCAGGGCCGCGAGCGCCAGGATTAGGACCGACCGCCGGGGAGCCGCCATCCGCCGGCAGTCGATCTCCTGCGGACTCCGATTGCAACCGAGTCTCAGTTTCAATTCCGGAGGGCGCGCCGGACCGCCTGCCGGGGAGGGCGCTCCGGGCCGCTGGACCGTCGATTCCACCGGAGCCCTCACCCCGCCCCCACGACCCGGAAGGACCCGGATTTCTCGCAGCACTGCCCCCGCGGGATGGGCCTGCCGTGCGGGCATTGGGTCGGATGTTTCAGGAACTTGCAGATCGATTCGGTCACCTCCGGCGACAGATGGTGCTCCAGCACGCAGGCATTGGACTCGATCTGGTCGTTGGAGTGGATCTCGAACGTGTCGCGGAAGAGGACCTCCGCCAGCCGGTGGCGGCGAATGATGTCGCTCGCGCGGAGCCTGCCCTTCTCCGTGAGTTCGAAGCCGCCGTCCTGCGCCCCCACCAGCTGCCGGCGTTCCAGCGACAGCAGCAGGCTCCGGTTCTCCAGAAGGCTGGGCCCGTCGGCGCAGACGTTGGGCGCCGAACCGCTCTCGACGCGCTCCCACAGCTGCTGGAGCACGTCGTCGAACAGCTCCTCCTCCTCCTTGGTCGTCCGGATTTCCGTCCGGACCGAGCCGTGCCGCAGTTCGAAGCGCCGGTTGGCCAGGCGCGCGATGTCCGGGGCGTGCGTCACCATGACGATCGTATGCCCCTCGTTATGGAGCTTCGTGAAGAGCCCCAGCACGATCGCGGCGTTCTCCTCGTCGAGGTTCCCGGTCGGTTCGTCCGCCAGGATCAGCTTGGGATGGTTGATGAGGGCCCGGGCCACGCAGACGCGCTGCTGCTCTCCGCCGGAGAGCTGGCCCGGACGGTGGTGGAGGCGTTCCCCCAGGCCCACGCGCTCCAGGGCCTTCGTCGCCTCCTCGCGGTCCTCCATCGAATGGAGGTACTGCGCGAGCATGACGTTTTCCAGCGCGCTCAGGTACGGCACCAGGTGGAACTGCTGGAAGACGAGGCCCACGTTCTCGCGCCGGTAGACCGCCAGCTCGGCGGGACGGAGCTTGCCGATGTCCTGTCCGTTGATGACCACTTCGCCGGCCGTGGGCACGTCCATGCAGCCCAGGAGGTTCACGAGCGTGCTCTTGCCCGAGCCGGAGGGGCCCGTGATCGCGATCCATTCCCCCGCCTCGATCGCGAAGGAGACGTCGTGGAGCGCCCGAAGGTCGCCGTAGCGCTTCGACAGGTTGCGGACGCTGATGAAACTCATCATTCGCCTTTCAGCACTCGGGCCGGATCGATCGCGAACGCGCGCCGGACCGGAACGATCGACGCGAGGAAGGCCATCAGGGCGCAGGCCCCCGCGGCGGCCGCCACCGCCCCGAAACGGACCTCGGTCGACAGTCCGAAGACGCGCCGGCTCATCACGTTCGACAGCAGCAGGCCGACGACCGCGCCCAGCCCCACGCCCGCCGCGAGCAGCAGGCCCACCTGGGCGGCGAAGAACCGGAAGACGAGCGCCTGCGTCGAGCCCAGCGCCTTCAGCAGCCCGATTTCCGTCCTCTGTTCGGCGACGCTCGACGTCAGCGCCATCATCATCGCCAGTCCGCTCGACGCCAGGATCAGCAGGGCCATCAGTTCGAAGAGCCTGCGGAGTTTTCCCATGAGCAGGCCCTCGCGCGCGGCCAGGACGGGGATGGTCCGGGCGTCGAGCGAGGAGGATCCCATGTTGATGGCCCGGACCGACGCGTCGATCTGATCGAACGAGCCGGAGGCGGCCAGCTCGACCCGGTCGGGCCGGTCCACCGGGCCCCGTCCGAGGAGCGCCGGGAAGCTCCGGAGCGCGCGGTCCAGCTCGGCCGGGTCCATGGCCGCGACCCCCCGCTTCACCTCGAGGATGACATTCGGGCCCTGCCGTCTCAGTTCGGCGGTCATCTTGCTCCCGGCGTCGAGGGCGAAGTTGGCCGACGCGGTGACCAGGGCGGCCGGAACGAGCACCGCGGCCACCGCGAGCAACGTGCGTCCGCGGCTGACGATGAGGGACGACCACACCATGCGAAGCAGCACGTCAGGCCTCGTGGAGGACGGTTCGGGGTTCCAGGGCGACGGCGCGCCGGAGGGGCCAGGCGACCCCGAGGGCCGTGATGATCATCGCCGTCGCGAGCGTGACGAGGGACACCACCGCCGAGCCCGGCACCGTGCTTCCGAAGAGCGCCACGCTCATCGACTTCGCGGCGGCCAGCCCGATGAGGTAGCCCACGAGGGATCCGGGCAGCGCCAGGAGCAGCGCTTCCCCGATGAAGAGGGCGGCCACGGCGCCGTTGGTGGCCCCCAGGGCCTTCAGGAGGCCGATCTCCTTGCGCCGGTCGACCACCGACGCGGTCATGGTGGCCAGCACCGACAGGCAGGCCGCCAGGATCGCCGCCCCCGCCAGGATGCCGACGACGCCGTCGATGCGGCGCAACAACGCGCCTTCATGGTCGGCGATCTCGCGGAGCACCCGGGCGTCGGCGTCGAGGGCGTTTCCGCACTCCCGGGCCACGTTGGACGGGAACGGGGTGCACATCATCTTTTCGATCTGGGCGTCCGTGAACCTCTTCTCCTTGCGGTTGAAGCGGCCGAACTCGTCGGTCTCCGCCGTCACCACGGCGCTTACCAGGACGCGCGACAGCTCCCCCGGCGTGCCGGCGAGGTCCTGGGCGACGGCCAGCGGAAGGAGGATCTCGCCGTCCTCGTCGCCGCCGGTCGAGACGACCCCGGTCACCGTGAGCGGCCGCCCGGCCTGGATCGTCGCGCCGGGGGCCAGACCCAGCGAGATCCCGGCCAGGACTCCCGGGGTTCCCTCGACCTTCCAGCGCGGATCGGGGTCGCGGCCCACCAGGACGTAGCCCGCCCGCTCGACGCGGAGCTCGGGGATCAGGAAGCGGATCTGATTTCCCCAGCGGTTGATTTCCGAGCGGAGGAGGGGAAGGTCCTTCTGGAGCAGCCGGCCGCTCTTGGGGACGATCTCGATGTTGGCATCGAGACGCCGCAACTCCTCCGAGATCCGGTCGCCGACCCCGATCAGCAGCAGGACGAGGCCGCTGGCGGCGCCGGCCCCGAAGGCCAGCGCGGCCACGGCGGCCGCCCGCGACTTCGCCCGGCGGCGGATCGACTCCAGGATCAGGCGGATCCCCATCAGGGTTTCGCTCCGTTGGCCCTCCGGCACTCGTCCATGGAGCACACCCACTTTCCGTTGATGCGGATGGCCTTGTCGGCATCCTCCTGCATCCCGCACGTCGAGCAGGTCACCGTCACCCGCTGGCCGGTCTTGAAGAACGCGGCGTGCGCGGTCATGGAATCGAGCTGGATCACGAGGTTCTCGCCCCGCCGCTCGTGCCGGATCGGGATCGGATTGCAGCCGCCCGCCTGCCCGATCGACGACCGGTTGATCTCGGCGACGCAGTTGCGGCAGAGGACGCGGTCGCCGAGCTGGACGTAGCCCCAGTCGTTGCAGATCGTGCACGCATCCATCGTCGTCGCGAAGTCGCCCTTCTTCTCGTCCTTGCGGATCACCAGGAAACGGAGGAGCTTGCCGTCGGCCTTGAGCCCGAAGCGGTGGAGCTTGTCGTCGGACACCGCCGCGACGGGGATCAGGATTTCGGGGGCGGCCTCGTAGACGGCTTCGGGCTCGCTCAGCACGAGCTGCTTGGTCTCGTGGGCGTAGGCATACCCCACGGCGGCGATGGCGCCGATGGCCAGCGTGGCGAAGACCTTCTTGGCCCGCCGCTCGGTCCGCGCCTGGGCCCGCACCTTGCGGTCCTCGGCCTCGTTCCCCGCGGAGGCCTCCGGGGAGCGGGAGCCCCGGAGCAGGAAGGCGAAGGGCAGGGTCAGGACCGCGATCACGAAGAGCGTGCTGTGCTTCATGAGCGGGCCGACGATGCGCATGTACGTCTCGCCCGCCGGCAGCCACCCCGCCTCGGCGAACTCGTGGATCCCCGAGACGAAAAGCTGGACGGCGAAGAGGACGAGGATCAGGGTCGTGACCGAGAAGAACTTGCGCAGGTCGACGCGCAGCGAGCCCTTCATGAACGCGGCGCCGATGGCGATCGCGGCCACGATGCCGCCGATGGCGCCGCTCGCCGCCAGGACCGAGTCCGTGGTGAAATCGACGCCGGCCAGCATGAGGACGGTTTCGGCGCCTTCCCGGAGAACCATGAGGAACGCGAAGAGGAAGATGCCGGCTTTCGGGCCGCCGCTCAGCGTCCCGAGCCGGGCCTCCGTCTCGCGCTTCATCGATGCTCCATGACGGTGGACCCACAGGACGAGCCACCCGACCAGGAGGGAGGAGACCAGGAGCACGCTGCCCTCCACCGCGCCGTCGGTCTCGAATCCCGTGAGTTTGAGGGCGACACCGGCGGCGATCGAGAGGATGGACGCCAGGACCACCCCGCCCCAGACCGACCGCGCCAGGTCCGGCCGCCCGATCTTCCGGAGCGTGGTGAGGGCGAGGCAGACGACGAGCGCCGCCTCGACCCCTTCCCTCAGCGTGACGACGAAGGCTTCAATCATGGTGTCGTTTCTGGAACCGGGGATTCCGTCCGGGCGGGACTCCGGAGGGCGGAGCTCATGGGGACGCCCCCTTCTTCCCGCAGGCGAAACAGTAGCCGAAGATCTTGTGGCTGTGGTAAACGGGGGTGAACCGGTGCCGCTGCACGACCATGTCCTGGAGCCGCTCGATGGCTTCCTCCTCGAACTCGATGACTTTGCCGCAGCGGATGCAGTAGAGATGGTCGTGGTGGGCGCGTCCGAGCATGGGCTCGTAGAGGCGCTTGCCCCCGTCGAAATCGTGTCCGTCGATGAGGCCGGACTGGCTGACCAGGGAGAGGGTCCGGTAGACGGTCGCCTTGGAGACGGGGGTCTTGTCGCGCCGGAGCTGTTCGATCAGGTCGTCGGCGGCGACGTGCCCCTTCACGCTGAGGAGCTTCAGCACGACGCGCTTCCGGGGCCCCGTGAGCTTGAGCCCGCGGGACCGCAGGAACTCCTCGATCGCCTTCAGCTGGTCACTCATCTTTGAGACTGAGTCTCAGTCTCAATAATGATACGCCCGAGCGGGCCGATCGTCAACCGGAATCCCAACGAATTCTTTACAGAACGGAGGGCCCGACCAGCCCGTCCCAGCCCCCGATCCCCGGACCGGAGCCGGCCCCGGACGGGTCTCTGGAGGACCTCCGGGCGGGGGGACGGCCCTCCCCGGCCTACATCGGGGTCCGCCGCTTGGAGAAGCAGTCGCTGCAGAAGACCGGACGGTCGCCCCGCGGCTTAAACGGCAGCTGGGCCTCCTTGCCGCACTCGCCGCAGATGGCCATGAAGTACTCCCGGGCCGGGGCGCCCCCGCCCCCTCCCCCGCCGCCGCGGGGGGCTCCGCCGCCCCCGCCCCGCGGCGGGCGATCGCCGCTCGCGGAGCCCCCGGCCGCCGGCGCCTTCCGCTGGCGCTTCGCCTCGCGGCAGGGCGTGCAGCGCTTCGGCTCGTTCTGATAGCCGAGCGACTGGTGCAGCTCCTGCTCCGCCACCGTGTAGGTGAAGTCCTGCCCGCACTCGATGCATTTCAACGTCTTGTCCGTGAAGGTCGACATACCGATTCCTTTTCAACTGGGAACCCAACCCGATCGCCCCAAGCCCCCGATGGATCCTCCTAAAACGACGCGATGAATACAGAGTCCGACGCCGAGCCGATGGAGGAATCCCCGACGGTCGCCGCTGCCGGTGCCGGTGTGAATCGCCCCTGGAGCATCGTCCGGGAGGACGCCAGGACTCCCTCCCCCGGGACGCCGAATTCCGCCAACCCCTTTTTTCCTATCTATGGACCGTCTACCTGATTATACGCCGGATTCCGCGCCCGTGTGCGGCCCGCGGGCAAGATCGCCCCCGATCGGGTACACTGAGGGCGTGCGACGAAAACGAGTCGTCTGCATCGGAGGGGGAACCGGACAGTCCCAGGTCCTGCGGGGCCTTGCCCGCTTCCCCCTCGAGATCACCGCCCTGGTCGGCGTCACCGACAATGGCGGCCATAGCGGCCAGCTCCGGAAGACCTTCGGGATCCCGCAGGTCGGCGACATCCGGAATTGTCTCGCCTCTCTTGCCGGCGATGCCACGCTGCTCCCCCAATTCCTCCGCTATCGCTTCCGGGAGGGCGACCTCGACGGCACCAGCCTCGGCAATCTCCTGGTCTGCGCGCTCATCCGGATGAAGGGGTCCCTCTCCGCGGCGATCGACGCCCTCCGCGTCGAACTCGGCGTGCCGCACACGATCCTCCCCGTGTCCGACCAGTCGACCCACATCTGCGCCGAGCTCGCCGACGGCCGCATGGTCCGGGGAGAATGGGAGATCATCGGCCGCAGCCCGAGGGTCCCCATCCGCCGACTCTTCCACTGGCCCGTCGTCACCTGCCTCCCCGCCTGCATCCACGCGATCGCCCACGCGGACCTGATCATCTTCTGCCCGGGGTCGCTCATGACGGGCATCATCAGCGCCCTCCTCACGCGCGGCATCCAGACGGCCCTCCGCGTCTCCCGGGCGCGCAAGGTCCAGGTCGTCAACATCATGACCCAGCCCGGGCAGACCGACGGCATGAGCGCGCGGGACCACATCGAGCAGCTGTCGATCTACCTGGGCATCTCTCCCGACGTCGCGATCGTCAACTCGCGGCGGCCGCCGGAAAAGTGGGTCAAGGCCTACCGCAAGGACGGCGCCGAGCCGCTCCGGCTGGACGTCGACGGCCTCCGGGAGACCCGGGTCATCCAGGCGGACCTGCTGGAACCCGAGGGCAAGGATGTGCTGACGCTCTACTCGCGGCCGAGCGGTCCGGGCATGAGCGCAGGCCCGCACTTCGTCCGCCACGACCCCGGCAAGCTGGGTCGCATCCTCCGCTCGCTCATCTAGGGAGCCAGCGTCTTCTCGTCGCGATCGAAGACGGCCCCGTTCAGGTCGACCGCTTCCAGGGACATCGTGCGGTCGTGCAGCCGGACCCTCACGTAGTGGTTCACCACGCGGGCGAATTTGGTTTCCGGCGTGAGGCTGCCGACCGGATACAGCGGCGCGCCCGCGCCGCCGGTCGTGAGGTACACGATCCCGTTCCGCTCGGCCCGCTGGTAGTTGTGATTGTGCCCCTGGAAGACGGCGGTCACCTTCCCCTCCTCGATCAGGCGGCCGAAGATCCGGTACAGGCTCGTCTCCGGCGAGTAGTCCTCGCAGGGGCAGGAGAGGATCGGCTGGTGGAGCACCACAAACCGGAATCGCGCCCTGCAGGCCGTCAGTCCGGCCTTCAGCCAGGCGACCTGCGCGGGATCCTTTCGGCCGGCCCAGTCGCCATCGAGGATGAAGAACTGGGCCGGACCCGCGACGAACGTGTAATACCGCTTCGGCTCGGGCAGGACGAACAGGTCGCGATAGAGCTTCGCCTCGTACTCGTGGTTGCCCATGGCCGGCCAGAGGGCCCCCGTCCGGAGCAACGGGGCCGCCGCGTCGAAGAAGCGGTCCCAATCCTCCGGAAACGTCCCCTCGTCGACGAGATCTCCCGTGTGCACCGAGAAATCCGGAAGCTCCTTCGCCGCCAGCGCCGACAGGCGGGCCAGACGGTCGTAGTAGGTCCGACAGTCTCCCCACGCGAGGAAGAAAAGGTCGGCGTCGCCCTCCGGCGACGACTTGAAGCTGCCGGTCACGCCGCCGGGCTCGACCGTGTACTCGTAGCGGGTGCCCGGACTGAGCCCCTCCAGCAGGACCTCGTGCCGCGTGCCGGGCCGGCTCCGCCGGGAGCTTCCGTGGCAGTCGACCTTGCCTTCCGCCTCCTGCCAGAGCTCGAAGCAGACGACGGCGCTGCGGGACCCGACGGCCTGGACATAGGGGCCGCGGCGGATCGGCCCTTCCGGGGGCGGCCGCCGTGCCGCCAGCTCGTCCTCTCGGAGGCTCGAGAGTCCGGGCTGCGGGCGGGGAGGCGGCGGGGGGACGGGGGCCGAATCGGCGCCGCATCCGGCCAGGAGGAGCGCTCCCAGGACGCGGGCACGGAGAAGGAGCACCCTCCTATTGTCCCCGGCCGGGAAGCCCTGTCAACTTTTCCCCGGTACCGGCTCCGCGGGCAGGATCACCGCCACGCGGGTCCCCTTGCCGGGGGCGCTGTCGATCTCGGCTTTGCCGCCGTGGAGCTCGGCGATGCTTTTGACGATCGCCAGACCCAGGCCCGCGCCGCCGGTCTCCGCCGAGCGGGACCGGTCCGCGCGGTAGAGCCGGTCGAAGACCCGGGGGAGATGCTCCGGCGCGATCCCGCAGCCGGTGTCGGAGACCTCGATCCGGACCTGGCCGTTGACCCGCTCGGCCAGCAGCGCGATCCGGCCGCCCTTCGGCGTGTGCGTCAGCGCGTTGTCGATCAGGTTCGCCGCGGCGCGTTGGAACAAGCCGCGATCCGCCGAAACGCGGAGCCCGTCGTCCGACCTGGCCGTCAGCGTCACGCCCCGGTCGGCCGCCGCGGCTTCGTAGAATTCCGCCAGCGAGCGGAGTTCGCCCGCCACGTCCAGGCTCTCCCGCCGGATCTCCATCTTCGGGTCCTCGGCGCGGGCGAGGAAGAGGAGGCTCTCGATCAGCCGGGACAGGCGGCCCGACTCCTCGAGCACCGACCCGAGCGTCTCGCGGTAGTCCTCGGGCGAGCGGGCCTTGCCGAGGGCGACCTCGACCTCCCCGCGGAGGGTGTTGAGCGGCGTCCGGAGCTCGTGGGCGATGTCCGCGGAGAAGCGCGACAGCCGGTCGAAGGAGTCCTGCAGGCGGTCGAGCATGTCATTGAAGCCGCGCGCGAGGCTGCCGAGTTCCGCGGGGAATTCGCCGCCCGCCAGCCGCTCGTGGAGGGTGGTCGACCGGATGCGGCTCGCCGCTACGGAGATCGTCTCGATCGGGCGCAGGCCGCGGTGCGCGATCTGGTAGCCGGCCACGGCGCAGAGGATCAGGCTGACGGCCAGGAGCGGAAGGATGCGCCGCCCGAACTGCCTCAGCAGCTTGTCCTCCTCGTTCCGGTCGAGAGCGACCTGCAAGACCCCCGCGCCCGGCCGGTCGCCCAGAGGCGCGGCGGCCGTCATCACCCGGAACGATTCCTTCCCCTGGCGGATCTGGCTTCCCGACTCCCGGTCGGAGACCGCAGGGAAGACCCCGCGGGGCAGCTTCTGGTCCATGCCGGGCGTCTCGGCGACCGTCCGGCCGGAGTCGTCGAGGATGCGGATGAAGATCCGGGAGTGCTGGCGCGCTCCCGATTCCAGCTCGACCTCCTGCCGGATGCCCGCCGAGGATTCCTGATGCTCGCGCAGGAGCACCTTCAGGATGTGGACCTGGTCCTGGAGGACGCCGTCATCCTCGCGGTCGAGGTTCCGGGCCAGAGCCCAGTAGAGATAGGCGGTCGCCGCCAGGATGAGGCCGAAGGAAAAGATCGCGTACCAGAGCGTGAGCCGGACCGCCAGTCTCCCCCGGCCGCGTTCAGCGGGCATCGTCGAAGACATAGCCCATCCCGCGGACCGTGTGGATCAGCTTGCGGTCGAACGGATCGTCGACCTTGGAGCGGAGGCGGCGGACGTGGACGTCCACGACGTTCGTCCCGCCGTCGAAATTCATGTCCCAGACTTCCTCGGCGATGGCCGTGCGCGACAGGACCTCGCCTCCCCGCCGGACCAGGAGCGACAGCAGGGCGAACTCCTTGGGCGTGAGGTCGAGCTTCCGGCCGGCCCTCGCCGCGCGGTGGCGGACCAGGTCGATCTCGATATCGGCGCGGCGCAGCGTCTCCTCGCGCCGCGCGGGACCGCGCCGGAGGATCGACCGGACGCGCGCCACGAGCTCCGAGAACGCGAAGGGCTTGACCAGGTAGTCGTCGGCGCCGAGATTCAGGCCTTTGACCCGGTCGGGCAGGGAGTCTTTCGCCGTGAGGAAGAGCACGGGCGTCTGGACGCCCGCGCGCCGCAGCTCGGCGAGGACGGACCAGCCGTCGCGGCCGGGCAGCATCACGTCGAGGACGATCAGCCCGTAGGAGCCCGACCGGCCCAGCGCGAGGCCGTCTTCGCCGTCGGCGGCATGATCGACGACGAACCCGTTTTCGGCGAGCCCCTTGCGGAGGTAGGCCGCGGCCTTCTTCTCGTCTTCGACGACCAGGATCTTCACGATCCCCTTTATGGAGCGGGCGCCCGGCGAAGTCAAGGGCGGCGAACCCGCTCAGCGGATGGCGAGGCAGTCGGCGCAGAGCCCGTCCCGCGCGACGACCTTCCGGAGGCAATTGCCGCAGATGCCCTTGCGGCAGTGGGGGCAGACGCGGGAGCGCCGATCGCGCGGGCGGCCGCAGGCCGGGCACGGACGCTCGGAGTCGCCGCCCCGCAGGGCGATCTCGGCCGTGGAGCCGAGCGCCGAGCCGCACACCGTGCACTTCGGCAGCGCCGCGGGCATGACGGCCTCGCAGAAGCCGCACTTCACCTTCCGGCCGGTGCTCTTGAGCGCTTCGGGCGTGTCCCCGCGGCGGCACAGATCGAGGTCCCGCAGGAAGTCCTGCACGGACCCGTAGCGCCGGGCCGGCTGTTTCGCGATCAGTTTCATCGCGACGGCGGCGAGATTCTCGTCCACGGACGGCTTCACCTGGACGGGGTTCCTGGCCGCGGTGTTCAGGTGGAGCTCGCGGTACTCCTTCGGCGAGCGGGCGCGGAAGGGATAGGCGCCCGAGAGGAGCGCGTAGACGATGACGCCGAGCGAATAGAGGTCGCTCCTGGCGTCGGCGACCTTGCCCTGCCACACCTCGGGCGAAATATAGGGCGGCGTCCCGACGACGAGCCCTTGGTATTCGTCCTTCGAGCCCGGGTCCCGGACCAGGCCGAAGTCCATGATGACCGCCTGGCCCTCCGGCGTCAGGAGGACGTTCTCCATCTTCAGGTCGCGGTGGATCAGTCCCTGCGCGTGCATGGCGCCCAAGCCGCGGGCGATGCCGCCCGAGACCGAATAGAGCTCGCCTTCGGGCAGCGGGCCCGACTCCTCGAAGCGGTTCTTCAGGGTGTCCCCTTCCAGGAACTTCATCACGATGTAGAGGAGCCCCTCCTGAACGCCGACGTCATAGACGTGGACGATGTTCGGATGCTCGATCTTCGCGAGGGCCCGGGCCTCGAGGAGAAGGCCGTCGACGGAGGCCTGCTCGCGGGAGCCGATGGGGACGACCTTGACCGCGACCGGCCGCTGGAGGGCTTCGTGGACGCCTCGAAACACCTCGCCCATCGATCCGCGGGCGACGGAGGCCACCAAGCGGCAGCCGGCGAGGGTCTTTCCGATCAAGTTCCCGGGTTCCATGAGGCGCGTTAACGAAGAAGGGCCTACTCGATCGGTCTCCGGAGCTTCACCTGGACCGCGCCCGACCGATCCTCGATGAGGTCGATCGCCCGCGAGCGGGCGAGCCACCCCACCGCCAGCGCGGCCTGGTCGCAGGGAACCTGAAGCGCGGGACCCAGCTCTCCCAGGTCGACGGCGTCCCGAGTTTCCAGGTGAACGAGAATCCGTCGGGACAACAGATTGAGTCGTGTTTCAAATCGGGGATGGACCAGTTCGCCGGGGACCATGGCAACCCTCTCTCCAAACGGCACCGTGACCGGGGGGGGGAACCGCCCGCTCCTCCTGCCCACTCTCGATTATACGGGAGAAAGGCCAGAAAATTTGCATAATCCCCCATTTTTAATGAAAAAGGGAGGGGCCACGGGCCCCCCGTGCCGCGGGTCCGCGGGCGCCTCAGGGAGGCTGGGCAAAGGCGCGGAAGTCGCGCTCCGCCGAATCGTGCTCGCGCCAGGCGTCCCGAAGTTCCCCCTCCCCCGCCTTGGACTCGACCAGGTCGCAGAGGCGCGCCAGACCGCGGGCCATCGCGTTGACCGACGCATACCCGCGCCGCCGCACCCGGAGCAGGGACGCCAGATCCAAGAGGGCCGTTACCGCGTCCGCGCGCGCCTTCCGAAGGTCCCCGGACGAGGGTGCGGGCTGCCGCAGGGGTGCGAGAGCGCGCTGGTACGCGTCCAGCGCCGGCCCCGATCGGAGCGGATTGAGCGGCACGTCGGCGCCGATCGCATCGCAGGCTTCCTCGACGGAATCCAGGTAGCCGCCGATCAGGGTCCGGATCCGGGCGTCGTCCCCGCCCCCCTTCCCTTCGTCGACCGCCCCGATGCCATGCTGAAGCAGGTCGCAAAGCGCCCCGATGCGCATCCGCGATTGCCCTTCGATCCACACGGCCCAGATCGAAAACCGTCGGCGGTTCTCGTCGCGGAGGCCCTCGATCGCCACGCCGGCCGGCTCCTTCCACCGGCTCCAGGCGACCTCGTCCCAGGGACGACGGAACGCCCGGTCCCGCAGTTCCAGCCCGAGTTTTTCCAGGGCTTCGAGCTGCCGCGTCGCTTCTCCGAGGCGCTCCTTCAGCTCCCGCGCATAGGACGCGTCCGACCCCGCTCGCAGATCGGCCTTGCCGAAGAAGGGCTCGTCTCCCACCCGGAGCCGGATGGCGTCCGTCTGATCGTCGGGGACATAGTGGACCTTCGCGCGATAACGGATCGAATAGGGCTTGCGGGGCAGGGCGTGGACGACTTCGTGGATGCTCCCCGCCCCTGCCGTGAAGCGGTCGAACGCCGGCAGGAGGCCGTCGTCCTCGCGGACGAGCGGCTCATCGTCGTCCTCCCGCTCCCCCTGAAGCGGATCGTTCACGAGGTCCAGGATATAGACCCGGGCCCGGAGCACCGTCGCCGGCGGGAGATCGGTGACACCATCGATCCGAAACACCCACTTCCCGCCCGCCTCGGACAGACTGAGCGTGACGTCGATCTTCCAGCGGTCGGAGGGATTCCGGCCGGAGCGCCCCGGGCCCGGACCCTCGCCCGCCGCCCGGCCGGCGAAGCCGCCGACGAGGAGCAGGACCACCGGCCATGATCGCATGAATCAGAAGTCCCATCCGAAAATGATGACGATCTGGGCTCGATCGGATTCCCCGGTGCAACCCCAGATCGGCTCGACGTCCAGGTGGGCCCGCGCCCGGGTGATCTTGGTCTTCACGCCGTTGACTTCGACCTCCGATTCCACCGGGGCCATCCGCAGCTGGAAGGACGGGCCGACGTAGAGCTGATGGGTCCGGTTCCGGGACCCGCCGGGGAGCTCATCCGACTCGTACTTGTACTCCGACGCCAGCCCGGCGGTGAACACCTTGTCCACCACCGTGTGGAGCAGCGAGAAGGTCACCCCGTGCTCGCGGACGCTTTCGTTGAAGGTCCGCTCGAAAAAAAGATTGGCTCCCCAGTGCCAGCCAGCCGCGAATTCGCCGCCCAGGAGCAGCTTCGGTTCGATCGAGGCGGTCGCCTGATCGCCCGGCGTGCCGTCATTGGGGTTGTTGTTCCAGAGAATGTATTCAAGGTAGAGCGTCGGGTTGCCCGGGATCACCCCCCAGTCGGCGAACGCGTACCGCAGCTCCGCCGCCCAGGACCGGATCACGAGGGTGGACGTCCTTCCGCTGCCCTCGAACACCGAATTGGCGTACAAGTCCAGCTGGAAGCGGGACCCCAGACCGAACTCGAATTCCTCGCTCAGTCGCGCTTCGGTCCCCTTGGAGGTGTCTTTCGACACCCGCATGTCCACCCATTGTTCGAACTCCACCTCGCCGGGATCGACCTGCAGGTAGATGCGGGTTTGGGGCGACACGCGGTGGAGGGTCCACATCGGCCGCTTGTAGGGACCGACGGGGTTTTCATCATCGAGCTTGCCGGCCGACACGACGATTTGTTCTTCCCGCTTCTCCTGCTTCTCCTGCTCCCCCTCCTCCTCGTCGGCGAGCGAGGCCGGGAGCGGCCCGTCGAGCAGGGTCCCCTTCGGAGCCAGCGTCTCCTGAGCCGAGGCCGCCAGCGACGACCCGAGCAGGAGCGACAGGACCAAGACGGTTCGCATGAAGGCCTCCCCAACCAAAACCCGCGATGATCGCGGTCAACCCGAAGTCCCGACTGGGCCAGGGATCAGCAAGGTTCGTGCCAGGGTCCGTTCCCCGGAGAGGGCTGTCTACGGAATGAGCAGTCGAGGGCTACTTTTCAGGCACGGGCGGAGGAGCGTCGGACATGAATTTCGGATCGACCTTTCCGTCGACGTGCCGCCGCGCGGTGGCATGATACCGGAGCGCGCGGTCGAGGGACTGCTGGAGGAAGGCGTCGTCGGTCTGCCCGATGATCTTGCCGGGCACGCCCACGACGATCGAGCGGGGCGGGATGACCTGGTCCTCCTTCACGAGGGCGCCGGCGGCGATCAGGCAGCCCTCGCCGACGACCGAGCCGCTGAGCAGGGTCGAATGGATGCCGACGAGGCAGCGGTCGCCCACGGATTTCGCGTGGATCATCGCCAGGTGGCCGACGGTGACGTGGTTCCCCACCACCAGATCCTTGCCCGGGTCGCAATGGAGCACCGCGCCGTCCTGGATGTTGGTGAATTCACCGATGCTGATCGAGGACATGTCCCCGCGGACGACGGCGCCGTACCACACCGAGGAACCGCGGGCGAGGCTCACGCGACCGCAGACGACCGCGTTTTCCGCGACGTAGTAGCCGCCCGCGTCCACGAGCTTCATCGCGGGCCATCATCGCCCCCGTGCCGGGCGCTGTCAACGATCGAAGCGGCGTTCGCGGGGATCGTCGAGCAGGACGATCACCAGGGTGGCGATCGGGCCGATCAGCAGCGATGCGAGGAACCACACGAGACCGCTGCGGTGCTTGCACTGGGCGAGTCCGGCATTGAGCAGCGCCAGCGTGCCCCAGCCCGCGACCCATTCGTTCCGCACGTCCATGTACATGGCCGCCTCCTTCTCCTGGGCATGAGACGAAGCGGCCGGGGAAACGTTACGTCCGCAGCATCGCGCAGAAACGTTCTTTTTCCTGCTCGAAGACGTAGACGATGGTCGTAACCCGGTGCTGGCGCCAGGCCGCCGAATGCGTGCGCGCCCATTCCAGGGCGACCTGCTGCGCGTCGGGCGCGCACCCCGACAGCACCCCGCGGATCCATTTCTCCTTCTGGATCTCCTCGAGCTGCTCGCGGATCTCCCGCTGCGGATTGATGGACCGGTACCGGAGCAGGTAAAACTTGATGGCCGCGTCGTCGGGGAGCGAGAGCCCCTTCGCCTCCTGCTCGGCCCGGAAGGCCAGGATCTTCGGCCGATGAAGGCAGATGAAATATCCCAGGTCCTGCTTGATTGAATCCAACTCACCCGACTCGTATTGGAGTCGAATGTCGTCCAGTTCTGACACGCCGAGCCCTTTCTAGCCGGTCGCCCCACCATCTATGGTACGCTTAGCGCCGCCGTCATGGCAGTCCCATCCAGCCGTCGCCGCCCCGGGCGGCCCGCGCGCCTCCCCGGGTGCACTCTATATCGGCGATCGGCCCCCGATCGCCCAGACGGAGTCGATCGATCGACCCTTCGTTCACCGCCTCGGGCGACGTCGACGGAATATCATAATCTCCCGCCGACGCGTTCGTGCCCGCGATTCCGCTTTCCCTCCGTTTTCCGGGGTTCCCCTTGGCCACCGGACCGCGGACCCTGGCCGCTCGTCTCGGAGGGACGGAGCGCCTGGACGAGGCGCGGGCCCGTCCGGAACCCTCGACCTTCCGGATCCTCCCGCGCTCCCCTCGCCGATCCGGTCTATCCCTGCTGGTCGGACCGGATGCTGATCGGCACCCGACCCGTCGCCAGCGGAAACGACAGGGTCACGGTGGTCCCCCGGCCGCGTTCGCTGGCGATCTCGAGCCGTCCGCCGTGGTTGGCCACGATGTTGTGGGCGACCGCCAGGCCCAGCCCGGTCCCCTCGCCCACGTCCTTGGTCGTGAAGAACAGGTCCGTGCACCGCGCGAGCTCCTCCGGCTCCATGCCGCACCCGTTGTCGGCCACCGACACGCTGAGCCCGTCCCCCGTCACGCGGCCGTAGACGGTGACCATGCCTTCCCCCATGACGCAGGCGTCGGCCGCGTTCATCAGGATATTGAGGAAGGCCTGCTGCAGCTCCAGCGGATCGCCGTTGACGAGCGGCAGGTCGGCCGGGAGCTCGTTGCGCAGCCCGATCTCCTTCGCCTTGGCGCGGTGGGCCATGAAGGCGATCGCCTTCTCCACGGCCTCGTGGATCTGGACGGGCTGGGGCTCCAGGGCGCGGGGCCGGAACTGGAGGATCTTCTGGACGATCGCCCGGACGCGCTCCAGGCCGTCGAGGATGAGCTCGAGGTACTCCTGCTGCTTCGCGGGATCCAGGCGACCCTCCCGGAGCGACCGGGCCGCGTTGATCATTCCGCCGAGGGGATTGTTGATCTCGTGGGCGATGCCGGCGGCCAGGGTGCCGGTGGCGGAGAGCCGCTGGGCCGCGAAGAGCCGGCGCTCGGTCTGCGTGATGCGCCCCTGGGCGGTGCGGATGTCCTTCTCGAGCGCGGCGTGGTAGTCCGCGGTCTTCTCGATCATCAGATTGAACGCCCGGATCATCCGGCCCATCTCGTCGTACGTCTCCGTCTCGGGAATCTTCTGGGTGAAGTCCCCGCTCGCGACGCGATTGGAGGCCTGGACGAGGCTGTCCAGCGGGCGCAGGACGAGGCGGCTGGTCAGGACGATGATGTTCAAGAGGAGCAGGGCCGTGCCGAGCGCCATCGTGGTGAGGATGCTCCGGAGGGCGCCGGCCATCTGCACGCCGGGGACCGCCGTGCCGCGGACGTCGAAGCGGGCGGCGAAGCGGTCGCCCTGGGTCGTCAGGATCGGCACGAAGAGGCGGCTGCCGCCGGGCTCGACGTGGACCTCCTCCATCGCCTTGGTGAAGAGCGCGGCCTCGTCGCGAAGAAGGCGATCGGAATCCTTCTCGCTCGAGATCATGACCCGGAGCCCCTGCTCGTCGCGGCCCACGATGGTCCACCCGCCGATCAGCTCCGACAGCTCCAGCTTGCGCGACAGCTCCGCCCACGCGTCCGGGGACCACGAGGGAAAGCGGGAGGTCCAGGTCCTCACGAGGTCGCCCACCACGCGCGCCGTCAGATCGGCATCGCGTTCGGCCTCGGCCGTGGCGCGTGCGGCGGCGACGAGCCACAGGTTCAGCGTCAGCAACCCGAAGACGAGAACCAGGAACACCAGGATCGACAGGACCATCTTGGTGCGAAGCGACATCGCGCACCCTGCTTAGGAGTCGGTCGTCCGCAGGCCGGATTCCGGGGGGTCGCCCCCGGCGGGCGGAGGGAAGGACCCTCGACGCCTCCTGCCCGCGGACCACTCCAGAAATAAAAAGGGCACCCCTGGTTCCCCGGGGGTGCCCTCGTGAACTCTCCGGTATCCGTTCTTCACGCCGCCGGCGCTCGTCCCGTTCCCGGCTACTTCTTGTGGGAGCCGATCCCCTCCAGCAGGCTGATCAGCGGGAGGAACAGGGCCACGACGATGAAGCCGACGGTGAAGCCCAGGCCGACGATCAGGATGGGCTCCATGACGCTCATCAGCGCGCTCACCGCGGCGTCGACCTCGTTGTCGTAGTTGTCGGAAATCTTGAGCAGCATCTTGTCCAGTTCGCCGGTCTCCTCGCCGACGTCGATCATGTTGATGACGATGTCGTCGAAGACCCCGCAGGCCGCCAGGGGCTCGGCGATCGATTCGCCTTCGCGGATGGAGTCGTGGACGGTCGCGATGGCGTTGGACACGACTTCGTTGCCCGTCGCGTTCTTGACGATCGCCAGGGCTTCCAGGATCGGAACGCCCGACTGGAGCAGGGTTCCCAGCGTGCGGCAGAACCGCGCGATCACCGACTTCTTCATGATCGGCCCGACCAGCGGCGCATGGAGCTTCATGCGGTCCAGGGTGAGGCGCCCGCCCTTGGTCCGTCCCCAGGCGCCCAGGGCGAAGAAGAGGACGAAGGGGAGGGCCACGATGACGTACCAGTAGGTCTTGATGAAGCCCGAGATGTCCATCAGCATGACCGTCAGGCCCGGCATGGGGACCTTGACCTGGCGGAAGACCTCTTCGAACTTCGGGACGATGAAGGTCATGATCGCGAGCACGACGGCGACGGCGATGGTGATGACGACGGCGGGATAGATCGACGCGCCGATGATCTTCCGCTTCAAGGCCTCCATGCGCTCCATGAAGGTCGCCAGGCGCTGGAGGATGACGTCCAGCACGCCGCCGGCCTCGCCGGCCTTGACCATGTTGACGAAGAGCTTGTCGAAGGTCTTGGGATGCTTGGCGAGGGCCTCGGAGAACGAGGAGCCGGTCTCGACGTCCTCGGACACCTCGATGACGATGTTCTTCAGGAGACCGGGTTTCTGCTGGTTGCCGAGGATCTTGAGGCTGCGGACGATGGGAAGGCCGGCGTCCATGAGCACGGACAGCTGCTGGGTGAACTGGGTCAGCTGCTTGTGTTTGACCCGGCCCGCCAGGAACATGCCCTTCTTGGCCTTCTTGCCGCCCGTGGGTTGGGTCGCGACGGGCGGAGGCGCGGTCGCGCGGCCGGTGCCCGGCGCCGGCTGAGGGGGGGGCGTGGCGGTGGCGGCCGGAGCCGACGGGGAGGTCCCCGCCTTCTCCTTCACGTTCATGGGCTTGTAGCCCTTGGACTTGGCTGCCGCGATGGCGTCATTGGCGCTCTTCGCATCGATCTCGGTCTTGATGCGCTTGCCTTTGGCGTCCATCGCCTCGACGGTGAAAGTGGGCATACAGCCTCCTACCTAGTGAGTGTCGCCCCGCCCGAAAAGGGTATGCTGAGTCCCAGCCCCGGTTCCACGGCCTGCCGGAACCAAAATTCTACCCGCGTCCGGGTACGCGATTCAAGAATAATGCCCCGGGCCCCGCGAATTTCGCCCCCGGGCGTTACGCCGTGAACAGCGTTTCCCGCACGACCTCTTCGATCGACGTATGTCCGTCGAAGATTCCCAGAAGCCCCGATTCCCGGAGCGTCCGCATGCCCTGCTCCCGCGCCACGTGCCGGAGCTGCTCGGTCGAGGCTTCCTTCATGATGAGCTCCTTCACGCGGTCCGTCAGGAGCATCATCTCGAAGATCGCCATGCGGCCTTTGTAGCCCGTGTTGTTGCACGCGGAGCAGCCCTTCCCGAAGCAGAAGAGCTTGCCCTTGATGTCGTTGTGCGTCAGCCCCAGTTCCATCAGCATCTCTTCCGTCGGGGCGATCTGCGTCTTGCACTTCAGGCAGATCTTGCGCACCAGCCGCTGCGCGACGATCGACTCGATCGACGCGCAGATCAGGAACGGCTCGATGCCCAGGTCCAGGAGACGCGTGATCGCGCTGGGGGCGTCGTTGGTGTGCAGCGTGGAGAAGACCAGGTGGCCGGTGAGCGCCGCCTCGACGGCGATCTGCGCCGTCTCCAGGTCGCGCACCTCGCCGACCAGGATGGTGTCCGGATCCTGACGCAGGATGCTCCGGAGGAGGTTCGCGTAGGTGACCTGGATGTCCTCGTTGACCTGGCACTGGATGATGCCGTCCAGGTCGTATTCGACCGGGTCCTCGGTCGTGATGATCTTCCACTTGATGTCGTTCGCGGAGTTCAGGCAGCTGTAGAGGGTGGTCGTCTTGCCCGAGCCCGTGGGGCCCGTCACGATCACGATGCCGTGGGGCATGTTGATCAGCTTCTTGAGCAGGTCCATCTCCTCCTGGCGGAGGCCGATGTTGTCCAGGTCGAGCTTGACGACGCTGCGGTCCAGGACGCGCATGACGACCGACTCGCCGAAGATGGTCGGCAGCGTCGACACGCGAAGATCGACCGGGCGACCGCTGACCGCCAGCAGGATGCGGCCGTCCTGCGGCAGGCGCGTCTCGGAAATGTCCAGGTTCGACAGGACCTTGATGCGCGACACCAGGGGATTGGCCAGGTGCAGCGGCGGCGATTCCATTTCGTACAGCACGCCGTCGACGCGGTACCGGACCTTGAACTCCGTCTCGAACGGCTCGAAGTGGATGTCCGACGCCTGGGCCTTGATGGCGGTGCCGAGGATCAGGTTGAGCAGCTTGACGACGGGGGCCGAGTTGGCCATGTCGTCGACGTTGTAGCTCTTCTTCTTGACGTCCTTGACATCCTCGAATTTCAGCTCCTCGCCGGTCATGGAATCGACGAGCGAACCGATGCTCTCCTGGCGGTGAGCATAGTACTTCTCCAGGGCGCGGGTGACGCCCTCCTCGCTCGCCACCGCCCCCTGCACCTCGCAGTGCAGCGAATGGCGCAGGTCGTCCAGCACGTTCACGTCGTGCGGATTCGACATCGCGACGGTGAGGATGCCGTTCTCGAACTTGATGGGACAGACGTTGTACGATTTGGCGAGGTTCGTGGGGACCTTGTTGATGATGACGGGGTCGATCTCGATTTCGTCCAGATCCACCACTTCCATGCCCATCTGGGCGGCGAGGGCGAGGAGGATTTCCTCGCGGGCGACGTAGCCGAGGTTGACGAGGATTTCCCCGATGACGCCGCCCTGCTTGCGCTGGATCTGGAGCGATTCCTGGATCTGGCCCTCGCTGACGAGCTCCATCTCCTTGAGGACCTGGCCGAGAGGTTTGTGCCGGCCCGGATCGGCCTTACCCATGCTGCCTCCGCTCGATGCGGGCGCCGACTTCGCCCCCTTCGAAGCGGGGCTCCCACCCAATGCCATTCAGTCCATTTATAGGCGGTCCCCGCGGGAGCGTCAACTAGAAAAGGGACCCGTCCCCCTTCAGAACATTCCGCGGATGGCCGATCTATCTTCCTGTGAGAGCCTGCGCCCCGGCCTTCCTCCTCCTGCTCGCCCTCCCGCTCGGCGCCCAGGAGAAGGAAGCCCGCACCCTGGGCGACCGGCTCGACGCCGCAGTCCAGAGCCTCCGGCTGAAGAACGCCTCGGTCGGCGTCTACGTCGTTTCCGCCCGCACCGGCCTGGCCGTCTACGGCAGCAGCGAGCGCGCCCCCTTCCTCCTGGCCTCCAACACCAAGGTGCTCACGACGTCCGCCGCGCTGTGCCGGCTGGGACCCGACTTCAAGTTCCGCACCTCGATCGGCGTGCTGGGCGGCGACCTCCACGTGTTCGGGGGCGGCGACCCCAACATCAGCGGCCGGTTCCACGACGACGATCCCACGGCGATCTTCCGCGAGTGGGCGGCGAAGCTGAAGGCCGCCGGCGTCACGAAGGCGAACCGCCTGGTGCTCCACACCGGAATCTTCGACGACGTCCATCTCCACCCCGCCTGGAAGGGCTACGACCTGGGGACGTGGTGGGCGGCTCCCTTCGGCGCCCTGTCGCTCAACGACAATTGCGTCGACCTGCGCGTCGGCCCCGCCGGCGAAGGCCAGCCCTGCAAGGTGTCGATGGCGCCCGACACGTCGCTCCTCACGGTCGTCAACCAGACCCGGAGCTCGGCGAAATCCGGCCGCACCACGTTCGGCGTCACCCGCGCGGCGGGCACGAACACGATCACCCTTCGCGGCGAAGTCGGCGGCCGCGGATCGACCTGGGTGGCCATCAGCGACCCGACGATGTTCTTCGGCACGGTGCTCCAGGAGACCCTCGGCGCGGCGGGCATCCCGGTCGCCGGCGGCCTCGAGGAGTCCGCGCAGCTGATCGAGGACGCCAAGGGCTTCAAGGAGCTGGCCTTTTTCGAGAGCGACCTAGCCTCGACCGTGGCCACCTGCAACCAGGGGAGCCAGAACTTCTACGCCGAGATGATCTTCCGCACGCTGGGCTGGAAGCTGAAGGGCAAGGGGACGACCGAGGCCTCCATCCTGGCGGTGAAGGAGTTCCTGACAAAGGACGTGGGCCTGGAGGACTTCGACCAGATCGACGGCTCCGGCCTGTCGCGGGACAACCGCATGTCGGCGGCGGAGATGGTCAAGCTCCTCGTGTTCATGCGCCAGCAGCCGGCGGGCCCCGCGTTCCTGGAGTCGCTCCCGGTCAACGGCGACAAGCGGGGAACGCTGAAGCATCGCATGCTGAGCCCCGACCTCCGCAACCGCATCCGCGCCAAGACGGGACATGTCGGCGGGGTCTCCAGCCTTTCCGGCTACATCGACGCCGCCAACGGCGACACCTACGTGTTCTCGATCCTGGTCAACGCCTCCGGCGACCAGACCAAGATGGGCCTCGCCGACCAGATGGAAGACCGGATCTGCGAGATCCTCGCCCGGACGACGGGAGAATAGTCCCCGAGCCCCCCCGCCGAGCGTATCCTAGGCATGAATCCTTGGGTCCTGCTCCTCCTGCTTGCCTCGCCCCAGGACTTCAAGGAGGAACTCCCCCGGCTCCCGCCCACCGAGCCCGCCGACGCCCCGAAGACCTTCCGGCTCCAGCCCGGATACCGACTCGAGCTCGTCGCGGCGGAGCCCCTGGTCGCGAGCCCGGTCGACCTCGCCTTCGACGAGGAAGGCCGCCTGTGGGTGGTCGAAATGATCGACTACCCGTTCAACGAGACCGAGGGCAATCCTCCCCAAGGGCGTCTGGTCCGGCTTGAAAGCAGGCATCGCGACGGCCGCTTCGATTCGCGCGTCGTCATCGCCGACAAGCTTCCCTGTCCGACCGGCCTGGCGCTGTGGGACGGCGGAGCCTTCGTCACCGCGGCCCCGTACCTGCTCTACCTGAAGGAGGGCGTCCGCAAAGTCATCCAGGACGGCTTCGGCACCCAGAACATCCAGGGGCTCGCCAACAACATCAAGTTCGGCCTCGACAACTGGTTCACCGGCTCCGGCGGCAGCAACGGCGGCCAGATCATCCCCGCGGCGGTCGGGATCAACGGCCGCGATTTCCGCTTCCGGCCGGGAGGCGAGTTCGAGCCGCTCTCGGGGGGCGGCCAGTTCGGGAGCTCGTTCGACGACTTCGGCCGGCGCTTCGTCTGTTCGAACGCCAACTCGGCCCGCCACGTCGTCCTCGACGACGCCGTCCTCCGGCACAATCCTTATTATGCGGTCACCGCGGTCACCGCGTCGATCGCCGCCGAAGGCGATGCGGGGACGGTCTACCGAACGAGCCCCCAGGAGCCCTGGCGCGTGCTTCGGACGCGGCTCCGCAAGGAGGGACAGATCCGGGGCCAGGTGGAGGGCGTGACGAATTTCACCTCGGCGACGGGCATTTTCTTCCACCAGGGCCGGCTCTATGTCGGCGAGGTCGCGCACAATCTGATCAGCCGCAAGAGGCTGACCCCGGACGGCAGCACGTTCCGCGCGGAGCGCATCGACCGGGACAGCGAATTCCTCACGTCGACCGACAACTGGTTCCGTCCCGTCAACTTCGCGACCGGACCCGACGGCGCCCTTTATGTCTGCGACATGTACCGCGAAGTCATCGAGCACCCGCATTCGCTGCCCGATTCCATCAAAAAGTACCTCGACCTGACCAGCGGCAAGGATCGCGGCCGCGTGTGGCGCATCATCGACGAGAAGGCGCCCCCGTGGTCGACGCCGAACCTCCGGACGAAGGACGATCTGGTGGAGGCCCTGAAGAAGGACGCCTGGCACCGGCAGACCGCGGCCCGGCTGATCTTCCAGCGGCAGGACCCGTCCCTCGTCCCCCTCCTGGAAAAGCTGCTGGCCGACGACCGGCCCGAAACCCGCGCCGCGGCGCTCTGGGCCCTGGACGGCCTGGGCGTGCGACGCGGCGAGGCGCTCCTGCGGGATCCCTCCGCCGACGTGCGGGAGCAGGCGGTCCGGCTGTCGGCGGTCGAGTCGCTCTACGACGACACGGACGAGTCCCCCCGCGTCCGGCTCTGGCTCGCCTGCCGGATGGCGGAGTCGACGGATCCGCGCGCGAAGGCGGCGGTGGAGCGTCTGAAGCCCGGGGCGGACCGCTGGCTCCAGACGGCGATCGCCATCGCGTCGGGGGAGAAGACGGCCGTGAAGCGGATCCAGGAGTCGAAGGCGCCGGCGCCCGTCCAGGCCCTGGGCGACCGGAAGAAAGTCGTGGAGAGCTATCGGGAGGTTCTGGACCTGAAGGGGGATCCCGCCCGCGGCCTAGAAGTGTACCGGAAGAACTGCATCGGCTGCCACCGGGCGGGCAAGGAAGGAAAAGACGTCGGCCCCGATCTGGTGACCGTCAAGCAACGGACCCCCGAAGAGCTCCTCATCGCGATCCTCGACCCCAGCCGCGAGGTGAATCCGCAGTACGTCGCGGTAAGGATCAAGACCACGTCGGACCAGGTCCTCGACGGCCTGATCGCCTCCGAGACCGCGACGAGCGTGACGCTGAAGCGCCAGGAAGGGCTGGTCGACACGATTCTGAAGGTGAACATCGACCGGATGGTGCGCTCCACGCTCTCCCTGATGCCGGACGGCTTCGAGAAGGCCGTCGACCCGCAGGCGATGGCCGACCTGATCCAGTTCCTCCGGCAATAGCCGCGGGGGCCTCCCCCCGCCCACTTCCCCCTGTCCTTTGGCGTTCCAACGTGCTTTACTCTCCCCATGGATCGCGTCCCCATCGCGGTCGTGACGGGCTCCAGCCATGGGATCGGACCCGATATCGTCCGCGCGCTCCGGAAGGCTGGCTATTTCGTCGTCTCCAACGGCCGATCGTCCGCCAAGGGGCCCGGCGACGTTCATGTCCGGGCCGACGTGTCCACGCCCCAGGGCGCGAGGAAAGTCATCGCGGCGGCGAGAAAGAAGGGCGGCCTGGACCTTCTGGTCTGCGGAGTCGGCGACTTCTTCCAGACCCCGGTTTCCGCGGTGGACGTGGACGCCTGGGAGAAGCTCTTCGAAAGCAACCTCCGGACCGCCTGGCTCTGCTGCCGCGAAGCGCTGCCGGTCCTGAGGACGTCGAGGGGCGTGATCGTGACGCTCGGGGGAAGCGCGACGAACACGGTCCGCGCGAATTCCCGCTACGTCGCCTATCAGATGGCCAAGACGGCCCTGACGGTCTTCACGAAATCCCTGGCCCAGGCCGAAGCGCCGACGATCCGGGTCAACATGATCAACCCCGGCATCATCCGCACCCCGGAGAACGACGGCCCCCTCCTCCGCAAGCTCGCGCGACGGGTCCCCGCGGGCCGCGCCGGCGAGCCCCGCGACATCGCCCAGGCGGTCGTCTGGCTTGCGTCGGACACCGCCTCGTACATCACGGGGGCCGTGCTCGACGTGGGCGGAGGCCTCTGGATGTGACCGACCTCTTCTCGACCAAGGGTCCCGCGCCCCTCGCCGACCGGATGCGCCCGGGGACGCTGGAGGAGTATGTCGGCCAGGAGGAGGTCCTCCGCGCCGTCGAAAAGCTCCTGGGCCGGCCGCCGTCGATGATCCTCTGGGGTCCTCCGGGCTGCGGGAAGACCACGCTCGCCCGCCTGGTCGCCCAGAAAACCTCCCTTCACTTCGTCCAGTTTTCCGCGGTCACCAGCGGCGTGAAGGAAGTCAAGGAAGCCATCGAGATGGCCCGCTGGCGGCGCCAGAACGAAGCCAAGGGCACGATCCTCTTCGTCGACGAGATCCACCGGTTCAACCGCGCGCAGCAGGACGCCTTCCTGGGCCCCATCGAGGACGGCACCATCGTCCTGATCGGCGCCACGACCGAGAACCCCAGCTTCGAGGTCAACGCGCCTCTCCTCTCGCGCTGCCGCGTCTTCACCCTGAAGCAGCTCACGCGCGACGAGCTGCGGACGATCCTGACTCGGGCGACCGGGAGGATCGGCGTGACCCCGGACCCGGGAGCCCTGGACGCCATCGCCGACCTCGCCGGGGGTGACGCGCGCGCCGCCCTCAACATCCTGGAAATGTGCGGGATGCAGGTGACGGCCGCGGCCATCCAGGAGATGGCCCAGCGGCGCACTCTCCTGTACGACAAGGACCGCGACCAGCATTACGACACCGTCTCGGCGTTCATCAAGTCGATGCGCGGGAGCGACGTCGACGCCGCCCTCTACTGGCTGGCCCGGATGCTCGAGGCGGGCGAGGATCCGCTCTTCATCGCGCGGCGCCTCGTCATCTTCGCGAGCGAGGACGTCGGCAATGCCGACCCGCGGGGGCTGATGCTCGCGGTGGCCGCCAAGGAGGCGGTCCATTTCATCGGCATGCCCGAAGGCTTCTATCCGCTGGCCCAGGCGGTGACGTACCTGGCGACCGCGCCCAAGTCGAACGCCAGCGGGGAGGCCTACAAGGCGGCGAAGGCGGACGTCGAAAAGCTCCCCGCGGAGCCGGTCCCGCTCCATCTCCGCAATGCAGTAACCGGGCTCATGCGCGCGTCCGGATATGGGAAGGGGTACGAGTACGCCCATGAGCAGCCCGGGGGGGTGGTGAGCCACGGC
>Ga0070731_10000371_pt1 | contig 63458 bp, 60 predicted proteins | sample Coa_R1_2_FD_66448 | JGI IMG/M metagenome (GOLD analysis project Ga0070731, IMG submission 66448) | Surface soil microbial communities from Centralia Pennsylvania, which are recovering from an underground coalmine fire - Coalmine... | ecosystem: Environmental > Terrestrial > Soil > Unclassified ... | reverse complement strand
CCAAAACCGGGGACTCCTTTCCAATACTGGCGACTGGAAAGTCGCCAGGACTCGCAGGCTGGAAAGCCTGCGCTACTTCGTTCTTGGCTACGCCAACACCTGGCGGCAGGCGGCTTGAAGCTTTTTTAAATTCGCCTTTGTTTTCGCCTCGATGTAGCAGCGAATCAACGGTTCCGTGCCGCTGGCGCGGAAGGCCACCCATTCGCGGTTCGGCAGCAGGAATTTAAACCCGTCGGTGGTGATGAATTTTTCCACCTTGAACGTCCCAATATTTCTCAGGCCGCTGCCGAGTTTCGCCAGCAACGCGTCTTTTTTCTCCGGCGCGAAGCTGACGTTGATGCGGTCGGTGTAAAATTCACCGATTTGCTTCGAGAGTTCCTTTAGAATCCGGCCGAGCGATTTCTTTTCGGTGGCGACCAGTTCGGCCATGAGCAGGCAGGCGAGAATGCCGTCTTTCTCCGGCACGTGACCCTTGACGCTCAGGCCGCCCGATTCCTCACCGCCGACGATGATGGGCTCGCTCTCCATGAGAGCGCCGATGTATTTGAAACCGACCGGCGTCTCGTGCACTTTCACGCCGAGCAATTCCGCAACGGCGTCCACCTGATGGCTGGTCGGCACGGTGCGCACCACCGCACCGGTCCAGCCGCGGTTCTTTTTCAAATGATAAAGCGTCAGCGCGAGAATCTGATTTGGCGTCAGCCAGGTGCCGTCCTTGTCCACAATACCAAACCGGTCGGCGTCGCCGTCGAGACCGAGGCCGATCTGGGCCTTGCCACTGCGGACGAATTTGCTGACGTCGGCCATGCCGGCGGCGTTCGGTTCGGGATGATGCCCGCCGAACAGTGGATTAATTTCACCATGAAAAACCGTCACTTTGGCACCAATGCCTTCAAGCAGGTGATCGAGGTAACCGCGCCCGGTGCCGTATTCCAGCTCGACCGCCACCTTGAGCTTCGCTTTTTTGAGCGCTGGAAAATCAATGAGCTTGCGCAGCTGTTTGAAATAATCCGGCTGCGGATCGAACGTGGGACATTGGTACGTCCCGATGACCGCGCCTTTGAACGACCAACCCTGTGACTGAAGCTTTGCGATGTTCGCCTCGATTTGTTTCGTCACTTCAGGTGTGGCGGGCGCGCCGTTGCTCGTGGAAAATTTCAGGCCCTGGTACTCCGCCGGATTATGGCTGGCGGTCATGTTGATGCCGCCGGCCGCCTTACGATGGCGGATGGTGTGCGCGATGACGGGCGTGGGCGTGTCGCGATTGCACAGGAGCGGTTTGAGTCCGTTTGCCGCCAGCACTTCGGCGGCGGCCAGGGAAAATTCGCGCCCAAGAAACCGGGTATCGTGGCCCAGGATGACAACGGGCTTGCGCCCGTGAAGTTCGGAGTTCGGAGTTCGGAGTTCGGAATTCAGATAATCGGCGATCCCCTGCGTGGCGAGCCGGACGTTGTCGAAGGTGAAATCGCGCGCGATGATGCCGCGCCAGCCGGAAGTGCCGAATTTGATCGAATCCATAAATCAGGAGTTGGGAGTTAGCAGTTGGGAGCTGGGAACGGTAGAAAAACACTAACTTCCAACTGCCATCTCCCATCTCCTCGCTTTTAGGACTTCCAGTCGAACGCCTTTTTCTTCAGTGCGTACAGATAGCCAGCGAACAAAATCGCAAGAAACGAGACCATCGAACCCAGGATCAGATTCCGCGTGGCGTGCTCGGCGAGCATTTGCCGGTAAACCACCGCCCACGGGTACATGAAGACGACCTCGATATCAAACAGGATGAACAGCATGGCCACGAGATAAAATTTCACCGAGAACCGCGCGCCGCCCTCGCCGATGGGGTCCTTGCCGCATTCGTAAGCCGTGTCCTTGGCCTTGGTGCGCTTGCCATATTTGCCGAGCAACGGTGAGATCGCCAGCACGCCGACCGCGAAGCCGATGGCCGCGACGAGCAGCATGAGGACCGGGATGTATTGCGCCAATTGCGACGGTTGCGTCTGTTCCATGCGAAGAAATTAAGAACAAACGCCAAGAAATCAATAAGGAAAGCAGGAATTCCTAAACCAGTTGGTAAATGACACGCTTGACGGTCAATGGCATGGTCGCAAAGTTTAGTAATAATCCATGCTCAAGCCCGGCGGCCTTCAGATACGAGCGCACGATTGAGAAGTGGATGTCTTCCAAATTGGAAATCGCCTTTAGCTCCACCACAATCAGGTCTTCAACCAACAAATCAAGCCGATGCTCTCCCACCAGAACTTCGCGATAGTAAATTGGCAATGGTTTCTGCTGCCCGACCCGCAGACCGGCCCGGCGCAATTCGACAACCAGAGACGCCTCATAAATGGATTCCAGAAATCCCGGACCGAGGGCTTTGTGAACTTCAATTGCGCAGGCGATGATTTGCCCTGTCAATTCCGCATGAACCAGTTTGTTCATGCGTATATGTTAATAAGGAATACATGAACGATGGAAATACTTTTATCAGGACTTTTCATTCATGCCTTCCTGCCTTCCTCATTCATCATTTCCGGAACAGCCACAGCAGCAGCGTCAGGATTACGCTCAAGATCAGGCAGGTGACGATGGGAAAATGAAAACTGAAATTGCCCTTGGAATAATTCACATCGCCGGGCAGACGCCCGAACCAGCCTTTGCCGAAACCCGACCACAATAACGCGCCTACCGCCGCCACGAGCAGGCCGGCCACCACCAGAAATTTGCCCAGTTCATTCACCATCTCCAAAATGACGGGCGAAGGACGCGAAGGCAACGAAGGATTTTTTGACGTAAATTTCACGAATTAACGCGAATTCAATCGGAGAAGCCCGTAGGGCCGGCATCTTTGTAATCCGGCAATTTGGAAATGATTCAAGCTCCGTTCGGGAGGGGCATCACAAGGGAAAACAGACGCGAACAACCTGAAATAGCCCGCGAATCACGGCACAACATTCGGCGTTCCCGGCGGCAACCTGCCCGGGTTCAAGAAATTCGTATCAAAACTCCGCTGCCAGGCTGGCTCATTGTAGTAGTTGCCGGGCGACTGCCAATAATTCGTCGCATACCGGCAATCGAACATGGCGACCATGGAGCCGTTGTACACGAGCGTATTGGTGCTCCAGTCCTCCAGGAGCCGGAGAAAATTTTCCGCACCGCCACTATAATACTGGTTACCGCCAACAACGGCGGAGGGAACAATGCCCTGAAGTATGGCCGCATTGACGGTCGCATCCACGGCGGGACGCTGCACCAAAGCCGTGCTGCCATTGTAAGTGTCACTCCAATTGCCCGAAAGAACAGTAACGGCATCGGCCATGAACGCAGCCGGATAGGTATAAACGGTGTTGTTGGTACCAATGGAAGTACCCTCCGGGGTTTGGACGTTGTAGTTGCCCAAGACATACAGCGGCATCGGTGTGGCGATGGTCAGTCCGGACGGCGGCAATTGTTGCCCATCAACGAGCCGCACCGCCGGAAGCTGTGTGCCGGTCAACGGTGCATCGGTGTAAACATGGACGCTGTCAATTCCATGACCCTTGTCGTTCCAATTTTGAAAATTATACAAAATTCCTCCGTTGGGAGCATCATTGGTCATCCAGGCAACCAGATTCCCCACATCAATCTGCACTGCTTGAACGGTTTTTCCTTCGCGGTAATCGTAGAACGTGGCTTCGGTGGCGAACGAATAGACGTAATTCGTGGTGTCGGTCGTGACGATGTTGGTTACCGTAGTGGCAATAATATTTGTGACGTAGTGTCCCGGCGGCGGCCTGTTGATAAAGATAATATTTGTTTGGTAATCCGTAGAGTAATTCGTTTCCGTGCTCCCTGTAATCGCCTGCGAATCATAAGGAATTGTCATCAGTCGGCTGACATTGTTCGAATCCTGAAAAAAAGCGGTGATAACGCCGTTGGATGAGTTGGAAACAATCAGATCGGCAAAGTTATAAAACCGTTCCTGACCGGCTGTCGAATTGGGGTTCTCACCGGATGGCGGCGGATCCAGCATCGCCCCGCCCAGGTTGGTGGGATTGTTGATGGGATAAATTACCATGTAGAGCGGAGCATAAATTCCCATCCCGGTCTCGGCAGGAACATTCGTCGTCAGGCCTGCATTAAATATCACCGACCCACCGCCGGGAGGAAATGGATCGCCGGGACTGGGCATCCTTCGGAACAGCCCGGTGCACCAGACATTGCTTTGGAAAGTCAGGGGGGCGGCCGGCGACGCCCAAATATTTCCGTTGCAAAATACGTTGCCATTAACCGTCATTGGCTGGCCGGAATTGATCTCCAAATCGAAGTTGTAAAACACGGCGAATTGAAAGACCGGAGTCCCCAAACCAAAAGCGAAAAGCGGCAGTTTCAGCCGGAAGAACTGTTGGGTATTCGTCATTGGCAAGGTGGCCGTGCTTCGGTTCCCCACCAAGGTCGTAGGCACCGTTGAATCAACCCAGGGGTTGGGCGTCTTCGGTGACGGCAAAGTCGTTGCGGACTGCAAATAGAAGGTCAGACCCGCGTTGGTTGCCGGCCACGACACCACAGCACTACCGCCAGTGCTGCTGATTTGCAACGATGGATTCGTTTGCGCTTCAACCGATGGAATAAACATCAGAGAGCAGAACGTTGTAATCAGGATGAATTCAGACCCCCCTTTTGCCATTCAGTGATTATAAATCATTTAAACTTATTTGTCAATTTGACACAAGAAATCCAGCTAAACTAGAGCCTGACCACAGCCACACAGGCTTGCTGATTTGGAGGGACGGGCCGTTCCCAATCCGCCGCACATTGAACACCAAAACGGCGCACGGAATGCCGCGCCCTATCGTTCGGGTATTTTGCGCATTTCGCGGTTAAAGTTTTTCCCGCACGATTTTTCTTTTGCCGGCAGCCATTTGCGATTTCAATTCCGCGCCATGTCGCATGAGTACGTTTTGGAACCGTTCCATTCCGCCGTTCATTTGCAGATTGATTACGCGCGCGAGTTGAACGAGCAGCAGCTTGCCGCCGTCACCGCGCCGCCCGGCCCCGCGCTTGTCATCGCCGGCGCCGGCTCGGGTAAGACCCGCACGCTCACCTACCGCGTCGCCTATCTGCTCGAACAGGGCATCCCCGCCGACCGCATCCTGCTGCTGACCTTCACCAACAAGGCCGCCGGCGAAATGATGCGCCGCGTCGCGGATTTGCTCGGCCATGAATTGCGCGAGCTTTGGGGCGGCACGTTCCATTCCATCGGCGCCCGGATTCTGCGCTCGCACGCCGACCTGCTCGGTTATCGCCGTGATTTCACGATCCTGGACCGCGACGACGCGAAGGATTTGATCAAAGCCAACATTGCCGACGCGGGGATTGAGACCAAAGGCACTCATTTCCCGAAACCGGAGGTGCTCAATGAAATCTTTTCGCTCGCCGTCAACACCCACAAGACGACGGACGACATTCTTGAGTCGCAATACGATTATTTTTCGCAATTCGCCGCGCCGATTGCGGACCTGGCGCAGCGCTACATCAAACGCAAGCGCGCCACCAACGCGATGGACTTCGACGACCTGCTTGCGCTCTGGCTCAAGTTGTTGCAGGAGCACACCGAGGTGCGCGAACATTACCAGCGCCGCTTCCAGTTCATTCTCGTGGATGAATACCAGGACACGAACAAGCTCCAGAGCGACCTGATTGATCTGCTCGCCGCGCGGCATCACAACGTCACTGTCGTCGGCGACGATGCGCAGAGCATCTATGCCTGGCGCGGCGCGAATTTCGCCAACATCCTGGAATTCCCCAAACGTTATCCCGGGGCGAAGGTTTTCAAGATCGAAACCAACTACCGCAGCACGCCGGAAATCCTGAAGGTTGCCAACGCCGCGATTGCCCCCAACCGGAACCAGTTCACCAAACAGCTCACTCCCGCGCGCAAATCCGGCCTGAAACCGGCGCTGGTCGCCTGCACCGACGCGATGCAGCAATCGGCCTTCATCGCCCAGCGCGCGCTCGAACTGCGCGAGGAAGGTGTGAACCTGAACCAGGTGGCTGTGCTGTACCGCTCGCACTTTCACGCGCTCGAATTGCAACTCGAACTCACCAAGCGCAACATCCCCTTCTCCATCACCAGCGGCATCCGGTTCTTCGAACAGGCCCACATCAAGGACGCCACGGCCTATTTGAAACTCGTCGTGAATACGCAGGATGAAATCGCCTTCAAACGGCTCGCGCAGTTGTTGCCCGGCATCGCCGCCAAGGGCGCGGACAAAATTTGGAAGAAGTATATGGAGGGTCTGGGTTCTCGCGTCCTGGTTCCGGGGAACGAACCACAAGTCGCATCCAATTCGCAACCCCAGACCCCCGACGCCGGACGCCAAACCCTCGCCATCGCCCTGCAATCCTGCGCCAAATCCATTCCGGCCAAGGCCGCCACCGCCTGGGCGCAATTCGTCGCGACCATTTCCCAGCTGGAAGCCGCCACCGTCCGCCAGAGTGCCGCGAAGATGCTGCGACTGGTGATTGACGCGGGCTATGACGATTATCTCCAGGAAACCTACGCCAATTACCGCCTGCGCCTGGAGGATTTGGAACAGCTGGCCGTCTTCGCCTACCAGTTCAACTCGGTCGAGGATTTCCTGACCCAGCTCGCGTTGCTCACCAACGTTGAGGCCGAGGACGACAAGACCGGCGACCGTGACACCGAGCAACTCCGGCTATCAACCATTCACCAGGCCAAGGGTCTGGAGTTCGATGCCGTGTTCGTCATCATGCTCTGCGACGGATTGTTTCCGTCCGAACGCACGCTCAATGCCGACGAAGGCGAGGAAGAGGAACGCCGGCTGTTTTACGTCGCCATCACCCGCGCGCGCAACGAATTGTACCTGATTTATCCGCTGATCCGCGCCAGCTTTGGGAGCTCCGGTGGCGATGCGATGCAACATCCCTCGCGGTTTTTGTCGGAAATTCCACGCGACCTGTTGAACGAATGGAATTTGCGGGCGCGCTACTGAAATGCCTCATTTCGCCGCTTGCGAACGTTGCGGTTTGGTTTCCCGCGCGTATTGTCCCGTCTGGACAACGATTCCCAAAACGAGCAACACGACGAACATCAGCGTTCGGGTCGATGGTTCCAGCGGGATATTTTGGGAAACCGCGGTCGCACCCGCGAGCGAAGACAGAACAATCAACGCCGGATCCAACAAGGCGACGGATAAAATGGCGCCGAGCAGCCCCCCCACGGCAAACGTAACCCACAGGGCGGTTTCACCATTCACATGCAGCGCGGCCGGTGCCAGCGTGGACAGGCAGTATCCGCCGGCGAAAAACCCGGCAACGACGACGAAGACGCGTTGCAAAAAAATGGAGGCGATGGCGCCGAGCACGCCCGCCCCCAGGGCGATGGCCAGAATCAGCCATTCCGACTGTCCCTGCAACGCGGCGCCGGCGATTTCAAAACCGGCAATGAAGCCAACGCACCCCACGAACAGCCAAAACAGCCGGCGGCCGAAAAACAGCACGGCCAGCCCGGCGAGAATATTAAGCCACTCCATTCTGCTAAGTTAGCGCAAAACCGCCAATCGGCAAATTCCCCGGTGCGACATTTATTTTTCCGCCGGGATAATTTTTTCCCAGGACCGAATGGCACCGGGCACAATCCGAAACAGGGGATGCGGCGCAGGAATCTTTACCGCGGACAGTTCGCGAAGCCGCTGGGGGTCGCGCCGTTTCAGCTTTCGTTTCAAGTGTCGCCATTCATAGAGCAATTGCCCGCGCGTTTCCTCCAGTTTTCCACGAAAACGGGACCGGCCGATTTTCGAGGCGTCGAATTTGTAACCGCGCCGCACGGCTTCCAGGTGGACGGCTTTCAAGTAGGCCGCCAGGGCCGCAGGCGGATGTTTCGTTTTGGCGAAGCGGACAAGTTGCGGATGATGCTGGTAACCGCGGGTCGCGCCGCGCAAAACCTTTTGCGCCAGCAACGCCTCGCGCCAGAGCGCGACCAGCCCCCGGGCGTCCAGATATTCCGGATGTAAGGTCCACAATCGCATGGCGCCCATCAATCCGGCAGCCGGCGCCATTGCCGTCGCGCCACGTAGGGATCAACCCGGTTCAACAGAAAATACGCCCAGCGTTGTTTCAGTCTCTGCCAGAACGTGCGCGATTGGCGCCATTCCTCCCGCGTTACGCGCCGGCAATGTTTGAGGGTGTCCGCAAAAATCCCGCGCGCCGGCTCCGCGATTTTTTGATCGGCAAAACGAATCATCAGTTCGTAATTGATTTGTAAACTGCGCGTGTCGAGATTGCTGGATCCGGTGTAAACCGCGTCATCCACGATGAACAGCTTCGCGTGCAGAATTTGCGGCTGATATTCGTAAATCTCCACGCCGGCCCGCAACAATCGCCGGTACAGGCTTTGGGCCGCCAGTTTGGAAAGCGGCACGTCCGATCGGCCGGCCAGAATCAATTGCACCCGCCCGCCGCGCCGGACCACGCGCATCAAGTCGTGGCGCAATTGCCACGACGGCAGAAAATAGGCGACCACAAGCTGCACGTTTTTTGCGATTGCCAAATCCTGTCGCAAGGCGCGTTTGAAAGGACTTTGGCCACGGCCCGGCCCGCTGAACAGAATCTGTTCCGGCGGCAGCGCCAGCGCCCGCCGGGCACTGGATCTGCGCCAGCGCATGAAAAGCCGGTGCTGGAATTCGGCGCGCACCAACATGTCGTCAAAGGACGACGCCAGCCGCGCGGCCAACGGTCCTTCAATTTTCAACCCGACGTCGCACCAACCGTCATTCACACCGTCGCCCTGATATTCCGGCGAGATGTTGAAGCCACCAACAAACGCCACCTGTTCATCGCATACGAGCAGCTTGCGATGATTCCGGATGGTCATGCGTTTCAAGGCGATGGGATTGAACCAGCGGATTTCGCCACCCGCCTGCCGCAACGGCTCCCAAAACCGGTTGGACAACAAAATTGAGCCGACCGAGTCCACCAGCACCCGCACCCGCGCGCCGCGGCCGCGGGCGCGCATCAACGCCTCGCGAAACTGACGCCCCAGCGGACATTCCTCAAAAGTATAGATTTCCAGGCAGACCGATCGGGAGGCCGCGTCAATGGCCGCGAGCATCGCAGGGAAGATTTCGTCACCCGCGCGCAACCACTGGTAGATGGGGCTGAGTCCAGTCTGCATCGGCGTGCATCGAGGCTATTTTATTGGATGAAACTTTCAATCCGGGATAAAGCATGAAAAATATTCTAATTTTCCCCCGTTTCAGGCATCTATAACAGTGTGCGAGCTTTTTGGAAACTGTTGCCTCTTCTTTTTCTCGGCCTGACCGGGAATTGTGCGCACGCCGCGCATACCCGGGTACAGTTGCTGTTGTCCGCCGACACAGTCCGTCCTGGCGACACGATCTGGGCCGGCGTGGACCTGAAAATGGACCCGGACTGGCACACGTACTGGAAAAATCCGGGCGAAGCCGGCATGGCCACGAAGATCGAATGGCAATTGCCCCCCGGCGTCAACGCCGGCGAGACCCAATGGCCGTTGCCGGAGAAACTCCCACCCGCCGAAGTCACGACCTATGGCTACAACGGCGAGGTCATGCTGCTGATACCGCTCAAGGTCCCCGCTGATTTCAAACCCGGCTTTGCGTTCGACTTGAAGGCAAAGGTTACCTGGCTCGAATGCAAGGAAGAGTGCGTCCCCGGCAGCGCAAATGTTGAAGCCACGCTTAATATCGGCCGGGAAACCACAAATTCCGCCGATGCCGCAGCGATTGATTTGTGGAAAAACAAGGTGCCGCAGCCCGGCGACGGTCTGCAGGCTCGTGCCTGGTGGGAAAAACCAGCCAATGGCGACATGCGATCGCTGGCCCTCGAATGGTCCGCGCCAGGCCAGAATGGCAAAGCCGACTTTTTCCCCTACGCCAATGATAATTTTGACGTTCAAGCCACAACCGAAAATATTCCCGCCGCGGCGGGTGAAATCCGTCTGCGCAAACCGGTGCAAAAATTTTCCGGCGACTGGCCGAAGGAAATCAGCGGCGTCATCGTCATGGAGATCGGCGGCCAACGTGAAGGATTCAATGTCCGGGTGACGGTCGGCGATCAGGCGCCTGCCGGTGAGTTAATTTCATCACCGGATCGCATGGACAATTTGCCTGCTGCAACCGGCAGAATGCCGGTTCTGCCGCCGCAACCGCTCTGGCGAATCCTGCTCTACGCCTTCATTGGCGGGTTGATTCTCAACGTCATGCCGTGCGTGCTGCCGGTCATCGCGTTAAAAATCCTTGGCTTCATCAACCACGCACAGCACGAACCGCGTCGCGTCCGCGCCTTGGGATTGGTTTACGCCGCCGGCGTGCTGGGGTCGTTCCTCGCGCTCGCCGCCGTGGTCATAGGCGTCAAGGCCGCCGGTCGCCATGCCGGTTGGGGAATGCAATTTGGCAGCCCGGTCTTCATCGTCGTGCTCACCACGCTCATCACACTCGTGGCGCTGAATTTGTTCGGCGTCTTCGAAGTCACCCTCGGCGGGCAGGCTTTGACTGCGGCCGGGCAACTCGCCTCCAAACCAGGCGCCCCCGGCGCATTCTTCAACGGCTTGCTGGCGACAGCCCTGGCCACGCCGTGCACCGCGCCGTTCCTGGCGCCGGCACTGGGCTATGCCTTCACCAAAAGCCCGCCGCTGATTGTGTTGATCTTCCTGTTTGTGGGCCTGGGTCTCGCCGCGCCTTACGTCGTGCTGAGCTGGAATCCGACATGGCTGAAATTCCTGCCCAAGCCGGGCGCATGGATGGAGAAATTCAAAATCGCGATGGGTTTCCCGATGTTGTTGACGGCCGTGTGGCTGTTCAACCTTGCAGCTGACGATTACGGCACGAATGTCCTGTGGCTGGGCGTTTTCCTCATCATGATGGCGTTTGCCGCGTGGATTTTTGGTGAGTTCGTTCAACGCGGCCGCACCGGTAAAGGTGTTGCCCTCGTCATTGTGTTGATTCTGTCGATCGGCGGTTACGCCTTCGCGCTGGAAAATCAGTTGCATTGGCGCGAGCCGCCGCCCATTGCGACCGCGGGTTCATTGTCGGAATCGCCGGACGGCATCGATTGGCGGCCGTGGAGTCCGGCAGCCGTTACCAAAGCGCAAAATGAAGGCCGTCCGGTGCTCGTGGATTTCACCGCCAACTGGTGCCTGACCTGCCAGGTGAACAAAAAAATCGCCATCGACGTCCCCTCAGTCCGTCAAAAATTGAAGGAAATCAACGCGGTGACCCTGGTCGGCGATTACACCCATTTTCCCGACAGCATCACGACAGAACTGAATCGTTACAGCCGCGCCGGCGTGCCGCTGGTTTTGGTCTACCCAAAAGCGATTGATGCGCAACCGATTGTGTTGCCGGCACTTTTGACGCCTGGCATTGTGCTGAACGCGCTCAACCGCGCTACCAAGGAGTAGGAGACGCCGTAAGGAGTCCCTAATTGATTTTGGCTTTTGACGTCGCGCCTCGTGACTCGGCTCCTACAAAAAACATTGAACCAAACGCCTGCGAAATGCGTCTGGTATTCTGACAATCTAAACTGTAAGTAAATTGATGATTATGAAAACTGTATTTACCTTATTCGCCGCCTTGACTCTGGCCGCGGCGGCCTCGGCGGTGGAAGTCGGCAAACCCGCGCCGGATTTCACCGCCCGGGACATCAACGGCAAAACGATTCACCTCAGCGATTACAAAGGCAAAATCGTCGTCATCGAATCGTATAACTCCGACTGTCCGTACTGTCACAATCAATATAAAACCGGCGCGATGCAGGCCATGCAACGCGACCTCGCCGCCAAAGGAGTCGTGTGGTTGCTGGTGAATTCCGTGAATCCGAAAAATTTCAGCCATCGCACGCCGGAACAGGCCCGGGCGGAAATGGCCGCGGAAAAAATGGACGTGACGGCATGGATCGATGACAGCTCCGGCGCCGTCGGCCACCTTTACGACATGAAAACCACCCCGGACATGTATGTGATCAACAAGGACGGCGTCCTGGTCTATGAGGGCGCGATCGACAACCAGCCTGATCCGTTTCATGACCCCACCAAGGCGCAGAATTACGTGAGTGAAGCCATTAACGACCTGTTCACCGACAAGCCGGTCGCGATTACTGAAACCAAGCCCTACGGTTGCAGCGTGAAATACGCGGATTGATTTTTGGTGGGGCGAGGCTACCGACGAGCCGGCTCGCGAGGACGCTCGCCCCACCGGTTAAAATCCATATTCTTTCAAAAACTTCTCCGTGGGCGCGTGGATTTCCACGCGCCTTTTTGTGAACGAATCCACGTAAGCCAGCCGCACGGCGCGCAAACCGAGTTGAAAGTTGTTCTCCGCCTTTCCATAAAGCTCATCGCTGACGATCGGCAAACCGGATTCCGCCAAATGGATGCGGATTTGGTGTGTGCGACCGGTAACCGGCTTTGCCTCGATCAATGAAAATCGTCCGCGCGTTTCCAAAAATCTGAAATGCGTTTCCGCCTCCTTGCCAAAACGCCCGTTCACCTTCATTTTCCTGAATCGCTTCTTATCCGGCGCGAGTTTGAGCTGGCAGGTCCATGTCTTTTGTTGCGGCACACCAACGACCACGGCCAGGTACGTTTTCTCCATTTTCCGGCCCTCGAACAATTCAAAAAATCGTTCGACCGCACCGTGACTTTTCGCGAACAGCAAAATGCCGCTCGTGTCCGCGTCGAGGCGATGAACGTAACGGAGAAATTTCAGGCCGCGCGAGCGCGCCCAAAAATCACGCCCGGCGATCGAGGATTCAATGGCCGCCTGCAGATTGCGCGATGTCTTCTGCCACGAGACCGGCGCGAGCATCCAGCCGCGCGGCTTGTCAATTGCCAGCGCCGACCGGTCCTCGTAAAGAATCGGGATCGGCTCACAATCGGGCAGTTCGATGAAATCCGGTTTGGCCATGTCGCGGACAGCATCCACCGATTACACCGATTGCACAAATTTTATCCGCCCGCTAAATCCAAACCCGGACTCTTCGGCCGATTGGAGTGCCCCGGGTCGATCGGGACGCGCCTTTTTTCGCCAATCCCGGCAGATGATTGGTGTGTTTCCAGAAATAGACGCCAATCGCCACGCCGAACGCCAGTACGGAACCCCACAGGCACAAGAGGACATCAAGTCCGCTCGCCATGGTTAATGCTTTGAGGACGCCGACCAGGCCGCCAATCAAACAACCGAGAACCGCCAGGAGCACCATCCTCTCCCGGCCGCCATGGTGTGTCGACATTTCGGTCGCCAGGGTAAAGGCAATCACTTCGTTCGCGGCATTGGTGCCATCGGCACCGCAGACCGGGCAGGCGACTGGAAAAGGCATCCGCCCACAGAAGGGTTCAATATCGAATGCGTACCGTTGACCACAACCACATTGAATCTTGACTGGTATCATAAACCTCAAGGGTTGCTTGTGACAGGAAACGCACTCGCATGGGTTGTGCCAACGGAAATTTCCGTTGAAAATCCGGCTTTTCCGCCGGTTGACGCGCAATCGAGCGCGCGTTTTTCACACTAAAACGCGTAAATTTCACGCAAAGAAAATCAATTAAGAGAAATGACTCTGCAATAATTCGAAACCTGCCATGACCAACAGGTTTAATGTTTTCGCCACTCCTTTTTCGGCGGCTCGGGCAGGCCCTGGGCGCGCAAGGCCGTGCGGAAATGGACTTTGGCAATCTTCGAGAGGTTCTCCGCACCCTGCTCGACGACGAATTTCTTTGCCGCTTCGTCCACGGCGCTGGAGGCGCCTTTCGGCAGTTCCACGTTGAATTGCTTTTCCAGTTTCGCCAGGCCTTCCACGAACCCGTCCCGCGCGAGAATGGAAGCCGCCGCCACCGCCAGATCTTCCTCCGCCTTGTGACGTTGCACCAATTCAATCTCCCGGCCCAGCGCCATCAGCGCCTTCGCCACCACTTCCTTCTTCGCCGCGAACTGGTCGCTGATGGCCTTGACCGGCGGAGGATTCATCTGATGTCGCTGGCCCATCAGGTTTTCAATCACGCGCGCGTGGCCCCACGCCAGGATGGCGTTCACGCTTTTCATCTTTGCATAGAGCCGGTTGTAGGCTTCGTTGCCGATCACCACGGTGTTCACCACGCAGCCGGGCGTTTTGCGGATTTTTTCCGCCAGTTCAGCAATCTTTTTATCGCTGGGAATGTTCTTGGAATCGCGGATGCCGGCATCCTGCCACGCCTTGACCACGCTTTCGTTGATGTACGCCCCGGCAATGCACAGCGGTCCAAAGAAATCGCCCTTGCCGCTTTCATCCACGCCGATGCGCGGGAGCAACAATTCGGGATTCAGGATGGTTTCGTAGCCCAGCCGCGCCTGTTTCAGGATTTCCGGTTCCAGAACGAACTCGATGAATTCCTGCGTCCCTTTCCCCTGCACCACCAGCTTGCCGCTCTCATAAAAGACGATGTTGGCCTTGTCGGATTCATAGGCAAACCGCGCATACGGCACCGTGCGGGCCTTCCATTGGCGCGCGCGCAAGGCGGCGTCAAGCGCCGACGCCTGTTCGTCGGTCAGTTTGCACGTATAGGAACTCAGCGGTTTCACGGAAAAAAGAATAACCGCAAAGAACGCAAAGAACACAAAGTTTTTTTGAGATCCATCGATGGTGGGGCGGGCGTCCTTGCGAGCCGCCGTTAAAAGTCTTTGCCGGAATTCCGGCTCGTCGGTAGCCTCGCGCCAACAGATAGTCGTGCGCGTGAATTCAAAACTCAAAACTTCCGCCTTCGCGGCGAGCCATAGCGCCGCTCCGGCGCGACGGCTGCAAAACTCAAAATTGGCAAGGCTGGTCCCCGCTTTGCTCGATTGGTTTGCGAAGAACGCCCGCGACCTGCCGTGGCGGCGCACGCGCGATCCTTACGCGATTTGGGTCTCCGAAATCATGCTTCAGCAAACCCAGGTCAAAACTGTGATTCCGTACTGGGAACGCTGGCTGCGGGAATTGCCAACCTTCGCAGCCGTGGCCAAGGCCGGTCCGAACAAAATTCACAAGCTTTGGGAAGGACTCGGCTATTACACCCGCGCCCGCAATCTGCAATGGGCCGCGAAACAAATCATGGAAAAGCATGGGGGGAAATTCCCGCGAAATTTTGACGACGTCCTTGCGTTGCCGGGTGTCGGCCGTTATACCGCCGGCGCGATTTGCAGCATCGCCTTCAGCCAGCCAACGCCCATTCTCGATGGCAATGTCATCCGCGTACTGACCCGTATTTTTGGCATTGCCGGGAATCCGAAGGAGAAGGAAACAAATGCGCGGCTTTGGAAGCTGGCGGAAGCGTTGGTTTTAAACGCGGGTGGGGCGAGACTCCGTCGAGCCCAAACTTCTTTCACCAAAAGCCCAACCAACCACAAAAAACGTCACGGCCCGACAGAGTCTCGCCCCACCGAAAATACAAACCATTCCTTTCTTAACCAATCACTCATGGAACTCGGGGCGCTGGTTTGTACGCCGCGAAACCCGCAATGCGGGGTCTGCCCGGTCAAAAAGCTTTGTGTCGCCCTCCGGGAAAATCGCGTCAACGAACTGCCCGACCTTGGTAAACGCGAAGCGGCCACGGCCCGGCGCTTTGTTGCCTTTGTCGCCGAACAAAACGGACGCTTTCTGGTCCGGCAACGTCCGGCCGGAGTCGTCAACGCGCATTTATGGGAGTTCCCGAACGTTGAGATTCTCAACGGAAAGTCCGATCCAAAACTTTTGGCGAAAAATATCCTCGGCGCTAAGCCTCCAAAACTTCAACCGCTGTGCACCGTAATACATTCCATCACCCGCTATCGCATCACCCTGGAAGCGTTTCGGGCACAACTCCGGGAGACAAGTCACACGAATTCCTCAAAAATGGGAATTTGGAAGACGCCGGCACAGATGCAACAACTGGCCTTTACGGCTGCCCATAAAAAACTGGCAAGCGCCGCATTCGATTGTATCTTATCCGCCCGATGATTTATTTCGACCATAACGCCACCGCGCCGGTCATGCGCGAGGCGCGCGAGGCCTGGCTGAACGCCACCGAGCATGTCGCCGGCAATCCGTCCAGCCCGCATCAATATGGCGCGGCGGCCAGCAAGGCCATGATCGAGGCCCGCGAAAAACTCGCGGCCTTCCTCGGCTGCCTGCCGAATGAAATCATCTGGACGAGCGGCGCGACCGAGGCCAACAACATGGCGATACACCACTTCGCCCAGGTGCTGGACCCGAAGGCCGAGGTCTGGGTTTCCCCCATCGAACACCCCTGCGTGATGGAATCGTCGAAACATTACTTCGGCAAACGCGTGAAATTCATTCCCGTCACGCACGCCGGGGTGATTGATCTGGACTGGCTCACCGTGGAACTGGGCGACGTGCGACCGGGGGCGGTTGCCGTGATGGCCGCAAACAACGAAACCGGCGTGATTCAGCCGTGGCGCGAGGCGCTGGCCATTTGCCGCCAGTACCAGGTGCCGTTCTTTTGTGATTCCGTGCAATGGCTCGGCAAAATGCCCGCCAAAGGCCTGGGTGAATGTGATTTTCTCAGCGGCGCAGCGCACAAATTCGGCGGACCGCGAGGCATCGGTTTCCTGAAGGTCCCGGCCAAAAGCCATGTCACGCCGCTGATTGTCGGCGGCAAACAGGAACGCGGGCAGCGCGCCGGAACGGAAAATGTCCCGATCATCGTTTCGATGCTGGCAGCGCTGGAGGCACGCGAAAAACAACTGGCGCGCAGCGAACACATTTTGCGTGGTGTGTGGCACGAGAATTTTGAGCGGCAACTGCTGCACAAACTGCCCGGCGCGGTGATTGTCGGCGCGGGTTCACCGCGATTATGGAACACCGTTTCGGCGCTCGTGCCGGAGGGCAGCCAGCTCCGCTGGGTTTCCAAACTCGACAAGGCCGGTTTTGCAGTTTCCACCGGCTCGGCCTGCACGACCGGCAAGGAGGAGCCGTCGCACGTCCTCGCCGCGATGCACTTCAAGGCGGCGGACGCGCACCGGGTGTTGCGGTTCAGCAGCGGCTGGGAAACCACGGAGGCGGATTGGGACGCGCTGGCCAGAGCCCTGGCCAAAATCCACGAGGAAACCCACCACGGCAAGGCTCACGCCGAAGCGTGATCGCCTCTAAACGCTGTTAAGCATCCGCACTTCGCGCTGCGGGAACGGAATGGAGACATTGGCAGCGCGGAGTTGTTCTGCCACGGCCTGATTGATTTCCACCTGGGCCGGGATGTAATCTTCGACTTTCGTCCACGGCTTGATGGCGATGTTGATGGAGGAATCCGCGAGCATCGTCACACCGACAATCGGCACCGGTTCCTTGAGGACGCGCGGATTGGCGGCCAACACGCGGCGCACGATGGCCGTGGCATCGTTCAGATTTGTCCCATACGCCACGCCGACGGCCAGGTCGAGCTGCCGGACATTGCCGTAGTTGTGCAGGATTTCGCCGACGATTTTACGATTGGGAATGACGACGCGCGACTGATCGGTGTGCAACAACGTGGTTGAGAAAAGTTCAATTTTGGTGACCTGCCCCGACACCCCGGCGATCTCGATCCACTCCCCCACCCGGAACGGTTTGGTAAAGATGATGGTCAGGCCCGCGACGAGGTTTCCGAGCACACCTTGCAAGGCCAGACCGACTCCAACACCGGCCACGCTGACCCCGGCGATCAAGGCAGTCACGTCCATCCCGGCCGTTCCGAGTGCAATGACCAATGCCATCGCGAAAATGAACAACTTCACAATGCGGACGAGGAGCGTCCGCATGGGTTGGTCCATCGCCCGATGTGTCAGCCAGCGATCCATCAGTTTGCCGAGCCAACTGGCAGCGATCAGGCCGATAATGATGACCACCAGTGCCGAAACGAGCGCACCGCTGTGACCGATGACATAATCAATCAGTTTGTCCTGCAAGGGAGTCGAGGTTGCCGGGGTTGCCGTAGCATTCATAAGTCATCTTAAATTGACGGCAATGGTTAAATGAATTTGCTGCACCGCGTCAACATTTGAATGATTGACGCCGGCGGATTTTTTGCCAGATTTCCATCGACCATGACCGTCAGAACCCGCAACCGGCTGATTACCTTTTCCATTCTGGCGGGCCCGTTTGTTTTTTTCCTTGGCCTCCTGCTGTTCTGGGACGCCGAGCCGCTGCCACCCGTCCCGCCTTTGCCCAATCCCAATGGGTATGATAGTTTGGTCAAGGCGGGGAACATGGTATCGAATGACTTTGATGATTATGACGAACTTTCTCCGGCAAAATTGAGTGAATTGACAAACAAGGATGCCGAGGCATTTCAAACAACTCGAACCGGATTGCAACAGGAATGCCGGGTACCGTTGGATTATTCGGCCACTTCTTTGGCGCATTTGGATCAGCTTACCGCATTGAAACGACTTGCAATTGCCGTCACTGCGGAAGGTCGTCTGGCAGAAAAGGAAAATCGAACCAGTGACGCCGCCAAATTTTATTTGGATGTAATTGACCTGGGCAACGAGTCATCGCGCGGTGGAATAATCCTGGATCAACTGGTGGGTACGGCTATTGAAGTGAACGGTGTTAGTCATTTGCAAAAGCTTGTTGACCAACTGGATGCCAAATCCTGCCGTGAGGCTGCCAGAACGTTGGAAACCCTGGATTCCCAACGACAAACCTGGGATGAAGTCATGCAGCAGGAACGCGATTGGTCACGGCGGACTTTCACAGGAATCCGTTATGGACTCGTCCGGGTGATGAGCCGCAATTCCTTAAACAAGGTTTACCAAAGTGCCGAGCAAAAGTTTGACGCGCAGCAAATCAAGACGCGCCAACTGATCATTGACCTCGCCGCGCGGGCTTACCAATTGGACAAGGGCCATCCGCCTGCGAACCTCGCCGATTTGGTGCCGGACTATCTCAAGGCCATTCCGCAAGATCCCCTGACCGGCACGAACATGGTCTATTCGCCGTAATCCTGTTGGTGGCACCCGCCTCCGGCGGGTTCAATTCGGCGTCCCGCCGAATTGCAGTGGTGAGCGCTCGACTGGGTCCAGGCCGCACTAAAACCGGTGAGTTCCGTTTCCAAAGGTTTCGGGCGCGACGCCCGAAACGACCCGCGAGACGCGGGTGCTACCCGCGATAAACCGCCCGGGCCGTGCAGGTCTCGGCCACGACAATTTCCGTCAGCAATGGCAGTTTTGGTTTCAGCTTTTTCCAGATCCAGACCGCGATTTCCTCGCTGGTGGGATTTTTCAGGCCGGGAACTTCATTCAAATAACGGTGATCCAGCTTTTTCCAAACCGGTTTGAAGGCCGCCGTGATGTCGGCGTAATCCATCAGCCAACCGAGCTTCGGATCGCACTCGCCCGCCACGACCACATCCACCTTGAAGCTATGGCCATGCAATCGCCGGCACTTGTGTGACTTCGGCAGCCGTGGCAACAAATGCGCCGCCTCGAATTGAAACGTCTTTCGTAATTCCATTTTCATCTGTGTTTATCTGTGTCCATCTGTGGCTAAAATCCTTTTTCCAGGTCCGTCCACGTCACCAAATCGCCCAGCGCCGGGCGGCCATCATGACGCCAGGTCAGAGGCGGATTTTGCATCTGGCCGAGCGGACACACCCGCGTCACGCCCCAGCGCGCCAATGGCAGGGCCAGTTCCACAGCCTGAGGTTCCGGCGCAGCAAGGCCGACCGTCGACACCTTTCCGCGCACGACCTCGGCGTTCTGCAAGAGCTCGGTCAAATCCTTTGCCGGCTTCACGTAAATGAACCGGTTCAGGCACGAGGTTTGAAAACGCGGGTCGGCCTCAAAAATCACCGTCCACGCCGTGGATTCCTTGCTGTGCCACATCAGGGTTTCCGGGGAATGTGCTGCCCGCACCTCGTAAATCCCCCGGCGCGACGTGATGGCCGCCGCGTGCGGCGACGGCAGTTCACCGCGCGGTTCGGTCTGTTCGCGCCGTTCCAGTTCATCCGCCAGCAACTCCGCAAAACGTTCCGGCGACACTTCACCGCCCGGTTGGACGTAGATCACATGCGGTGACAGGCAGCCAAGCTGGTTCCACGCCACCACGTCATCGGTCACACGGGAGGCGATGCGCGGCCCGCCCGCATGGGACAAAACTTCTCTGGCGACAAAGCCAAAACTCACGCGATGACCGTAACCAAGGAAGCGCGCGCACGCCGGCAACCGCGAGCGGAGGGCCGCCAGGGTTTCATCGCTGCCGGTCGCCGTAACGCAATCGGCCTCGGCAAACAGGATATTCTCCAGATCCGTGTTTCCCCCGCGCCATTGGGCCAATTCCAGGCACGCGCCCAGCTTCGGATCCGCCTCGTAGAGTGAGTGCGCAAACAGACGGGGCAGGAACGCCGAGCCGCTGGCGCATTTCACGAATTGCGCCGAGCGCGTCAGCAAACCAAGTACAATACCCATGAATGTCGGATCGGGAATGTTGCCGGCGGCAATGTGGATCAGGAATTCCGGCCCTGTCACCGTGGCTGCGCGCGACGATTTTTGCTCCACGTCACTCGCGGTCATGGCATCCAGCCGGCGGGAGTCACCCAATTCCTGGGTCAGCAGCGCATGCAAATGGTCCCGGGTGATTTGTCGGAAGAAATCGTCCAGACCGCGTTTCAGCGTGGCCATGGAAAAACCGGTTTCGGTCGGGCCAAGTTCCAGCGCCAGCCGCCGAAACGGGTTGTCCGGTTTCCGCCAGGCTTCCGCCACGTCGCTCAACACATTCACAATCTGTTCCGTCGAACGCCCGGCCAGGTACCGCTCACGGTTGCGCTTCAGCGTCTGGCACGCCTCCGTCAGCAGGACCGGCGACAACGTGGCTTCCGGCGGCAGATCGACAAAATAATAGTTTGGCAGATTCATCAAATTTACGATTTACGCGCTCATCAATGAGCAGCCGCGCAGCTCAGCCATCCGGGCCCGGCCTATTAATTCAAATCCGTCTTCCCGACGAATGCCCAAATCCTCCGTTTGAACAGCCATCACGGAAAAGACGTTCGCCAGATCATAAACCCGAATCAACCCCGTTTCGCCGTCCGCCACTTCGCGGCCGTTCTCCGGCGAAATGATCCGCACCCGCGCCCAGGGGGGGAAATGAAAATGACGGCGAAGGTAGGGCGCGGTGTCCCCACCGCGCCGCTCTTCGGCAGGCTGGAGACAGCCCGCACCACCAAGGGAAACATCGTACGCTTGCGAACTCAACTCGCTCATGCCGTACTCGCAAACGACGTTTTCAATCGGGACACCGAGTCGTTCCGTGATAAGCGCATGCAGTTCCACTTTTGGCATCGAGCGGGAACGGTTTTTATAACCGCCGGTCTCCATAACGCGCGAACCCGGCGGAAGCTGGAACCGCAGGTTGCGTTCGGCCAAATAATCCAGCAGATGGACAAAGGAAAAGGCGGTGCCCAAAATTAGTTTTGAGTTTTGAGTTTTGAGTTTTAAGTCATCTTCCAACGCAGCGAGCACAGCATCGAAATCGAGCGTCCAGGAACCGTCGGAGGCGATTCTGCCAAGAAATTCGGTCCGGCTCGCGGGGATGCTCGCCCCACCCATCTTTTGCCGCGCGATTTCAAACATATGAACCAGCGATGAATGCGGTGCCCTTGAAGGCGGCGGCGTCAGGAAGATTGCCGATTGCCGACTGCCGATTGCCGATTGGTTTTCGGATCGTAAATCGTAAATCGTAAATCGTAAATCCGGCAAAACATTTTGAGCGAACCAGGACCATAATGATGTCTCATAAACCGCCAGCGACTCTGCGCTGTGAAAGTGCCGGCTGGGCTTTTGTTCCGTCGTGCCGCTGGAATGGAAAACCGCAGTCCGCTCCGATGGCGCCAGACAGGTCAGCTCCAGTTCTTTGAACGCTGCCACCGGCACGGCAGGAATCTGTGTCCAATGCTCGATGGTTCCCGGCGTCCGGTCCCGCGCTGCGCAGATTTTTTGGTAGGCAGCGTTGTGTTTAAATTGAAGAGCGAAAAGCTCGAGCGCAAGTTGGTTAAATTCGCCGTCTTGCGCCGGACGCGCTTGCCGCGCCGTATCCCGCAATAGCGGGAGGAGGCGGGCGGCGAAATTGGAAAGTTCTTTGTTCACGCGGTTTTTGGTTGTCGGCTGGTTTTCCGCCACAGCCGGCCACCAGCATATCGCGAAAAGCCCCGGCGGCAAGCAGATTGCCATGGGATTCACGGCTCGGGATTGCCAAGCGCGCGTTTGTCCGTCACACTGCTTGTTCGATAATGAACAAACGGTTTTTCATCACCACCGCGATTGATTACGTGAACGGCCAGCCGCATCTCGGCCACGCTTACGAAAAGATCATCACGGACGTGATCGCCCGGTCACGGCGCAGCCTGGGTCAGGAAGTCTTTTTTCTGACCGGCCTGGATGAACATGGCCAGAAGGTCCAGCAAGCCGCCGTGGCCGAAGGCAAAACGCCGCAGGCCTATTGTGATGAACTCGCGGCGGACTGGAAGGCGTTTGCAAAAAAACTGGAACTGACCAACGATGATTTCGTCCGCACCACCGAACCGCGCCACAAGGAATTTGTCCAGGCAATCCTGGCCAACCTTCATGCCGCCGGCCAATTTTACAAGGAAACCTACAAGGGCTTTTATTCAACGAAGGAGGAGACATTTTTGACCGACAAGGACCGCCTGCCCGATGGCACGTTTGATCCGGCGTACGGCGAAGTCATCGAACTCGAGGAAAGCAACTACTGGTTCAAATTGCGCGACCATCAACAATGGTTGATCGATTATCTCGAAGCGAATCCTTCGTTCGTCCAGCCCGATTACCGCCGCAACGAGGTGCTTGGCTTTCTCAAAAACAGCATGCTCGAAGATCTTTGCATCACGCGGCCGGCAGCGCGTCTGAACTGGGGCATTCCCCTGCCCTTCGACAAGGATTTTGTCACCTACGTCTGGTTCGACGCGCTGGTCAATTACATCAGCATCCCCGCCGCACATGGTGATCCACTTTCGGGTCTTGGTTCTGGCGTCTTGGTTCCCGGAGACGGTACCGGGACCGCGAAACCCCAGACTCCAGACGCCAAATCCCAGCTCCAGCTCTGGCCCGCCGACCTCCACGTGATCGGCAAGGACATCCTGAAATTTCACGCCGTCTTCTGGCCGATCATGCTCAAGGCGATGGGCCTGCCGCTGCCGAAACAGATTCTCGTCCACGGCTGGTGGCAGAAGGAAGGCGCGAAAATCAGCAAGAGTACCGGCAACATTGTTGATCCCGTTGCGGTCATTGACGAATGGGGCCTGGACGCTTTTCGTTTTTACGTGTTGCGCGAGCTGGACATCGGGCCGGACGGCAACTGGACCGACGCCGGATTCAGGGCGCGTTATCAGGCCGAACTCGCCAATGGACTTGGCAATCTGGTGAACCGCTCGCTCTCGATGCTCAAGCGCTATCGCAACGGTGTCGTGCCCGCCAGGCACGATGAACTGGCCGCCGCGGCCGCCAAAGCCGCGGATGAGACCCACGCGTTGCTGAAACAAAACCAGCTCCAAGCCGCGCTGCACAGCATCTGGGGACTGGTCACGCGCGCGAACCAATACGTGGACCAGACCGCACCATTCAAGCTGGCCAAGGACCCGGCCCAGGCCAAACGGCTCGACGAGGTGCTCTACAACCTGGCCGAAACCTGCCGGGTGCTCGCGGTCTTGTTGTGGCCGTTTCTGCCCGGCACCGCCACGAAGATTTACGCGCAACTCGGACTGTCCGGCACACCGGATAAATTCTCCGAGGCCACATGGGGCGGATTGCAGCCCGGCCACAAAATCGGCGAACCGGCGCCGCTCTTTCCACGAAAAGACGGGTAAATTGGCGGAGGGGCGCAACGCCTCGTTTGCACTTTGGCCGGACCTGACTACATTGAACCCATGAACACGAGGTCGATCGCAGGCATTTCGTGGTTCACGATGTTGGCGCTGATGGTTGCGTTCATCGCCGGTTGCGCCACCACCAGGCCGATTGATTGGAACAGCCGAGTCGGCACCTACACGTTTGACCAGGCCGTGACCGAGCTGGGGCCACCCGACAAACAAGCCGCGCTCAGCGACGGCAAAATCGTTGCCTCCTGGATTACGCACCGTTACGGCGGCACCAGCTTCAGCGTCGGCACCGGATTCTATGGCGGCAATTCCGCTTTTGGCGTCGGCCAGACGATCGGGAGCGGCTATCCGGACCGGGTGCTGACCCTGACGTTCGGCACGAACTACGTGCTCGCCGCGTGGTCAAAGAATTATTGAAATGAAACCACTTCAAAGCAAGCGTAGCGGCTTTCGGCATCCCACAATGCGGGGCGGACTCTTCGACTTTCTGGATTTGCGCCGCTCTGCCGAGCCGCCGCTACGATGGAGCAAAGGTCTTTTGGGGGCCTCAAAAAATGAAAAGTAAAATTGTCCGGGCGTTTCTGTTGATAGCCATTCCCGGCGTTCTCTTACTGGCTTCGGGTTGTGCATCGCCCGGGCCATTGACCGTTCAACAGGCCAATTATCCCCCCGACCAGGTGGATGCCCATGGGTTGTTTGCGGAAAATTGTGTCATCTGCCACGGCCAGAACGGGCGCGCCCGGACTTTCCACGGCTGGCTGGTCGGGGCACAGAATCTTACCGACGCAAAATGGCAGGCGGACGCCACGGACGGGCAGATTCTCAACGCCATCAAAACCGGGCCGAGCGTGATGCCGGCATTTGGAAAGAAATTGTCCCCGTCAGAGATTGACGCACTGGCCAGGTATGTACGCTCCTTCAAGTCAACACATTAGGGCCGGGAAGCGGAAATGAAACCACCTTACGAGGTTGGCAGGCGACGGATATTCGATTAAACTACATTCATGAAAATGAACCCCGCCGCGAAATGTTCATTGCCAATCGCTTTATTTCTCGTCATTGCCTTCATTATCGGCTGTGCCACCGCCCCGCCGGTTGACTGGAACAATCGGGTTGGGCATTACACTTACGGGCAAGCCCTCAATGAACTTGGCGCCCCGAACCGGCAATCCCACCTCAGTAATGGCACAACGGAATTCAAATGGTTCCTCCAACCGGGAGGTCCCGCTGGTACGCCCAATAACGGCATGAACAATGGATTTGGGGTGGGCCAGAATGTCAGCCCCGGTTTCAACGACCGCTACCTGCAATTGACATTTGACACCAATGGCATGTTGACCGCCTGGTTTAAAAACTACTGAAATCAATTTAGCGCGATGCCGCGCCGAATGTAGGTCGGGATGTCGAGATCTTCACCCTTGTGAATCGTCGGTTCGCTTTTGTCGAACCGGCCCTTGGAAATAATCGCCAGCGGCAGCTGGGCCTGGTGCATTCGGGAACCCGCTTTTCGGCCGCGTCCACCGCCATGCCGGCCCAGCACTTGTTCGCGCTGTTCCGGCGACAGGGACGAAGCCGGCGGAACGCAACGCGACGTGGACCGCCCGGAACCGCGCGAAGCCGCCGGTTCGGCCGCTTCCGCTGCCATCACCGGCAATTCCGCCACCGGCACGGTGCCGGCCTGCTTCGCGGCAATGAGAGTGACCGAGAGACCGGCTTTCATCGTTTCATCCACGGCCGCACCCATGATGACCCGCGCGCGTTCGCAATGACGGCCGATTTGTTCCATCACGCGGTCGACTTCGGTCATCGTCAAATCCTTGCCCCCCCTCAGGCTCACCAACACCGCGTCGGACTCCGCCAGCACGCGGCCCTCGTCCAACAACGGGTGGTTGAGCAGTTTTTCCACCACCTCGCGCGAGCGGGCCGGACCCGAGGCCTCGACGGAGGCAAACGCGCTTTCGGAATGGCGGTCGCGCACCAGCGCGCACAAATCGTCGAAGTGAATCTGAATCAAGCCCGGTCGTGTCAGCAACCGCCAGACGCCGCGCACGCCCTCGGCCAGCAACTCACTGGTGATGCGAAACGTGTTTAGCACGCTCGTGTTTTCGTCAATCAGCTTGAAGGTTTTCTGGCACGGGAGGCAAATCACACCGTCGGCCACGGATTTGAGTTGCTCCAAACCTTGCTGGGCTTGTTGCTGGCGGCGGTTGCCTTCGCACACGAACGGCAGGGTCACAAACGCCAGCACCAGCGCGCCGGCCTCCCTGGCCGCGCGCGCGAGCACGGGGGAAATGCCGCTGCCCGCGCCGCCGCCCAGGCCGGCGACAATGAAAACCATATCCGCGCCTTCACATGCGGTTTTGAGCAGGGCGAATTGTTCCTCGGCAATCGCCCGGCCGCGTTCGGGATCACCGCCGGTGCCCAGCCCGCGCAACAACCGGGTTTCGAGGTGAATTTTCAGGGTGGCGGACGAAGCCGCCAGCGACGAAGCATCCGTATTGACGGCCACGAAGCCCGCTCCGGCGAAATCCCCGCCGTTGATGGCATCCAACAGGCCCACCCCGGCGCCGCCGACACCAAATATTTTGGCGGCCGGCAATTTGGCCGGTTCCAGCATGGCCGCGGGGGTTTGAGTTTTGGCTTTCATGATGGTTGGAATTTAAGGTCGTGGTAAAAACCGGCCGATGACATTTTTAAGGCCCCACGGTTTGCCTTCACGTTTACGCGTCTTGAACGAGCCGAACTTCACGAGGCCGATGGCCGTGACGAACTCCGGCTGGTCGAGCGCGGATTTAAGGCCGCTGACGGAATTGGTCTGGCCGATGGAAACCGGCATTTGCAGGACCTGCTCCGCGAGCCGGGCAATCTGGGGAACGCGCACGCCACCGCCGCAGAGAAAAACACCGGCGCGCAGATAATCAAACAGCCCGGCCTGTTCCAAATCCTGCGCCACCAACTGGAAGATTTCCTCCAGCCGCAGCGACATGATGCGTTGCAGGTGCTCGACGTTGATCGTCTTGAGCGGCAGACCGAGTTCATTGGTGATGGTGACCGTCTGGCCCCTGGTTTTCTCGTCCAGCAGCGCGGAACCGTGTTCCAGTTTGAGCTTCTCCGCGCGGCTCAACGGCACCTTCAAGCCATAGGCCAGATCGTTGGAAACATGATCGCCACCAACCGCCAGCACGCCGGTGTGCCGGATGACGCCACCGGCACAGACGACGTAGTCGGTCGTGCCGCCACCGATGTCAATGACCAGGGCGCCCAGTTCCTTCTGCTCACTCGTCAGCAGCGCGAGCGACGAGGCAAGGCCGTTAAAGACAATGTCGTCCACCTCCAGTTGCAGACCTTTCACCAGCCGGATGGCGTTCTGCAGACGGTTGGTGTTGCCATGGACAACATGAACATCCACTTCCAGGCGTGAGCCAAGCATCCCGACCGGATTGGTCACGCCGTCCTGGCCATCCACAAAAAAATGCTGGCGGATGGCGTGAACGACGTTGTTTTCGGTGGGCAAATTGATCGCCTTCGCGTTTTTAATGACGTCCTGCACGTCGTCCTCGGAAATTTCCCGGTCGGCGGAGACCACCGGGTGCACGCCGCGGTTATTGAAGCCGCGGATGTGCCCGCCGGTCACACCGAGATAGACGTTGCGAATCTCCACATCGGCCATTTGCTCGGCCTCGACAATGGCATTGCGCACGTCCTCCTCGGCCTGGGTCGTGTCGGCAATCTCGCCCTTGCGCACGCCGCGCGAGCGGGCCTGGCCCAGGCCAATGATATTCACCGCGCCATCGGCCCCCTGTTCGCCGATGACGGCGCAGACTTTGGACGTGCCGATTTCCAAACCGACAATGATGGATGAATCATCAAACATTTTTCCTCCGGAGGGGTGGTGGGTTGTCCTGCCTCGGCAAACCGCCCGGCGCGGCGACGGCTTCCATCCAACGAACCGGCACGTTGTTGGAAACCGCCAGATTGAGCGCGGCAATCGCCTTGTTCATGCGTTGTCCCAAATCGTAAATCTCGCGCCAGCGTTGCAGTTGTTGGTCCAGGTTGTCGAGACCAAAAGTAATTTCGGCGCCTTGCGTCGTGGTCGCTACGACCACGCCCGGCGACGACACGTCAATGCGCCGCAGATTCACCAGCCCGGCCATCACGGAGTGGTTGAAGGCGCCCAGCAACTGCAACGCGGCCGATACTTGCGGCGACTCGACGCGCTGGCCCGGCTGCAATTGAAACACATTCAAACCCGCGATCACCGGCAACTGGTCCCGGATCTGCGCCAGGGGAATCACACACAACCGGGGATCGAGCGGTTGCATGACATAGCCGTCCGCGTCGAGCTGGAACACCGTCACCACAATGCCGCCCGCCGCGCCGGCGCGCGGCACATCCACTTGCGCCACCGGCTGGCGCTCCATCACACGTATCTGCAATGTCCTCGGCAGTACGCGCTCGACGGAAACGGAACCAATGGTCGAAACCAGTTCCAGATTCCGCTTCACCGACCCCAAATCCAACGCCATGAGATTGTCCCCCGGCTTCACACCCGACCACCGGCGCAACTGGTCGGGCATAATCACACCGTCCGTCTGCACATCGATGCGCCGGATGGCAAACTCGGAGTTTTCATACACGAAGGTATCGAGCGCCCATTCGCCCGCGCGCCAGAACAGAAAAAGGCCGAACACCGTGCCAAAAGTGACGGCCAGGGCCACCGCCCCGAGGCGCAGGCGCGTCGCCCGCACCTGACGTGAACGCACCTTCACGTCGAGCACGTGTCGGTGGCTCAATCGCCGGTTCTTTTGTTCGCGTCTAAACCACATGTTCAAATTTCAGTTTTGAGCAGCGTCGAACACCCGACGCCAACGATCCTCAGGTTCAGCGGCCGGCCCGCTTCAGGGTTTGATGTTCCCGGCCGTTTCGGTCCAGCGCCAGATCCACCATGCGCTGGCAAAGCTGTGCGTAATTCAGTCCTGCCGCCGCCGCCGCCTTCGGCAACAAACTGGTCTCGGTCATGCCCGGCAACGTGTTGACCTCCAATACCACCGGCTCGCCGCCGGTCCGCACCATCACGTCCACGCGCGCATAATCCCGCCCCCCCACGGCCTCAAAGGCACCGAGCGCTGCGTCCTGGATCCGTTTGGTGGCGGCCGCATCCAATGGCGCCGGGCAGAAATATTCCGTGCAACCGGCCGTATATTTGTTGCGATAATCGTAACTGCCGACCTTGGGCCGGACTTCCACCACCGGCAGCGGCCGACCGCCCAGAATACCGACGGTGGTTTCGCGGCCAACGATTTTTTCCTCGACCAAAACCTCCGAATCAAATTTCAAGGCTTCGTTCAGCGCAGCTTGCCAGTCTTCAACGCGTTCGACAAACTGTAATCCGACGCTGGAACCCTGCCGCACCGGTTTCACCACCAGCGGCGGCAGCCAATCCTTCGGCCACGAGGTCCCGGCTGAATTCAGCACCAGGAATTTCGCCGTTGGGATTCCGGCCTTGAGACAACACTGCTTGGTCAGCACCTTGTCAAAGGCGATGCGGCTCGCTCCGGCATCGCAACCGGTGTAAACCACCCCCAGTTCATCCAGGCGGCGTTGCACCGTGCCGTCCTCGCCGTAGGTGCCATGCAACGCCAGAAAAACCACATCCATCTTGCCCGGCAAAATCCATGAATCATTGGCCGGATCCAGCTCGCGAACGTCGTGGCCGAGCGAACGCAAGGCCGCAGCGACCGCCGCCCCGGAACGCAACGACACTTCGCGTTCCGCGCTGGGACCGCCCAACATCACCGTGATGTTCAGCTTGTGGCTCATCCTTCGCCGATGATCTCAACTTCCGTCTGCAATTCAATTCCGCGCTCCGCCTGCACACGGCGTTGGAGCAGGTCAATCAACTCCAAAACCTCGCGCGCCGTCGCCGTACCGTCATTCACGATAAAATTGCCGTGTTCGGCGGAGACCACCGCCCCGCCGACGCGGGTCCCCTTCAAACCCAGCTCGTCCACCAGTTTTCCTGCTGGAATCGATCCGGGGTTCTTGAACATGCACCCGGCGCTGGGAGCGGCGGGCTGTGAGGTCCAACGCTTTTCGCTGAAGGCCTTCATGCGGGCCTCGATTTCCCCGCGTGGCGCCGGCCTGCCTTTGAACACCGCGCCCAGGCCAATGTGATCCTTCAATGTGGCACAACTGCGATATTCAACCGCCATGGCCTTCGGCGCCAGTTCCCGCACGTTGCCGTGAAAATCCATCAGGCGGACCGATTCGACCACGTCGAAGGTCTGGCCGCCCATCGCCCCCGCGTTCATCCGCAAGGCGCCGCCCACGCTCCCCGGAATGCCTTCCAGAAATTCCATGCCGCTCAGACCGCCTCGCTTCGCCGCCACTGCGACGTTTTTCAATTTTGCGCCCGCGCCGCAGTGCAGGCGCTCACCCTCAATCTCAATCCGGCTGAAATTCGCGTGCACCAGGCAAATGATGACACCGCGAAAGCCGCCGTCGCGCACGAGCAGGTTCGAACCGCGGCCCAGCACAAAAAACGGCACGCCGCCCGCAGAGCACAGTTTCACGATGCCGGCCAGATCCGCTTCCGACGCGGGTTCGACATATACGTCCGCCGGCCCGCCGACGCGCAGCGTGGTGTGTTTCGCCAGCGGTTCGGCATGGCGAATGACCGTCGCGCGGGAAACGCACCCGGCAAGTTCACCGGCAATTTGTCGAGCAGGTGTCATCGGCTGTTCCAAAACGCAGGTTGCCGTTGTCATGCCACAACTTTCAAATTCATTTCGCCGCGCCGGCCGGGTTTCTCTTCGATATGTGAGGTCAGGCCGGACCGTTCACCAATGGTTTTCAAAATCGTATCGGCAATCTGCTCGGCGGCTTGAGGCGCATGCCATTGCGCCAGCGCCGTTTGCATGGCCGTGCGAGCGGCCTGGTTCTCGACCAGTTCCCCCAGCAGGGCTGCCATGCCCCCGGGCGTCGCATTTTTTTGTTCGACCAGCCGCGCGGCGCCGGTGGTCTCAAACGCGCGCGCGTTGTGGAATTGGTGATTATCCGCCGCGGCGGGAAATGGCACGAGCAGCGACGGGAGGCGCATGGCCGCAATTTCGGCCAGGGATGAAGCCCCGGCGCGGCTCACGGCAACCGTGGCGGCGCCCAGCGCGAGATCCATTTCCGCGAGGAACGGACGAACCACGGCCGACAAGCCAAACCGGGTATAGGTTTCCCTTACCTTTTCAAAATGGCCCGCTCCCGAGAGGTGCAGCCATTGCCATGCGGGGGCGCGCCCGACGAGCAGGGGCAAAGTGGCCAGGATGATTTCATTGATGCCGCTCGCGCCCTGGCTGCCGCCCATCACCAGAATGACGGGCCGGTGCGGGTCAAGACCCAACGCGACGCGGCACGTACCGGCATCGCGCGGCTGGAATTGCGGACGCACCGGCGTGCCGGTGTGAATAACCCCGCCCCGCGGGACGCGCAACCGCGCAGCAGCCCCGGGAAATCCAATGAATGCCTCGTCCACATAACGCGCGAGGAGGCGGTTGGCGCGGCCAGGGATGACGTTCGATTCGTGCAAAAATGTTTTGGCGCCGGATTTTTTGGCGGCCAGAACCGGTGGCGCGCTGGTAAAGCCGCCCATGGCCAGAACGGCGCACGGCGGTCGTGACTTGAAAAGTTTCCGGGCCGCGCGCCATGATTGCCAGAAGCTGTGCGCGAACGAAAGGTAGTTGCGATTTTGCAGCCCGACGGCGGGCAGTGTGACGACGTCCGCGCTGCCAGCCGCCTTCACGGCCTTTTGGTCAACTTCCTTGGGGGAAACCAGGAGGGTAACGGCGCAACCGCGTTGCGCGAGCTGCCCCGCGACGGCCAGACCCGGAAAGAGATGCCCGCCCGTACCGCCGCACGCGATGGCGACGAAGGGCGTTTGGGCTCCAGACCGGGTCATGTGGATTGGACGGAGGGAAGTTCGTCAGGTTCGATGGCGGTGGTGGGAATCCTTTCGCGCACCTGGGCATGGCGCGCGATGCTGAACAGAATGCCCACACAGGTCAACATGGCCATCAGGTTCGAGCCGCCGTAACTGATAAAGGGCAGCGGCAGGCCCTTGTTCGGCAACGCGCTGGTGACGACACCGATGTTGATCGCCGCCTGCAGCCCGATGAGCAGAGTAACGCCGGTCCCGAGCAACAGACCGAACAAATCACGCGAGTTGAGCGCGATGTAAATTCCGCAAATCACAATGATCACGAAGGCCAGCAGAATGAACAGCGTGGAAATGAGGCCCAGTTCCTCACCAATGATGGAAAGGATGAAATCGGTGTGATCCTCCGGCACGAACCCAAGTTTTTGCCGCCCGTTGCCAAGGCCGAGGCCGGTCCAGCCGCCGGAACCGAGCGCAATCATGGCCTGATAAGCTTGATAACCGACCCCGTCCTTGTGCTGTTCCAAATCCCACCAGCTGAAGATACGTTTCAAGCGCATCGGATCAAACAGGATGGACACCCCCAGCGCGATGACGCCCAGGATGACGGGTGGAATAACGTATTTCCAGCGGGCACCGGCCAGCAACAGCATCGCGCCGCCAACGGCGGCCAGCAGGATGGTCGTGCCGCGGTCGGGTTCAACGAACACCAAACCGAGTATCAGCGCGATGAAGACGCCGGGCAGGATGACGCCACGGCTCCACGTGTGCATGTGCCGCTGGCAATGGTGACCATACCAGGCGAGCAGGATGACCAGCGCGAGCTTGGCGAATTCAGAGGGCTGAAAGCGCATGCCGTAGAAATCGAACCAGCGGCGTGCGCCATTGATTTTTCGGCCAATATGGGGCACGAGCACCAGCACCAGCAAGACCAGGGCCACCAGGAAAATCGGCCAGGCGAATTTTCGGAGCAGTTGATAATCGAGGGCGGTCGCCGCCACACAGAGCAGGAAGCCAAACGCGCACCAGACGAGTTGCCACATCAGGTAGTGCGCGCCGACCTGGCTCATACTTGAGCTGTAAAGCATTACCAGCCCCAGCGCCAGCAGGGCGGCAACACAAAACGCCAAGGTCGTAACGGCGAATTTCACTTCAACGTTTCAAAAAATTCCTCCGACCCGGAATCGGTCCCCGTTATTGCGTATCCGAGGCGTTATCCGGCGTGGACGTTGTGCTCGTTGCCGGCGGCACGGTAACCGGCGCCGGTGTCGGAGCGGCCTCGGGAGCCGGGGCCGTCCCGGCCTTCGACGGAATTTTCAATTTCTCGCCAACCTTGATGCGAGTGGTGGACAGGCCGTTTTCGGATTCAATCGCCTTGATGGTCACTCCGTTGCGCTTGGCGATCTTGGATAACGTATCACCCGACTTGACGATATAAATTTCCTCGCCACCGCCCGCACCGGCCGGGCTGGTCATATCGGTCGTCGACCCGGCGGCACTCGTCGCGGCCGGCATTGAAAGCTTTTGGCCCACCTTCAATTTGGCCGGATCGATGTTGGGATTGGCGGCTTCAATCGCCTTGATCGTCACGCCGTTTTTCTTGGCAATCTTCCAAAGCGAATCGCCCTTGATCACGACGTATTCCGTCCCGGCGGCCTCCGGCGCAACGGGCGGCGGTGTCACCACCGTCGGCGGCTGCACCGGCGGATTGGACGCCTCGACCGCTGACGGAGCATTGGTGTCCATCGCCGGCTGGTTGGTGTCGAGCGGCGGCGGCTGATTTTCCGCCTCGCTCTGTTCACGCTTGCAACCCTGCATGAGCAGGGCCATGAGGCCGACGACGTTGACCGCCAGCACGCAGAACACGGCGAATTTCACCCTTGAACGGCGTTTGCTTTGCTGCTCCAAAAGGGAGCCTTGGGGTACGAATGGGTTGGGACTATTCATTGATTTGGCGCTGATTGCGTCCTTTCGTGGAGGTTGTTTGGTTGAGTTTCCTGCCCTGAAGTTTTCCCTCTCAAAACTCCATTGCATTTTAAAGTGTTATTGTTCATCAGTTTACGCTTGAAGCTGCAGCGATGCAGGTTGTTAAAAACCGGTCGGTTCTCAAGCCTTCGGGTCGATAAAAGCACCTTTTGGGCCACCACGCGCCCCACCGCTACCGGCAATGTTTTTAACAATAGCCGGTTCGCAGCGCAAGGGGCAAAGCGACCTGCACAGTCTTTATTATTAGCCAATTTGAACATTGATTTTATCTCAGCTTCAGCGTGGCCAGCGCGACCACCGCAAACAGCACGCACAAAATATAAAAGCGCATCACCACCTGCGATTCGTACCAGCCTTTTTTTTCGAAGTGATGATGCAGCGGCGCCATCAAAAAAATTCTCCGACCGGTGCCGTAACGCCTTCGCGTGAACCGGAACCAACTGGTCTGGAGAATGACCGAAGCGGCTTCCAGCACGAACACCCCGCCCGCAATGACCAGCACGAACGGCTGGTGAATCAGCACGGCGATGATGCCAAATGCGCCGCCGAGCGGCAGGGAGCCGGTGTCGCCCATAAACACCTGTGCCGGATGGCAGTTGAACCACAAAAAACCCAGTCCCGCCCCGATCAGCGCGGCGCAAAAGACGGTCAACTCGCCAGCGCCGGACACGTAGGGAATTTGCAGATAAGCCGCCGCCTTCAGGTTGCCCGCCAGATAAGTGAAAAACAAAAACACAAACCCCACGATAAGCGTGCAGCCGGTCGCCAGCCCGTCGAGGCCATCCGTCAGGTTCACCGCATTCGAACTCCCCACAATGGCCAGCACGATGATGCCCAGGCCAATCCATCCCGCGTCCACGGCCACCGGATACTTGTAAAACGGCACCGTGATTTCCGTCACCAGTTTGCCGGTCGAAGGGGTCAGCCACAGATACACACCGATGAAGGTGGCCAGCAAAATTTGCACCCAAAGCTTCAAACGCGGCGGAGTGCCGCCGCCGCTCTGTTGAATGATTTTGGCGTAATCGTCGTAAAAGCCCAAACCCGCCAGCACCAGGACCGAAAGCAGGGTAAGTTCGATCTGCGCGTTCCATTGCGCCCATAACATCGTTGAAAACACCAAAACGGCGATGATCAGGATGCCGCCCATTGTCGGGGTGCCCTTTTTGCTGAGCACGCGCGCGCCCAAACCACCGGCTTCCTCGGCTTTGTCCGCGTAATCCTGGCCGAATTTCAATTGCTTGAGCCAATGAATGATTCTCGGTCCGAGCCACCAGCTCAAAATCAGCGCCGTGATGGCGGCGCCGGCGCTGCGGATGGTGATATAGCGGAAGAGCCGCAGCGCGGAGAGATGATCCGCCCAGTGCGTTCCCGCCGACCAATCGAGCAACTTTTGGCTCAAATAATAAAGCATTGCCTTGATTCACGACTACTCCAACTTCAATGTCTCGGCGATGCGTTCCAGACGCGACGTCCGCGACGCCTTCAACAACACCACATCGCCGGTCTTCAAAAAATTCTTCACCGCGTTTTTCGCCGCCTCGACATCCGCAAATTCAAAAACGCGGCTCAATCCGGCGCCGCGGGCCGCCGCCGCGATCACCGGCGCCATTTTGCCAATGGCAAACAGCTGGCCAATGCCGAGTTCCGCCGCGCGGCGACCAATCTCCGCATGGGCGGCCTCGCTCTGCGCGCCCAATTCGGCCATGTCACCGAGCACCGCCACCCGCCGGCCTTGCAAAGGCAGATCGCAAAGCGTTTCCAGCGCCGCGATCGTCGAATCCGCGTTGGCATTGTACGCGTCGTCCAGCACCCGCACCCCGCCGGCTTCCCAAAATTGCATCCGCATCTTGGCCGGTTTGCAGTCGGCCAGGCCGTCCCGCACCGCGGAACGGCCCAGGCCCAGTTCCTCACTGACCGCGACCGCCAAAAGCGCATTCACGACCTGATGGCGACCCAGCAGATTCACCCGGTATTCGCCGCCGAATTCCGTTTTTGGCGCGTCCACGCGAAAAGTCGCGCCATTCTTGTCCAGCCGGACGCCCTTTGCCCGCCAGTCGTTTTTTTCGCCGAGCCCCACACGCACCACCGTCGCGCGGGTGCGCCGGACCACCGGTTCGGTCCATTCACTGTCACCATTGACAAAAAGCTTGCCGTCCGCAGGCAGCAGTTCCGCGAGGCAGCCTTCTTCCCGCGTCACGCCGGCGACATCGCCAAAAAATTCCAAATGCTCGCGGCCGATGCTGGTGATCACGCCGTATTTCGGCTGAATCATATTCACCAGCGGCGCGAGTTCGCCCGGATGATTGGTGCCCGCTTCCAACACGGCCGCTCGGTGCGATTTTTCCAGGCGCAACAACGTCAGCGGCACACCGATGTCGTTGTTGAAACTGGCTTCGCTCCACAGGGTCGCCCATTTTTGGCGTAACGCCGACGCAATCAATTCCTTCACCGTCGTCTTGCCGTTGGATCCGCCCACGGCAATCACCGGCAGATCAAACTCCCGCCGATACGCGGCCGCCAGCCGGCCGAGCGCCCTCCGCACGTCATCCACCACCAGCACCGCACATTCCGGCAGCGACGCGGAAATTTTTTTCCGTGCCACCACCACCGCGGCAACGCCTTTGGCCGCGACTTCGTTCAGGAAGTCATGACCGTCGAAACGCTCGCCCGGGATGGCAAAAAACAAATCACCCGCCCTTGCCTGCCGCGAATCGGTACAGATGCCCTGAATGGAGAGTCCTCCGGAGCCGCGCTTCAGTTCCCCCGCGCAGGCTTCGGCCACAAATTTCAAAGAGCGTGTTTCCACTGCAAATTCAACCGCCACTCACGGATTTCCCGTACTGGCCATGGACCTGGCGGCGCCGGTGGCGACGAGCGGTTGCGGCGCATTGGGGTCCGGCAAATTCTGGTCGGACGGTATGTTCAGATAACTCGCACAACGTTCGGCTATTTCCTTGAAAATCGGGCCACAAACCTGGCCGCCATAGTAACCTTCCTTGGGATCATCCATAACGATGGAAATGCAAAGTTGCGGGTTGTCCGCCGGAAAAAACCCGATGAATGAGGCGAAATATTTGCCCGGGAGGTAACCGCCGGGGCCGGCTTTTTGCGCCGTACCCGTCTTGCCGGCAACGACATAACCCTTCATCGCGGCGTCCGGTGCGGTGCCGTCCGGCGAGACCACCGTTTTGAGTGCCTCGACCATCAATTTGTCCGTGGCCGGACTGATGACCTGTCGGATCATTTGGGGTGCGTATTGCTCCACGACATCGCCATTGCGATCCACGAGGCGGCTGACCAGCATCGGCTGCATCAAACGGCCGCCATTGGCGACCGCGCACATGGCCAGGGCCATTTGTAACCGCGTTACCGCCACACCCTGCCCCATCGGAATCTGCGCGATGGACACCTTGCTCCAATCGTTGATCGGATGCAGGATGCCTCCGACTTCACCGGGCAGCGGTATTCCGGTGCGTTGACCAAAACCAAAATCCCACGCGTAATCGTACAGCCGGTTTTCCCCGAGGCGGATGCCGATTTTTGCCGCGCCGATGTTCGACGACTTGGTAATGATGCCCTCGGTGGTGAGGAGGTCGAACGGCTCATGGTCGTGCAAAATCCGTCCCGCATACGCAAAATGACCATGGTCACAATCAAAGGTGTCGTTGAGTTGCACCACCCCGTCGTTCAACGCCCCGGAAACCACAACAATTTTGAAGGTCGAGCCGGGCTCCATGATGTCGCTGACCACCCGATTGCGGCGCGCGTCGGCGGATGAGGCCCCGGGGTTGTTCGGATCAAAATCGGGCAGCGTCGCCATCGCCAGAATTTCACCCGTCTGTGGACGGATGACGATGCCCGTAATACTGATGGGCGTGTGTTTGTCCATTGCGTTGGTCAGCGCGGTTTCGACGATGTGCTGGATGACACCGTCAATGGTGAGCACGACATTGTAGCCGTCACGCGGCGTCACATCCTGGTCCCGCAACGAAGCCAGTTCCTGGCGGCGGCGATCCATTTCAGTTACGCGCCAGCCCGGCACCCCACTCAGCGCGGAATTCAAGGACAATTCAATGCCGTCCTGGCCTGAGGTTTCCAGGACCGCCTGGCCGTTCACCGGCAATTCATCGGTGTTGACAAAGCCCAGCACGTGCGCCGCGAGCGAGCCGTTGGGATATACACGCAACTGGTCATCCACGGGACTGGGAAAAATCGCATTGGCGCGCAGGTTACGGTAAAAGGCCCGCTGGTCCCGGGACCATCCGGCTTCATCCGGGCCGAAGGAAAGCCGGCTCATCGCCGATTGAATCTCCTGCCAGGTTTCGTCCCTGACTTTGTGTCGCAAGACGACATAGCGATTGGTCACCATTTCCCCTTTTTCATTCTGCCGCACGCGCGGAAGCAATCGCTGATATAAATCGGCTTCGTTCAGGTGCAACAACGGAGCCAGCGCGTGCGCCACCGCCGCCTGCTGGTTGCCAATCAAAACCGGATCCGCGCAAACCGTTTTCACAAAAATGCTGGTCGCCAGCAGGCTGCCATGCGCATCCAGGATGCTGCCCCGGCGGGGTTCACGGAAATATTGGAGTTCCGTGTTCTGCTGTGCCAGCGCCGCCAGTTCGTCATGGCGCAACAACTGCAAATCCACGAGCCGGTAACCCAAGCCGGCAAATGCCAGACCCAGCAACCCCAGCAACAGCAGCATCCGTCTCAGTTGCAGTCGTTTTATCATCGCAAAATGGCCAACCGCCCGCGGCGATCGGTTCCTCACCCGACGGCGTCACGGGCGGCGGCCAAAATTCTTCAGGTCATTGCGTCATCCCGCCATCCTGTCGTGCCGCAAACCGGCGGTTCGCATCGTCCTTCGGCGGCGGCTCGGCCAGCCGGTACACCTGGGTCGGCTGGGCGGGTACGAGACCAAGATTCAATTCATGCACGCGTTGATCGACCATCACGGGCGAACGCAATACGGCCAGCTGATCGCCCAGTCTTTGATTCTCGTCGCGCAACTGCGCCAGCCGGCTCTCGCACGAGGTGATCTGCCGGCCAAGCTGGTAAATCTGGCCTTTTTGCCAGACGTAACCCACCGCCAGCCCGGCAATCACCAGGCACAGGAACAACGCCTTTAGCGCCGGACCGAACCGGATCGCCGCCGACTGATGTCTTCGATTTTTTGCCATGTCAGTCTGTATTGCTGAAATTCGCCATTCGTCGTATCAACACTTTTCAAATACCCGCAACTGGGCGCTCCGGCTGCGCGGATTTTCCGCCAATTCAACCTCGCGCGGTTTGATCGCCCGGCGCGCCACCCATTTCAATTCCGGCACGCGCGGCGTGCGCAATTCCGGCACGTCCACGTCTCCGGCAAACGTATAATCCCGTGACCGGTTGCGCGCGAAATCCTTCACGATCCGGTCTTCCAGCGAATGAAACGTGATGACCGCCAATCGCCCGCCGGGCTTCAATATTTTCATCGCCGCCGCCAGCCCCAGCTTCAAAGAGCCGATCTCGTCATTCACCGCGATCCGCAGTGCTTGAAACACCCTGGTCGCCGGGTGCGTTTTTTTCCCGCGCCGCGGCACCAGCCGTTCCACTAAATCCGCCAGTTGCCTGGTCGTCTCGAACTTCTGCCGCTGACGATCATTCACCATGGCCGCGGCCAGCCGCCGCGATTCGCGCTCACCGCCCAGCTCCCAAAAAATCATCGCCAACTCGCCGGCGCTCGTGCCATTCACCAAATCGGCCGCCGTCAGCGGCTGCCGCGCATCCATCCGCATGTCCAGCGGGCCGTCATGCTGGAAACTGAATCCACGCCCCGGCGAATCCAGTTGCGGCGAACTCACGCCCAAATCGAGCAGTACCCCATCGCAACTCGCCGCCGGAATCCACCCGGCCAGGTCCGCAAAATTGCCCTGACGGATTTCAAACCGGCCGGCAAATCCCGCCAGCCGCGCCTGCGCCGCCTCAACCGCGCCGCCATCGCGATCGCACCCATACAGCCATCCAGTCGGCGAACTCGCGTTCAGAATGTTCGCCGCGTGTCCAGCCCCACCGACCGTGCCGTCGGCGTAACGACCGCCCGGCTCCGGTTTCAGCGCGTCCAGCACCTCCGCCACCATCACCGGTTTGTGAACGAAATCGGGCACTGCGCATTGGCTTTAATAATTCAGGCTGCTTTTACTCCAAATAGCTTCGCGCTCAAACGGCCCCAGGAATCCCCGCCATGGGCCGTCGGTAAAATCGGTTCCGCCACTTCAGGCAGGGTGCGCGATTTAATCGGGACAATCTCCACATCCGCGTCGCTGAGATCGTTGTGCACCACCTTCACCCGGTCCAGCGAAAGCTCGGCCTGCAGGGGGAGCTGCGATTTTTGCGGCGTGGCCGGACGCGACCCGCGCCAGATTGAGAAGGGATTTATTTTTTTGACCCAGCTCTGTTTTCGCGGAAGAGCCCTGGCAAAAGCGGGCAATTTTTGGGTCTTGGTTCCGTCGGAAGCCATCCGGCTTTTGATCGGAGTTGCCGCCACAACCGGCGCCGGTTCCGTCCTGGCCGGAGGCATGAACGGGTTTTTCGGTGAAATGAATTTTGGCAGATAGGAACGGTCACTGATGCGGTAGGAGATTTCCCGGCTTCCACCAATGATGCTTTTTCCGGTGGCCAATAATTTTCCAAGATTCATAATTTTTTATTCCATCAATCTAAAGGCATCCGGCGCCAACGCCGCGTCGGCGGCCTGAACCTTCTCATAGCGGTCCGGATTCCATATCTCAAAACGGTCGAGCAACCCGACCAGCACGGCTTCATTCTTGAGGCCGGCCGCGCGCGCCATTTCATCGGGCAGACAAATCCGCCCGGCCTTGTCCACGGTCGCCTGCGCCGAGTCGCTGCCAATGATACGTTTCAAAACGACCTTTTTGGGGTCGCTGTTCGGCATCTCGTCAATGGACTGCATCAACTTCGCCATCTGCCCCGGCGGCAAAACGCGCACACACGCCCCCACTCCCTCGCGCGGCCACAGAATGAGCGTCAACTCCCCGGTCGCTTTTTGCGGCCGCCACTTGGCCGGGATTTGTACGCGCCGTTTCTCATCCACGCCGTGACGAAAGCGTGAATTGTAGTAGGACGGCTCCGTATTTTTAGTGCTGCCCATTTATTCGCAGGAAAAATGGAAAAGCCATTTCCACCCACGACGACCCACTTTTAACCACTTTAACCCACCCAAGTCAACATAAATTCACGCTAAATTTTGGGGGTTATTCAGAAGTTATCCACAACCCAATTTTGGTGGATATCAGGGCTAAAAATGTCATCCTGTTCTCTCATTGGCGTCCTGTTACGATTTCATCGCGATGCAAACCGCTGATTTTGACTTTACCCTGCCGCCGGAGCGGATCGCCCAGCATCCCGCACCCCGGCGCGATGAATCGCGGTTGCTGGTGCTGCCACGCGCCGGCGGCGGCATCGAACATCGGAAGTTTGGTGAGGTCCTGGAATACCTTCGCGCCGGGGACGTATTGGTATTGAACAATTCACGCGTCATTCCCGCGCGATTGCGCTCCACCTCCGAACCTTCCGGCGGCCGGTTGGAGATTTTGTTGCTGGAGGAAAACGCGCGCAACGATTGGTGGGTGATGTTGCGCCCCGGCAAACGCGCGCGCCCCGGCACCGCCTTGGTTCTCCATGACCCCCAGGCCGGCCCCACCGACATCCGCGCGACCGTCCTCGAAATCAACGAAGCGGGTAACCGGCGGCTGCAATTCTCCGGTACTGCGGATCTCAACCACGAACTGGATCGCCTGGGCGAAGTTCCCCTGCCCCCGTATATCACGAGGCGCCACGCGGGTGAAATGATTGAAGACCGGGAACGTTACCAGACCGTGTTTGCCAAAACCGGCGGTTCCGTCGCGGCCCCGACGGCCGGCCTGCACTTCACGCCGGAACTGCTGGAACAAATCCGGCGCCGGGGGGTGCAGGTCTGTTTCGTCACGTTACACGTCGGCCCCGGCACGTTTCTACCCGTGAAAACCGGAGTTCTGGCAGAACACCGGATGCACGAGGAGCGTTTTGAACTGGGCGAAGCCACCGCGCGCGCGGTAAACGAAGCGAAGGCCGCCGGCCGCCGCGTCCTGGCCGTCGGCACCACCACCGTGCGCGTGCTGGAAAGTGTTGCCGTCCAAAATGGCGGAAAACTGGTGAAAAACTCAGGAAAAACGGGTATTTTTATCCACCCCCCGTTCCGGTTTCAAATCGTCGACGGACTGCTGACCAACTTTCATTTACCGCGCTCGACCCTTTTGATGCTGGTAAGCGCCTTTGCCGCACCCGAGGAAACGCGGGGGCGGGAACTGATTTTATCAGTTTACGCCCAGGCCATTCAGGCGGGTTACCGTTTTTACAGCTACGGTGACGCGATGTTTATTCTTTGAGTTTCGGTTTTGGATTTTTCGTTCTAAACTGAAGCGGCATGGATTCCCGGTGAAAACCAAACAATCGAAATTGCCCTTTGTGCTGGTGAACATGGCGATGACGGCGGATGGAAAAATCGCCACCGCCAATCGTGCGGTATCATCCTTTGCCAGTGCCCGCGACCACGAACACCTGCTCGAACTGCGGGCGACCGCGGACGCGGTGATGGCCGGCGCTCGCACGGTGGATTCCGCCCCCATCAACCTCGGGCCCGGCCCGGCCCGGTTCCGGCGGAAGCGACTCATACGCGGCCTGGCGGAATATAATTTGCGGGTGATCGTCAGCCGTTCCGGTTCGATCAATCCCCGCGCGCAGGTGTTTCAACACCGTTTCTCACCCATTATCATCCTGACCACGCGCCGGGCTGGAGCCGATCGGATCCAGAGGCTGCGGGCGCTGGCGGACATCGTGAAGGTCTGCGGCCGGAACGAAATCAATTTCCGAGCCGCATTCCGGTGGTTGCGGAAGCAATGGCGGGTGAAACGGCTGCTCTGTGAAGGCGGCGGTGAATTAAACGATGCCGTGTTCCGCGCGGGTTTGGTGGACGAACTTCACCTGACCATCTGCCCGAAAATATTCGGCGGCCGCCGCGCGCCGACGATTGCAGATGGCAAAGGCCGGGCAAAATTGGAATTGGCAAGACCGTTCCGCCTGCAGTCGGCCACCCCCTGCAAAGCCGAATTATTCACAGGGTTTGCCGGGCGATAGCCGTTAATCGATTCGCGGTTAAAGCCAACGGGCAGGTTCCCTGCGAAACCTGCCCGTCGTGTTTCTAACTGGTAATTTCAGCCTGGGTTTCAAGGCTGCCGCAAAATATAGAACTGCGCGGAATTGGTCGCCGGATACGGGGCGATGAACTGGTAGTGACCCGAGCCCGACGGGTTTTCGACCGCCGTGCCGACCACCGGCCAGGTCGCCACGGGCGCGGTCAGATTATTCGTCGCCAGTACCGAGAAACTCAACCCCGTGCCATTGGTGAAGGAGAACGCCAGATTGCCACTGTTCAACGATACTCCGCTCAGCAGACTTTGGAAAGCACCGAGGGTCTGAACCACCGTGTCACTGCTATATCCGGTCGCACCAACCACGATGGTTTTCAAACCCGGGCTTTGCAGCAGCGCGGATTGCGCCGGTTTGAACACAATCTGCCCGGATTGAGTGGTGTCATACGCCGCCGGCGGCAGGGTGAAACCATTTACCGTGATGCTCGTGATGTCGGAGCGCCAGGCCGGATCGTCGGGTGTGCTTGTGACACTGAACGGAATGCCCGCCAGGGCGCCGTTTTGCGCGGTAAGGATTGGCGGTGGGATCAGCTCGGCGGCATTGGCGGTCTGTTGCGGCACAAAGGTGAGGCCCTTCAGCGAGGTCTTCTTGCTGGCGGTATAGATGACATTGCTGGAAATGATGCTGATGTTTTGATTCCAGCCCGCCGCATCCCTAACCCGGACGATGCTGTTGCTGCCGGTACCGCCGCTGCCCGTTGTGTAGAATAAATCGACGCCACCGTCGCCGTTGGTCGTGGCGAACAGGCCATCCACACCGGTTGAATTGGTGAACGAACCGTTGGCGGCCCAATTGCCGGCGACCATCGAATACTTTTTGATGACACCTTGCGTTCCACTGTTCTGATCGTTGATATACAGGATGTCATACGTGCTGCCACCGTTCGTGGAAATCAGATAAAAATCCGATGCGTTGGGATCCGTGGTCAGGTTGTTGCCCACAGTCCCGTCCCATAAGCCGGTAAAGCTGTCAAAGGCAAGCTGATAAACCACCGGGATGCTCTGCCCGGCAACCGCTTTTTGGGTTTCGACGTAGGGAGTGCCGCCAAAGGTCTTTACCACCACGTTATTATAGACGTTCAAGTTGGGCGAGGCGTTGGTTCCATCACCAAGGGTGCCTTCGTATAATCCGCCCTTGTCATCCACAATCCAGGTCTGGTCATCGTCCAGCACACAGGCGGCACGGGCCTGGCTGCCGCCCAGCGAGATTGAGGTATAATAGGCACCGATGGTCACCTGATTGGACCAGTTCAAGCTCGCGGCCGCCCGAGTAAGGTTGAGCGTTTCATCGGGAGTGGCCGCACTGCCATCAACAAACGCGGCAAAGCCCAGCAACGTCCCGTCATCGCTCAGCGCCAGCCGGCCGGTGCTTCCCGAGGATGACTCGCGCAGGGCATTCGTTCCCGTGGCACTGATGGGAACAATGTTGACCGGCGAGGTTTGACCGGCCTGGGAAGGATTGACTTCGATGATGCTGAAGGTCGTGTTGTTGTCCAAGGTATCAATTTGAAGCACGGCCAGATTGCCAGGCGTAAAATGAACCGGCGGCGCGCCGATGTTGAAGGCAGCCGAATTGGTGACCGTTACGGGAGGGTAACCCGTCACGGTGAATGTGATAAACGCGTTGGAAACCGCGGACGAGCCATTGACCGAGGCGGTCAAATTGGTGAAGGCAAGAACGCCGTCGACGGACACCTGTGTGGTGTCTCCGCCCAAAGTCCAGCCTGCGGACCCACCGATGGACGCGGTGACCGAAACATTGGCATAAGGATTCGTGGTGCCGTTGCCGTATTGGTCCGAAACCTGCAAAACGGGATTGCCGGTCAGAGTGCCGCCGCTGGCTGAAGGGCCGGCGGCCTGAGTGGTGATGGCCAGTTGAGTGGCCACTCCGGCGCCCAGTGGCTGGGAATACCTGGCCGTGCCAAATCCGTTTGCATTAATGCTGATGTTTTTAAGACCGCTCGACTGGAGCAGCGGGGATTTCGATGGCGTAAAGACAATCTCACCCGCAAGGTTGGTGGTATAGGCCGAATTCGTCAGAATCACGCCATTCACATAAACCGCGGTAATGTTGGTGCGCCAGGCCGTACTGTCCACGAACGTGTTGGTGAACGGACCATCCACGGTGGCGTTGGGATCATAGGAAACCGTCGGCGGAAGATTCCCGGCGGTGCCACCGATGGACACATTGTCGAAACGGCAATTCCCGGACGAGTTGTTGTACGCTCCACCTGTGAAGTTCACACAGTCGCCGCCCGTCGCAGCATTGACAATCCTGATACCAAACTGCGGATTGTTATCCACCCCGGGAACGCCGGTAAAGTCGGCGACCATGTCGTTAAACCAGCCCTGGCCGAAGGTTTCAAAAAAGTAGGTGCCCACCACGGTATTGGGACTGGACGAGTTGGTCAGAATGTACGCGGGTTTGGCACCATAGAAGAGGGTCTGGGCCACCGTTGCCGTCAACCAGCCGTTCGTGGTGTAGAGGACACACATTTTTGCTTCAGCCTGGGTCGTAAAATAAATATCGAAACTGACCACAATGTTGGAATAACCGGCCGTACTGGCATCAAACTCGGCACCTTGCGTGCCGATGGGAGCCTGGCTTGACCAGCCGTTGCCCGGAGCACCACGGATGCGCCAACAATACGATCCGCTGCCAGTGGAGGCGCCGCCTTGGGCGGTAATATCCGCAGAATTCGTGCTGGTCGTGCTGTTGTAGGAATTGTTCATGCCCTGGACATTGGCGCTGCCGAACCCGAGGGTCGCGGGCGGATTATTATCAAGCGCAACCGTACCCAAGGTATCAAAATCCCAGTCCGCGATGGTGTCAATCGACGTGCCCCGGATGGCCACGTTGTCAAACGTCCAGCTCCCGGAGGTGTTGTTGTAAATGGACCCGGTGGTATTCACGCAACTGGCTCCCGTCGAAGCATTCACCAGGCGGATGGCGAAGCTGGCGTTGTTGTCCACGCCGGAAACACCGGTCAAATCCACGACGATCTGGTTGTTCCAGCCGGCACTCAGTATGACGTATGAACCGATGACGGTATTGGGATTGGAGGGGTTATTGGCAATAACGCCGGCGGTGCCTCCGGACGTGATCGTCGCATTGTTCCAGGTGCTGCCATCGGTGGTGTATTGCACCAGCAAGTCGGCCTCCGCATCGGCGGTGGCGTAAACATCAAAGGAAACTTTGATTTTATTATACCCGAAAGTGCTGCCGGAAAACTGGGCACCTTGCGTGCCGATGGGAGCGTTCGTGGACCAGCCGTTGCCACGACTCCCGGAGACGGTGCTGAAACCACGAATGCGCCAGCTATTGGCCCCGCCCGAGGAACTCCCGGCCAGGGACTGGACATCGGGGTTGCTGACGCTGTTGGTGTTGTTATAGGAATTATTCATGCCCAGGGCGCCGGCTGTGCCCAAACCGGTCGAGGGTGACGGACTCGAGTTAATGGCGATGGGCAGATTATCAAAAGTCCAGGCCGTAAGGGTGGTTTGGGCGTGTGCCGTGACGCAGAGCATCGTCGCCAAACCCAGAAATCCGAATAGTTTTTTCATGCGGTTATTTTGTTCTTCGTGTTTTTGTTTTTTTGTATTGCCGTGACCTCTCCACTTCGAGCGAGGGGATTTAATAATGGAAATGTGACGGTGTTATGACGCAGGCGTGACGTTTCGGAAAAGTTCCCCGGCTGGCGGCCCCGCTGATTTGTAACCCTAATGTCACCATCTCTCCTTCTTCTTGTCACAACCTCATTCCAAGATGCGGCGATGGGACGTTCGCACCGCCGGAAGTTCGTTTTTTTTTATTATGCATTTGAAACAGCACCGTGGTTTTACCCTCATTGAGTTGTTGGTGGTGATTGCCATCATCGCCATCCTGGCGTCGCTGCTATTGCCCGCGCTGACCCGGGCCAAAGCCCAGGCTCAGCAGATTGCCTGCTTGAGCAACCTGAAACAGTGGGGGCTGGCCGACACGATGTATGTGGACGACCACAACCAGATATTTCCCTACCCCAGATACCAGAGTTATGCCACTGCCGTCGATCAGGACAACCCGGGTTGGCTGTCCATTCCCACTTACCATAATCAAACGCCTCCTGAAGGCGACGATGTCTGGTTCAACGCCCTGCCTTCCTATGTCGCCCAAAAACCGCTGTATGCCTGGGCAACCAGTTCAACCATGGAGTTCCAATTTTACAGTTCCAGATCCATCTTCATCTGTCCGACCGCTTTTTCCCAGCCCATCAGTGCCGTGGACAAGCAGGCAGCTTCTGACAAGTATGACATGATTCCGGGTCAGCGCCCGCTGTTCAGTTACGGGATGAATTCGAAATCCGTGGCCAATGAAGAAATCAGCGTTGCGAGTGTCATCTTCAAAACCGGCATGGTGAAACGTCCCTCGGCCTTCGTGCTTTATTCCGACGTCCGCGACCGTTCCGCGGAGACACCTTATTATGGCGATGCCGCCAACCAGATTCTCCTCGCCACGCCGCATGATTACACAACCCGCTTCTCTTCACGCCATGACCAGGGCGGCAACATCACCTTCAGCGACGGTCATGCCGCTTTCTTCAAGTACGGCTATGTCGTATCCGACGGCACGGCCATCCTCTCCAGCGGTCCAACGGCCGGCCAAGCGGCTCCCGCCGGTCACGACCCCGGCCGGGCGAACATCAATTGGGACTGCCAGGGATATCCGGTTATCAATTAGTTTTTGCCGACATTTGTCTCCCCGATACTGCCGATGAAATTCAATACGACTGCCATGACACGCTTTTGGTCATCCAACCACTCACGCGGAGGGGCGATCCTTTTCCTTTTCTCCCTCCTCGCCACCACCGCCCTGCGCGCTGACGACGATACGATGTCGCAACCGGCTCCGGCGGTTCAAACCGGCGCGCTTCATTATCTCCGCGACGGCAAGCCCAACGCCCTCACGCTGCTTGCGCCGCCGCCGCTGCCCGGTTCACCCGAACAGGCCGCTGACATGGCGGAAGTCCGCGCCGTGTGCCATGCCGCTCCCAGCAACGATGTCGCCGTCGCGTTCACGGAAAAGAAATTCTCCATCTTCAATTTTACCCCGGCCATCGGCCCGTTCTTTGTCCCCGGCAAATTCCCCAAAACCGAGGCGTTCTTTCAACATGTGCAAAAAGACGCCGAGACTGTGACCGACAACGCCAAGGATTTTTACAAACGGCCGCGCCCGTATGTCCTCGACCCCAGCCTCGCCTCCGGCAAACTGGAAAAGAGTTTCAGCTATCCCAGCGGCCACTCGACCGAGTCCATGGTTCTGGCGCTGGTGCTGGCTGAGGTTTTTCCGGACCAACACGATGCCATCATTGCCGAGGCGCGCAACATCGGCTGGCATCGCGTGGAAATCGCGCGGCATTACCCGACGGACATTTACGCCGGCCGCGTGCTGGCGCAGGCCATCGTCCGTGAAATGAACAAAAATTCCCAGTTCGAGCAGGACCTTGCCGCCGCCCGGGCCGAAGTGGCCCCGGCTGAAACCGCCGCCAAAAATTAAGCGCGCAGCCCGGTGGCCGGACCGTTTTTCGATTCGGCCTGCCGGGCCAGCAGCCACAACAGATCGGAGAGACGGTTGAGATAAATGATGATCTCCGCATTCTTTAGTTCGCCGGTTTCCTTGAGCGTGCACACGCACCGTTCCGCCCGGCGACACACCGTCCGCGCCATGTCCAACGCTGCGGAATTCAGGGTGTCGCCCGGTGTCGCCCAGCCTTTGAAACTGACGCCCTGCGCCTCAATTTCCCGGACGAGCGCGTCGAGTTTTGCGGTCATCCCCGGCGTCACCACGGAATAACCGTCCTTCACATAACGCGGCAAATCCTCCGGCAGCACCGCCAGTTCCCCCATCAGCCCAACGAGATCCTTTTGAATCGCCGGCAAACGCTCGCGGATAAAATTCTCATTGGCGGTCGCGCGCGCCAGACCGAGGGCGGCATTCAATTCGTCCGTCGCACCATACGCCTCGACCCGCGGATGATTTTTGGGAACGCGCCGGCCATACATCAACGCCGTGGTGCCGTCGTCGCCGGTCCTGGTGACAATACTCATGGTGATTAACTAATCCACGCCGTCCCCTCCTGCCAAGCAAAACTCATGGGAAACGTAATACAAAAGTAACATTCACTCCACCGGAACGTCACCCGCCTCGTTCTTAATCAGGGCGCATCGAACGGGAGATGCAGAGAACCCTGAACAATACGTGTAAAACATTTATGAAACGAATAATTCTTCTGACATTAACCTGCGCACTGGTTGCGGTAACGCAAGCCCGGGCGCAAATCATCACCGCCTGGACCTTTGAAAACGACCCGGTCGCGGTTAACAACAGCCCGGCCCCCTCCACGGGTATTGGCACTGCTGGCTCCATTGGCATGAATATTTATCCAACCCCCAATATCGGTGTGACCACCGACGATGTCCTGGTCGGCAAGAATTCAGACACCGGGGCGAACACCGTTGCGGATACCACCCAAACCTGGCGCATCCGTGCGCAGGCCGGAAGCAGCGGCGCCGCCAACGGCTGGTCGAGCGCGGCGCCGATTGGCACCCAGGGCGCGCAGTTCGCCGCCAGCACCGTCGGGTATAATTCCATCAATGTCAGTTTCGACTGGTATGCGACGACTCAAGGTGAGGCGAATATGCAGTTGGAATACACCACGGATGGTGTCACCTGGCACAACGTTGCGCTTACGCTCTCGGGGTCCGACGCCGGGTTGCAGGTTTTGTCCAATAGCGGCTCGGATGTCAATACGGTGACGGGGTCGTATGTCAGCGACAATATTTTGACCGGTGGTTCAAGCGCCGGACAGGATTGGTTCACCGGTCTGACCGCAACGATTACCGATCCGAACGCGGCCAATGATCCGAACTTCGCCATTGAAATGGTGAATGCGTCAACGGGCGCCGACGATGTAAGCACCCAGGGGACCGCGTTGAATAACACCTCGGGCAACTGGCGTTTTGACAACGTGGTCATCAGCGGCACACTCGCCGTACCGGAACCCTCCACCTTCGCCTTGATCGGATGCGGGTTCGCCGCCTTGATCGGGCTTCGCCGCAAATCACGCTAAAAAAATTCTTGACCGCAACGCGCGCGCGCCGATGGGTTCGCGCGCGTTTTGGTTTGGCGTACTGAGGTGAAGATTGCCCTGGCAGTCAACTTCGGATCCGATCACGCCTTAAGGCCAGAAAGATAATCCCACCCATCAAGGAATACAAAATGGCACCCGGTTCGGGAACGGAAACAATGAACGAGATGGAGGACGAAAAGTTATAATTATTGGGGAAGTTGGCGGTCAACAAGTTGTAACCGATATCCACGAGCGAGCCGTTGGCATTGGTTCCCCCGTATTGAAGCGTATTCAGGTCAATTCCCACCAGGTCCTGCACCAGGCTGGACGCGGAACCGAGTTGAATGCCGACGCCATACATCTGGGAACCCGCATTTTCCAGGGTCAACCCCGGGAAATTGGTCACCACCCCCATGAGCGTGGCCGCTCCGTTGACGGTACTGATACGAAATAGATCCGTATTGGTGGCGTTGACCCCGGCGTCGGTGTCGTACAGATTGCCATCATAGTCAAAGCGTATGTTTTGTCCCGAATTGCCGATGAGGGTGTTGTTGAAATTGCCAACCAGCGTCGCATGGCCGTTAAGCGGGTTAACGGTATAAAGCGCCGACTGAGTCGCCCCGTACAGCGTGCCACCGGGAGAAACCGCGAGTGATTCGATGCCGTTGATATTGAATGCAACGCTGTTCAGGGTTGCACCATTGGCCGGGTTCAGGGTGACCAACGAAGATGAATTGATGATACCGTAGAGGGTGCCACTGGGGGCGGCGGCAACGTCGTTGAAAAGGGTTGAGCCTTCACTGCCCAGGCGTGTAAAATTCCCGTTCAGGAGGTTGATGGTGCCAAAGAGATTGGTGCTCTGATTGAATTGCATCGCATATACCGTCTGCCCGGGCGAGGTTGAAACGAACAGCATCAGCCCGGCCACCACGCAGAAGGTTGTCTTGAGAAATGGCCGAACCAGCGGGGCCGAGGACTGTTGATGTGTCAATGACGCCGGTTTGCGCCATATTTGTATCGGCTTACATGGATTTGTCATAAGTTTTCTACGGTTTCGGTTCTTCTGACTGCAACTTCTGAATAAAATGCGCCGGTGCGGCCTCTGCCTACAACCAGCGCGGTCAGGCGGGTGATAACCCGCCTTCTCAAAACGTCGGGTTTAGCAGCTACGATGCCAGCGACAAAAAAAGAGGTTCGATGACACCCGATCATTGTCGGAGCCAATCGTTGAAACCGCCTAAGGCAGTCGTTGACTGCCTCTTGGGGAAGATCGGCATGAGCGTGAACCGGCACGCCTCACGCAAAAATCGTCCATCATTCGCTAAAATCTGTACAGGTCGCGGCGATCGTGTCAGCGGTTTGTCTTTTGGCGTGGCGGTTACTACGATTTGCGAAATCTGTGATGTGCGGACCGGCAACAAACCCGACGCCCAATTCCCTTGGAAAGGTTAAAACCATGGAAGAACCGCAGTTTCCTTAATGGCTTGCGGCAGATTTACCCCCGGATTTTGCCGGGTGATATTTGGGCACAAACGGAACCGGCGGCAGCGGAGAGGTCAGTTTTTGGAAAGCCAGGATGCCCTTAACAATCGCCTGCGCCATTTGGCGGCGATAGGCGGAACTGTAAATTTTCCTGCTTTCATACGGATTGGTCATGTAACCACCCTCGATCAAAATCGCCGGCATCCGGGCGTCGCGCAGCACGGCAAAGCGGGCGCGCCGCACGCCCCGATCATTCGCATCCAGATTTTCCACGAGGGACTTTTGGATTTGATAAGCGAACAGCAGGCTTTCGTCCTCGTCGCGGTTGGCGGGAGTCGGACCGTGATTGCTGCCCTCACCCTGCGCGTCGGTCGAGCTGGCGCCGACCGGCGTGATGCAATACGTTTGCGGCCCTTCAACCATGTCTTTTCCGGTCGGGGTCGCGTTAAAATGCAAACTCACAAATAAATCCGCGCCGCGCTGGTCTGCCAGCGCGGGACGGTCGGGCAATTCGACATACGTGTCCTTCGTCCGCGTCAGGATGACATTGAAGCCGGCCTTTCGGAGCTGGTCGCGCAGCTCCGCCGCGAGCGCCAGCGTATAAACCTTTTCGTAATGCCAGCCCACCCGATTGCCGGTATCCCTGCCGCCGTGGCCGGGATCGAGGCAGATGGTTCGGATGGTGGCCGGTTGGAAGTACCGCGTTGGAAACAACAGGGGACGGATGGCTGCATCGAGGTCGAATTGCGCCACCAGCGCCACGCCCTTTTGATTCGCGATCGGAAACGACAGCGCCACCTGGACACCATTGATTTCCACGTAATGTGAATCCACATCGAACACCAGCCGGGTGGTTCGATTCGTGGCGACCATTTCGTTGCCACGCTTGAGCCAGACGCAATGCAGGCCGTTGGCGCGTGCCCAATCCGCCACCGGCACATAGTCCTGGCCGTTAAACCGAAAGGCCCCGGACCCGTGCGCGGCGGCGTGGACCAACATCAAGCCCAACAACCAAAACAGCCGCCCGAAAAAATTTCTCACGATGACGCAATCTGCAAGCCACCCTGTTCCAGCTCAAGAGAAATATGGTTTTGACAAGCGCTTCACCGGGACGCCACATTTGCGCATCGTTCAAAACCTTGATATGAAACAGATCGCGTTTGGGAGGGCGGGCGCGGCGCTCGCCCTGCTCCTCTTCATCGGTTTTAACACAACGGCAGAGTCGGAACTGGTGGTGGCCACCGACGGCAGTGGACAGTTCACCAACGTGCAGGCGGCCATCAGCGCCGCGCCGCAAAACACCAGTCCCACCAACTGGTGTGTGATTTTAATCAAGCCCGGCATTTACAAGGAACTGATTTATATCCAGCGCGAAAAGCATTTCGTCCGGCTGGTGGGCGAGGATCCCGAAAAGACCGTGTTGACCTATGATTTGCACGCGAACCTTCCCGGCCCGGATGGCAAACCCATCAGCACCTTTCGCACGCCCTCGACGGTGGTTGACGCGGATGATTTCGTGGCGGAGAACCTGACGTTTCAAAATTCCGCCGGCCCCCAGGGACAGGCGTTGGCGGTGCGGCTGGACGGTGACCGGGCCATTTTTCGCAACTGCCGGTTTCTGGGATGGCAGGACACCATCCTGGCCAACCGGGGGCGGCAGTACTACACCAACTGCTATGTCGCCGGCGCGGTGGATTTTATTTTTGGCGGCGCCACGGAATTTTATGACCATTGCGAGATTCATTGCCTGGGGAAAGGTTATATCACCGCCGCTTCGACACCCGCCGACCATCCGTTCGGTTATGTTTTTTCGCATTGCCGGATCACCGGTGAAAATCCCGACGTGAATACCTATCTGGGCCGCCCGTGGCGGGCATACGCCAGCGTGACCTTCCTGAACACGGAAATGTCCGGCGCCGTTCGTCCGGCGGGTTGGGATAATTGGCGGGACCCGGCACGCGAAAAGACGGCACGCTACGCCGAGTTCAACAGCACCGGTCCCGGCGCCGACCCATCGGCGCGTGCAAAGTGGGCGTCGCAACTCACCCTTCCCCAGGCCGAAGCCATCACGGTGGACAAAGTCCTCGGCGGTTCCGACAGTTGGGATCCTCAAGCCGTCCTCGCCCGGCTTCCCGTCGTCAATTTCACTTCCGATGCCACCAACCATGTGCCCGCCGCCAAACCATGAAACCGGCCCTGGTCATTTTTCTGGCAACCACCCTGGTCGCGAACGTTGTCTGCGCCGACATTAAAACCAATATCGAGTATGGCCAGGCTGGCGGTGAAACACTGCGGCTGGATGCAAACGTCCCGGACGGCGCCGGACCTTTCCCGGTTGTCATCGCCATTCATGGTGGCGGCTGGTGTGCCGGTGATAAAAGCGGAAAAGGAGATTTTGCGCCCGTTCTGAAGCTGTTGACCACGAATCAGTTCACCTGGTTTTCCATCAATTACCGTCTGGGGCCTACCAACCGCTGGCCGGCTTGTTTTGAAGACGTCCAAACTGCCGTTCGCTGGGTAAAAGCCCATGCCTCGGATTACAAAGGCGATCCGAATCAAATCGCCCTCCTGGGTTATTCGGCGGGCGGACATCTGGTTTGTCTCACCGCCGCCCTGGCCCGGGCGGACACGCAGGTCCAAGCCGTCGTGGGCCTCGCGCCGCCGACGGATTTGTTGGCTGACGCGGAAAACCGGGGCGGCGTTGGCAAATGGTCCTCCATGCGAAACCTGCTCGGCCGCGACTTGATGAATGACGAAACGGTGGAGCTGCTCCGCCAAATGTCGCCCATCAACCACCTCCAGCCCGGCCTCCCGCCCTTTCTGCTGATGCAGGGCGATTCGGACAAAACCGTGCTGCCGCCCTTCACCCGGAATTTTGCGGCCAAACTCAAGGAAAACGGGGTGCCCTGTGAATTATATTTTCTCAAAGGCGCCGGGCATCGCATCGCGGACTGGGAAAAATTCGACCCCGCCTACCCGCAAAAGCTCGTCGGCTGGCTAAGCCAAACGCTCACCGCTAAAAGGTGACCTTCCGGCGGGCACCGGATTTCAAGGTTTGACCCGCCGTCGCCGCCACCAGCCAGACCCCGGACTCCGACAAATCGCTTAAAAGTTTGATTTTCGGCGCCAATCGTTTTCAATACCGCCCGTGGTTATAAGGACATGAACATTCACGAATATCAGGCCAAACAATTGCTCGCCCAATACGGTGTCGCCGTCCCGCTGGAGATCCCCGCCCGGTCACTCGATGAGGCCCGCAGTGCGGCCGGAAAAATCTTCGCCAGCGGCAGCGCGAAGGTGGTGGTCAAATCCCAAATCCACGCCGGCGGACGCGGCAAGGGCCTGTTCACGAGCGGGTTTCAAGGCGGCGTAAAGGTCGCCAGCTCGGTGGAGGAAGCGGTCTCCCTGGCCGGCAAAATGCTCGGCAACGTGCTCGTCACCAAACAGACCGGCGCGGACGGACGCCGCGTGCAGACCCTGCTCATCGCCGAAGGCGCAAAAATCAAAAAGGAATTTTACCTGGCAGTGCTGCTCGACCGCGCCGTCGGCCGCCCGCTGGTCATGGCCAGCACGGAAGGCGGCATGGACATCGAGGAAGTCGCCGGGAAAACCCCGGGGAAAATTTTCAAGGAATGGATCGATCCCGCCGTCGGCATACAGCCGTTTCAGGCGCGTAAAATCGCCGCCGCGCTGGGACTGAAGGGCGATTTGTTCAACGCCGCCGCCCGATTTGTCACCGGCGTTTTCAAAACGTGGTGGGAATGCGACGCATCACTCGTCGAAATCAATCCCCTGTGCGTCGTCGAGGCGCCCGATGGCAGGGAGACGGTGGTGGCCCTCGACGCCAAGATTTCGCTCGATGACAACGCCCTTTACCGGCACAAGGACATCCAGGAAATGCGCGACCTGAACGAGGAGGCGCCGCTGGAAATCGAAGCCAGCAAGTTCAATCTCAATTACATCAAACTCGATGGTTCCATCGCCTGCCTGGTCAATGGCGCGGGCCTGGCCATGGCCACCATGGACATCATCCAGCATTTCGGCGGCAGCCCGGCAAATTTTCTCGATGTCGGCGGCGGCGCGAGCAAGGAACAGGTGACCGCCGCGTTCAAAATCATCCTCCAGGACCCGCACGTGAAGGGCATCTTGGTGAACATTTTCGGCGGCATCATGGATTGCAACGTCATCGCCACCGGCATCGTCGCGGCGGTCAAGGAAACACACTTGAACATTCCGCTGGTCGTCCGGCTGGAAGGCAATAACGTTGTGGCCGGCAAAAAAACCCTGGCTGAATCCGGCCTGAAACTCATCACCGGCGATTCCATGGCCGATGCGGCGCAAAAGGTGGTCCGGGCGGTGGCCGGCAACCCATGACTCAAGAAATTCAAAACGCGATGCTTCAAGCCAGGGGGGAAATGCAGGTCGCCAAAACGGTGGCGGATGATTCGGAGCCTTACCGGCGGCTGATAGAATTGCAGAAACAGATGATTGGACTGGTTCAACAACACGAAAAGACGAAGCGCGAGTGCGCCGCCCTGCGCGCACAATTGCTGGAGGAAATGGCCGGGCCGCGGCGGAGTTTGCGCCAGGGCTTCGGCCGGTTGGTCGCCGGCCCGTTAAAACGGGTCGCCGTCTCCTGGAAGCTGCGCATGGACAGCCGCTCACAACCCATATGATTACCGAAATCGCATTTACCGGAACCCCCGTAACGGACATTAAACGCGCCCGCGCCTTTTATGAAGGCGTATTGGGCCTCAAGCCCACCATGGAATCCGCCGGCGGGATGTGGGTCGAATACGAGGTCGGCACCGGCACGCTCGGCATCGGCTGTTACGGGGACGTTTGGAAACCGTCGTCGGAAGGAACCTGCGTCGCATTTGAAGCGGATGATCTGGACGCGGAGGTTGCACGATTGAAATCGCGCGGCGTGACCTTTGCCATGGAACCCATGGATACGCCGGTATGCCGGTTCGCCATCATCTGCGATCCGGATGGAAACAAAATCCTGATTCACAAACGCAAGGCCGGCTGACCTTCACTCGCAAATCCTAAATCGAATATTCCAATGTCCATTCTCGTTCAACCCGATACCAAAGTGCTGGTCCAGGGCATCACCGGGAGCTTCGGCGCAAAACACGCGCAGCTGTCCATTGATTACGGAACGCAGGTCGTCGCCGGGGTCACCCCCGGTAAAGGCGGCCAGATTTTCGAACACGGCGGCCAAAAGGTGCCCATTTTTGACACCGTCGCCGAGGCGGTAAAACAAACCGGTGCGACCGCCTCCGCCATTTTTGTACCGGCGGCCTTTGCCGCGGACGCCGTTCTGGAAGGAGTGGACGCCGGTTTGGCCGTGGTGGTGTGCATCACCGAAGGTATTCCGGCGCGTGACATGATCCGCGTGAAACGGGCCATGCAGGGCAACACCCAAACGCGCCTCATCGGGCCGAATTGTCCCGGCGTGGTCACCCCCGGCGAAGGCAGGGACTCCCAGGGCGGTTGTCGTATCGGCATTGCGCCGGGTTATATTCATAAAAAAGGACACGTTGGCGTCGTCTCCCGCAGCGGCACACTCACGTACGAGGCGGTCTGGCAACTGACCTGTCGCGGCGCGGGCCAAAGCACCTGCGTCGGCATCGGCGGCGATCCGGTGCCCGGCCTGTCGCACCTGGACGTCCTCAAGTTGTTCAACGAAGACCCGGACACGCACGGGATCATCATGATCGGCGAAATCGGCGGCAGCGCCGAGGAGGAAGCGGCCGCCTGGATTAAGGCGCATTGCCAAAAGCCCGTGGCCGGATTCATCGCCGGGGCCACCGCACCGCCCGGACGCCGCATGGGTCACGCGGGCGCCATCATCAGCGGCGGCAAAGGCACCGCGGCGGCGAAGATGGCAGCGTTCCGGGACGCGGGTATTGGCGTGGCGGACACACCCAGTGAAATGGCGGACACGCTGCTAAAGATGATGTAGTTGAATTAAGAATACTGAATTTCGAATTGCGAATTATTCGGCATTCGCCAATCGTAGTTCGGAATTCGCATGGGCATCATTGATTTTATCCTGAACCTGGCCGGCCTGTTGGTGTGGCTCAACTGGCGCTCGCTCCGCTTCGACCCGCTCGGCCAACGCACCCCGGCGACGTTGATTGGCACGTTGCGACGCGCCGAGCCGCGGCGGTTGCGGCGCTGGCATTTGCCGGCGGCATTGGGCGGTCTGCTGTTGTTGCGCGCCGTGTTTTACTGGCAGATCGGTTCGGGCGTAGGCTGGGCGGCGGGCAGATTGTATCTGGGCGTCATTGAACTCTCGTTCCGCAGCGATTCCTTCGGACGCATCCTGTTGTTCTCCTTCTTCAGCTTCGGGCTGACGCTGGGAGTGTTCTATCTCTGGCTGTTGTTGTTTTCCATTTTGGACGGGCCCGAACCGTTTCACCGCCTGGTGCGAATGCAACTGGGTCCGGTCGATCGCTGGCCGCGCTGGCTGAAACTCTCCCTGCCGCTCGTCCTGGCGGCCATGTCCTGGTGGCTGGTCAGCTGGGTGTTGGCCTGGCTGGCCATTGTACCGCCCCCGGTTTCCGCCGCGCATCGGATTGAAGAGTCGCTGATCATCGGTTTGGGAAGTTATCTGGCCTGGAAATATGCCGCCGGGGCGCTGCTGGTCATGCATTTGCTGAACAGCTATATCTACTTCGGCAAACACTCGTTCTGGTATTATGTCACGGCCGAGGCGCAAACCTTGTTGCGCCCTTTGCGGGCCGTACCGCTCCGCGCCGGCAAGGCGGATTTCGCGCCGGTCGTGGGCATTGTGCTGGTTTTTTTGTTTGCGGAACTTGCCGAACGGGGTCTGGCCGCCGTTTACGCGCGGCTGCCCCTCTGAGTTTTAAACCGAGCCGTTCTCGGGCGCGGGCTTCGTTTTCGGCAATTTGGCGGTGATGGTGGCCCCGGCGCCCTTGGTGCTTTCGATGGAAAGCGTGCCGCCGTGCAACCCAATGAGCCGCTTGGCAATCGAAAGTCCCAGCCCCAACCCCTGCTGTTCGTGCATGCGACGGTCGAACTGCATATAAGCGCCAATGCGCGTAATCTGTTCGGTGGAAAACCCGCAACCCTGGTCGGTAACGGAGAAAACGGCGACGTTAAACGCCTCGTTCAGCTTGACGCGCACGGGCGAACCGGGTTCTGAAAATTTGAAGGCATTTTGGACCAGTTCATCCACAATTTTTGCGAGATATTCCTCGGCCATGGGCACGGCCACGTCCGACAATTCAAGGATCAAATCCGAGGAACGATTGGCGTGCACCGCCAGCGCGGTCGCCTGCTTTTCAATCAGCGGAACCGGATGTTCCGTCTGCCCGATCCGGAGGGCGTTGATATTTTTGGGATCACTGGCAACCAATTCGAGTTGCGCATAAATCAGAAAGTTCTCAATGAGCCGTTCCAGTCGCCGGCCTGACTGATGGATGACGTGGCCCATCTCCGCAACTTCCGCGGCCTTGAGGGTGGCGGTGTCCGTGGCCAGCATCTCACCATAGGCCAGAATGCCGTTCAACGGCGTGCGCAATTCGTGCGGCAGCATCAGACTGATGTTGTCGCGCAGGCTGGCCAGTTTGCGCTCGGCTTCATCGCGCACGGTCTGGGCCTTTTTCAGGCGCGCGTCCACGGCGGCATAAAGCGCGTCGGTGGTGAAAGGTTTTGGCAGGTAATCGTCCGCGCCCAGTTCCATGCCGTGCCGCATGCCGGCGTTGTCAGCCAGGCCGGTCATGAGAATGAACGGAATGGCAGCGGTGGGCGCCTCGTTGCGCAGGGAAGCCAGTGTCAAATATCCATCCACCTTTTCCATGTTGATGTCGCACAGAATCAGGTCGGGCAGTTCCTTGCGCGCCTGCTCAATGCCATCCGCGCCATTGGGGGCTTCGATGACCTCGAAGCCCTTTTGCTTCAGCGCCAGGTGAATCATCTCGCGCAGCCATTCTTCGTCGTCGATTACCAGGATTTTTTTCACGGTAAGTACGCTCCAAGTTCAGCACGAATCATGCCTTATCCCGGCCGCACCGTGACGGATTTCCCCGTTTTTACAAACGAAACCGGCGGTTTGCCTTATTTCCGCTCTTCCAAAGGCACGTAATGATTCAGCGTGCGCCCGGTGTAAATTTGCCGCGGCCGGCTGATCCGGCTCTTCGTGTCTTCCATGATTTCCTTGTAATTGGCAATCCAGCCGGGCATCCGGCCAATCGCAAAAATCACAGGGAACATCTCCACGGGAACACCGAGCGCCCGCATGATGATGCCGCTGTAAAAGTCCACGTTGGGATACAATTTGCGCTCCACAAAATAGGAATCGCGCAACGCCGCTTCCTCCAGGTGCTTGGCGATGTCCAGCAACGGGTCGGCCACGTGCAGCTTGGACAGGACTTCGTCGCACGCCTTCTTGATGATTTTGGCGCGCGGATCGTAATTTTTATAGACGCGATGGCCAAAGCCCATGAGCTTTCGGCCGCTGTTTTTGTCCTTCGCCGCCGCAATGAATTTCGAGCCGTCGTCGCCTTCACGATTGATTTCCACGAGCATTTCAATCACCGCCTGATTGGCGCCGCCGTGCAACGGTCCCCAGAGCGCGCAGACGCCGGCCGCCGCGCTGGCAAACATGTTGGCCTGGCTCGACGCCACCATGCGCACGGTCGAGGTCGAACAATTCTGCTCGTGATCAGCATGCAGCAGGAAAATCAGATCGAGCGCCTTCACCACTTCCGGCTTCAATTCAAAATCCTCGTACGGCGTGGAAAACAGCATGTGCAAAAAGTTGGCCGTGTATTTGTAGGCCTTCTTGGGATAAATCAGCGGCAGGCCGCGCGACTTGCGGTACGCGTAGGCCGCGATGGTGCGCACCTGGGAAATCAGCTTCGCCGCGTAAACGTCAAACTGGTTCGACTTGCCCCAGCGCCAGTTCATCAGTTCCTCGTCGAAACAACTCGTCGCGTTGATCATCGCCGAGAGAATCGCCATCGGGTGTGCGCCCGTGGGAAAACTCTCGAAATGATACTTCATGTCCTCGTGGAGGAATTGATATTCCGTAAACAGGTCGGAGAACTTCCGCAGTTGCGCGCGATTCGGCAGATCGCCGTAAATGATCAGATAGGCCGCCTCAATGAAGGTGGATTTCTCCGCCAACTCCTCAATCGGAATGCCGCGATAACGCAATATCCCCTTTTCGCCGTCAATGAAGGTGATTTTACTGATGCACGAACCGGTGTTGCCATAGCTCTCGTCCAGCGTGATATAGCCCGTGTCCGCGCGCAGCGACGAAATATCCACCGCCTTCTCGCCTTCGGTGCCTTCAATCGTCGGCAACGTATAGACCTTCCCTTCCAATTCCAGTTTTGCCTCTTTGTTCATGTCGTTGTTATTCTTGTTTTGAACAATCTGCGGGGAAAAGTGAAAATTGGCAAGGCGTGAAAGCAAAATTTTGGGAAATCCGGGCGCCGATTTCGCTGGTACGGGGTCCAACTTTTTGAGTCAATCCCCGCATCCATGAAACGCTGGGCCGTCCTGACCGTCCTGCTATACGCCCTGGCCCTCATCTTGTTGACCGCGCCGGTCCTGCTCGTCGCCTTCGGCACTTGGGCCAAGAGCAGCATCGGCTGGCAGAACGTTCTGCAGACCTATTCGGCTTGGGGTTATTGGCTTTGGCTCGTTGTGCTCATGGCCGGACAGGCATTACTGCTGTTGCTGCCAATCAACCTTGCCGAACGCCGGCTGCCGGCGCGGCGGCCCCTGGAGCTGCCTGTCATGGTCACCGCGTTTTTCCTGGCCAATCTTTTTGTCGCCGGCGTGTTTTCCATGCTCTGCGCCATCTTCAAGGACAACGCTTTCAATACTTTTGATCTGCCAGACCTGTTTCTCAACATGGCCAACGCCCTGAATCATAACCCGGCGACAAATGCGTCCGTTCCTGCCTGGCAATCCGTTTTGAGCTTCTTTCTCCCCGTTCTGGTCTTTTGGCTGATCTGGTCGATCATTTTCCGCCGCGCCACCACATTGGATGACCCGGATGCGCTCCTCAAACGCATCACCCGCTGGCTCCTGCGCGGCAGCATCCTCGAACTGCTCATTGCCGTTCCCAGCCATGTCGTCGTCCGCCGCCGCGACGATTGCTGCGCGCCCGCCGGCACATTCTGGGGCATCGCCACCGGCATCTCCGTCATGCTGCTCTGCTTCGGTCCCGGCGTGTTCTTCCTGTTCGTCGAACGCATTCAACGGTTGAAACCGAAAGCGACAAATCCCGCCGCCGCCTTGAAAAATTAACTCCCCTTGGCGGTCAGCCGGCAATTCTGTAGGCGAAGAAGACACTGACAACCATCGAAAGAATAAACATGGACGCCAGGTCGCCAAACATGAGGTAAAGCGTTCCCGCCGTGGAAATCAACGCGACACCCCCGGCGATGGCGCCCAGGGTCGCATCCGTTCCCTTTGCCAGCAGCCGCGCGCCCAGACCGGAAAGCGCCCCGATGCACGTGCCCATCAGCGGAAACCGAAAATCCGCCCAGAGAAAGAATCCATACATCAGTCCCGCGCCTAATGCCGCACCGAGAACGGCCCCCAAAATGCCCATGCCCAGATTGTATTCCCCGGCAACTTTTGGTTTTGGGGCAGCAGGCACAGCCGACCGCATCGGTGCGATCGCGCTTGGCGCCGATGGCATCGGTGGCGGGGCAACCGCCGCCGGCGCCGGCGCCGGCCGGTTGATACGCAGCCCGCCGACCGGTGCGGGATCGGCAATGGATGGCGCTGGCGGATTGGGAACCATCTGCGACAGCATGTCATTGGCCGCGCGGGTCCCGTCCACGCCACAGGCGGGGCAGTTGACAGTCATTGGCATCCGGCCGCCCACCGGCTCGACGTCGAACTTGTATTTCTGGCCGCATTCGCAAACAACCTTCAGCTCCATAAGGGCTCCTTTCCAGATTTCATCGGTTGCAAACGGGAAAATTTGCGCGGAGATTAATCCCGGTCCCATCCCGGTGTCCACAAGGTTTTTTGCGCCGGCAATTTTGCGCTTTGCAGCTTTGCCGACGGCTCATCGGCAACGTTTTGGGAATCAAAAACCTGCTGGACAGAGGCTTAAACCGGAAATAACGTCAAAAACATGAAACCGGACAGGCCGCAAAAGAAGCCGTCCATTGTCTGTTAGGCCATGAATATGACCAATGCCCAGCGAACATTTCTTGCAACGGCATTTCTTTGCTGTGGTATTATGGCGTCTTTCGCAAGCGAGCAACTTTCACGTATTTGGTCAGACCCAAATATCGACATCGGTCAACGAATGCAGGCAGTGGATCGGGCCTTCACGAACGGGACGCCAATCTCTGTGGTCGTTGCATCTTTGGGAACTAATTACACGCGCGGCCTCTCCAGTTTCCGGGCACCGCCGGAGCGGTGGTTTTTGAGGTATAAATTCGGCGAAGAGTCGGTCCTAATTTGTACCAGTGCTGGCCCTGACGAAGACCCGCTTAGTGCGAGATTCATCGGCGAAGGTTGCGAAGGGCACGTACCAAGTTCGACGGTAAAGACGAACCAGTTCTGAGTCATGAACAAATCATGGCCTAATATCCGGATAGACTGCAAAATCCCTTCATCAGCTTCGCGTCTTTGCGTCCTGGCGTGAGGTTTTAACTTTTCTTTCGCCGGTTCCAGCTTACTTTGCGCGAACGTAAATGGCCCTGAAACTGTTCAACACCCTGTCGCGCTCCATCCAGGAGTTCACGCCGCTCGACCCCGCCTTGCCGCGCCAAAGCGCAGCGGCGGCGGGTGGAAAAAAAGTCGGCATGTATTGTTGCGGGCCGACGGTCTATGACTTCGCCCAC
>Ga0070731_10000370_pt1 | contig 63487 bp, 61 predicted proteins | sample Coa_R1_2_FD_66448 | JGI IMG/M metagenome (GOLD analysis project Ga0070731, IMG submission 66448) | Surface soil microbial communities from Centralia Pennsylvania, which are recovering from an underground coalmine fire - Coalmine... | ecosystem: Environmental > Terrestrial > Soil > Unclassified ... | reverse complement strand
TCATCGCCGGGAAAGAGCGCGCCTGCTTCGCCGTCACCGAGCCAGACACCGGCCTGAATACGCGCAGCCTCAAGACCAAGGCGGTGAAGAAGGGCAGGAAGTACCTCGTTTCCGGGCAGAAGGTCTGGATCTCTACCGCGCAGGTTGCCGAAAAAGTGCTGCTGCTTACGCGGACGGACGCGGGCCTGACGCTGTTCTATACCGACTTCGACCGCAAGCAGATCGAAGTGCGCGAGATCGAGAAAATGGGGCGCCATGCGGTCGACTCGAACCAGGTGTTCTTCGACGCCTACCCGGTGCCGGAGGAGGACCGCATCGGCGAGGAAGGCAAGGGCTTCGAGTACATCCTTCACGGCATGAACCCGGAGCGCATCCTGATCGCTTCGGAATCGGTGGGCCTCGGGCGCTGCGCGGTGAAGCGTGCGGCTGCGTACGCGAAGGAGCGCATCGTGTTCGACCGTCCCATCGGCAAGAACCAGGGTATCCAGCATCCGCTCGCCGCCAACTGGGCCAACCTGGAAGCGGCCAACCTGATGGTATTCAAGGCTGCCTGGCTCTACGACTCCGGTAAACCAGCCGGCGCGGAATCCAACGCCGCCAAGTATCTCGCCGGAGAAGCCTGCTTCGACGCCTGCCAGCAGGCGGTGATGACGCACGGCGGCTTCGGCTACGCCAAGGAGTACCACGTCGAACGCTACCTGCGCGAATCGCTGGTCGGGCGCATCGCGCCGGTGTCGCCGCAGATGATCCTCTGCTTCATCGCCGAGAAAGTCCTCGGCCTGCCGAAGTCGTACTAGGGGAATCCATGGCGCGAAAACTCATCAGTTCGGGCTCCACCTTCGAGGCGCAGATCGGCTATTCGCGCGCGGTGGCCGTGGACGAGTGGGTGTTCGTCTCGGGCACGACCGGCTTCGACTATTCGAAGATGTCCATCCCGGACGGCGTCGTCGAGCAGGCGGAGCAGTGCCTGAAGAACATCGAGTCCGCCCTGGCGCAGGCCGGCGCCGGCCTGAAGGACGTGGTGCGCGTTACGTATATCCTGCCCAATGCCGCGGATTTCGAGCAATGCTGGCCGGTGCTGCGCAAGTACTTCGGCGGGATACGCCCGGCCGCGACCATGATCTCGGCGGCCCTGGCCGAACCGCGCATGAAGATAGAAATCGAAGTCACCGCGCTCAAGCGCTGAAGGATATCCGGCCATGACAAAAGCTTTCCCGCGTGTTTTCGCCTGTTTCGCGGCGCTGCTGGTGGCGCAGGCGTCGCCGGCCCAGACCTGGCCCGACAAGCCGGTGAAGTTCGTGATTCCGTTCGCGCCCGGCGGGCCGGCGGACATCGTCGCGCGCCTGACCGGGCAGAAACTCACGGAAATTCTCGGCCAAGCGGTGATCGTGGAGAGCCGCGCCGGCGCAGGCGGCAACATTGGCGCGGCCGCGGTGGCGAAGTCGGCGCCAGACGGCTATACCGCGCTGGTCACCACTTCGGCGTTCGCGGTCAACGTCAGCCTGTCGCCGAATTCGGGCTACGACGCCGAGCGCGACTTCATCCCGGTCGCGGCGGTGGCGAAGCAGGCCAACCTGATCTTCGTCAACCCCGGCCTGCCGGCAAAGACGGTGGCCGAGCTCATTGCGCTGGCAAGGACCAGGAAACTCGCCTTCGCCTCGCCGGGCAGCGGCACCACGCCGCACCTGACCGCGGAGAACCTGTTCAATCTGATCTCCAAGCTCGACATACCGGCGATCCATTTCCGCGGCGCGGGCCCGTCGGCCACCGCGGTGGTCGGCGGCGAGCCGCCGGTGGGGGCGGGCGCGATCTCGACGCCACTGCCGTTCGTGAAGTCGGGGAAATTGCGCGCGCTGGCGGTGTCGAGCGCGTCGCGCGTCGCGGCGCTGCCCGACGTGCCGACTCTCGCCGAAGCCGGTTTCCCCGGTTTCAACGACGACACCTGGATCGGCATCTTTCTTCCCGCCGGTACGAGCCCCGCGATCGTGCAGAAGCTGAATGAAGCGATCAACAAGGCGCTGCAAAGCGCCGACATGCGCGAACGCCTGGACGCGCTGGCCTTCGAGCCGGTCGGCGGCACGCCGCCGCAATTCGCCGCCTACGTCAAGGCGGAGATCGCCAAGTGGGGCAAGGTGGTGCGCGAAGGAAACATCAAGGCGGAGTAGTCAGATGAAGCGGGTGTGCGGCTTCACGCCCAGGTAGTATTGCCCCACGGACTGGAAATGCGCCGAGGACGCCTGGATCTGCTGCGACACCGCGTGCATGTCGCGCAGCCGCCGCTCGAAAGGATTGCTCTCGAAGATCGCCGTGGTTCCGGCGTCGGCATAGGACATCTCGACGATTTCGCGCGCTTCCTGGATGGCGTAGGTGGAAGCGAGGCGCATCTTGATGCGCCACTCGAAGCCGACCAGGCCGGTGGCGGCGCATTCGGCCCATGCGTCGCGCAGGATCTGCAGCAGCCAGGCGTGCGCGGAGCCGTAACGCGCTTCCGCCAGCGCGATGCGGGACTGAATGCGGTGGTCGTCGCGCAGCGGTGAACTGGCGCCCGACGGTGATTTTTTCTTCGCCAGCTCGATGAACGCGTCCAGCGTGGCGCGCGCGAGGCCGAGGCCGACGGCGGCGAAGCCGCACTGGTAGACGTTGGTCGCGGTGAAGCGGTACAGCGTGCCCTGTTCCCTTCGTTCGGGCTCGGCCACCGGCGGCGCATCCGCGGGCTGCTGCTGGTCGCGCCCGGTGGCGCGCGCCACGATGCCATGCGCCGCCGGCACGAACAGATCGGTCACCGAGTAGGTATCGCTGCCGGTGCCGCGCAGCCCGATCACGTTCCACTGGTCGTCGCGAATGGCGGCGGAAGATCTCGGAAACAGCACGGTGCGCTCGACGGGGCGCCCATCCGCATGCTTCGCCGGCACGCCCGCTGCGTCGGCCACCTGGCAGTGCCCGCCGAGCCAAGTGGAGTGCCGGTTGCCGCTGCCGAAGCCCCAGGTTCCGCTGGCCTTCCATCCGCCCTCGACCGGCACCGCAAGGCATTGCGCAGGGTTGGCAGGAAATCCCCATGCCATTACGGCGCGGGGATCGCCGAAAATTTCCCTCGCGGCTTCCGGCGCGAGATATGCCGCCGACATCGAGCAGCCGGAATTCTGCACCATGCACCATGCCGTACTGGCGTCGGCTTCGGCGATGGCGACGATCGCCTGGAAGAAGGTCGCCATCTGCGTTTCCGCGCCGCCCAGCGAGCGCGGCAGCAGCATGCGGAACATCTTCTCCGCGTGCAGCGCCTCGAGCACGTCGGCGGGCAGGGAGCGGGACGCTTCTATGCGTGGCGCGGCCGCCAGCAACAGGCCGTTCAAGCCGCGCGCCCGCGCGATCCAGTCCTCGGCGTCTTCCATAGGTGGGCGGTAGGATACCCGTCATGATGAAAACCGTCGCGCTGCCTTCGGGAGAGCGGGTGCCGGCCTTCGGCATGGGCACCTGGAACATGGGCGACAGCAAGGCCGCCCGCGCCGAGGAACTGGCGACGCTGCGCCTGGGCCTGGATCTAGGGGCCACGCTGATCGATACCGCGGAGATGTACGGAGACGGACGTTCCGAGGAACTGGTCGCCGAGGCGGTCGCGGGCCGGCGCGACGAGGTTTTTATCGTGACAAAGGTTTATCCACACAACGCGTCGCGCAAAGGCGTCCCGGCCGCCTGCGAGCGCAGCCTGCGCCGCCTCGGGACCGACCGCATCGACCTCTACCTGCTGCATTGGCGCGGCACCATTCCGCTCGCGGAAACCATGGAGGCGTTTGCCGCACTGCAGAAGGCGGGCAAGATCCGCCACTACGGCGTCAGCAACCTGGACCTCGACGACGTGCAGGCGCTATGGAAATTTCCCGCCGGCAAGACGGTGGCGGCGAACCAGCTGCTCTACAACCTTACGCGCCGCGGCATCGAATGGGATCTGCTGCCGTGGCTGCGCGAACGAAACGTGCCGGTGATGGCCTATTCGCCGGTGGAGCAGGGCGAGCTGCTGGGTGAGCCGAAGTTCGTTGATTTCGCCAGGCGAAACGGCATGACGCCGGCGCAGGCGGCGCTCGCCTGGCTGCTGTCGAAGGACGGCGTCATCGTGATCCCGAAAACGGGCCGCCGCGATCGCCTGAAGGAAAACCTCGGCGCGCTCGAGCGTACACTCGATGCGGCACAGCGCGCGGAAATGGACCGGATGTTCCCGCCGCCAAAGCGGGCGCAGCCGCTGGAGATGCTTTGAAAAATAGGGGGGCGGCATGAAGCTCAGAATCGCAATACTTGTCGCGGCGCTCGTCATGGGCGGTTCTGCGCTCGCGCAAACGAAGCCCAAACGCACGGCGCTCGGCGGAGAACCCGTCGAGTCCGTGCTGTGGGTGGGGAACAGCTTTTTCTACTACAACAACAGCATGCATGGTCACGTCGGTCAGCTGATAAAGGCCGCGGATCCGCAAAGCCGCGCCCGCGCGGTGTCGGTGACGATCAGCGGCTCGGGCATCGACTGGCACGACATGGAGTCCTACTTGCGGCCAGGCGGAATCGGCAGGTATTCCTTCGTCGCCGGCAACAACATCGTGTTCAACAGGCCCGGCCGGCAGTTCGACACCGTCATCGTGATGGATTGCAGCCAATGTCCCATTCATCCCCAGCTGAAGGGCATCTTCCATGAGTACGTGAAGAAGGACAGGGAGATCATCCTGAAGGCCGGGGCCCGGCCGGTGCTGTTCATGTCCTGGGCGTACAAGGACAAGCCGGAGATGACGGCCCAGCTGGCGGAGGCATACACCGTCGCCGGCAATGAAAATGATGCCCTGGTGATTCCCGCCGGCCTTGCCTTTGCCAGGGCGATCGGCAAGCGCCCCGACCTGGAGTTCTACCAGTCGGACAAGCGGCACCCGACCCTGATCGGCACTTATCTCGCCGCCTGCACGACCTATGCGGCGGTCTACGGAAAATCCCCTGTCGGCAACACGTATCTGGCCGGCATCGATCCCGCCACGGCGCAATTTCTCCAGACGGTCGCCCAGGAAACGGTCCAGGAGTACTACGGCCGCTAGATGGGGAACAGCCGCTCGATACCTTCGGGCGCGCCGTAGACCTGCGCCGGGAATCCGCGCCCTTGGACTTCGTTTTCATCCTCGCAATCGGCCTGGTCGCCGGCACCCTGAGCGGCATCGTCGGCTTCGGCTCCTCGATCATGCTGATGCCGGTGCTGGTGATCGCCTTCGGCCCGCTGCAGGCGGTGCCGATCATGGCGATCGCGGCGATCATGGCCAACCTGTCGCGCATCGTCGTCTGGTGGCGCGTAGTGGACTGGCGCGCCTGCGGGGCTTACTCGGCGACCGGCGTGCCGTGCGCGGCGCTGGGCGCGGCGACGCTGCTGGTATTGCCGACGCGCCTCATCGAACTCGCGCTGGGCGTGTTTTTCATCGCCATGATCTTCGTGCGTCGCTGGATGGGCGCGCACGACATCAAGCTGCGGCTGGCCCACCTCGCTCTGCTCGGCGTGCCGATCGGCTATCTCACCGGCATCGTGGTTTCCACGGGTCCGATCACCGCGCCGATCTTCCTCGCCGCCGGGCTGGTGAAGGGCGCTTTCCTCTCCACGGAGGCCGCGGCGTCGCTCGCGGTATACGCAGCCAAGGTGACGGTATTCCGCAGTTTCGGCGCATTGCCGTGGGAAATTGCGCTGAAGGGACTGATCGTCGGTTCGACGCTGATGGCGGGCGCTTTCATCGCCAAGCGCTTCGTGCTGAAGATGGACGCCGGGCGTTTCCGGCTGCTGATGGACGGCCTGATGCTGCTTTCGGGCCTCACGCTGCTGTCCGCCGCATTCCTCTGAGTAGAATGCGAGCATGGGCAGCAACCCCATTCCCATCGTTGGGCGCGGCTACTGCTACGAGGACCTGAAGGTCGGTTTCCGTTTCCGCACCCATCGCCGCACCATTTCCGAATCGGACGTGGCGAGCTTCGTCAACCTCACCTGGCTGACGGAGGAACTGTTCGCGGTAGTAGAGAAACCCGGAGACGACTCGTCGCGCGCCATCAAGGGGCGGCCGGTGCCGGGCGCGCTGGTGTATTCCTTCGCCGAAGGCCTGCTGCTGCCGACCATGCAGGACACGGGGCTCGCGTTCCTCAACGCCACCCTGGACATCAAGGGGCCGACTTCCGTGGGCGACACCATCCACGTCGAATCCGAGGTGGTGGAAGCGCGCCTGACCTCGCAAGGCGACCGCGGCCTGGTGCGCTTCGCCAACAAGGTGATCAACCAGCGCGGCGAAGCGGTGCTCGAGTACGACCCGCTGCGCATGCTCAAGAGGAAATGATGATCGACCATATCGACCACGTGGTGCTGACGACCAGGGACTTGGCTTCCTGCCTGAAGTTCTATTCCGGGACCCTCGGCATGAAGTTGGAAAAATTCCAGACGCCCACCGAGACCCGCCTCGCCCTCAAGTTCGGCAACCAGAAAATCAACGTGCACGAGTGGGGCAAGGAATTCACGCCGCGCGCGCACGTGGCCGCGCCCGGGACGCTGGACCTCTGTCTTATTGCTTCCGTGTCTCTCGAAAAAGTGATCGAGAAACTACGGCAGGAAAACGTAAACATAATCGAAGGCCCGGTGATGAAGACCGGCGCGGTGCACAAGCTGCGCTCGGTCTACGTGCGCGACCCCGACCTGAACCTGGTCGAGATCTCTGTTCCCGCCTAGATCAGTAGCCGTAGAATTCTTCCGATCGCATGTCGTCTTCGTTGACTCCGAGGCCGTCGAGCATCAATTCCATGACCATTGTCATGCCGTGCGGTCCGGCAGAGTAGTACATCGGAGTCTTGAGGTCAGCTAGGTGACGCTTGAGCATGTCGGGTCGAATGAGACCCGTTTCGCCGTTCCACGGTTGCGCGGACTTCTCTGCCTGCGTCATGGTTGCCACGAGGCGGAAGTTGGGATTGCTTTGTTCGAGCGCGCGAAGCTCGTCGAGAAAGGCCGCATCCTCCGGTCGCCGATTCGAGTAAAACAGCGTGACGCGGTGGGGGAAACGATTTTTTTCAGCATCCCGAACCATGGAAAGGAAGGGCGTCACGCCGATGCCGCCCGCGAGAAACACCGCGGGGCGCGTTGCGTCCTCGTGAAGCACCATCACGCCGCTCGGACCGTCGATGCGGATCCGCATGCCGGGCGCGGCGGACTTGAGCACGCGCTTGAACGCCGTGTCACGCATGCGCGTTGCGACCATGAGTTCGGGTTCGTGCGGTGCGGAGGCAATCGTGAACGTGCGACTTGCTCCCAGTGAATCAGTCTCGTGCGGATTGACCAGGGTGAAGACGGCGTTCTGGCCGGCCTGATAGGCAAAACCCGCGGGTTTCTCGAAGTAAAAGGCAGCGGTGCGTTCCGCGACCGTTTCACGCCTTCGCAGCGCGGTTTCGTACACGGCCACGGATGACTCTAGAAGCTCCGGATGCCCGAATACTGGTCCAGCGCCTCATGGCGCTTCCCGGCGGCGTCGTACCAATAGAGCTTGCCGGATTCTTCGCCCTTGGTGAGCTTGTGCGAGCCGTCGCAGAACGGTTGATTCTTCGACAGACCGCATTTGCACAGCCAGACTTCCTTGCCGTCGATGACGTAGCGGGCCGGCTCCTGCGGGGTGCGTTGCACTAGGCGTGCCATTGGGTATCCTCCGTATCGAGCATGGTGTTCCGATTGAACATGTGGCGCGGGTCTCTTATTCCGTGCCCGTGCGCAATGCATCGACGCCCCGCGCTTTCAGCGCATCGATGAGTTGCTGCGTGTGCTCGCGGTCGCGCGTTTCCACCAGGAACTCGACCTCGGGCGATTTGACCGACGCGGTGCCGAACATGCGCTGGTGCTGCACTTCGACGATGTTGCCGCCGGCCTCGCCGATCATCGCCGCGACCCTGGCGAGGCTGCCCGCGACATCCGGCATGACCACGCGCAGGCGCACCAGCCTGCCGTCGCGCACCAGGCCGCGCATCAGCACTGCCGAGAGCATGCGCGAATCGATGTTGCCGCCGCACACCGGGATACCGACGCGCCTGCCTGCAAAGCGGGCGGGGTGCTCGAGCAACGCGGCGAGCCCGGCCGCGCCGGCGCCTTCGGCGACGGTTTTCTCGATTTCGATCAGGCAAACGACGGCGCGTTCGATGGTTTCTTCTTCAACCAGAAGAATTTCCTTTACCAGGGCTTGTACGACGGAGAAAGGCAGCACCCCGACGTCCCTGACTGCCAACCCTTCCGCGATGGTGTCGCCACCGACGGCTACCGGCTGCCCGTTCAGCTTCTGGTACATCGCGCAGTAGGTTTTCGATTCGACGCCCAGCACTTCGATGCCCGGCTTCAAGGCCCCGGCCGCGACCGCCATGCCCGAGATCAGGCCGCCGCCGCCGATCGGCACCACCAGCGCGTCCAGCTGCGGCGCCTGCTCCAGCATTTCGAGCGCCACGGTGCCCTGGCCGGCGATGATCGCCGCGTCGTCGTAGGGATGGAGGAAAGTGAGCTTGTCGCGCGCTTCCAGCTCGTGCGCGTGGCGCGCGGCGTCGGCAAGCGTGTCGCCTTCGAGAATGACTTCCGCGCCCAGCACCTGCGTGCTGCGCACCTTGTTGTTCGGCGTGCCGCGCGGCATCACGATCACCGCGCGCACGCCAAGCCGGGCCGCGTGGTATGCCACGCCCTGGGCGTGGTTGCCGGCGCTCATCGCGATCACGCCGCGCCGGCGCGCCGCCCCGTCCAGCGACAGGAGCTTGTTCAGCGCGCCGCGTTCCTTGAACGAGGCGGTGAACTGCAGGTTTTCGAACTTGAGCCAGACCTCGGCGCCGGTCAGCCGCGACAGCGTGCGGCTGTGCAGGCAGGGCGTGCGCTCCACGGCACCCGCGATGCGCGCGGCCGCTGAGCGAACGTCTTCGAGGGAGACCGGCATGGTTCAGTATATATAATCGGATCATGAGAAAAATCCCTGCGGCGGCGGCATTGCTGCTCGCGCTTTGTGCGCTCCCGGTCCTGGCGCAATACCCGGACAAGCCGATCAGGCTGGTCGTGCCCTTTACACCCGGCACCGGCATCGACATCCTCGCGCGCATCTGGGGACAGAAGCTGCAGGAGCGGCTGAAGTCCCCGGTGGTGGTGGAGAACCGGCCCGGCGCGAGCGGCAACATCGGCACCGAGGCGGTCGCAAAGGCGCCCCCGGACGGCTATACGCTGCTGATGACCGCGACCACCCTGGTGCAGAGCGCGGTGTTGTACAAGACCGTGCCCTACGATCCGAAAGCGATGACGCCGATCGGCATCGCGGCGATCGGCAATCTTTCGCTGGTCGCCAATCCTTCGGTGCCGGCGCGCAACGTCGCGGAGCTGGTGGCGCTGGTGAAAAGCCGGCCCGGCAAGTTCAACTACGCTTCGCCCGGCAACGGAACGCCGCACCACCTGGCGATGGAACTGCTGAAGCAGCACTTCGGCCTGCAGATGGTGCACGTGCCGTACAAGGGAACCGCCGGTGCGGTGACCGACCTGCTCGGCGGGCAGGTACAGTTCATGTTTTTGCCGGTGCACGTCGCATTGCCGCAGGTACAGGCGGGCAAGCTGAACATGCTGGCCTCCGGCGGCCTGCAGCGCTCGCCGGTCACGCCCGACGTGCCGTCGCTCGCCGAAGCCGGCGTGAAGGACATCGACGTCGACATCTGGTACGCGTTGCTCGGGCCGCCGGGATTGCCGCGCGAAGTGGTGACTTTGCTGAACGGCGAACTCGTCGCGATCCTGCGCGATCCTGAAGTGCGCGCCGGGTTGCTCAAGCAGGGCCTCAATCCCGTGACCGGCACGCCGGCTGAACTCGCGAAGCTGATCGAGACCGATCTCGATCGCTGGGGCCGCCTGGTGCGCGAGGCGCGCATCAGCGCCGACTAGCTGATGGTGCTGATCATCGGCGGCGGCATCGGCGGGCTGACGCTCGCGTTGTCGCTGCACCAGGCCGGCATCGCCTGCAAGGTCTTCGAAGCGGCGCCCGCCATCCAGCCGCTGGGCGTGGGCATCAACCTGCTGCCGCACGGCATGCGCGAGCTGACCGAGCTCGGCCTGCAGGAGCGCCTGGCGCGCACCGCGGTGGAGACGAAGGAACTCTGCTTCTACAACCGCTACGGCCAGTTCATCTTCAGGGAAGCGCGCGGGCGGCACGCCGGCTACGAGTGGCCGCAGCTGTCGATCCACCGCGCCGAACTTTATGAAGTCTTGTTGAGTTGTGTTTTCGAACGCTTGGGATCCGGTGCCTTTCTTACGGGACATAGATGCGTTTCGATTGCAGAAGAAAAGACTCGCGTAGCCGTGGAATTCGACAACGGGACCTCTTTCGAAGGCAGTTGCGCCATCGGCTGCGACGGCATCCATTCTTCCGTGCGGAAAATGCTTTTCCCGGGCGAGGGACCGCCCGCCTACCAGGGCATCAACATGTGGCGCGGCACGACGCGCGTGAAGCCCTATCTCACTGGCGCCAGCATGGCGACGGCGGGCTGGCTCGAAGTCGGCAAGCTGGTGATCTACCCGATCCGGAACGCGCTGGATGCGGAAGGAAGGCAGCTCGTCAACTGGGTGGCCGAGATCCAGTCGCCGCGCAACGTGATGCAGGACTGGAACCTGGGCGGCAGGATGGAGGATTTCTACCCGACCTTCGCGGACTGGAAATTCGAGTGGCTCGACTGCGCGGCGCTGCTCCGCAATGCCGAACAGGTGCTCGAGTACCCGATGGTGGATCGCGACCCGCTGCCGTACTGGACCAAAGGGCGCGTCACGCTGCTTGGGGACGCCGCGCACCCGATGTATCCGCGCGGCTCGAACGGCGCCGGGCAGGCGATCCTCGACGCGAGGGCGCTGGCGGGCTGCCTGAAGCGGAATACGGACGTTGCGGGAGCGTTGAAGGACTATGAAGCCGCGCGTCTCGAGGCCGCCAACGACCTGGTCCTCATGAACCGCGCCAATCCGCCCGACGCGATCCTGCGCGAAGTCTGGAGGCGCAGCGGCGACAAGCCTTTCGCGCGCATCGACGACATCATCACGAACGCGGAACTGGTGGCGATGTCCGAGGCCTACAAGCGCGTCGCCGGCTTCGAGCGCGAGAGCCTCGCGCGGCGCCGCTCGCTGGTCTGACATGACCTGGTCCATCGTCGCGCGCGGCCCCGACGGCGAGTTCGGCATCGCGATCGCGAGCCGCTTCTTCGCCGTCGGCATGCTGTGCCCGCATGCGCGCAGCGGCGTCGGCGCGGTGGCGACGCAGGCGCTGGTCAATCCGCACTACGGGCCAAGGGGTTTGGATCTTCTGGAGAGTGGTTTTTCGCCTTCTTCCGTCATTGAAAAGCTTTTAAGCGAAGATGAAGGGAAAAACCACAGGCAATTGCACATGATCGACGCGAAAGGTCGCATTGCTGCTCATACCGGGCCTTCCTGCATCGACTGGTGCGGCCATCTTTCGGGGGAGGGGTATTCGGTTGCCGGGAACATGCTCACAGGCCCGGAGGTAATTCAAAGTACGAGTGAAAAATTCAAAAGCGCAAAAAATCTTCCATTTGCCGGGCGTCTCATCGCTGCGCTGGCGGCGGGCGAAGCCGCCGGCGGCGACAAGCGCGGCAAGCAGGCCGCGGCACTGCGCATCCACGCCGCCGAGGACTACCCGTTCCTCGACATCCGCGTCGACGACCACGAGGATCCGATCGCAGAACTGCAGCGGCTGTACCGGAAGAGCCTCGAGCGCTTCCAGCCGTTCGCCACCTGCCTGCCCAGCAGGGCGCGGCCCGCCGGCATCACGGACCGGACCGTGATCGAAGAAACGGTGCAAAAATTCTCGAGGTAAGGAATCTCAGCACGCATTTCCGCGTCGAGGGCGGCGAGTTCCGCGCCGTCGACGGCGTGAGTTTCGCGCTCGAAGCCGGGCGCACGCTGGGCATCGTCGGCGAGTCGGGCTGCGGCAAGAGCGTGAGCGCGCTCTCCATCATGGGCCTGGTGCCGCAGCCGCCGGGAAGAATTGCCGGCGGACAGATACTGTTCGACGGACTTGACCTGCTCACGCTGCCGCCAGCGCAACTGCGCGCGCTGCGCGGCGACCGCATCTCGATGATTTTCCAGGAGCCCATGAGCTCGCTGAATCCGGCCTTCACCATCGGCGACCAGATCGCCGAAGTGCTGCTGAGGCATAGAAATATCGGCAACAAGCAGGCAAGAGACCACGCGGTCGAAATGCTGCGCCGCGTGCGCATTCCCGAGCCGGAGCGGCGCTACGACGACTACCCGCACCGGCTCTCGGGCGGCATGCGCCAGCGCGCCATGATCGCGATGGCGCTCGCCTGCGAGCCGAAACTGCTGATCGCGGACGAGCCGACGACCGCGCTGGACGTCACCATCCAGGCGCAGATCCTGGATCTCATGCGCACGCTGCGCGAGGAAACCGGCACCGCCATCATCCTGATCACCCACGATCTGGGCGTGGTGGCGGAACTCGCCGACGACGTCGCCGTGATGTATGCCGGGCGCATCGTCGAGCACGCGAGCGTCGCGCAGTTGTTCGCGCAGCCGCAGCACCCCTACACCATCGGGCTGCTGGGCTCCATTCCGCGGCTGCACCTGGAGCAGGACCGGCTCGCCGCGATCGAAGGGCAGGTACCCGGCCCGTTCGCCGGGGGCGCCGGCTGCCGCTTCGAGCCGCGCTGCCCGTTCGCCATGGATCGTTGCCGGGCGGAAGCTCCTTTTCTTTCCGATCTGTCCCGGAACCACAGGGCAGCCTGCTGGAAAGCGCCCCTGTGAAGCTGCTCGAAGCGGAAAACCTCGTCCGGCATTTCGGCAAGGTGCGCGCGGTGGACGGCGTCAGCTTCGAAGTCGCCGCGGGCGAGACGCTGGCGCTGGTGGGCGAATCGGGCTGCGGCAAATCCACCGCGGGGCGCCTGGCGCTGCGGCTCATCGAGCCGACCTCGGGCAGGGTCCGCTTCGAAGGCGAAGACCTCGCCACGCTCGACGAGCGGGCGCTGCGCGCGCGGCGGCGCTCGCTGCAGATCATCTTCCAGGATCCCTACGGCTCGCTCAATCCGCGCATGACCGTCGGGCAAATGATCCGGGAGCCTTTGGCTCTTCATTCCCTTTATCTGAAAGATCAAAATAAAAGAGTCGAGGCGCTGCTCGATATGGTCGGTCTTTCGCCGGAGCATGCCCGGCGCTACCCGCACGAATTCTCCGGCGGCCAGCGCCAGAGGATCGGCATCGCGCGCGCCCTCGCGGTGGAGCCGAAGCTCATCGTCTGCGACGAACCGGTGTCGGCGCTGGATGTTTCGATCCAGGCGCAGGTGATCAACCTGCTGCGGGACCTGCAGCGGCGCCTGGGCCTCGCCTACATCTTCATCGCGCACGACCTCGCGGTGGTGCGCCACATCGCGGCGCGCGTCGCGGTCATGTATCTGGGCAAGATCGTGGAGGTTTCGGGCAAGCGCGAACTGTTCGGGCGCCCGCGCCATCCGTACACTCAGGCGCTGCTGTCGGCGATCCCGGTGCCCGAGCCCGGGCTCGTGAAGGAGCGAAGCGGGGCTCGGATCCTGCTTCAAGGGGATGTGCCGAGCCCGATCGATCCGCCGTCCGGCTGCCGCTTCCGCACCCGATGCCTCTACGCCCGGGACAGGTGCGCGGCGGAGGAGCCCGTGCTCCAGGACGGCGTCGCCTGCCATTTCTGGAAGGAAATCCAACCCCCAGCCGCGAATGCGGCCTTGATTCCGGTCAATGAGCGCCTGACCCGCCTTCAAGCAGCCTTCAGGTCAGAAGTAGAAACCCGAACGGAGATGCCATGACGATGAAAAGATGGTTTTTCGCACTGATAGCCGGAATCGCGATTTCGGCAAATGCGCAAACACTGCGCGTCGGCCTCGCCGAAGACCCGGACATCCTGGATCCCACTCTCGCGCGCACCTTCGTCGGCCGGATCGTGTTCTCGGCGCTGTGCGACAAGCTGTTCGACCTGGACGAGAAGCTGAACATCGTGCCGATGCTGGCGACTTCGCACCAATGGTCGCCCGATAACCGGTCCCTCACGCTCAAGCTGCGCCCGGGCGTCACCTTCCACGACGGCGAGAAGTTCGACGCCGCCGCGGTGAAGTTCAACCTCGAGCGCCATAAGAACATGCCGGGCTCCAATCGCCGCGGCGAACTCGCGCCTGTGTCGAGCGTGGACGTGGTGGATCCCATGACGGTGCGCATCAACCTTTCGGCGCCGTTCGCGCCGCTGCTCGCTGTGCTCACCGATCGCGCCGGCATGATGGTCTCGCCCAAGGCCGCGGCCGCTGCAGGCGACAAGTTCAGCGCCAATCCGGTGTGTTCCGGACCGTTCAAGTTCGTCGAGCGCGTGGCGCAGGACCGCATCGTGCTCGAGCGCTACCCGGGGTACTGGAACAAGGGCGAGATCCATTTCGAGCGCATTACCTACCTGCCGATCGTCGACGCCACCGTGCGCCTGGCCAACCTGCGCTCCGGGCAGCTCGATTTCATCGAGCGCCTCGCCGGCTCGGATGTCGCCGGCCTGAAGAGCGACGCGCGCTTCAAGGTGGCGCGCATCGTCGAGATCGGCTACCAGGGGCTCACCATCAACGTCGGCAAGAGCGACGTCGCGCAGAAGAATCCGCTCGGCAGGGACCCGCGCGTGCGCGAGGCGCTGGAGCTCTCGCTCGACCGCGACGGCATGGCGCAGGTGGCGATGGACGGCGAGGCCGTGCCCGGCAACCAGTGGGTCGCGCCGAGCGACCGCTACTACGGCAAGAGCGCGCCGATGCCCAGGCGCGATGTCGCGCGAGCGAAGAAGCTGCTCGCGGAAGCCGGCGTTCCCAACCCGAGCTTCACCATGATGACGCCGAACGATTCCGGCACGCAGAAGCTCGCCCAGGTGGTGCAGGCGATGGCGAAGGAGGCGGGCTTCGACATCAAGATCCAGGCGACGGAATTCGCCACTTCGCTCAACTTGGCGGACAAGGGGCAGTTCGAGGCCTATGTGCTCGCCTGGAGCGGCCGCGCCGACCCGGACGGCAACCTGCAGCCGCACCTGGGGTGCGGCGCTCCGCTCAACTACGCCGGCTACTGCAACCAGGACGTGGAAAAATGGATCGCCGAGACGCGCACGCAGCTCGATCCGGCGAAGCGCGCGCAGGCCTACGACCGGATCGCGGTGCAGGTGCAGAAGGACCGGCCGATCATCTACCTGTATCACCGCCACTGGCTGTGGGCGCACAGCGCGAAATTGACGGGACTGCGCACCGTCCCCGACGGCATGGTGCGCGTGCAGGGACTGAAAATGAATTGAATGGGCAAGTACCTGGCCCGCCGCGTCGCCACCATCCTGCCGACGCTGTTCTTCGTTACCGTCCTGATATTCGGGCTGCAGCAACTGCTGCCCGGGGATCCGGCGATGATCCTCGCCGGCGAGGACCAGGATCCGAATGTCATCGCGCACCTGCGGCAGAAGATGCATCTCGACCGGCCCTTGCCGGTGCAGTACTTCTACTGGATCAGGGGCGTGCTGCACGGCGACCTCGGCGAATCGCTGCGCATCCAGAAGCCGGTCACCGAACTGATCCTGGAAAAGCTGCCGGTCACGGTGCAGCTTGCCTCGATGGCGATCGCGATCGCCATCGCCATCGGCATCACCGCCGGCGTGGTCTCTGCGGTGAAGAAGGGCACCGCCTGGGACTACGCGGCGAACGTGTTCGCGCTATGGGGACTGTCGACGCCCAATTTCTGGCTCGGCATCCTGCTGATCCTGCTGTTCGCGGTGCAGCTGGGCTGGCTGCCGGCCTCGGGCTATGTCAGCCCCTTCGAGGACCCGGGGGGCAACCTCGCCGCCATGATCATGCCGGCCTTCGTGCTGGGCAATGCCTTCGCCGCCGTGCTCATGCGCCACACGAGGAGCGCGATGCTGCAGGTGCTGGGCAGCGACTACGTGCGCACCGCTCGCGCCAAGGGGCTGGACGAGCGCGTGGTGATCCTCAAGCACGCGCTGCGCAATGCGCTCACGCCGGTGATCACGCTGGGCGCGCTCGGCTTCGGCGAGCTGCTCGGCGGCACCGTGCTCACCGAATCGGTGTTCAGCATCCCCGGCTTCGGCAAGCTGATCGTGGACGCGGTGTTCAACCGCGACTACGCGGTGGTGCAGGGCGTGGTGCTGGTCACGGCGACCACCTACATCCTGCTCAACCTGCTGGCGGACCTGGCGCAACTCGTCGTCAGCCCCAGGATGAGGGGCTAGCGTGGATACCTGGCGCCGCCCGCTGTTGCAACTGCGGCGCCGCAAGGGCGCCATGGTCGGACTGGCGTTCATCGCGCTGTTCATCCTGGTGGCGTGCTTCGCGCCCTGGATCGCGCCGCACGATCCGCTCGCCACCAGCTGGGGCGCCATCCGCAAGGCGCCGACCGCGGCCCACCTATTCGGCACCGACGAGATCGGGCGCGACGTGCTGTCGCGCGTCATCTGGGGGGCGCGCGCCTCGCTGCTCGCGGGCCTCGTCTCGGTGTGCATCTCGGTGTCGCTGGGGGTGCCGGTCGGCATGCTGGCGGGCTACGCGGGCGGCTGGACCGACGGCGTGATATCGCGGCTGACCGACGCGATGCTCGCCTGCCCGTTCCTGATCCTCGCCATCGCGCTCGCCGCCTTCCTCGGGCCCAGCCTGAGCAACGCCATGATCGCGATCGGCATCTCGGCGACGCCGGTCTTCATCCGCCTCACGCGAGCGCAGGTGATGGCGGTGAAGGTCGAGGACTACGTGGAAGCGGCGCGCGCCATCGGCAATCCGCCCCTGCGCATCGTGCTGCGGCACATCCTGCCGAACATCCTGGCGCCGCTGATCGTGCAGGCGACGCTGTCGATCGCGGCCGCGGTGATCGCGGAAGCGAGCCTGTCGTTCCTCGGCCTGGGCCAGCAGCCGCCGGCGCCGAGCTGGGGCAGCATGCTGAACACGGCCAAGAACTACATCGACAATGCGCCCTGGATGGCGGTCTGGCCGGGCGCGTGCATTTTCCTGCTGGTGCTGTCGTTCAACCTGCTGGGCGATGGCCTGCGCGATGCGCTCGATCCGCGCCATACTTAGCGGCCTTTCCCTGCTGTCGGGCGGCGCGGCGGCGGCGGACTGGTCGCCGGTGGGCGGCGACGGCGACATCTATTCCGCGTTCGCCGATAAGGCCACGATCCATCCGCTCGGCGCCAACGTCCGCATGTCCGGCATGTACGATTTCAAAAAGCAGGATTTCACGCCCGGCGGCAGACGGCTCTACTCGACCGTGGTGCTGAGGGAATACGATTGCAGGGGCAGGCAGGTGCGGCTGCTGTCGGCGATCGATTTTTCCGGGCACATGGGCACTGGCGAACCGGTCTTCACCAGCGCCAATCCCGGCCGCTGGGAGGCCGTCGTCGCCGGCGCGCTGGACGAGGCCTATTGGAAGATCGCCTGCGCCGGGAAATAATTTCGGCCGGCATGTCGATTGCGGCACCCCCGCTGCGTCGTATGGGCGACCCGGGACGTCCGGGCGCCCGACCCTGAAAGGAAAAGCCATGCAATACATGATCCTGATCTACGGCGAGGAAAAGAACTTCGCGCAGCTGGCGACCAACCCCGAAGCGCAGAAGAAGATCTATGCGGCCTACACCCAGTACAGCAAGGACATGCGTGACGCCGGCATCATCCGCGGCGGCAGCGAGCTCAAGCCCGCCAGCACCGCGACCACGGTGCGGGTGAAGAACGGCAAGACGGTCACCACCGACGGGCCGTTCGCCGAAACCAAGGAGCAGCTCGGCGGCTACTACGTCATCGACGTGCCCAACCTGGACGAGGCGGTGAAGTGGGCGGCACGTTGCCCGTCGGCGCAGCACGGCTCGATCGAGGTGCGGCCGGTCGGCGCGATGCCCGCCACCGCGTGAGCGAGTCCGTTTGATCCGCCGCGGGAGCCGGTAACCGACGATGCTGACTCCCGTGATCGACAGCGTCTGCCGCGCGGAAGGGGCGCGCGTGCTGGCGGGCCTGATCCGGCGCTTCGGCGATTTCGACCTCGCCGAAGACGCGCTGCAGGACGCGTTCACGAAAGCGATCGAGGTCTGGCCGGTGCAGGGCCTGCCGGAGGCGCCGGCGGCCTGGCTCACGACCGTGGCGCAGCGGCGCGCGCTCGATCTGGTCCGGCGCCGCGGCAGCGGCCATCTCTACACCAGCGCGCCGCCGGATGTCGCCGCGCCCGAGACGGAGGATGCCGGCACGCATCCGGCCGATGTTTCGGGCGTGGAGGACGACCGGCTGCGGCTGGTGTTCACATGCTGCCACCCGGCAATCGGGCAGGCGGCGCAGATGGCGCTGGCGCTGCGCACGCTGTGCGGCCTGTCGACGCGGGAAATCGCGCGCGCCTTCCTCGAGCCCGAAGCGACCACGGCGCAGCGCCTGGTGCGGGTGAAGAAGAAAATCCTCCATGCGCGCATTCCCTACGAGGTGCCGTCCCGGGATGTGCTGCCCGAACGCCTGCAGGCCGTGCTCGGCGTGGTCTATCTCGTATTCAACGAGGGCTACGCCGCCACCGAAACGCCGGGGCTGGTCCGTCCGGACCTGTGCGCCGAGGCGATCCGGCTCGCGCGCCTCATCGCGGAGCTGATGCCGCAGGAGGCCGAGGCGTTCGGCTTGCTGGCGCTGATGCTGTTGCACGACGCCCGCCGTGCAGCGCGCGTCGGGAGCGACGGCGCCATCGTGCCGCTGGAGGAACAGGACCGCGCGCGCTGGGATCGCGAGGAAATCGCCGAGGGCCTGCGCCTGCTCGACACCGCGCTCGCGCTGCACCGGCGCGGGCCTTACCAGATGCAGGCCGCGATCGCCGCGCTGCATGCGCGCGCGCCGCGCGCCGAGGACACGGACTGGAAGCAGATCGCCGCGCTCTACGGCGGCCTGCTGCGCGAGCAGCCGGGTTCAGTCGTCGAATTGAATGCCGCAGCGGCGGTGGCGATGGCCGAAGGCGCGGAGCATGGGCTCGCCCTGATGGACCGCCTGTCCGCGCGGGGAGAACTTTCGGACTATTACCTGCTGCCCGCGGCCCGGGCCGACCTGCTGCGCCGGCTCGGGCGGCTGGCCGAGGCGCGCGACGCCTACGCGGCCGCGCTGGAACTGGTGCGCAACCCCGCCGAACGCACCTACCTGGAGCGGCGTCTTGCGGAGTGCGGGGGGCGGGCGTGATCCACCGCGACATCAAGCCCGCCAACGTGATGCTGGACGCGCAACGGCGCGTCAAGCTGGAAAGCTTTCCCAGCCCCTCATGGATATGGAACTTGTGTCCTACGTGCCGGGCGGTGCCCGCTAGCCGCTGCGGGCCCGGGTAAGAATGGCGCGGGCCTGATCGACGACGGGCGCATCGATCATGCGCCCGTGCAGTGCGAATGCGCCGCGGCCTTCGCGCAGCGCGGCCTCGAAAGCCGCCACCACTTCCTTCGCTCGCGCGATTTCTTCGGCTGAGGGGGAGTAGACGCGGTTGGCCGCCGCCACCTGTTTCGGATGAATGCAGGTGCAGCCGGTGAAGCCCATCGACCTCGCTTTTTCGAGCAATTGCGTGAAAGCCGCTACATCCTCGATCTCCGACACCGATCCTGGCAGGCCGAATGCCGCGAGCCCGCGGGCGCGCGCGGCCACCGCGAGCATTTGCGCGGGCCAGTCGAGCAATGCTGCGCCCGACGCGATGCCGAGCGCGCCGCAGTAGTCCTCGCTGCCGAAAGCGAGGCCGGCGAGTCGCGTGCCGGCGCCGGCGATCCCGCGCGCGGCGAGAATCGCTGCCGGCGATTCCAGCAGCGCCACCAGCTTCGCGGCGCTGCGCGCGAGCAGGTATTCGGCCGCGACCACGTGCTCGACGCTTTCGACCTTGGGCAGGAAAACCGCCGCGACCGGAGACTGCGCGGCGGCCTCGAGGTCCTCGGCCAGGTGGTCCGGCGTCGAATTGACTCGCACCATGACGGTCGCGCCCAGCGCCGCCAGGCGGCGGGCAGCCTCCGGCAGCCGCGCGCGCGCCGCGGCCTTCTGCGCCGGCGGCACCGAATCCTCGAGGTCCAGCAGCAGCGCGTCGGCACCGCGCTCGTGCGCCTTCGCGAGGAAGCGCTCGTCGGCGAGCGGCACGAACAGCGCCGAGCGCAGCGACTGGAGGTCGGCAATATTCATTCGGGAGAGTTGGTGGGTCGGATTGCAGGCGCCAGAGGTCTAAGGATGCCACAGCGGAATCCGGCGGTGGAGCTGCTCCACAAACCACCGTCCGGTGACCCATGCCCGGGCGCCTGGCTGTAACACCTTGTAGCAATTCCTCACCCAAAGATGCCTGGATTGAGCGCATGCTTCTCTCCAACAAGGAGGCGAACCATGAAAGCGTCCCGCAAAGTACTACTGGCGATTGCCGCCAGTGCCGCACTGGTCGCTACAGTTCCGGCTCTCGCTTATGGCGGCTACGGGCATAGGCACTACTACTATCGCGCAGCGCCCGTGTATTACGCTCCGCCGCCATTCGTGTACGCACCGCGCCCGGTGTACTACCCGCCTCAGGTTGTCTACGCGCCAGCGCCCGCGTACTACTACTACCGCCCCCGCGTCGTGTACGTGCAGCCCACGTGGTACGGGGGCTATCGCAGGTGAAAAACAGCTTTCGACCCAAAGCGGTCATTGAAACTTTCGCGCCCGTTGTGTTCGCCGGCGAACAGATTTGTCCGCTTTGTTGGACTAGCGTTGAATTCTCATGCCAATCTTCCAAAGCACTCGCGTCATGAACATGGTCGGGACCACCGGGTTTGCGGTCCTCGGCCTTGCATTGCTCTGCAATAAATTCTACGACGAGCCGCTTGGCGTTCTTGCAACAATTGTTCTGATTTGCTCCTTTCTGGTCTTCGTTCCTGCAGGTACCGCTCACGCATTGTCAAACGATGGGCGCCGGAATTTCCAACGAATAATGTTGTTTGCAAATTGGCTGCTAATTGCATTTGCGTGCATTGCCGCCATATCGCCTATCTTCATACATCAACCAATATCACTCGCAATGGTGGCGGTTACTGCACTGCTATTCGTGCTGCCGGAAGTAATTAACATTCGAGCACTGCGCCTAGCGATCGCGTCCAACATGGGTCAAGCCCACCGATCTTTGCGTAGGAACGTTGAGCCCGCTTAGTCTGCTTTGCTAACGTGCCGGTACTGCTAGGATTAAATCTCGACAGGGGAAGACTGCCCCATTGAGGCCAAGCCCTGTGTTTCATGGCGGAGGCTGCCGAACCCCAGTGCGTAGTGCTTGGTGAACTCCGCACCCAGGAAAAATATCTGGGCCGAGTAGTAGACCCATAGCAACAACGCGATGAGCGATCCTGCCACGCCAAAGCTCGATGCGACGCCGCTGTTGCCAAGGTACAGGCCAATTGCATATTTTCCCAAGATGAACATTCCCGCCGTGAAAGCCGCACCAATCCAGACATCGCGCCAAGACAGCAGTGCATCCGGCAGCACCTTGTAGATCACCGCAAAAAGACAGGCTATGACCCCGAATGCGATTACTGAAGAGCAAATTGCGAAGATGTTGTAAGAGCTGCTCCAGATTCCGCCAGCGTAGCGCTCAAGGAAGGCAAGCGCTGCGCTAAGGACGAGGGAAACGAGTAGCAGGAAGGCCAGCACCAGTACCAGCCCGAAGGAATGCAGTTGAGTTCGCAAAAAAACGATTATGGCCAATCCTTTGGGAGGTTCGATGCCCCATAGTTCATCGAGGCTCCCCTTCAGTTCGACGAAGACGCTGGTGGCGCCCACTAGCAACAGCACGCTCGCCACCATGGTCGCCGCGAGTCCCGATGCGGGATCGCGCGCGCCCGCCAGCAATGCCTGGACTGCCTGCGCACCGTTTGGTCCAATCAGTCCCTGGAGTTGCGCGATGATCTCTCCCTGCGCTGCTTCGGCGCCCAAGAAATAGCCGGCGCCCGCAATAGCAAGGATTAGGATGGGCGTTATGGAGAACAACGTATAGAAGGCCAGCGCCGCGCCTTTGCTGCTGGCTCGATGGTCGATCCAAGCTTTCAAGGACTTTGTGAGAACCGCATTCATGCGGCTTGACCAACGACGAATCGGATCCACCAGACCGCAGCTATTTTCGCGCTCCCCAATCAAGACAATTGGGAGGTAATGAACAATATCGCATTCTCCCGGAAGCGCTCTGTGCGCCGGCGTACCCTGGGCGTTGATTTATAGTTAGCTCGGCAGAACGATATTGACCTTCTTGTCGGCGACAAAGAGCTCGACGCTTCGCAAGTGGGTTTGGTGTACATATCGCAGAATGTCGGGCCATTCTGTTTCGGGATAGGTGAGCCGAGCGTTGGTCCCGCAGGCATTGCCACCCTGTGTGTTTTTTGCCGGCTTCACGTGGAGAAAAACCCAGCGGTGGTCATAGTCCCGCGGATTGTTCAGGTCCCACTCGATCGCGCGCTTGGCAATTGAGTGCACCCGCAGTGGGTCCTCATTTTCGAACTCCCGCAGCTCTTTGCTCAGGTTGCGGCCCAAGCTGGTCACAATTCGGCGTACGGATTTGTCGCGGCAGCGCAGCGCATCAAACACGGCGCGCAGCCGGCCGACATGGTGCCAGAACACTGCGTCGTAGGCCCGGCCTGGTTCGCGCGAGAGAGCATTCGCCAGGGCATACAGTACCGGCGGCATCTGCTGCCCTGGGCTGCCCAGGGCAGCGCTAATCGCGGCTTCTCGCGTTTTTCGGGACCGCGAAGCGAGTCTACGCGACATTTCCAGCGACGGACGGACTTCAATGTCGAGGTACATGTCGGTTTACTTTCCCTGCACGAGCCGTGCTGTTACCTAGGATACCCGTCCGCGGGAATGTCAATAACCACATTCGACCAGTAGCCGACATTCGATCGTCAGGTAATACGCCGTCCAGATCTACTGCCCGCTATCGGTACGATGTCAAATCATGTCAGCGCCCGGGCGAAGGCCTCGTATTGCGGCTCGTCCAGCGGCCACTTTCCGTGGACAATCGGCGAAATGTCGTCCGGGGGAGGGTCGGATGCCGAGGTTCTCTCGTGCCGTTCTCGCGCTTGCGCGCACCGCCTGGCAGCGGTTCGTGCAGGCGCTTTTCACGATGGACAGGCGAACGACGCTGCTCGTCTGCTCTCTCCTCTTCGTCGCTATCGCAATCGTCGATTACGTCACGCCCCCTCAACTCAATCTGACCTTTGCCTACGTGCTGGGCATACTGCTTGCGACCTGGAATCTGGGCGCCAGGGCGGGCGCCGCCTACGCGCTCCTCGCCTCGGCAGTGCAGTTCGCGATGCTCATGCAGCTGCAAGCAGAGGCGTTGCCGCACTTTTCGGTGTATTGGAACGTCATCCTGATCAACCGCCTATTTACCTTCTTCGTGGTCGTCGGGCTCACCGCACCACTTCGCAAGCTCTACGATCACGAGCACCGGCAAGCGCGCGTGGACGCGCTTACTGGCGCAGTGAACCGTCAGCACTTCCTTGATCTGCTCACGCTCGAGATCGCGCGCAGCCGGCGCTCGGGCGAGCCCTTCTCGGTCGCCTACCTCGACTGCGACGGCCTGAAGGCTGTCAATGACCGGCTCGGTCACCACGAGGGCGACGCGCTGCTGAAAAGCCTCGTCGCCTGCGTGCGTCACGCGCTGCGCATCACCGACGTGGTGGCGCGCCTCGGCGGCGACGAATTCGCGATCCTCTTCCCGCAGACCGAGGGCTCGCGCGCGATACAGGCCCTCGAGCGGATCCGTGCCGATCTGCGCCGGACCTTCGAGGCGCACGGCTGGCGCTCCTCGCTCAGCGTCGGCGCCGCGACCTTCCGCAAGCCGGCGCAGGGGTCCGAGCAGATCGTCGCCGCCTGTGACGCGCTCATGTACCGCGCCAAAGCGGACGGCAAGGACCGGGTCGTCTACGAGCTGGTTGCCTAACTTTGGGCCCCGTCGGCAGCTCTCATGCGACCTGCCAGGCGGCGGGCGTTTTCTACGACGACGACCCGAAGTGGGGCCTCGCGGTTGCGCAGTGTGAGCTCATGATGGGGATAGTCCGCGGTGGCAAGTTTCGCGTGCGCGACGACCTCCTCGGAAACGACCAGTTCGCAGCCGTATTCCTTGGTCAGTCCCTCCAGGCGGCTGGCGGTATTGACAGTATCGCCAACGGCGGTCAGATAGTGCGTGCCGCCGTAACCCATGTCACCTACGACAACAGGGCCTGCGTGGATGCCGATTCCCAAGCGCAGCGGAGTTACCAGTTCGCCGCCAAGTGCGCGGCTGAGCGCCTCGACGCGATCAATCATGGCGCCGGAGGCGAGGATCGCTTGCCGGCAGGCGGTGTCAAGACCCGCTTCGATTCCAAAGAGTGCCATGACACCGTCGCCCGTGTACTGGTTAGCGATCCCGCCCGCTTGCGCGACGGCGCCGCCGACAGCCTCGAAGTAGCGATTCAGGATAAAGACGACGTCGTAGGGCAGTTTGCGCTCGGCCATGCGCGTGAATCCGCGCAGATCAGCGAAGAGCACCGCCATCTGGCGCTCCTCCCCGTCGCGAGCGCCCGGGGGCGCGTGCGCGGCGCCGATCCCTACCGCGGCCTGGAGAAGCGGCGTCACGACGAGGTCGCGGCTCGGCCGGAGCTGGCAGGCGAGACGCACATTAGGCGGGGCACCGATGCGCTCAAGCACGCGCCTCTCCAGCGGGGAAGGCTTCGGCTGGAGCGTCGGATCTCCTGCAATTCGGACCCGACACGTCGAGCAGCGACCGCGCCCACCGCACACTGACGCGTGGGGGATACCAGCCGAACGGCTTGCCTCGAGCACCGTCCAGCCAACGGGGACGTGAACCTCGCGCCCACCAGGGTAATTGATCCGGATCGATGAGCGGCGTCGGGAGATTTGCTGACGGACAACGCGAGCCGCGAGTGTCAGGCCGAGCAGAGCCCAGACGGCTATCGATATCCCGTCCCGCACCTGCGCGAGCGTAGCCCGTTGGACCGCCGACGGTGCGCGCACCTCGGTATCGAGGCGTTTGACGAAACCAGGCTCGCGCGCCAGCGCCGACACCTCCCGTCCCGCCTCTGCGACGCCTAAGAACGCAAGCGCAGGCAACAGGATGAATGTCATCAACAAGAAGGGGAACACCGGCGCGTACCACTTGCGGATCCGCAGCCAGAAGTGGATTCCGATGCACCCATGGGTCCACGCGAGGGTGAAAAGCCCCCACTGGCGGATTCCCGCCCAGTAATCAAGCACCCATATGTTCAGGATGACCCGCGCGTAGAGGTCTTCGGTTCCGAACATGGCGTTGGCCAACCGCGTGCCGACCAAGTGGTAAGTCAGGAGCGGGGGCACGGCCAAGCCGAAGATGATTTGCATCGCCTCCCAGGCAGGCATGCGCAACGTCCGGCGTTGGAAGATGAGCCAGAGGCCGAGGAGCCAATGTGCAAGCAACGCACCCAAGAGCGCCCATTCGGCCACGGGGTTGCGCCAGAGCGCGAGAAACCAGATCCTCGCCGCCTCCATGGTGCCAAGAGAGATCAGGCCAAGGGCATGGTTGCTGAAATGCGTGAGGAGATAGGCAAACAGGATCAGCCCGCACCACAGGCGCAGCGGCCTGATCCACGCTTGGCTTGGTCTCTCGGAATCCATCCGCCGAGCTCCTCTGAGGCGCGCCTTGATTACGAGCTCCGCGCTTACGACCTAGTACCGCCGGCCGGACTCTAGGCTGGCACGACATTGGTGGGTGGTATAGGGATCGAACCTATGGCCCCTGCCGTGTGAAGGCAGTGCTCTTCCGCTGAGCTAACCACCCCGTGCTGGTTTGACTGCGCGAGGGGAGAATTTTACCAAATCACCCGGCCATCGTCAGGCCGCCCGAGACCGACAGCACCTGTCCCGTGATGAAGGCGGCGTCGTCGCTGGCGAGAAAGCAGATCGCGCCCGGAAGATCCTCTGGCCTGCCGAGCCGGCCGAACGGGATCGCGCGCGTCAGCGCCGCCTTGAGCTTGTCGCCGCGCTCGCCTTCGCCTGCGAAATCGCGGAACAGCGCGGTGTCGGTGGGGCCGGGGCAGACGACGTTGATGTTGATCTGCCGCGACGCCATTTCGCGCGCCATGGTTTTCGTGAACGCGATGATGCCGCCCTTGCAGGCGGAGTAGACCGATTCGCCCGAGGAACCGACACGCCCCGCGTCGGATGCGACGTTGACGATGCGGCCGCGGCTGCGCGCCCTCATCCCCTTGAGCACCGCGTGGTGCATGTGGATCGGCCCCAGCAGGTTGATGGCGACGATTTTCTGCCACAGCGCGCTGTCCGTTTCCAGGAAGGGCGCGGCCTTGTCCCAGCCCGCGTTGTTGACCAGCACGTCCACGGGCCCCAGGTCGCGCTCGACAGCGGCGACCCCTTCGATCACCTGCTGTTGAATGCTGATATCTATTTTGTATTTTTCTCCGGGAAAATTCTTTTCAAAAGAAAGGTCAAAGACGGCAACCTTCGAGCCTTCCTCGAGCAACCTAGCGCAGACGGCCGCGCCGATGCCGCTCGCGCCCCCGGTGACGATCGCCACCTTGTTTCGCAGTCCCCTCATGCTTACGATGTTACGCTCAAAGCCATGACCATCAGGGGCAAGGCCTACCTCGTCGGCGCCTACGAGCACCCGACCCGCAAGGCCGAGAACAAAACCGTCGCGCAGCTGCACGCCGAAGTGGCGAAGGGCGCGCTCGAAGACGCGGGCCTTTCGCGCGGCGACATCGACGGCTACTTCTGCGCCGGCGATGCGCCGGGCCTGGGGCCGCTCGCGATGACCGATTACCTGGGCCTGAAGCTGCGGCACATGGATTCCACCGACAGCGGCGGCTCGTCCTACCTGATCCACGTCGCGCACGCCGCGCAGGCGATCGCGCTCGGCAAATGCAGCGTCGCGCTGGTGACGCTCGCGGGGCGGCCGCGCTCGGAAGGCTCAAGCGGCACGCAGCCGCGCAGCTGGGGCGCTGCGGTTCCCGATGCGCCGTTCGAAGCGCCCTACGGCATCGTCACCACCAACAGCTACGCCATGGTGGCGATGCGCCACATGCACCAATACGGCACCACCGGCGAGCAACTCGCCTGGGTCAAGGTCGCGGCCTCGCACCACGCGCAGCACAACCCGCACGCGATGCTGCGCGATGTCGTGACGGTGAAGGAAGTGCTCGATTCGCCGATGGTCGCCGACCCGCTGCACCGCATGGACTGCTGCGTGGTGAGCGACGGCGGCGGCGCCGTGATCGTGGCGCGGCCGGAAGTGGCGAAGAGCCTGAAACGGCCCAAGGTGAAGCTCATCGGCGCGGGCGAATCGCCCAAAGGGCAGGCGGGCGGCAAGCTCACGCTGACGACTTCCGGGGCGGCCTGGTCGGGCGCCGCGGCTTTCGCGGAAGCCGGCGTCAAGCCGGGCGACATCCAGTACGCCTCCATCTACGACAGCTTCACCATCACGGTGGTGGTGCAGATCGAGGATCTCGGCTTCTGCAAGAAGGGCGAGGGCGGCAAATTCGTCGCCGACGGCAACCTCATATCCGGCTCGGGCAGGCTGCCGTTCAACACCGACGGCGGCGGCCTGTGCAACAACCATCCGGCCAACCGCGGCGGCATGACCAAGGTGATCGAGGCGATGCGCCAGTTGCGCGGCGAGTCGCATCCCGCGGTGCAGGTGAAGAACTGCGGCCTCGCGCTCGCGCAGGGCACCGGCGGGCAGCTGGGAACCCGCCACGGTTCCGCCACGCTGATCATGGAACGGGAATGAGAAAAATTCCCGCGCCGGCGGTCAGTCCCGAGAACAAAGCGTATTTCGATGCGGCTTCGCAGGGGAAATTGCTGATAAAAAAATGCAATGCCTGCGGTGAATACCATCACTACCCGCGCACGTTCTGCCCGCACTGCTTCTCGGACAACACCGAGTGGCGCGACGCGAAGGGGACCGGGACGGTCTACACCTGCAGCGTGCTGCGCCGGGGCGTGCCGGAGCCCTACTGCATCGCCTACGTGACGCTGGAGGAGGGCGTGTCGATGATGACCAACATCGTCGACTGCGACCTCGACGCGGTGAAGATCGGCATGAAAGTCAAAGTGGTGTTCAAACCCTCGGACGGCGGCCCGCCGGTGCCGATGTTCACGCCGGCGTAGCGGCCAGGAGGAGTCCGCCCGTCCGGCTTGCGTCAGTCCAAGGGTGTCCTGCCCGTGTACTGCAGGATATATAACCCTCCCGTGAACCGGTCGTTGGCGTAAATAAGGCCGTTTTTTCCGACGATCAGGTCATTCATTTGAATGGCGCCTCCCTTGTTGCCCGGGACTTTCGGTGCGAAGTAGGCAATCTCCCTGGGCTGGCGCGGATTCTTGATCGAATAGATCCGCAAACCTCCGGCAAACTGCGCGGATACCACCGTGTTTCGCAAAACCTGCGAAACGCCGGGCATGTGGTTCAGGTTGATATTGTGGGCGCCGAAGCGGCCGCCGCCCTTGCACAGGTCTGCAAAGTTCGAAGGGGGAGGCGTGTACGCCAACGGATATGGGAGAGCTTCATTCCGGATATCGACGACGGCAATTCGCATCGGCCAATCCTCGCAATTCTCCTTGGTCGATTCCTGAGAAGTAATCAACAGCTTGCGGCCAGGAATCGGCACCACCGTATGCATGAAACCCTGGTTCAGGGATTGCCAGGAAATGCGCGAGATTTCCCTCGGTTTCGTCTTGTCGGCAATATCGAGCACGACGATGCCGCCATCGATCCAGCCCGTGTAGATTCGATCGGGGCGCTCGACAGGCACTAGCGGCGTATGCAGGCGAAACCCCGAGTCGAAGGGTGCGACGCGCGCGGGAGCCGGGGCTTCATCCCCCGCCTTGGTGCCTGGCATCCACCAGCGCCCCACCTCATGCGGGTTCATGGGGTCCTGCAGATCCACGATCATCAGCATCTGGTCGTCCAGCGGATTTTTCGGAATGAAGTCCTTCGCGCCGGTGGATAGATAGGCATACCTGCCGTCGGTAAAGGTGAGGTAATGGGTTCCGCGGGAACTCGGCCCGGTGAGGTCAAAGTACGAAAGCAGGCGGGGATCGCCTGCATTGCTGACGTCGTAGGCCTTGATTCCGCCATGCGGCTGTCCCGCTTTCTCGCTTTGTCTCGCCACCACCAGGACATTGCCGCTCAGCGCCAGCGAATTGCAGCGCACGAATTCGGCCTCGACCGGGATCTGCTTCAACACCACCGGCTTGGCCGGAGAAGTGACGTCGACCACGCTGAAGCATTGGGGGCCGGATTCGTGGGCCAGAAAGAGAACCGTTCTGGACCCATACTGCTTGAGCGCCAGTCCTTCGCCGCCCTTGCCGGCGCCATCGAGCGAAGAGTGCCCGACCAAGCGCAGATTGACTCTGTCGGGTGCCGTTGCGGCGGCCGCCAGGCATTGCAAACCGAGCAATGTGAAAACACAAGAAAGGATCCGCGCTGTAAGGCTCATATTGGGTCTCCGAAATAAATTGCCGCTCCCACTGTTCCTTGAATGACTACTCGTTGAGTCCTTTGCCGGAATAGGGGTGTGTCTCGATCCAGTGCCGCGCGATGTCGACACGGCGCGTGATCCACACGTCTCCACGTCCCTGCACGTAATCGAGAAACCGCTCGAGGCCCGCCGCTCGCGCGGGATGCCCGATCATGCGCGCGTGCAGCCCGACCGACATCATCTTGGGTTGCCGCGCGCCTTCCTTGTAGAGCATGTCGAAGGCGTCGCGGATGAACGAAAACCATTGATCGGACGTGCCTACCCAACCTGCATATTTGCCATCGTTGTTGGTCAGCGAGTAGGGGACTACCAGATGCCCCTTGCCCGCGACGGTCTTCCAGAACGGCAATTCGTCGCCGTAGTAATCGCTATCGTAGAGGAATCCGCCATGCTCGACGACGAGGCGCCGCGTGTTGCCGCTCGGCCCGTAACGGCAGTACCAGCCGAGCGGCCGCTGGCCGGTCGTCTTTTCCAGTGACGATACGGCGCGGGCGATCTGCGAGCGCTCGTCCTCCTCGGACATTTCGTAGTGCTTCACCCAGCGCCAGCCGTGGCTGCACACGTCGTGGCCCGACTCCCGGATGGCGCCGGCCAGGGGCGCATTGCGCTCGAGGGCCAGCGCGCAGGCAAACAGCGTAAGCGGCAGCTTGCGCTCCCGGAATAGCCGGAGCAGGCGCCAGAAACCGACGCGGCTGCCGTACTCGAACATGCCCTCGCCCGCGAGATCGCGGCCCTTGATTCCCTGTGCGCGGCCATAGGACTCGGTATGCTGTACCTCGGTGTAGCCTTCGCCGTCCTGGACCGAAGGCTCCGAACCCTCCTCGACATTGATGACGAAGTTGAGCGCGATGCGTGCGCCGCCGGGCCATTTGGGATCGGGCGGATTGGGTCCGTAGCCGATCAGGTCGCGGTCGTAATCTCCGGGCATTGCCGTGCTCCCCATATGGCCGAAGCTAGCATGGCATGAGAAACTTGCAACTCGCTTCCGGGAGGATGTGATGAGACTTTCTCTGGCTGTGTGCTTGGTCGTGTTTTTCCTTCCCGCCCACGCACAACAGGACGTGCCCGCGATCCCGTTCGATTCGGTGCCGAATCCGCTGAAACTGCCGAAGGACCAGTATTTTGGCGAGGTCAGCGGGGTTGCGGTGAACTCCAGGGGCCACGTTTTCGTGCTCTCGCGCGGCAACACCAGCGGTCCGGCGTACGCGGCGGCGGCCACCCAGTTGCTGGAGTTCCGGTCCGACGGGAATTTCGTCCGCGAGATCGGCAAGCACCTGTATGCCTGGTCGTTCGCGCATACGGTGCGCGTCGACAGGGGCGACAACATCTGGGTCACCGACAAGGGCTCGGACATGGTGATCAAGTTCGACCCGCAGGGTCGCGTGCTGATGGTCTTCGGGCGCAAGCAGGAAGCCTCGGACGAGGAGACCGGCCCGCTCAAGCATCCCAATCCGCCGCTGCCGGCCGAGGACGGGCGCTTCCGGCAGGTGACCGACGTCGCCTGGGACCCTGCGGGAAACGCCTACATCAGCGACGGTTACATCAATTCGCGTGTCGCGAAGGTCGACGCCAGCGGCAATTGGCTGAAGTCCTGGGGCAACCGCGGCAACAAGCCCGGCGAGTTCAACACGCCGCACAGCATCGCGGCGGATGCGCAAGGCAACGTGTACGTCGCGGACCGCGGCAACCGGCGCATCCAGGTATTCGACGGGGAGGGAAAACTGCAGCGCGAGATCCGGATTGACGTGCCGTACGACGCCAGGGCCCGGCCCGCCATCGGCAATGTCCCCGACGTCGCCAAGCTCGAGGCCTCGGGCGGCCCGCAGACCATGGCGCCGGGGTCGCCGTGGGCGCTGTGCATAACGCCGGGCCCCAATCAGGTGTTGTACAGCTCGGATGCGTATCCGGGCCGCATCTACAAGCTGAGCCTCGATGGGAAGGTGCTGGGCGTGCTGGGCGAATCGGGCAAGCAGCTCAAGCAGTTCGGCTGGATCCACGAGATCGCCTGTCCGTCGGAGAACGTGCTCTACGTGGCCGAATTGCTGAATTGGCGCGTGCAGAAGCTCATCCTTCATCCGTGATCAAGCTCTATCACGCCCGGCGAACGCGCTCGATCCGCATCGTCTGGCTGCTCGAGGAGCTCGGCATTCCTTACGAGCTCGCGACCGTCCCTTTCAAGCCGCCGCGTCATTCGTTCGAGCAGAACACCCCGGCGGGAAAGTTCCCCGTCATCGAGGACGGCGCGCTGGTGATGTTCGAGTCGGGCGCGATCCTCGAATACCTGATCGAGAAGTACGGCAAGGGACGGCTCGCGCCTGCGGCCGGCAGCCCGGAGCGCGGCCCGTATCTGCAATGGGCCCATTTTGCCGAGGCCACCGCCATGCCGCCGATAAACGACATCACCCGCCACACGCTGCTCCTCCCCGAGGCGGACCGTATCCCCTGGGTCGCCGCGGACGGACGGGTGCGCGCCGTCAAAGCGCTCGACGTCCTCGAGCGCGCCCTCGCCGGCAGGGAGTATCTCGTCGGCAAGGCGCTTTCCGGCGCGGACATCATGACGGGCTACTTCCTGATGGCTGCGCGCATGCTCGGAGTGGCAGGCGCGGCGCACCCGAACGTCGGCGCCTACTGGGAGCGCCTGGCGCAGCGCCGGCAGTTGCAGAAGGCAATGAGCAGTTAGCCCATTAGCGGTCATTCGGGCATAGACTGAGTCAAGCCTAGAAAAGGGGGATCGAATGAACCACGTTCAGACTCGACTGCTTGTCGCAGTTCTCGCAATGCTCGCTCTTGCCATTCCGTCGACATCAGATGCGCAGAAGGCCTACGGCCCCGGAGCCTCCGATACCGAGATCAAAGTCGGCAACATCATGCCGTACAGCGGTCCGCTTTCGGCTTACAGCACCATCGGCAAGGTCGAGGCGGCCTACTTCCGCATGATCAACGAGCAGGGGGGAGTCAACGGGCGCAAGATCAATTTCATCACCCTTGACGATGCGTTCAGCCCGCCCAAGACCGTCGAGGCGACGCGCAAGCTCGTCGAGCAGGACGAGGTGCTGCTGATCTTCCAGCCGCTCGGCACGCCGACCAGCCTGGCGACCCGCAAATACATGAACGCGAAGAAGGTGCCGCAGCTTTTCATCGCGAGCGGGGCGAGCACGTGGAACGATCCCTCGAACTATCCGTGGACGATGGGCTGGCAGCCGAACTACCAGACCGAGGCGCAGATCTATGCCCGCCATATCCTGCAGACCAGACCGAACGCGAAGATCGGGGTGCTCTACCAGAACGACGACGCCGGCAGGGATTACGTGAAGGGCTTGCGTGACGGGCTGGGCGAACGGGCGAAGACGATGATCGTGAAGGAAGTGTCGTACGAGGTAACGGATCCGACGGTGGATTCGCAGGTCGTGCAGCTGCAGGCTTCGGGTGCCGACGTGTTTTTCAACGAAACCGCCCCCAAGTTCGCGGCGCAGGCGATCCGCAAGGCCTATGACATCGGCTGGCGTCCAGTGCAATACCTCGTCAACATCTCGGTTTCGATAGCCACGGTGCTGAAACCGGCGGGCCTCGAGAAATCGACCGGCTTGATCTCGACCGCGTATATCAAGGATGCGACCGATCCGCAATGGGACAAGGATCCCGGAATGCTCGCGTGGCGGGAGTTCATGAAGAAGCATTACCCGGAAGGTGACGTCGTCGATGTTTCCAATGTCTACGGCTACGCCGTGGCAGCGACGCTGGTGCAGGTGCTGAAGCAATGCGGCGACAGTCTGACCCGCGAGAACGTGATGAAGCAGGCGGCGAGTCTCAAGAATTTCCGCTCCGAGGTGCTGCTCCCGGGAATCACGATCAACACGGGCCCGGCCGATTTCGCGCCGATCGAATCGCTTCAGTCAATGCACTTCGATGGCCATCAGTGGGTGCTGTCAGGCGAGGTCATGGGCAGGTGATCGAATGACCGCTGGTCCAACGAAGGGGTAATTCATGAAAACATCTTTGGTTCGGGTGATTTATTCAATCGCATTCCTGGCCAGCGCCCAATTCGCAGCGGCGACGGCGATCGCCGCCGGCTACGACGACCACGACGCGCTTGCCGGCGTCAAGGAACTGAAAGTGGCGTTCGACATCACTGCCGGTGAAGCAAAAGCGCTGTTGAGCCGGCTCAACATCATAGACGAGACGCGCCGGTCGCTGATGCAGCAGGGTGTGCGTCCCCATTTTGTTCTTTCATTCCGGGGACCGGCCACCAAACTCATCCAGACCGATCAATCGAAGATCAAGCCCGAGGACAGGGCGACGGCGGGCAGGATTCTGGCCAAACTCGAGGAAATGCAAAAGGCGCCGGGCATCGAAAACCTGGAACAGTGCGCGGTAGCCATCCGCGAGCAGGAAACCAGGGCGGAAGACGTGGTTCCCGCGGTGAAGGTCGTCGGCAACGCCTGGATTTCCCTGATGGCCTATCAAAGCCGCGGCTACGCTTATATTGCCCCTTGATTCATTTGAGTTCGAACTCAGGGTTGCGCTATCTCGTGGCGCAGCACGAAGGGCTTCAGGCGCTCATGCACCTGCCGTGCAAGTTCGCCGCGCCTGCTGGCATCGGGTACTCCCGTCAGGCTGACGGTGGCGATACTGCCGAACGCCGGGTGCGCTCCGACCTTCACGGACACTTCTACGCCCCCCGTCGACAGGTCGCCCAGGATCTGGCTGAACACGCGGTGCGCGGCATCCCAGCGTAGCGCCGGCTTGAACACCTTGCCCACGGCCGTCAAGGGCATCGGGTCGATGAAATGCAAATTGACCGGCACGGCCGCCCGCTCTGGCGTGCGTTCGCGCAAATACTCGAGCAGTTCGGACTGCGAGGTTTTTGCGTCGTTCTTCAACTGCACATAGGCCACCGGCAGCTCGCCGGCGTAGGCATCCGGCTGGCCGACCACGGCCGCGAGCGCGACCGCTGGATGGCCAAACAGCACCTCTTCGATCGCCAACGGATCGATGTTGTGTCCGCCTCGAATGATGAGGTCCTTGGCGCGGCCCGTGATCCACAGATAGCCGTCCTTGTCGAGGCGGCCGAGGTCGCCCGAATTCACCCAGCCGGGCTGGACGAACGCGCCGTGATTGTGCGCGTCGTTCAGATACCCGGAAAATACGCCCGGTCCGCTCATCGCGACGACGCCGATCTCGTCGGCCGCGCAGTCGCCCTGATAGCGGCCTTCGGAATCGACCTTCACGATGCGCACGCGGCTATAGGGCACCGGATGCCCGACGGACCCCAGGCGCAGCGGCCGGTCGGCATAGCAGATCGTATGCACGCTCGCGGTTTCGGTCATCCCGTACACCTCGAATACGGGCGCCTTGAGCCGTTCCTGCAGGGCGCCGGCTACGGCCACCGGTATCGCCGAACCGCCGCCGGAACTGCACAGGACGCTGGATGTGTCGGCACCGTCGACCGGTACGGAAAGGGAAGCGGCGAGCACGGTGGGCACGCTGGCGAACACAGCGGGCTTGAAGCGGTTCACCAGCTTCCAGACATTGTGTATCGCAGCGGGGTTGCGCCATCCGGCCGGCGAAACGACGACGGCGGTACCGCCGGACGCCAGACATGCCAGTCCCTGCGTGAGCGCGCCGCCGACGTGAAACAGCGGCAAGCCGAACAGCAGCGTGCCGCCGGGCCTGGAGCGCAGCATCAAGCTGACCGCCCAGGCCTGGTACACCTGGTTGGCATGGGTATGCCGGACGAGCTTCGGCGTCCCCGTCGTCCCGCCGGTATGAAAATAGGCTGCGATGTCGTTGGCCGCAATCTGCCGCCCGCCCGACAAATGGTCGGAGGGATACTTCTTCAAGAGCGCATCGAACGCGAATACGCCGTTTGCCTCGTCTCCTTGCCCATGCACCTGGAGAATGGCCTTCAGGTTCGGCAACCGGGCTCTGATGCGCTGGACCTTGTCCCAGATGTCCGAACCGGCCATCGGTCCCAGGGCGACCAGGACCTTGGTGTTCGCCGCTCTCAGTATTTCGGATATCTGTCCCGGCTCCAGCAGCGGATTGACCGGATTTGCGATGCCGGCGGCCTCCGCACCGAACAGCGTGTAGAAACTCTGGGGCAACAGCGGCAGCATGAAGCTCACCACGTCGCGGGGGCCGACGCCCAGATCGGACAGCATGTTGGCGGTCCGGGTAACGCTCGCCATGAACTGCGCGTGCGAAATGGTCAGCGGGGTCTCGTCAGGATCGGCTTTCTGCAGGAACAGCAACGCCGGCGCGGATGGCGAATGCGCCGCCCCCAGCTGCAGCGCCTCGTAGGTGCTTCGTGCCGCGATGCGGGCGTCGTAGGGCACAGCTTCGAACGCTCGAAGGTCCGCATCGGTGCCGAAGGTCGGCAACTCTTCGCCGATCACGCGATCCAGCAAGTGCGCACGTTTCATCAGATCCCCTCGAAGTTCCTGCACCGGGTTTTCACGCTCTTTCCTTGATGGCGGTCCAGATGGCGAGGTGCGTCATCGGCAGCGCGTCTATCGATGCGCCAAGCGGATGCAGCGCGTCGTTGACCGCATTGGCGATCGCGGCCGGCGCGCCGAGATAACCCGCTTCTCCCGAGCCTTTCTGCCCGAACGTGGTGAGCGGGGAAGGCGTGCAATGGTCGACGATTCTGAGCCCCGGCACTTCCATCGCGCCGGGGATGAGGTAATCCATGAACGTGCCGCTGGCGAGCTGGCCGTCCTCGGTATAGGCGAATCTCTCGTACAGGGCGGCGCCGATGCCGTGCGCGATGCCGCCGTAGGTCATGCCGTGCACGATGTCCGGGTTGATCATCACGCCGCAGTCGTGGCCGCAGACGTAATTCCTGAGCGCCGGCTTGCCGGTGTCCGGATCGATCTCGAGCAGCACGACATGCGCCTCGAACGCATAGCATGGATACATCTGGATGCGGCCTTCGGGCGTCGGCAGCCCTCCGCCGGTCGGCACTTCCCAGACGAACTTCGCCTGCAGCCCGGGCTCGATGCCGGGCGGCATCCTGTGGAATTTGCGGTGCGCGATTTCCACCAGCTGGTCCCAGGCGAGTTTCCTGTCCGGGGCGCCTTTCAGGCGGACGTCGCCATCGGCGTATTCGAGATCGTCCGGCGCGCATTCGAAATTGTGCGCGGCGATGGCGATCAGCGTCTGTTTGATGGTTTTCGCGGCGCCCGCGGCCGCGCCGCCCAGCATGATCGCCATGCGGCTGCCGACCGGGCTGTTGGAAGGCAGGGCGGTGAGCGAATCGGCGTGCACCACGCGGATGCCGCCGGGATCGCGCTCGAGAATTTCTCCCAGCACCGTCGATACCAGCGACTCATGGCCCTGGCCGGAACTGGAGGTGTTCATCACGCCGGTGATCGAGCCCGAAAGATCGACGCGCACGAGGCAGGAATCCATCCACGTGGTGGTCTCGTTGTTCGGGTTCATCAGCACTTCGAAGGCGGAGTTGGCGCCGCTCGGCTCGAGGCAGGTGGCGACGCCGATGCCCGCCAGCTTCCCCGCTTTTCGGCTTTTGTCCCTCAAAAGAAGCAATTCCGGATAATTCGCGGCGGCAAGGGCTTTGTCCAGAACCGCGTGGTAGTCGCCCGAGTCGTAGGTCGAGCCGCTGGGGATGGTGTACGGGAATTCGTCCTTGCGGATGAGATTCCTCTTCCTCAACTCGATCGCGTCCATGCCGAGATGGCGCGCGACGCGGTCGATCGCCCGCTCGATGGCAAAGTTGGTCGGCGCCTGGCCGAAGCCGCGCACCGCTTCCTGGGGCGTCTTGTTCGTCAGCACCGAAATGGGCTCGTACTCGATCGCGGCAATGCGGTACGGCCCGCAGATCGCGGAGACGGGCTTGCCGAGCTGGAAGGGCGAGCGGCCGGCGTAGGCGCCGACATCGTCCAGCGCGCGGATTTTCATCGCGCCGACGACGCCGTCCCGTCCGAACGCGACCTGCATGTCGAACAGGCGATCGGGCCCCTGCATGTCGCCGCCGCGCATGTTCTCCAGCCGGTCCTCGATCAGGCGCACCGGCACGCCGAGCCGCTTCGAAAGATAGCCGACCAGCACCGTGTGCTTGATGCCGCGCTTCACGCCGTAGCTGCCGCCGACATCCACGTCGAAATGCACGCGCACCGCGTTGCCGGGCAGGCGCAGCGCGCGCGCCGTCTGGTCCGGATACTTCGGCATCTGGATCGAAGCCCATACGTCCAGCATCTGCGTGCCGGCGTCCCATTGGGCGGCGATGCCGAAGGTCTCGATGGGCACCGTGGCGCTGCGGCCCCACGCCGCGCGAAAGGAAATTTTGTGCTCCGCCTCGTCGAAAGCTTCCTCGACCGGCCCCCAGACGAACTTGCGCCGATAAAGAACATTGGAGCCGTGCGCGGGATGAACGAGGATTTTATTTTCAAGCGATTCCTCCGCGCCGATCACGTGCGGCAGCGGTTCATACTCGACCTCGACCAGCTCCGCCGCGTCCTCCGCGAGTGCGCGCGAGTCCGCCACCACGGCGGCCACCCATTCGCCCGCGTAGCGCACGACGCCTCTCGCCAGCGCCCAGCGCGTCACTTTCGGGGCGTCCACGCCGATGGCGAGCGAGTCGGTGTTGGCGCAGAACTCCTCGCCCGTGAGCACATACAGAACGCCGGACATGCCAAGCGCGGCATCGGCCTTGATCGACACGATGCGCGCGCTCGCGTGGGGCGAGGCGACCAGCGCCACGTGCTTCATCCCGGGCAGCGCGATGTCGGCGACGAAGCGCCCGCGGCCGGAAACGAAACGTGGATGCTCCTTGGCCCGGCTCTTTTTTCCTATGTACCTCATTTGAGTTTCGAAGCGGCAAGCTGCACCGCTTCCACTATCTGTTGATAGCCGGTGCAGCGGCACAGGTTGCCGCCGATGGCGTCGCGGATCTGCGCTTCCGAGGGACCGGGATTCGCGTCGAGCAGCGCCTGGGCGGCGATCAGCATGCCGGGCGTGCAATAGCCGCACTGCAGGCCGTGTGTTTCGCAAAAGCTGTCCTGCAGCACGCTCATCGAGCCGTCGGGGCGCGCAAGCCCTTCGACCGTGGTCACCTCGTGGCCGTTAGCCTGCACCGCGTACATGAGGCAGGAACGGACCGGGTCTCCATCGAGCATCACGGAGCACGCGCCGCAAACGCCATGTTCGCATCCGATGTGCGTCCCGGTGAGGCGCAAATCATCTCTCAGCCAGTCGACGAGCGACAGGCGCGCCGGTATCTGTGCCGTGCGCCGCACGCCGTTTACCTGAACGGAGATGGAGTGGGGCGTATCCCTCACTGGACGGACTTCGCTTTCTCGTGCGCCGCACGCAATGCCCGCACGGCCAGCACCTGGGCCAGGTGCCTGCGGTATCCGGAGCTGGCGTGCAGGTCGTTGCCAGGTTCCGTTTCCGCGGCGGCGGCATGAGCGACGTCCTCGAGCGCCTTTTCCTCCAGGCGCGTGCCGACGAGTCGCGCCACGAGCTTTGGAAACGCGAGCGGCGTCTGGCCGACGCCGCCAAGTCCCAGCACGGCGCGGCAGCAGCGCCCGGCGTCGTCGAGAGCTATCTGCGCCGCGGCGGCGACTATCGCGAAGTCGCCGTGACGGATGCTGATTTCCGTAAAAGCCGATCCGGCGCGCCGCTCGGGCCACACCGGCCAGTGAATTTCCTCGAGGCATTCGTCCGGCCGGACCGCCGTTGCCATCTGCGCGGTGAAGAAATCGCCGGCTTCGAGAGTCCGCGGGCCGCCAGCGGAACGCAGCAGCATGCGCGCGCCGAGCGTCCGAGCGGCCAGCGGCAATTCCGCCGCCGGATCGGCGTGCGCGAGGCTGCCGCCGACGGTGCCGCGGTTGCGCGTCTGTACATGCCCGGCCCAGGCAAGCGCCTGGTGCAGCAGCGGCACCCGCGCGGCGAGCGCCTGGTCGCGTTCGACCGCCACCTGGCGCGTGCAGGCGCCGATGCGGGCGCAATCCCTTTCGGCAGCGATGAATTTCAGGGCGCCTATTTCATTGATGTCGATGAGCCATGCCGGGCGCAGCAGGCGCATCGCCATCATAGGCACCAGGCTCTGGCCGCCGGCGAGCAGCTTCGCGGCGTCGCCGTGGCGCGCGAGCAGGCCGCAAGTCTCTTCGACCGACGCGGCGCGGAGGTACTCGAACGGAGCTGATTTCAATGCCTGATGCCGGTTCCCCGCGGGATGATACACAATAGAACATCGGGAATTTCCTCTGGGAAGAAGCGATGGCGAGACTCTGGAAGGCGGCCGCCGTATTCGCGCTGGCCGCCGTGCATGCCCTGACATGGGCGCAGCAATGGCCGACGAAACCCGTGCGGGTCGTTGTTCCATTCACCGGCGGGAGCGCCACGGACATCATGGCGCGTATCGTGTCCGAGCGGCTGTCCCAGGTGCTTGGGCAGCCATTCGTGGTCGACAACCGGCCTGGTGCGGGCGGCACCATCGGCGTGGCCGCCGTCGCGAAAGCGGACCCGGACGGCTACACGATACTCGTACACTCGTCGTCCTATACCGTCACGCCGTCCACCTACAGGAATCTTCCTTTCGACACGTTGCGCGATCTGACCGGCGTCGCGCCGCTGGGCCTGCTGCCGAATGTGCTGGTGATCGGGCCGTCCAAGGGCATCCATTCGGTGAGGGAGCTTGTCGCCGCGGCGAAGGCAAAGCCCGGCGCCATGAACGCGGCCTCCATCGGAATCGGCAGCGCGACGCATCTGAATGCCGAGCGCTTCCGCCTGGGAGCGGGCATCGATGTCGTCAATGTTCCATTCAAGGGCACCCCCGAGGCGCTTACCGAGGTAATGACCGGGCGCGTCGACTACTATTTTTGCCCCGTGAACGCGGTATTGCCCCTGCTGAAGGACGGCAAGCTCCTTGCGCTCGCGGTGGGGAGTTCAAAGCGGTCGATCGCGCTTCCGGACCTGCCGACGACGCTCGAACTGGGCATACCGGATTCGGACTACAACTTCTGGGTGGGCATGTTCGTGCCCGCGAAAACTCCGCGAGAGATCGTGAACCGCCTCTATCAGGAACTGGGCGCGACGCTGCAGTCGCCCGAAGTCCGCGAAAAACTGATCCGGCTCGGGGCGGAACCGATGGACTACCGGCCCGAGCAATTCAACGCGTATATCCGTGAAGAGATCATTGCCAACGCGGCTCTCGTGAAGGCGGCGGGTATCGAGGCTCAATGAGGCCGCGGCGGAACTGACGACATGGAGCAGATACGCCTGCACATCGGAGGCATCGAGGCCAAACCAGGCTGGAAGATCCTGAACATCGAGGCTGGACCGGGCGTCGACCATGTCGGGAACTGCAGCGATCTGAGCCGCTTCGGGAACGGATCGATAGAGGAGATTTATGCCTCCCACGTGCTCGAGCACCTGGGCTACGCGAAGGATCTGCTGCAGGCCCTCAAAGAATGGCATCGCGTCCTGAAGGACGGCGGCAAGGCGATGATCAGCGTTCCGGATTTCGAGGTTCTGTGCCGCCTGTTTCTCGATCCGGCCCGTGATGCGGCGCAGCGCTTTTATCTGATGCGGGTGGCGTTCGGCGGGCAGATGGACCCGCACGATTTTCACTACGTCGGCCTGACCATGGAAATCCTCGCGAGCTATCTCTCCCGCGCGGGATTCTCATACGTCGAGCAGGTGGACGGCTTCGGCCTCTTCGAAGACACGAGCAGGCAGGACTTTCTGGGCACGCCGATCAGCCTGAACGTCATTGCCTGGAAATAACGCCTAGAACGATCCGTCCATCAGCACGAACGCGATCCGCGCCGTCTTCTGCGAGCGGTTGGCCCAGGCGTGGTTGGTGCCGCGCTGGATCAGCACGTCGCCCGCGCGCATCAGCGTTTCCTCCTTGTCCATCACCGCCCAGATCTCGCCCTCGAGGATGATCGCGTAGTCCACGGTCTCGGTGCGGTGCATGCCCGGGTGCGCGCCCTCGCGCTTGTCGTGCGTCGCGTCGCTGAACATGCCGCCGAAGGTGGCCTGGATGCGCCGCTGCCGTTCCGCGGGGTCGGCGGGCTCGGGCGGAAAATCGATGATGCGCAGGATCGAGCCGTGCTTCGGCGGCAGGATGCCCTTGTGGCCCTGCGCCGCGTCGGGCGCGCCGATCTTCACCGGCATCTCGCCGGTCCGCCACAGGTTCACCGAGCGGTAGCCGGGGCGCTCGGCGACCGTGCGCACGGCGGCCGCGGGAGCGTCCTCGATGATGCCGGAGCGTCCCTGGGCGTCGTCGCCCGTGACCAGGCGCCTGATCGGCGGCAGCTTGCCGCTCATTTGGAGTTAAAGTAGTGCATATGATTTTCCGTCGCTCATGATTTTTCGTCAGCTGTTCGATCCGCAGTCCTCGACCTACACCTACCTGCTGGCGGATTCTGCCACGCGCGAAGCGCTGCTGATCGATCCGGTGTTCGACCATGCGAGACGCGACGCCGCGCTGATCGAGGAACTGGGCCTGAAGCTGCTCCATACGCTGGAAACCCACGTGCACGCCGACCATGTCACCGGCGCCTGGCTGCTCAAGCGCAGGCTCGGATCGAAGATCGCGCTGGCGAAGGCGGGCGGCGCCGAGGGCGGCGACCGTTACCTCGCGGACGGCGACCGGATCGCGTTCGGCGCGCGTTCGCTGGAGGCGAGCGCGACGCCCGGCCATACCGGCGGCTGCATGACCTACGTGCTCGACGACCGATCGATGGCGTTCACGGGCGACGCGCTGCTGATCCGCGGCTGCGGCCGCACCGATTTCCAGCAGGGCGACGCGCATCGCCTGTTCCGCTCGGTGCGCGAGCGGGTGTTTTCGCTGCCGGACCAGTGCCTGATCTACCCGGGCCACGACTACCGCGGCCTCACCTGCTCCAGCGTGGGCGAGGAGAAGCTGTACAACCCGCGCCTGGCCGAAACCATCGGCGAGGGCGATTTCGTCGGCTATGTGACGCACCTCGGGCTGCCGCACCCGAAGCTCATGGAGGTGGCGGTGCCGGCGAACCTGCGCTGCGGCAGACCCGAAAAGGAAGACGGCATGGACAGCACGGACGCCGACTGGGCCCCGCTTTCCTACACCTTCGCCGGCATCTGGGAGCTGCAGCCCAACTGGCTGGAGGAAAACCTCGACCGCGTGCAGATCGTGGACGTGCGCGAGCCGGACGAGTTCGCCGGCGTGCTCGGGCACCTGCCGAAAGCGAAGCTGATGCCCCTGGGTTCGCTCATGGAAAAATCGAAGGAACTGTCCGGGGAGAAACCCATCGTCGTTGTCTGCCGCTCGGGCGCGCGCTCGGCGCAGGCCACCGTCCTGTTGCGCAACGCGGGCTACACGAAAGTGGCCAATCTCGCGGGCGGCATGCTGCGCTGGCGCGGCCAGCGTTTCCCGGTGGAAGGCGGGACCGACTAGCTGCCCGCGGCGGCGGCTACCAGCGGAAGCCGTCTTGCGCGCTGCTGCTGTCGACCACCGCGACCCACTCCTCGCCTTGCTGTTCGATTTCACCGACCATCTTGGCGCCGAAATTCTTCAGGTAGTCCAGGCGAAGCTGCACCGCGAACCGGCTCGGGCCGTAGACGATCTGCTTGAAGCCGAATTCCTCGACGCGGCAGCCATCTTCGGGTTCCTCGGGCCTGGCGTTCGCCACGGCCCTGGTAATGTCCAGCAGGCTCAGGGTCTGCGTCTCGTCCATGCCCCCGGCCGCCGGCGGGACGGAGCACGCGGCCGCCCAGCCCTTGCCGACGCTGCTCACGGGCGTGATGAGTTTTGCGCCGCGCTTGAGGAACTTCTGCAGGATCCTGTCCACCGCGGCGGAACGCGTGCCGCTCAGGACATATTTGTCCCCCGCGTCGAGCACTTTTACTTCGTCCGAACTGCTGTCCGGCGCCGCGGGCGCCGGGGCGGAGATTTCCTCGGGCGGCGGCGGTGATGGCACCGCGGCGGCCAGTTTCGTTCCGCAGCTGCCGCAGAATTTGGCGCCTTCGACCAGCCGCTCGCCGCATTCGTGACAGAACATCATGAGAAAATGCTACCACCGATGAATATACGCACCCGCTTCGCGCCCAGCCCGACCGGCTTCCTGCACATCGGCGGCGCGCGCACCGCGCTTTTTTCCTGGGCCTACGCGCGGCGCCACGGCGGCAAATTCATCCTGCGCGTCGAGGACACCGACCTCGAGCGCTCGACCGAAGCCTCGGTGGCCGCGATCCTCGAGAGCATGAAGTGGCTCGGACTCGACTGGGACGAGGGCCCGTTCTTCCAGATGAAGCGTCTCGCGCGCTACAAGGAAGCCGCGGACAAGCTCGTCGCGGCAGGTCATGCCTATCCATGCTGGGCGACGAAGGAGGAATTGGAAGAGCTGAGGGCGAAACAGCGGCAGAACAATGAAAAACCCCGTTACGACGGACGCTGGAGACCGGAGCGTGGCCTGGTGCCGCCCAGGGACCGCGCGCCGGTGATCCGCTTCCGCACGCCGGAGGAGGGCGAGGTCGGCTGGCATGACTTGGTAAAGGGCCCGATCAGTTTCCCGAACAGGGAGCTCGACGACCTCGTGATCCTGCGCGCCGACGGCGTGCCGACCTACAATTTCGGCGTCGTGGTGGACGACCTCGACATGCAGATCACGCACGTGATCCGCGGCGACGACCATGTGAACAACACGCCGCGGCAGATCCATATTTTCCGGGCGATGGGCGCTTTCCTGCCCGAGTTCGCCCACTTGCCCATGATCCTGGGCGCCGACGGCGAGCGCCTCTCCAAGCGCCATGGCGCGGTCAGCGTCACGCAGTACCGGCAGGAGGGTTTCCTCGCGGAGGCGCTGGTGAATTACCTGGCGCGCCTGGGTTGGTCGCACGGCAACGACGAGATCTTCAGCGTCGGGCAGCTGGTCGAATGGTTCGATCTCGGCCATGTCAGCCGCTCGGCGGCGCAGTTCGACCCGAAGAAAGCGCAGTGGACCAACCAGCAGCACCTGAAGCATGCCGACGATCTGCGCCTTTCGGGGCTCACCGAAATGGTCCTCGAGGACATGGGGATAGAAACCCGGCCCGGGCCGCCGATCGACAAGGTCGTGTCGCTGCTGAAGGAGCGCGCCAACACGGTCGTGCACCTGGCCGAGAACGCGCGCATGTTCTACCGCTACGAAGATCCTTCGGCGAAGGACCTGGCGCAGCACCTGACCGCGAGGACGCGCCCGGCGCTGAAAATGCTGCAGGCGCGGCTCGCCGGCACGCCCTGGGACCGCGAGTCGCTCGCCGCCGCCGTCGGCGCCGTGCTCGAGGCCAGCGGCCTGAAAATGCCCGAACTCGCGATGCCGGCGCGGCTGCTGGTGACCGGGCGCACCCAGACGCCGTCGCTGGATGCCACGCTGGAACTGATCGGCCGCGAAGCCGTGCTCGCGCGCCTGGCGCAACACCTGGAGGAGTGACCCCATGAGATCCATCCTGCTGCTGGCGCTTGCGCTGGCGTTCCTTCCCGTGCGCGCCGACATCGGCGAAGGCAACTGGGACCTGCAAATCACCACCGTGATTCCGGGCGTGCCCCCGAACGCCATCAGGCAGTCCCAGTGCCTGAGCGCCGCCGACGCCAAGGATCCCGCCAAGCTCCTCGGCAATCCCGGCCAGGGCTGCGCATTCGGCAACCGCAGCGACAGCGGCTCGGTATTCCACTTCGAAATCACCTGCGAGCGCGAAGGCTCCGCGCTGAGCGGCAGCGGCGAGCTGCGCTACACGCGCGACGCGATCGACGGCGATATCGTGATGCGGGTGAAGCAGGGCGAGCAGACGCTGGAGGTGCGCACGGCCGTGAAAGCGAAGCGGGTCGGCCCATGCCGGTGATATAATCCGCGCCCTTGCGTGGGGGTATAGCTCAGCTGGGAGAGCGCTTGCATGGCATGCAAGAGGTCAGCGGTTCGATCCCGCTTACCTCCACCACCCAAGTTTCGCGATTCGCCTCAAGTCCCGATCGTCTAGAGGCCTAGGACATCGCCCTTTCACGGCGGTAACCGGGGTTCGAATCCCCGTCGGGACGCCAGAACGATGCTATGCCGCCGCGACCGCGCTTTCATGCAGGTCAACGCGAGAGGGTTTGAGCGTTCCGAGAATCGCCTTGGCACGCGCCATCTCCTCGGCCGGGCCGTGCGCCGTCACCAGAAAGCCGTCCGCTATGACGGCGGTTTCGTATTCGACCACGCTGTCCTTCGGAATGCCGCTGGAATAGAGGGCCGCGCCCAGGGCGCTCAGGCCTCCGACCACGACGGCGCCCTCGATTGCTGAAATCACTATCGCGGCAAGGTATCCCAGCACCACAACGTGTCCGACAACAGGGATGGTCAGGAACACCCCGCCGAAGAACCAGCCCCATAGGCCACCCCAGAACGCGCCACGCTTGCCCCAGAACTTGACCCGATCGCCCACGTTGAAGAAGCCGATGGCCTTTTCGTCGCTGTGGTACCCCTTGCCGACGATGCTCAGATGCTTCATTTCGATTCCACCGTCCGCAAGCTTCCTTATCGCGGCGTCCGCCGCCTGATGGTCGTCGAAGACAGCGACCACGGTATTGAGGTCAGTCATTTTTTGTGCTCCTCTGTGAACGGTTGTCGCCGACGGATGCGCTGGCGATGAATCTGAAGTCAGCGAAAGTAGCCGCGCAATGATGGCGCGTCCGTGTGGTACCGCGCATACGAGACCGTTGTCCTGCCCGCCTGAATGACCGCTTTGGGTCGAAAGCGGCCGTTCGACGTCCGGAAGCTGACTGATCTGTAAGACGCAGCAGCGCCGCCGGCATCGCGGAACGGCGCAGTTATAGTGCTGTCGTATGCCTCACATGAGCGGCACGTTCGACGTCCTTCCCAGCCGCCGCGACCGCATCACGATCGAGACGATCCATGCGGCGTTCGCGCTGTCGATCGTGCTGCACCTGCTGGCCCTGTTCGGCTGGCTGCCGAAACTGCCGACGCTGCCGTTCGACGACGACAAGCTGGGCAGGAAGAGCGGCTCGCTCGCGGTGCGCCTGATGCCTTTGCCCCAGACGGCGCCGACGCCTCCGCCGGCGCCTGCGCGCGAAGCCGTGATGGAGTCGTCCGCGCACCGCCCGCACATGCCCAGGATGGCGCACCTGCCGCCGAGCGCGCCCGTCCTCGCGCGCGCGGGCCCGGCGCCCGCGGCCATGCCGGCGCCTGCCGCGGCCCAGAGTCCGTCCGCCGAGCAGGACTTCGCGGCCGCCGTCGAGGCGCGCCGCCGTGCCCGCGCCCAGCCCGAGTCCGCGGCGGCGCCCTCGCCGCCGGCGGAGACCGAACAGGAACGCCACAACCGCGAAGTCGCCGCCAACCTCGGCCTGAACACCACGCCCAACTTCGGCAGCGAGCGCCAGCGCGGCGGCGGCATGTTCCAGATCGAGCGCATCGGCTACGACGACGCCGAATTCTTCTTCTACGGCTGGAACAAGGACATCAGGCGCAACGCGCAGCAGATGATCGAGGTGCGCAAGGGCAGCAACCCGAACATGCAGATCGCGGTCGTGCGCAAGATGATCGAGATCATCCGCCAGCACGTGAAGGGCGATTTCGTGTGGGAGTCGATCCGCCTCAACAGGGACGTCACGCTGTCCGCGGCCCAGGAGGACAACGCCGGCCTCGAGGATTTCCTGATGAAGGAGTTCTTTTCCGATCCGCGGCGCTAGCGGCGGGTTCTGGCAGAATGCGCGGAGGGGGAACGACCGATGATCCGTAGCGCCGCGCTTGTCCTTGCCGTATTGCTGCCGCTGCCCGGCCTGGCGGCCGACGCCGCGGCCGAGCAGAAGCTGTTCCGCGACATCTACCAGGAACTGATCGAGATCAACACCTCGCATTCGGCGGGCGACAACACCAGGGCGGCTAACGCGATGGCCGGGCGCCTGCGCGCCGCGGGATTCGCCGCGGGCGAGATCCATATCTTCGAGCCGTTCCCGCGCAAGGGCAACCTGGTGATGCGCTACAAGGGCAGCGGCGAGAAAAAGCCCATGCTGCTGATCGCGCATCTCGACGTGGTCGAGGCGAAGCGCGAGGACTGGGACACCGACCCGTTCAAGCTGCAGGAAAGCGGCGGCTATTTCACCGCGCGCGGCAGCATCGACGACAAGGCGATGGCCTCGATCTTCGTCTCGGTGCTGGGGCAGCTCAAGCGCGAAGGCTGGGCGCCGAAGCGCGACGTCATCCTCGCCCTCACCTCGGACGAGGAACGCGGCGACGTGCCGAGCAACGGCGCCGCCTGGCTGGTCAACAACCAGCGCGCGCTGATAGAGGCCGACTTCGGCATCAACGAGGGCGGCGGCGGCGAGCTGCGCAACGGCAAGGCGCATCTGCACCGCATCCAGGTGGCGGAGAAAGTGTTCGTCACCTACGAGCTGGAAGTCACCAACCCGGGCGGGCACAGTTCGGTGCCCAAGCCCGACAACGCCATCAACCAGCTGGTCGAGGCGCTCGCGCGCATCGCGCAGTACCAGTTCCCCGCGAAGATGTCCGAAGTCACCAGGACGTACTTCGAGCGCAGCGCGGCGTTCGCGAGCGGGCAGCAGGCGGAGGACATGCGCGCGGTCGCGCGCGAGAATCCGGACCCGGCGGCGATGGCGCGCCTGTCGGCGAACCCGTTCTACAACGCGCAGCTCCGCACCACCTGCATCGCCACCATGCTGGAAGCCGGGCACGCCGAAAACGCGCTGCCGCAGCGCGCCAAGGCCACGGTGAACTGCCGCATCCTGCCGAACGACGACGCCGCGGAAGTGGAGCGCCGGATGAAGACGCTCGCCGGCGACAAGGTCGCGGTCAGGCACCTCTATCCGCCGACGCTGAGCCCGCCGTCGCCGCTGCGCCCGGACGTGCTGGGCGCGGTGGAGAAAATCACCGCGCAGATGTGGCCGGGCGTGCCGGTGGTGCCGGCCATGAGCACGGGCGCGACCGACAGCCGCTTCCTGCGCAACATCGGCATGCCGATGTACGGCGTGTCGGGCCTGTTCGCCGAGCCCGCCGACCTGCGCACCCACGGCCTGAACGAGCGGATCCTCGTCAAGCAGCTGTACGAAGGCCGCGAGTTTCTCTACCGGCTGGTGAAAGAGCTGGGCGGCTGAACTAGCGGGATTTCCGGCGCGCTGCGCGGAAGGCGGCGATGCGCCGGTTCGGCTCGCCGGACTCGTAGGACAGCGAGAACTCGTCGATGCTCGTGCGGATGCTCTCGGCGAGCGGCGCTTCCTCCCACAGTCTGCACAGGCGCTTCTGCGCGCGGATCGACTCGTCGCTGCCGGCGAGAATGGCGTCGAGCGCACCGTTTACGCATTCGTCCAGATTTTTCAAATCGACGATCTTTTCTACAAGACCCCAGACCAGAGCTTCAGCCGCGCCGATGGTTTCGCCGGTCATCACCAGCCAGCGCGCGCGGCCGGTGCCGACGATGCGCGGCAGCATGGCGGCCTCGACCACCGAGGGAATGCCGAGGCGCACTTCGGGCATGCCGAAGACGGCGGTATCGGCGGCGATGCGCAGGTCGCAGCAGGCGGCGAGCTCCAGCCCCGCGCCCAGGCACCAGCCGTTGATGCGCGCGATCACGGGCAGCGGGCAGTCGCGCATGCAGGCGCAGGCCTCGTGCACGCGGCCGATGAATTCGCGCGCCGAGACCGGGTCCAGCGAGCCCAGCGCCTCCAGGTCGGCGCCGCCGATGAAGGCCTTGTCGCCGGCGCCGGTGATCACGACGGCGCGGACGAGGGGATTGTTTTCCAGCTCCTTGATCGCCCCGGCCAGCTCCTCGAGAGCGGCCCAGGTGAAGATGTTCAGCTTGTTCGGATTGTCCAGCGTGACGCGCGCGACGACGCCCTCGCGCCGCGTTTCGAGTGCGGTCTTGATCAAGCGGCCGCGCGCGACTGTTTGAGCAACGTCGCCATGGCGCTTTCGAGCTTGCGCGCGTCGGCGTCGAACCGGCGGATGCCCTCGGAGAGCTTCTCCACCGCCATGGCGTCCTCGTTGTGCCGCCAGAGGAAGGCTTCGTGGGTCAGGGGCTGCTTCTCGATCGAAAGGGTTTTTGCTTTTTCGGGGGACAGCATTCTTTCAATGTCGCCTTCTTTTTGCGAAAGCTTCTCCAGCAAATCGGGAGCAATGGTCAGAAGATCGCAACCCGCCAGGGAAATTATCTGTTCGATCTTGCGGAAGCTCGCGCCCATCACCTGCGTCTCGTAGCCGTGCTTCTTGTAGTAGCCGTAGATTTTGGTCACCGAGGCGACGCCGGGATCGTCATGGACCGGGATGTCTTCCACTTTCCGCGCCGCCTTGTGCCAGTCGTAGATGCGGCCGACGAAGGGCGAGATCAGCGTCACGCCGGCGTCGGCGCAGGCCGCCGCCTGGGCGAACGAGAACAGCAGCGTCATGTTGCAGTGGATGCCCTCGCGCTCCAGCCTTTCCGCGGCGCGGATGCCTTCCCAGGTGCTGGCGAGCTTGATCAGCACGCGGTTGCGGTTGATTTCCCGGCTTTCGTACAGGGAAATCAGGTTCCGGGCCTTCGCAATGCTTCCTTCGGTGTCAAAGGAAAGCCGGGCATCCACCTCCGTGGAGACCCTTCCCGGGACGTATTTCAGGATTTCGCTGCCGAAATTCACGAACATGCGGTCCATGTCCGCATCCAGCAGGTGCTTGAACCGGGGGTCCTGCGCGGCCGACAGCAGGAGCGAGGGATTGGTCGTGGCGTCCTGCGGGCGCCACTTCGCCACGGCGTCGATGTCGCCGGTGTCGGCGACGACGATGGAGCATTTTTTCAGGGAATCCAGCACACTACGCATGGCGCAATTTTACAGATTCTGACAACGCGCGGCGGCACGAAAACGGCCATCCGATAGGCTCGCACAGCCATGCAAATCGACCGGCACGTCCAGACCATCTACACCATCCGGGTGGTGTCGTTCGCCTGGTGCTTCCTGGTGGTCGCGCTGCATGCCTGGGAGCGGGGCCTGGGCGCCGGCGTGTTTGCCGTGGCGGCGCTGCACTTCCTGGTCCTGCCGCACCTCGCGATGCTGCGCTCGGCCCGCTCGCGCGACCCGCGCCAGGCGGAAATGCAGAACCTTTACGCCGACGCCTTCCTGCTGGGCGCGTGGATCGCGGTGCTCGAGTTCCCGTCGTGGATCGCCTACCCGATGGTGTTCGCGCCGGCGCTGAACGGCATGGTCAACCGCGGCTTGCGGGGCTTCGCGCTCGTGATCGTGAGCAGCTCCCTCGGCATCCTGGGCGGCGTGATGCTGCATGGCTTCAGGTACTGGCCCGCCACCAGCCCGCTGGTGACGACGCTGTGCTTCTTCGGCGCGCTCGCCTACAGCGCGGGCGTGGGCTACGTGGTGTTCCGCCAGACCCGGCGCCTGGCGGCGACGCGCGAGGCGATCCGCGAAAGCGAGCAGCGCTACCGCCTGATCACCGAGCACGCCGGCGACCTGGTGGCGATGGTGGACCGCGACGGGCGCTGGCTCTACAACAGCCCGTCGTACGCGCGCATTTTCCGGGCGGAAGACCTGGAGATCGGGGTCGACGCCTTCCGCAACGTGCACGAAGACGATCAATTCCGGCTGCGCGGCGCGCTGCAGGTGGTGGTACGCAGCGGCGAATCCTGCCGGCTGCGCATGCGCCTGCACACCGTGGAGGGCGAGGTGCGCAGGTTCGAGGCGCTGGTGCATGCGGTGACGGAAGAGGGCGGCGGCATCACCGGTGCGGAGAAAAGGATCACCGGTGCGGTGATAGCGGCGCGCGACGTCACCGAATTGCGCGACCGCGAGGAGCAGCTCGAAATCGCGGCCCAGGCCTTCGAGCGCATGGCCGAGGCGATGATGATCACCAGCGCCGCGGGCCGGATCCTGATGGTGAATCAGTCCTACACGCGCATCACCGGCTACCCGGCGGGCGAGGTGGTCGACCGTCCCGAGAGCGACTTCCGCAACGCCATGCAGCCGGAGGCCTTCTACGACGAGATCTACGCCGAGGTGCTGCGCACCGGCCACTGGGACGGCACCACCTGGAGCCGCCGCCGCGACGGCACGCTGTACCACGAGTGGCGCAGCGTCAGCGCGGTGCGCGACGCCGAGGGGCGCACCACCCATTACGTGACGCTGTTTCGCGAGCTGGACAGCCGAGGAGCTGACATCAAGTCAGCTTAGGTGGACCGGCACCCGCGCCTAGGACCTTGAAAACCAAGACTTTCCTTGATTCCTGCAGCGGAGTAGACTGCGACGCACCATAAAAATTACGCCCATTACATTCCGGAGACTTGGAGTTGCAGCCGACCAATACGAAGAACCCCGACTACTTCCATAAAGTCGTCGATTGCCAGTGGGCGTGTCCCGCCCACACTCCCGTCCCCGAATACATCCGGTTGATCGCAGCAGGCAGGTACGACGATGCCTACATCGTCAACTGGAAGAGCAACGTGTTCCCCGGCATCCTCGGGCGCACCTGCGACCGCCCCTGCGAGCCCGCCTGCCGCCGCGGCCGCGTCGAGGACGAAAACCTCGCCAAGCCGGAACCGGTCGCGATCTGCCGGCTGAAGCGCGTCGCCGCGGATTTCAAGGGCGACGACATCCAGGCCAAGCTGCCGAAGAAGGCGGAAAAAAAGAACGGCAAGAAAATCGCCTGCGTCGGCGCCGGCCCCGCTTCGCTCACCGTGGCGCGCGACCTCGCGCCGCTGGGCTACGACGTCACCGTGTTCGACCAGGACCCGAAGCCGGGCGGCATGATCTGGTCGCAGATCCCGCGCTTCCGCCTGCCCGAGGAAGTGATCGACGAAGAGGTCGGATATATTTTGAATTTAGGGGTTTCTTTTGTTCAAAGAAAAATTGAATCCATGAAAACCCTCATGAAAGAGGGCTATGACGCGATCTTCGTCGGCTCGGGCGCGCCGCGAGGGCGCGACCTGGACATTCCCGGCAGGAAAGAGGGCGCGAAGAACATCCACATCGGCATCGACTGGCTGTCCTCCGTTTCCTTCGGCCATACGACCAAAGTCGGCAAGCGCGTCATCGTGCTGGGCGGCGGCAATACCGCCATGGACTGCTGCCGCACCTCCAGGCGCATCGGCGGCGACGACGTGAAAGTCATCGTGCGCTCGGGTTTCGACGAGATGAAGGCGAGCCCCTGGGAGAAGGAAGACGCCGCGCACGAAGGCATTCCGATCCTGAACTTCCTGGTACCGAAAGAATTCGTCACCAAGGGCGGAAAACTTTCCGGCATGATCTTCGAGAAGGTCAAAGCCGTCTACGACGACAAGGGCCACAGGACTCTCGTTCCTTCCGGTGAGCCCGATCAGCATTTCGAATGCGACGACGTGCTCGTCGCGGTGGGGCAGGAGAACGCCTTCCCCTGGATCGAGAAGGATTGCGGCGTCGAATTCGTCAAGGGCCTGCCGAAGCTGGACAAGGCCACGTTCCAGTCCTCGGTGCCCGGCGTGTTCTTCGGCGGCGATTCGGCCTTCGGCCCGAAGAACATCATCTGGGCGGTGGCGCACGGCCACGACGCGGCCATCTCCATCGACAAGCTGCTGAACAAGGAAAACATCGGCGAGCGGCCGGCGCCGGGCATGGCCATGATGTCGCAGAAGATGGGCATCCACGAGTGGAGCTACGACAACGAGATCGCCAACGACCTGCGCTTCGCGGTGCCCTGGGCCGACATCAAGAAGACGCTCAAGAACGTGAAGATGGAGGTCGAGCTCGGCTTCGACGTGGCCACGGCATGGAAGGAAGCGCAGCGCTGCCTCAACTGCGACGTGCAGACCGTGTTCACCGCGCAGATGTGCATCGAGTGCGACGCCTGCGTCGACATCTGCCCGATGGACTGCATCACCTTCACCGCGGATGGGGAAGAAAAGGATTTAAGAGGCAGATTGAGCGCTCCCGCCTTGAATCCGATTCAGGAGCTTTATATCGGCGGGCCGCTGAAGACCGGCCGCATCATGGCGAAAGACGAGGACGTCTGTCTGCATTGCGGCCTGTGCGCCGAGCGCTGCCCGACCGGCGCCTGGGACATGCAGAAGTCGCTGATCGAGATGGCGGTCGCGGGCCCGCAGGCGCGCAGCCCGCTCAAGGCCTCGCAGAAGAAGGCCGCCTGATGAAAAGGATCGAGGCGGTAAACGATTTCGTCGTCAAGTTCGCCAACGTCAACGGTTCCGGCTCGGCCTCGGCCAACGAGCTCTTCGCGCGCACCTTCCTGCGCATGGGGATCCCGGTCTCGCCGAGGAACATCTTCCCCTCCAACATCCAGGGCCTGCCGACCTGGTACGAGGTGCGCGTCACGGAGAAGGGCCACCTCGGCAGGCGCGGCGGCGTCGACCTCATGGTCGCCATGAACCCGCAGACCTGGGCGCAGGACATCAAGGAGATCGAGCCCGGCGGCTACGTGTTCTACGACAACACCAAGCCGCTGCCGCCGTCGAAATTCCGCGACGACATCAACGTCGTCGGCATGCCGCTCACGGAAATCTGCAACTCGGCCTACAGCGACCCGCGCGAGCGGCAGCTGTTCAAGAACATCATCTACCTGGGCGCGCTGGCCGCGCTCATGGACCTCGAGCCCGGCGCCATCGCCGAGCTGATCGGCGAGCAGTACAAGGGCAAGGAAAAGCTGCTCAAGCCCAACCTGAACGCTCTTCAGTTGGGTTTGAATTACGCCCAGGAGCATTTGAAGGATCAGTTGGGCCTCAAAGCCAAGCGCACCTACGCCGTCGGCGACCGCATCTTCATCGAAGGCAACGCCGCGGCCGCGCTCGGCATGGTCTACGGCGGCGCCACGGTCTGCGCCTGGTATCCGATCACGCCCAGTTCGTCGCTCGCGGAAGCGTTCCAGAGCTATTGCGCCAAATTGCGGGTGGATCCCGTCACAAAGAAAAATAAATTCGCGATCGTCCAGGCCGAAGACGAGCTCGCCTCCATCGGCATCGTCACCGGGGCGGGGTGGAACGGCGCGCGCGCCTTCACCTCCACCTCAGGCCCCGGCGTGTCGCTCATGACCGAATTCATCGGCCTCGCCTATTTCGCCGAGATTCCCGTCACCATCGTGGACGTGCAGCGCGGCGGGCCCTCGACCGGCATGCCGACGCGCACCCAGCAGGCCGATCTGCTCGCCTGCGCCTACGCGGGGCACGGCGACACCAAGCATCCGCTGCTGTTCCCCGAGGATCCGCACGAGTGCTTCGAGTTCGCCGCGCAGTCGCTGGATCTCGCCGACCGGCTGCAGACGCCGATCTTCCTCATGTCCGACCTGGACATCGGCATGAACCACCGCCTCTCCAGGCCGCTGCAGTGGGACGACGCCAGGGCCTACGACCGCGGCAAGGTCATGACCCACGACGAGCTGGAGGCGGGCAAGGACTTCGGCCGCTACCTCGACGTGGACGGCGACGGCATCCCGTACCGCACGCTGCCCGGCACGCACCCGAAGCGCGGCGCCTACTTCACGCGCGGCACCACCAAGAACGCCTACGCCAGCTATTCCGAGGCCGGGCCGGACTATGTCTACAACGTGCAGCGCCTGCTGAAGAAATTCGAGACCGCGAAGAAGCTGCTGCCCAAGCCCGTGCTCACGCCCTCGGCGGAGCCCGCGCGCTTCGGCGCCATCTTCTTCGGCTCGACCAGCCCCTCGATGCACGAGGCGCTGGAGGCGCTGGCGGAAAAGGGCATCTTCATCAACGCGCTCCGGGTCCGCAGTTTCCCGTTCCAGGACGAGATCTTCGACTTCGTGCAGTCGCACTCCAAGGTGTTCGTCGTCGAGCAGAACCGCGACGCGCAGATGAAGACGCTGCTGGTCAACGACGCCGGCATCAACCCGGCCTCCCTCATATCCATCCTGCACTACGACGGCACGCCCATCACCGCGCGCTACATCGCCAAGGAAATCTCCGAAATCGTCGCCGCGCTCAACGTGCGGCCGATCAAGAAGGACAAGGCGGCGTGAGATTTTTCGTTTTTTTTATTTTTTTATTCAGCAGTCTTTCCTTCGCTGCTTCGGACGAAGCCATCCTCGGCAAGGCCGAGGGCTACCCGGTCTGCCCGCTGCCGACAGGGCCGACCGAGGAGCGCTGCCTGGTCGGCATGCTCAGCCACTACGACGAGATCGTGCCGGCGCGCAAGGTGGCGAAGCCCGCCGCGCCGCGCGCGCTCAAGCGCATCGCGCGGGAACCGATCCTTGCCTACACCTGGCGCGACAAGCCCGAGACCCTGGAAAGCTTCCTCGCCAGGAGCCGCGACACCGGGCTGCTGGTGATGCAGGGCGACACCATCCTCGTCGAGCGCTACCAGTACGACCGCAAGCCCGAGATGCGCTTCCAGTCCTACTCCATGGCCAAGACCGTGGTGGGGATGCTCGTCGGCATCGCGATTGCCGACGGCAAGATCGCTTCCATCGACGACAAGGCCGAAAAATACGTCCCGGCGCTGAAGGGCCATCCTTATGGCGAGACCAGCCTGCGGCACCTGCTCACCATGTCCTCGGGCATCAAGTTCAGCGAGGAGAACTACGACGCCACGGAAGACATCGCCCAGCTCGGCCGGAAGACGCTCTACCAGCAGGGCCCGGGCGGGGCGGACAGCGTCCTCGGCTTCACGCAGCGCGCGGCGCCCGCCGGCACGCATTTCAACTATTCCTCGGCCGAGTCCGAGGTGCTGGGCCTGGTGCTGCGCGCCGCCACCGGCAAGACGCTCGCCGAATACCTGTCCGAGAAAATCTGGCAGCCGATGGGCGCCGAGGCCGACGCCACCTGGCTGATCGACGGCGGCGGCTATGAGCTTGGCTACATGGGCATCAACGCCACGCTGCGCGACTGGGGGCGGCTCGGCATGCTGCTCGCGAACGACGGCGCGCTGGATGGCAAGCAGATCATTCCCGCCGCGTGGGTGAAGGCCGCCACTACCGTCGAATCGCCGCACCTGCAGGTGGGCGTCGCCACCAGGAACAACGGCTACGGCTACCAGACCTGGATCATCAATCCCAGGGAGCGCATGTTCGCGCTGCTCGGCCTGCGCGGCCAGGCAGTGATGATCGATCCGGCTACCAAGGTCGTCGTCGTCCATACCGCCGTGCTGGCCACCGACGGCGGCCCGCTGCGCGGCGACCAGTTCGGCCTATTCTACGGCGTCGTCAATTCACTGAAACAACAATAACCGTGACCTATCTCACCAAGCCCAAGCTCCACCACCCGACCCTCAAGAAAAACAAGGTCGGCTACACCCGCCGCGACTACGAGGGCAGGGTTTCCACGCTGTGCGCCGGCTGCGGCCACGACTCCATCTCCGCGGCCGTCATCGAGGCCTGCTACGAGCTCGACGTCCAGCCGCACCGCCTGGCCAAGCTCTCCGGCATCGGCTGCAGCTCCAAGACGCCGGACTACTTCCTCGGCAACTCGCACGGCTTCAACACCGTGCACGGGCGCATGCCCTCGGTGCTGACCGGCGCCAACCTCGCCAACCGCGACCTGATCTACCTCGGCGTCTCGGGCGACGGCGACTCCGCCTCCATCGGCCTCGGCCAGTTCGCGCATGTCATGCGCCGCGGCGTGAACATGCTCTACATCCTGGAGAACAACGGCGTCTACGGCCTCACCAAGGGCCAGTTCTCCGCCACCGCCGACGCCGGCTCCAAGGCCAAGCGCGGCGCGATCAACAAGGACGCCGCGATCGACACCGTGTCGCTGGCGCTGATCATGGGCGCCACCTTCGTCGCGCGCTCCTTCTCCGGCGACAAGAAGCAGCTCACGCCGCTCATCAAGGCCGGCCTCTCGCACGAGGGCGCCGCCTTCATCGACGTCATCAGCCCCTGCGTCGCCTTCAACAACCACGCTGGCAGCACCAAGAGCTACGAATACATCCGCGAGCACAACGAAGCCGTCAACCGCCTCGACTTCTGGCCCAACCGCGAAGCCATCAACATCGACTACAGCGAAGGCAGCGTCATCGAAGTGCCGCAACACGACGGCACCGTCATCAAGCTGCGCAAGACCCACCCCGAGTACGATCCCACCGACCGCATCAATGCCATGACCAACATCCAGGCGCACGCGGCCAAGGGCGAAGTCCTCACGGGCCTGCTCTACCTCCACCCCGACTCCGAAGATCTCCACGCCCACCTCAATACCTTCCCGACGGCATTCAACACGCTGGGGGCGAAGGAGCTTTGTCCGGGGCAGGGGATGCTGGAAAAGATCAACGCAAGCTTGCGATAGAAATTATTCTGGGTATAGTTCGTCTCGCTTCACTGACTAGCTTTCGTCAACAAGTCCATCGTCTGGATTTCTAGTTTTCTAGTTGCTCCTCATTCTTAAAATCAGTTAAGCGAACTTCGCGATTTTCCTAGGCTGCGCGCCGATCCATGCGCTCAAGCCTATAGCCTCAAGTTATCTTTCCGTCCAGTAGTGCACAACGTTCGTTGCGCTGTCGTGCGTTGACGACTCTCGCGTATAGTTTTGAGTACTTATTGAAGTATTACTTGGGCTTCTGACGGCGTTTTTAGCGAAGGGGGGGCGAATGAATACGCGAGATTTGGAAAAGCAACTGGCTGCCAAGAAGAGATCTATCGGAGATCTATCTCGATTTATATCCACGAGAACCGACAACAATCCGAACTTCACTCTTTTGCTGGGAGCTGGTTGTTCGATCAGTTCCGGAGTCAGATCGGCCACTGAACTGACTTCCCAATGGCGCCGAGAACTGTGTCCGTCGAATCTTTCTGAAATAGAAGAGCAAAGACGATACCTAAAGGACAATTGTGGCGAATGGTATGACCCTACCAAAGAATATTCGTCACTATTTGAGAAGAGATTCGATCTTCAGCGTCAGCGTCGGATGTTCGTGGAAAGGGAAGTGTCTAGCAAGACACCGTCGCTCGGCTACGCGTATTTGATCTCGCTTGTGAAACAAAATTACTTTGACACTATCTTCACCACGAATTTTGATGATTTAGTTAATGAAGCGTTCTATCTCTACTCAGACCAGCGGCCGATTGTATGCGCCCACGATTCGTCAATTAACAGTGTGACGGTCACTTCGGAGCGACCCAAAATAATAAAACTCCATGGCGACTATCTTTTTGACGATCTCAAGTCGACTATGCGTGAAACAGAATCGCTTGAGCAAAATATGCGCGCTAAATTTTCTGAATTCGCGCGAGATTATGGATTGATTGTTGTTGGCTACGCTGGGGGTGACCGGTCAATAATGGATTGCATTTTGGCCCTACTCAAGAACGAGGAGTATTTCAAGGGTGGTATTTATTGGTGTCTGCGTCCAGATACGGAAATATCGGAAGAGTTGCGTAAGCTTCTATGGAAGGAGCGGACCTATTTTGTTGAGATCGAAGGGTTCGATGAGCTATTTGCCGAACTCTACGCTGGGTTCAATGACGGAGAGGTAATGCCGTTCTCCACAAGTTCAGTAACGCGGCGTCCGTCGCAAATCGTTGAGCGTCTAATAAGTGATCAGAGCGCGCTGAAGACAAACTCAGCCATCCTAAAAAAAGCAGGAGATCAGTTGATTCGGCGCTCGAAGAGATCTGCTTTGATGGATTTGATTTCTCATCCAGAGAAGGAGGAATTTCTCCACGGAAGCAGAGAAAAATTCTCCGATGATGAGTTGATCACGCAGTCGGAAATTCAAAATCTTAATTCGTCTGGACACTATCGCGAGGCAGTTGCGAAGGGGCGGGCCGCGCTCGAAAGTCTTGGGCACGCAGCCAAGCGTGGCGTGCTCGGATTGATTGTTACGGCACATGCCCGATTGGATGAGCGACAGGAGGCAATTGCCACAATCGATGAGTTGATTGCATTAGAGCCCTATTCACCAAGTCACTATCTGAGGAAGTCGGAATTTGTTCCGAAGTTTGAACACAAAATTTCTGAAGTCGACCGCGCTATGGGCGTGCATCCGTTCTTCGTTCGTTCCTATGAGCGGAAAGCGAGGTTGTATTTGAGCGAGGCACAAAATCGCTATGGCGACGAACGAGCTGGATGCTATAGCGCGGCGCATAAAAATGCGGAAAAGGGCCTTTCTCTTGATCCTTCCGCGGGGAATGCGTGCTGGAGCGCGTTATTCGACACAATTAAAGAAGGCGAGCGAGATCAATCGCGTCGAAAAAATTTATTGCGGGAAATTGTGGATCGACTTTCAAAGATGAATCCCAGGAACTATGGGCTTCTCGATATGCGCCTTTATCTTCTCGATCGAGAGGACGATGTGGCGATTGTTGATCGATTTTTGTCAGACTTAAAGGATTGCAATCTTAGGAATAGCCCGGAAATATGGGTTGATTTCGATGAGTTGCGATTGCAGGCAATCGGAAAATGCAAACCTGCCGTTGATGTTATTGGCGCAATCGCGGAGGCTGAAGAGGCTTACGACATGAGCAAAAATCAAGATCTCGCCGTCATTGTCGCGAAACTCAAGCGCAAAATCCTTGGACAGGACAAGGAGGCTATTCAGGTGTTGAGAGAGGCATTGAAGGGTGATTTTCATGGTGCTGCAGTGCAAACACTTTTTGATGCATTGATTGATATTCGTCAACTGGAGGAAGCGGAGGAACTATTGAATCGGTGGTCTATGCGGCTAACGCGCCGCGTCCGAATTCGGATGAGGGTCGATTTGCTGAGTGAGCAGGGAAAGTTTGACAATGCGATTGCTGAACTTACCAAGGAGGATGCGCAGTCGAAGGGTGATGTGGATGTGTTGTTGCCGTATTTTCTGATTAAAAAGGGCGCATTCCATGATGCGGAGAAGGTTGCACGCGAGAGGCTTGCTGCAATCAGTTTTTCTCCAGACGCAACAATTTTAATAGTGAATTTTGAGCTTGCGTGTAGGAAAAACAAAGGCAAAGCGAATGAAGGGCGTCTTGAGAAGACGTTAGCCTTTGCGGAAAACAATAGGACAAAGGCGGCAATTTATGCGTTGCTGGGTAAGAAACGTGAACTCGAAGAAGCTGTTAAAAAGGAAATGGCGCTGGATAGGACCTTTCGCTTTGAGTTTTCGCGTTGGCCTGTTTTTGAGAATTTTAGAGATGATCAAGATCTCAAGAATATAGTTGAAGCCTTACCAAAAGGTGATCCTCTCTCTCGGCCAGCGATCGTTGCTGCGGGTTAGAACAAACGGGGGTGTCGTCTTGTGCGTCAAGTCTCTAGATTAATCGGTGGAAAATTTTGGTCCATAGAGATGGGACTACGACATGCGATCGACAATGTCATGAGTACGCTATTCCCAAGGCTCGACTAATACTTTAAGCCACTGATCTGGTCTATCTGTGGCATCGATTGATGGCAAAAAACATCGAGATCGACCGCAAGAAGCGCTTGCGAGACGAATCGCATAAGGGCCACAATCGCTGGCATCCGGACATCGCGCCGGTGATCGAGGCGGAGCCGGGCGAGGAGGTGACGCTCGAGACGCGGGATGCGAACGATTTGCAGATCCATGCCGGGACGACGGCGAAGGATCTGGAGAAGTTGGAGCGCACGGTGGCGCATCCGCTCACGGGGCCGGTGTACGTGAAGGGCGCGGAGCCGGGCGATCTGCTGGAGATCGAGTACCTGGACATCGTGCCGGAGCGCTACGGCTGGACGCGCTTCGCGCCGGGCGGCGGGTTCCTGCCGGATCTGTTCGACTATCACTTCGTTGCGCACTGGGACATCACGCCCGAGTACGCGACGTCGCCGCAGCTGCCCGGGGTGCGGATTCCGAACGGCGCGTTCATGGGGACGGCGGGGGTGGCGCCGTCGCATGAGCAGCTGAAAAAATGGAATGCAAGGGAAATGGAATTGCTTGCGCGCGGCGGCCGCGTGTTCCCGCCGACGCCGGCGCACGCGGTGCCGGCGCAGGGCAAGGTCGCGGAGGAGGGGCTGCGCACGATTCCGCCGCGCGAGAACTGCGGCAATGCGGACGTGAAGCAGCTCACCAAGGGATCGAAGCTGTTCGTGCCGGTGGCGGTGGACGGCGCGCTGTATTCGGTGGGCGACGGACACTATGCCCAGGGCGATTCGGAGTGCTGCGGCACGGCGATCGAGATGGGAGCCACGGCGCAGGTGCGCTTCAAGCTGCACAAGGGAGAAGCAAAAGCCAAGAACATCGTCTGGCCGCGCTTCGCGCACCCAGGCTTCTTCCAGGACCCGAAGCACGCGATGCCGCGCAATTTCATCGCCACCATGGGCATGCCGATCACGGCCGAGGGCCGCAACGAGAACTGCGACCTTTCGCTCGCGGCACGCAACGCCGTGCTCGAAATGATCAAGCTGTTGCAGGAGCGCGGCTGGACGCGCGAGCAGGCCTACGTGCTGTGCAGCGTGGCGGTGGACCTGCGCGTCTCCAACGTGGTAGACGTGCCCAACGTCACCGTCTCGGCGCTGCTGCCCGAGGACATCTTCAACGCCGGCTAGGCGGCAGGATTGCGCCCGGCTTTCTCGGAGCGTTCGTGAAGTACTTAACGGTGGCAGGCCGCCGGGATCGGGAAGGTAGAGGTTTTGCTACCATGACTCGACGCAGTTTCCAGGGGAAGCCAGGGACAGCATGGCCTCAGCATCCACGACAGTTTCGACGACGGTACTGAAATCGGTGCCGATGTTCGGCAGTTTTCCCGAGGCCCAGTTGCGCGCGCTGGCCACGATGGTGACGCGGCGCAGCGTGTCCCGCGGCTCGACGATCATGCACGCCGGCGACCCGACCGATTCGCTCTATATCGTGGTTTCCGGGCGGCTCAAGGTGATGATGGGCGAGGCCGACGGCAAGGAAGTGATCCTCGGCCTGATCGGCCCGGGCGAGTTCTTCGGCGAGATGGGGCTGGTCGACGACAGCCCGCGCTCGGCCACCGTGGTCGCGATCGAGCCCTGCGAGCTGCTGGCGGTCACCAAGCGCGTGTTCAAGAAATGCCTGGTCGAGAATGTCGAGGTGGCGCTGGCGGTGCTGCGCGTGGTGGTGCAGCGCCTGCGCGAGGCCGACCGCAAGATCGGCAGCCTGGCGATGCTCGACGTCTACGGCCGCGTGGCGCGGCTGCTGCTCGACATGTCGGAAAACGTGAACGGCCAGAAGGTCGTGACCAAGCGCCTGACCAAGCAGGACATCGCGAGGATGGTCGGCGCCTCGCGCGAGATGGTGAGCAAGGTCATGAAGGACCTGGAGACGAGCGGCTATTTCGAAGTGCGGGGATCCACCATCGTGCTGCGCGACACGATGCCCGTGCCTCGCTGATCCCCCGGCGCAACCCGCCGTGCCGGCTTTGACGCCCGATCCGGACGCAACCGTCAAGATTGACGCCGAGGAATTCGCGCGGCTGGAAGCGGAGGATCGCTACAAGGCGCAGGCCGAAAAGGACGAACGGGCGGAGCGGGAGGTGGTGGACCGCGCCTGGCGCGAGCAGGAGGAATATACCCGCGCCGTCGAAGAGATGAAGAAAAAAATGGCGCGGCGCAGGCGCGCGCCGCTGATCGCGGCGGCGATTCTCCTGGCCGCCGGCGTCGCCGGAGCGCTGGTGTACGGCCACCGCGCAGCGCAGGAGCGGGCGGCCCAGGCCGAAGCGCTGCGCATCGCGGCCGAATCGCTGGCGCGCCAGGAAGCCGAACGCGCGAAACCAGCCGAAGATCCTGCGGAAAGGGCGCGCGCCGAGGCGGAAGCGAAGAAGGCGGAAGACAAGGCAAAGGCGCTGGCGCTGAGGATCGAGGCGGAAGCGCGGCGCATGGCGAAGGTTGCGGAGAAGAAACAGGCCGAGGCGATGGCGCGGGCCGAGGAGCGGGCCAGGGCGCAGGCGGCGGCGAACGTGAAGGAAGCGCCGCGCGCAGCGCTGCGGCCGGGCAGCGTATTCCAGGACTGCGCCGATTGCCCGCGCATGGTCGTCATTCCGGCGGGCGAGTTCACCATGGGCTCGCCCGCCTCGGAGGCCGAACGCGGCGTCGACGAGGGGCCGCAGCGCCAGGTATCGATCGCGCAGCCGTTCGCG
>Ga0070731_10000369_pt1 | contig 63739 bp, 53 predicted proteins | sample Coa_R1_2_FD_66448 | JGI IMG/M metagenome (GOLD analysis project Ga0070731, IMG submission 66448) | Surface soil microbial communities from Centralia Pennsylvania, which are recovering from an underground coalmine fire - Coalmine... | ecosystem: Environmental > Terrestrial > Soil > Unclassified ... | reverse complement strand
AGCTGATGATGATCGATGAAATCAGCTTGCTGCTGGGCAAGCGCATCATCACCAAGGTTTCCACGCTCGGGCAAATCAGCGAGATCTTAAAAAAGACCGAACAATCCAAGCGTGTTCTGGAAGATGCCAGCGAAGGCTTCGCCCTCAACGTGGTTCGAGAGGATGAAGCGGGAACCGAAGAAAGCATCAGCATTGATCGCCTTACCGCCCAGGGCGACATCAGCCCGATTATTCGTCTGGTCGATACGACGATCTTCACTGCGCTGCAGCGGCGCGCGAGTGACATTCACATCGAAACTCGCGACGATTCCGTCTGCATCAAGTTCCGCATTGACGGCGTCCTCACCCAGGCCATGCCGCCCATCGCCAAAGAACACCACTCGACCATCATCTCCCGCATCAAGGTCATGAGCGAGCTCGACATTTCCGAGCGCCGCGTGCCGCAAGACGGCCGCTTCCGCGTGAAATATGGGACGCCTGAGCGCCCCATCGATTTCCGCGTGTCGGTTATGCCGTCGATTCATGGCGAGGATGCTGTCCTGCGCGTGCTCGACAAAGAGTCAATGAGCGAGAAGTTCCATAAGCTCACTCTCGATGTGGTCGGCTTCGACGACGAGGATTTGCGCAAGTTCCGCCGCTACATCAAAGAGCCGTACGGGATGGTGCTCGTAACCGGTCCCACGGGCAGCGGCAAAACCACCACGCTTTACGCGGGCGTCAATGAGATCAAGACCGACGAAGATAAAATCATCACCATTGAAGATCCAGTCGAATATCAGATTCGCGGCATCACCCAGATTCCGGTCAACGAGAAAAAAGGCCTGACCTTCGCTCGAGGATTGCGTTCCATTTTGCGCCACGATCCCGACAAGATTATGGTCGGCGAAATCCGCGACACCGAAACCGCGCAGATTGCCATTCAATCCGCCCTCACCGGCCACTTGGTGTTCACCACCGTTCACGCCAACAACGTGGTGGATGTGATCGGCCGCTTCCTGAACATGGGGGTTGAACCCTACAATTTCGTATCGGCTTTGAACTGCATCCTGGCGCAGCGGTTGGTGCGCCTTATTTGCGAATCCTGCCGGGCACAGGTGCATTACGACCCTGAAACCCTCGAAGCCAGCGGACTCGATCCCGAGCAGTGGTCGAAAGTTACCTTCTATGAAGGACAAGGCTGTATCGAGTGCGCAGGCACCGGCTTCCGTGGACGTACGGCCATCCATGAGTTATTGGATTTGAGCGACCGCATTCGCGAGATGATCTTGCTGAAGAAACCTACCTCGGAGATCCGCCGCGCCGCCCGGGAAGAAGGCATGCGATTCCTTCGAGAGTCGGCTCTCGACCGTGTCCGAATGGGCCTGACAACGCTCAAGGAGATCAACAAAGTTACATTCATCGAGAGCAATCGCTAGGCGTTGGGTCAGTGCGTTAAGTGCCCTTCCAGATATTGCAAATCTCAGGATTCCGGCGTTCTATAAGAAGAGGTACCCGTGTCGAAGTTGAGTTCACGATCCAAACCTAAGCTGGCCTGTGAGGTTGCGGCGGATCGCATCTTTGCGGGGCGGATTTCCGAGCGCGGAGATATTGTCGAGGCCTGCGCCGCAGGGGAATTATCGCCCGGCAGCCTCGTTCCTGATCTTACCGAAGCCAATCTGAAAAATCGCGAGGCAGTTTCCCGGGTCATTCGAGAAACTCTGAACGCAGTCAGCGGGCGATCCCGCGATGTGATCGCAGTTTTGCCCGACACCGCCGTGCGCGTGGCTCTCCTGGACTTTGAAACTCTTCCAAACAACCGCCAAGAGGCGGAAGGCGTAGTGAGGTTTCGGCTGAAGAAATCGCTGCCATTTGATGTGGAAAAGGCCAAAGTTTCCTATCACACACAAACTGCCAGCAGCGGACTAAGGGTTATCGCGGCCGTTGCTCTGAGCAGTGTCGTGGAAGATTACGAATCCGCATTTCGCGATGCAGGCTACGTTCCCGGCGTAGTCTTGCCTTCCATGCTGGCAGCCTTGGGTGCAACCCAGGCCGATAAACCCGTCATGGTAGTGAAGGTGGATGCGCGCACAGCCAGCATCGCCATCCTCCAAGGCCAGCAACTCCTGCTATTCCGGACGCTGGAGAATGCCTGGGGAGCGAAGATCACCGGAGAACAACTGGGCGAAGAAGTCTATCCCTCAATCGTTTTCTTTCAGGATACCTATCACCTGAATCTCGAAAAAATCTTTGTCGCCGGTCTGGCCGACTCGGCAGCAATTCCGGCGTTCAGCGCGCAAACCGGCGTGCCAGTAGAGGAATTGGTTAGCTCCGCGCAATTGGGCTCCAGCTTCGGTTCGGTGCCAAAGTGGAGAATGGCAGGGGTGGTGGGAGCGCTGCTTTCTTAAATGCGTTTGGACATCAATCTCGCGACCCAGCCGTACGAGGATTCGCAGCGCTTCTGGCTGCAATGGGGCGGCGCCGTGGCGGCGCTCGGCATTTTCACGCTCGCGCTGCTCTATCTCACATTCAATGCCTGGCTAGGGGCGCGAAAAGATCGAGCCTTAATCGGACAATACGAGCAACAGATTGCCGAGCGCGACAAGGAACGCGCCGACGCGCAGGCGCTCATGAATGCTCCACAAAACGCCAACACCCGCGACCGTTCCCAATTTCTGAACGATCTCTTTTACCGCAAAGCATTCTCCTGGACGCGTGTCTTCGAAAATCTGGAAGATGTGATGCCGCCGCGGGTCCATGTGGTCTCGATCCATCCTGAGTTAACCAACGAAAATGAGCTCGCAATCAAACTGGTGGTGGCGGGGGATTCGCGCGAGCGGGCGTTGGAACTGGTGCGCAAGATGGAGGCGTCGAAACATTTCCGCCAGACCGAGATCCAGCAGGAATCGGCCGAAGCTGCTAACAGCGGAAATCAGGGCGACATCGTGAAATTCGACATCAGTGCGCTCTACGTGCCCGAGTACCAGGCGCAAACTGCGGAAGGAGGCACACCCTAGTGCCGGATCTGCGGGATAGACGTCGCAAGGTGAAAATCGCGCTCCTCGCTATGGCGCTGGTCGACGTGGCTGTCGTGTTGGTCTATTTTTCTCCGCTTATCGGCTCTGCCGCAGCGCGCCAGGGGCACATGCAGCAACTGTGGCAGGAGCTGCAGCAGAAAACGCGTGAAGTCACGCCTTTACGCGGGATCGATAAAAAAATCCCCGTGGCTCAGCAGCAGATCGAAGATTTTTACAAGCAGCGATTCCCTGCTCAGGATTCGGCCATTTCCGACAGCTTGGGGACACTGGCAAGTCAAAATGGAGTGAAGGTCGGCAGCTTCAAGTATTCAATGAAAGATCCCGAAACCCTCGGCCTGCAAAGGGTCGAGATCGAAGCCGATCTCGCCGGCGATTATCTGCAATTAATGCGGTTCATCAACTCTTTGGAACGCGCGCCCACATTTTTTATCGTGGATAGTGTGGAACTGGGCGGCGAACAAAACGGCGTGGTAAGGCTGCAAATGAAAATGGAGACTTATCTAAGGACGGGTGTCGCATAAGTGAAAGTAGGAGCTGAGAACCGGAATAAGCTGATCGCCGCGGTGGTCCTTATGGGCATCGCGGTGGTGCTGGTACTCCGAATATTCTTCTCCGGGCCAAGTCCTGTACCTGCGGCAGCCAGCACACCTACGCCCACCACCCAGGTCGTCCGCACGATCCGGGTTGCCCCGCGATCGCGCACCACCGGCAGAGCGGCCAGCCACAAGAGTGCGTCCGCGCCCCATTCCATCGATCCCAGCCTGCGCTACGACTGGCTGGATCTAAGCGAAAAAACCAAGTACCAGGGCAACGGCAGAAATATCTTCCTGGCGCAAGCAGAACTTCCCAAGCCAGTAGCATCGGCCGTCGTTAAGCAGCCGGTGGCCCAGGTGCCGCAGGGCCCTCCACCTCCGCCGCCGATCAATCTCAAGTTCTACGGCTTCGCCAGCGGCCCGGGAGAACCGAAAAAAATCTTCCTGTCACAGGGCGAAGACGTATTTATTGCCGGCGAGGGTGAAATCGTGGATCGCCGCTACAAGGTTCTGCACATTGGCCCCATGTCAGTCGAAATCGAGGACGTATTGACCAATAACCGTCAGAGCATTCCGCTCACCCAGGGTTGAGGTTTTCCAATTGGCACTTGGAACCTGTAAATCGGAATTTTTCATTTGCCCATTGCCAACTTGCAATCGACGAAGCCATGAAGTTATTTAGACCATCACGCTACGCCAATCGTCGCCGCAACGAACGCGGCTACATGCTCATCACCATCATTCTCTTTGTGGCGCTGCTCGCCATTGCCATGACTGTAGCGGCGCCCTCGATCACTCGGCAGGTGAAGCGCGATCGCGAAGAGGAAATGATTCATCGCGGCGTGCAGTACTCGCGAGCCATCCAGCACTACGTCAAGAAGTTCGGCCGCTATCCCACCAAGCTTGAAGACCTGGAAAACACCAGCAACGTTCGCTTCCTGCGCCGGCGCTACAAGGACCCGATCACCGGAAAAGATTTCAAGCTTCTGCACATGGGCGAAGCTCAGACAGCTCTCGGATCGAACATAGCCGGAGCAACTTCTGTTTCTAACCTGGCCGCCGCACAGGCCGGCTCAGGCGGGCTCGGTAGTAGCAGCGCATTCGGTAACAGCAGTAGTTTCGGAAACAACAGCGCGTTCGGCTCAAGCACTTTTGGTGGAAATAGCGGAAGCACATTCGGCGGAGCCAACTCCGGCTCCAGTTTTGGTGGAAGCACTTTTGGAAGTAGCAGCTTCGGTAACTCGCCACAGTCGGCAACCAACACCAATCAAGGCAATCAAGCTCAGAATGCAGGAACCGACGCCAGCAGCGCAGACCAGAAAGTCGCAGGTTCGGGCGACGAGCCTACCGATGCGGGTACGAAGGTCTTTGGTGGAGGACCTATCATTGGCGTCGCCAGCCTCAGCAAAGACAAATCAATTCGCGTCTTCAGCAAGAAAGATCACTACAACCAGTGGCAGTTTATCTATGATCCGACCTTGGACCAGGGCGGTTTGATCACCACTCCATTTCAACCGGGAATGCAATCGGCTGGCGGGATGCAACAAGGAATGCAGGGTCAGCAAGGTACGCAAAATTCGCCCTTCGGAACGCAGGGCTCTTCCTTTGGACAAAGCTCTGCATTCGGTCAAGGATCGTCTTTCGGCCAAGGCTCCTCTTTCGGATCCCAGGGTGGCGGGGCCACGTCGTCGCCGGCACCACCCCAGTCACAGCCGCAAGGATTCCAATCTCCTATGCCGCCGGAACAAGGTCCCCAACAATAGAAAAGCCCCATCAGCTTGATGGGGCATTTCAACGCAAAATTTCGGTCCAGATCTTAGACGTTAAACGAGGATCCGCAGCCGCAGGTGCTCTTCACGTTCGGATTCTCGAACTTGAACCCAGCGCCCTCCAGGGTCTCCACATAATCCACGGTGCAGCCTTGCAGATACATCACCGAGGTACCGTCGACATAGATTTTTAAGCCGTCCATATCGAAGGTCTTGTCCATTAAACCCGCGTTGTTCTCAAAGCTCATGGAGTAAGAAAAACCAGAGCAGCCGCCGCCGACTACACCTACGCGCAGCCCGGCAGGAACCGGGTCCTGTTGCGCCATAATCTCTTTCACCTTCTTGATGGCGTTGGGAGTCAATGTTATCGGGGCTGCTTTCGGCTTGGTTTCCGGGGTGGTCGGGGTGGTTGTTGTCGCCATGTTATCTCCTTGAAATCGTTGCTTATTATAACAAACGCGGTCAAAAGATCCGCGAGACCCTGCTTAACCTTTAGATGACCCTACCCGTCCGGCGGTCGCGGACCTAAACAAAAACATTTCCCCCTTCCATTCTGGAGCTATAATCCGTGCGTGGGGCCCTTCCTGCTGGTTGTGCGGGCCATGACCAGCGCACGCCAGGGTCTCAGGATCGACAGATCAGCACCGAGGTGGCATATGATGTCCATGCTGATGTGGCCACTGATTCTCTGGGGCGCATTGACCGCCGTCCTGATCGTCCTGCTCATTTATCGCAGTACTCTCACCATGCACGAGGACGATCAGCTCTTTCTGGATGAATCCGCTTCCGGGATGGCACAGGAGCAAGCGGAGATCATGGCCAAGCTCAACAAGGTGACTCCATTCGTCAAGTGGCTGGGCGCAGCCTCCGGAGCCTTGATCCTGGTGATTGCAGGACTGGCAATCTACCAGGGTCTCAATCAGGTTCAGTAGCTTTCTCTGAGGTGGAAGCTTTCGCAGATCGTCGCCACGGGTTTGCGCAGCTCTGAAGTTTAGAGGGGATACCTTTCTTCATAGGCTCGAGCCTCGATCGGGTGTAATGCGCCGCCTCAGTAATGCTGAGATCAGAGAATCCGAGAACAATCGCGGTTGTCGGTGGAGGCCCGGCGGGCGCCTTCGCCGCAGCCCTGCTCGCTCAGGCAGGACGTAAGACGATTCTGTTCGATGAAAAGTTGGCGTGGGAGAAGCCCTGTGGCGGCGGGATCACCCACAAAGCCATCGCTAGCTGGCCTTTCCTGGGCGAAGCCAACGTCGACCGGAATTGGATCCGGCAGTGTGAACTGGTAAGCCCGAGTCAGCGTGCGGTCTCGTTTCCCCTTCGGCAACCCATCGCCATTTTCTCCAGACGGATCCTGAATGGCCTTCTGCTTGATCGCGCACGCAATGCTGGCGCAGAAATCGTGTGCGACAGGATCGTTCAAATCGCGCGATCGCAAGACCGTTGGCGGCTGCAATCGAATCGCGCCTCGTGGGAAGCCGATTATGTGATCCTCGCGGCTGGCGCCCGCAACGTCTTTCGAAAACAATTCACCAGACCGTTTGCTCCTGAAGATCTTATGGTGACCGCCGGCTACTTCATCCCGGGGCACAGCCAAACCATGAGAATCCAGTTTCTGCCAGGCGTGCACGGCTACATTTGGATCTTTCCCCGTTCCGATCATTTCTCAGCCGGTATCTGCGGCAAGATGCACCACCAAAGCACCGCCGCATTACGCAGAATGTTGGAACGTGAACTCGATCGTTTCGGCCTCGATTACTCCGAAGCCCAGTTTTATTCGCATATTCTGCCGTCTCTGCGCGCAGAAACTTTTTCCAAAGTTCCCGTGGATGGCGAAGGCTGGGCATTCATCGGCGACGCCGCCGGCTTTGTGGATCCGATCACAGGCGAAGGTTTGTACTATGCAATGCGCTCGGCGGAATTGCTTTGCCAGGCTTTGCTCGCCGAAGAACCTGAACACTACCGCGAACTATTGCGCGCGGATTTTCTGCCGGAGTTGGAGCTTGCAGCGAAAATGGCTGACCGGTTCTACACCGGTTCCTGGATGGGTGAAACCGTGTTGGAACGCACGATTCAATTCACGGCCGGGAGCGTCAGTTTCCAGCGGTTGATGTCTGACCTTTTCGCTGGTACTCAAGGCTATCGCGACCTGCGGCGACGGCTTTACCTTATACTGCCCAGAATGCTGGCCGAAAGCTTGGCCAGTGCCCTCACTCTGCCCGGGATATCCCGGAGGGTTACAAGCGAACCGAAAAAGGAACTCACTCGCGTTTAGACGACAAAAGCCTCAAGTCCCTTTTCACAGCGGGTTTAACGAACCCGAAACTTTGGTCATTTGCCCAGGTGATCTGGATCACATCCCTTCTGTGTCACAAACCGTTACAGTGTGCCTTGGTGGCCCTCCCTAATCCCCCAATTCTTGGAGTCGACAATGGCTGCACATCAGGAAGCTCTGAATCCACTGATCAATTCCCTCCTGCCCCAGGCGAGCCCCGTACCGATGTGGGTATTCGACCGAGAGACTCTTGCCTTCCTGGATGTGAATGAAGTCGCAATCCGTAACTATGGTTATTCTCGCGATGAATTCCTCAGCATGACAATTCTTGATATCCGTCCGCTGGAAGATGTCAAGCTCCTGCTCCGAAACACTCTGAACGGGCGATATGCGGGTCCAAGCTCAAAAGAGGTTTGGCGACACCGCAAGAAAAATGGCACTCTTTTTCACGTGGAGATTACAAGTTGGAAAGTCGAATTTAACGGCAGGCCTGCAGAGATGGTCGTTGCTCAGCGAAGGCACGAAGTGCAAACTTGCGAGCACGAAAAACGCTTCGTTATTTGAGAATTGGTGGAACAGGACTTGAACTTGAGGCGCTTTGCGGGTGTGAGCGAACTCCGCGAGCGGGAGCCTGCTGGCGAAATCCCGAGCGCAGCGAGGGACCTCGGCCCAGAGATATTTCGGGCGAGCACTGGTGCCGGGAACAGGACTTGAACCTGCACGCCTTTCGGCACACGGTCCTAAGCCGTGCGCGTCTGCCAATTCCGCCATCCCGGCGAGGGTGGGTAGCTAAACTCTAGCTGGCCTCCTTGCCGATTTCAACCCGCCGATTTGCCCATCACTTTTTCCATCCACAACACGTCGATGTATTTGCCGAATTTCTTACCAACCTGAGTGAAAGTCCCAACTCTCGTAAACCCGAACCGTTCATGCAACCTGTTCGACGCCTCATTCGGCTGCGCAATTCCTGCCACCACCCGATGCACATTTTCTCCCCCGAGCAATTTGAAGAGTTCGCGATACAGTGCACCGCCGATTCCCTTGCCCATTGCTCCGGGACTGCAGTAAACCGTTACTTCGACGGTCGTCTCATATCCCTTTTTGCTTCTGAACGGCCCGCTTGCCGCATAGCCCAGGATTTCGCCCGCCTTCTCCTCAGCCACGAGCAATCGGTGACGACGCCCATCAGCGTGATCATTAAACCATCCCCGGCGCTGTTCGGGCATGAACGGCTGAAGATCAAACGTTGCGTCGGAATTTTCGACGTAGTAGTTGTAGATGTTCGTGAGCACTGGCAAGTCCGCCAGCGAAGCAGCCCTGATGATCATCGGCTAGCTCAACCCTCCATCCCGTTGTCATTCCGAGAAGCGCAGCGACGAGCATCCTCCGGATTTCGCGGAGTGATTAGCTTAAAACTCGATCATCTCCAATATAGATTTGTCCCGACCATCTAGGCACCCACTAGGTTTTTATTCCCTCCATAAGAATTCTTTATGCAAAATCGAAACGACGCATGGGGAAACAGCAACCGGCAAGGGCTACGGTCGTCGCGCGGGAAGCTGAAAGAGGTTGATGTTCTGTCCAAATGAATGTATCTGAAGGTTGTGAAACTCTGGGTACCGCGCCTTCAATTCTCGGGCAACCGGATCCTCCCAACGCCATCCCATTTGCACGACCCATACCGAATCACCTGGCCTTATGTCTTGAGTCTGAAGCAACTCATTCCAACTGGAAAAGAAATTCGCGGCAGTAAATGTAAATACCCGCCCGTCCGTGCCGGCGACCCGGTGCCCTCCGCATTGCAATGTATTGAACCCTTCCCGCCATTCATCAATAAAGAATGGCCGTTGCTGGCAAAGGTAATGGCCCAATAACAGGCTGGTCTGATTGTCCACGAACAGAATATCCGTCATTGGAATGCGCTCCCGGATGAAAGTGAGCGATTCCGTCATGTGTTGCTTCTGCTGGTCTGCCCGCGGCATATACGGCAGCCGTCGAGACGGGAAGAAGTAGCAAAGGGCAACGATTATCGCGACGCATGCAAGAACCCACAGCTGCGACCGTACCAGGAACGCCGAAAAACCGTAGCTAAGCCCGGCAATGGCGAAGATGGAAAGGAACACGCAATGCCGTGTTCCACCATACGGATAAATATCAAGCAGTGCGAGCCCGCAATTGATCGCAAAGGGCAAGAGAAGCAAGACCCCAATTTCTAATTTCGAAACTGACACGACACGTTTGCTGCGTCTTAGCAGAATCAAAATCGCTGCAACAAACACGACGAACATCACGTCGCCAACCACGTTTTGTCCAAAGAGATACTGAAAAAGCGAGGCACTTCTGGCAATCACAAACACAACAAGATTATGCTGGCGAGAATCGAAATAGGAATTGTGCAGATAAACATCCATCCAGCTGTGCAGTGCTCGGGATCCGAATGCCGAAACGTACTTGAGATACAGCAGTCCACAGACTGCAATAGCCCCAATTTGGCCGGCAATCCAAACTCCCAAAAGCGTGCCTGATGGCCGCCGAGCCGCCATCCTCAGCAACGCGTAAACTCCCAGGCTGGCTGCCAGGAGTACGGCGGAATAGTGCGACCCCAAAGCCAGCCACAGGCACACACACGAAAGCAGCATTTGTACCCAGGAGTTGCGGGCCAGAGCTCGCTCCAGAAAATACATTGCTGATATGGCGAAAACGAGCAACAGTGCGTATTGCCGTATCTCCACAGAAAGATCCACCAGGGGCGGCAGAAAGCTGACCAGCACCACCCCAACCAATCCCGTATCGCCTCCGAACAAATCCGAAAGCCACTTGAAAAACACCCAGCAAAATGCCGTCCCCGCGAGAATGGATGGCAAGCGCAAAACCACCTCGCTGGTTCCCAACGCCCGCCACAGGTGCAACAGGAAAATTAATAATGGTGGATGTGAAATTGTCAGGCTGGCTTGATAAGTCAGTTTCCACGAGGGCTGATTCGCCGCCATGAAATGCAAAGCTTCATCCGCGTTCAGGAAGGTTTCTGATGCCAGCTTCAACCGCAGGAGAAAACCGGCAGCGACAATCATTGCGGCGGCAAAATCGGGCTGGAAAAAGCGACGAACTGGAGAGCGGCTAATTCGAATCAGTTCCGGTTCTGCGGTTGGAACCATCTTTCAGAGGATACTAAAGGCCACTGGCGTCGGCATGATAGCCCTCCATCTCGACGCTCCCGGTGTCAGTGGCCGGCGAGTTCCGGCACATACTCTTCCGCTTTGCCCTTTTCGAGCAGATAGGCTCCGGGCCCCTGTTGTCCGCGTACCGTACGGCAGAACTCCGCGACGAAAAATCCCGCCTTCAATGCTTCCGTGAAAGCCCAGCGCGTCGCCATTCTCCATTCGTACGCCAACGCGGAATCCTTTTGCTCGATGGAAAGAATATCGCTGGGAATCTCGATGGCGATGCGCTGGCGCTGCACGGCATCCCCCAACTCTGCCCGATGCGGGCGACCGTCTCCATTAAAACTGACCAAGGGTGAGAGCGTTCTCAGAGTGTCCAACATTTCGGAACGGTTGTCTTTGCCTTGAATCCGGCCCTGCACCCTACGGCTCGTGATCGGCCACTTCACCCAGAGCCGGTCCGTGCCGTTGCGGTGAAGAACACTCGAGGTTTCCGGTCCATAGAAGTTAATCTTGTAAGACTCGGAAATCACACCGAGCTTGTTAAAGTTCAAGTGGGCATTCCGGCTCTGCAGCGGATCAAAAGTCCAGGTCATTTCCGTAATCCGCGCATCCCCTATTCGCATCGTCAGCGCTCGTTCGCGTTGCGCCAGCTTGAGTTTGTAACCTAGATCCAGGCTTCGATACGGTTCAAGCACTGCAAGCATGTGCGAATGAATGTTTGGCCGGTTGCCCTCCAATCCGAGAATTCCGAACGCGAAACCCACCAGCCTTTGCCCATCGAATGCGCCTATCCAGATACTGCCCGATTCCCGTGTGGCAATCGTCAGGGTCAATGGCATGGTGTCCAACTCGGACAGTGCCCAGACTTCTTTCTCCACCGCTTCCACCTGCTTAAGATCCTCGAAGCTTTGGAGATCCCGGATGATAATTGTGGATTTTGATTTTGCTTCGGACATGGCGCGGATCGAACAATATACGCGATGTGCGTCTTCCTGTCAGCACTCAGCCCAAGCCGGTAATACGGAGCGTTCGGTTACCTACATGCGAGATTCGGGTAAAGGGTGGTCAATGGAGGTAAATCTTTGTAAAGGCTTGGGTGCATCGGGCCTTTGAGCATAAGATTGATTCTGAAGGAATTTGTGGAAAAGGATCGTCCCTCCGGAATGCGGCAATATTCCGCAACCGACGTTGGAAATTGCACGTCCAAATCTTAAGGGCTGTTTTGCTTGCATAAGCTAACTCATACTTTTCTTACAGAAGAGAGCATAAATGACCGGTAGACCTGGCATGGTAGGAGTTGTCCGGCGAGACTCGAAACGCGGAGCTTTTCTGACGGTGGCAAGGCGGCGGGCTACGGAGTGGACTTTGTCGTTCCTTACTGTGACCTTCGGCCTCATCCTGATCAGTTGTGGGGAAGATCCCAAATCCGGCGCACGGGCCAATGTAGTGCAACCTGTTCCGGTGTCCGTCTCTGCCGCCCAGCAGCGAGACATGCCGTACTACCTGACCGGCTTGGGGTCCGTCTCGGCTTTTTATACCGACAGCATAAAAAGTCGCGTTGACGGCGAACTCATGCAGGTGAACTTTAAAGAGGGCCAGTTTGTGAACCAGGGCGACCTCTTGGTAATCATTGATCCGCGTCCTTACCAGGTAGCTCTGGAGCAAGCGCAAGCCACCCTGTTCCGAGATCAGGCCTCTTTACGCGACGCCAAGTTGAACTACGAGCGCTACAAAGGTTTGCTGCAGAATTCCGGCGCCATGTCTCAGCAGCAAGTCGACACCCAAGCTACTACCGTCGACCAGCTCGAGGGCGCTGTCCGCACCGATCAGGCAGCCATCGATAACGCCAAGCTGAACCTTACCTACTGCCATATCACGTCACCGATCAGCGGCCGCGTCGGTCTGCGGCTTGTCGATCCCGGCAACATCGTGCATGCCACGGATACGAATCCTTTGCTCGTCATCACCCAACTTCAGCCGATCGCCGTGATATTCACGCTTCCAGAGGATCAACTTCCGTCGGTAGCGCAACACCTGGCCAAGAATACCCTTGAGGTCGATGCTTACAGCCGCGACGATCAGACCAAGCTGGCAACGGGAAAATTACTGACCATCGACAACCAGATCGATCAAACCACCGGCACTGGGCGTCTAAAAGCAGTTTTTGACAACAAAGAGAACGCGCTTTGGCCAAATCAGTTTGTCAACGCACATTTGCTGTTGGAGATACGCAAAAACAGTACTGTAGTCCCGGCCGCCGCAATCCAGCGCGGACCACAGGGCACATACGTCTTCATTGCCAAACCGGATCACACCGCCGACATCAAGCCGGTGACCATCTCTTTCATCCAGGAAAATCTTGCGAACATCGCCAGTGGGATCAACCCCGGAGACGTCGTGATCACTGACGGCCAGGATAAGTTGCAGGAAGGTAGTCCAATTCAGCTCAGGGCCCCGGCTACCCCTGCGGCTCAACCAGTCACCGCTTCCGGTTCGGCGACCTCTCCCGCGCAAAGGCCGGTATCAGGAAGTCCCGCTAAATGAATCCGTCGCGCATTTTCATCCTTCGGCCGGTAGCCACCGCCTTATTGATGGTCGCGATCATGCTGGTGGGCATTGTCGCTTACCGTGAGCTTCCCGTGTCGGCCCTGCCGGAAGTGGATTATCCAACGATCCAGGTGATGACCTTTTATCCCGGTGCCAATCCGGATGTCATGGCCTCATCTGTAACCGCGCCGTTGGAACGGCAATTCGGTCAAGTCCCCGGCTTAACTCAGATGACCTCCACGAGTTCCTTCGGAAGCTCCGTCATCACCCTGCAGTTCGGACTTGACCAGAACATCGATGTCGAGGAACAGCAGGTCCAGGCGGCGATCAATGCCGCGCAAACGTATCTCCCCACCGATCTCCCGAATCCACCGATTTACAGCAAGGTAAATCCAGCGGATTCGCCGATTCTAACCTTGGCGCTCACCTCAAAATCGCTCCCCCTTTCCAAAGTCGAGGATCTGGCCGATACCGCATTAGCGCAGAAAATCTCGCAAGTCAGCGGCGTGGGATTGGTTTCGATTAGTGGCGGCCAGAAACCGGCGGTTCGCATTCAAGCCAATCCCACCTCTCTTGCCGCCTATGGCCTCAGTCTGGAAGATGTGCGAAACGCATTAGCGGCCGCTAACGTGGACCAGGCCAAAGGAACGCTGAATGGTCCGCGTCAGTCTTTCACGATTGGAGCCAACGACCAACTGCTGGCCGGAGACCAGTATCGTCCCATCGTGATTGCCTATAGGAATGGTTCACCGGTGCGGCTTTCCGACGTCGCGACCGTCACCGATGGTGTCGAAAACGAAATGCAAGCCGCCTGGATGAATCAGGATCCCGCGGTCATCATGAACATCCAGCGCCAGCCCGGCGCCAACATCATCAGCGTTGTCGACAAGATCAAGAAACTGCTGCCCCAACTGCAGGCCGGGTTGCCGGCCGCGGTGGGCGTCTCCATTCTTACGGACCGCACCGAAACCATTCGTGCCTCCGTCAAGGATGTGCAGTTCGAATTGATGCTCACCATCGTCCTGGTCGTAATGGTGATCTTTCTGTTCCTCCGCAATCTCTCCGCCACCACCATACCCAGCGTGACCGTGCCACTCTCCATCGTTGGCACCTTCGGCGTGATGTATCTGCTCGGTTACAGCCTCAATAACCTGACCTTGATGGCGCTGACAATTTCCACTGGCTTCGTCGTGGATGATGCCATCGTTATGATCGAAAACATCTCCCGCTTCCTTGAAGAAGGCGACGCACCGCTTGATGCGGCCCTGAAAGGTGCCGGGCAAATCGGTTTTACTATCATCTCGCTAACGGTTTCATTGATCGCTGTGCTCATTCCCCTGCTCTTTATGGGCGATATCGTCGGGCGCCTCTTCCGCGAATTTGCCGTTACTCTGGCGGTCACCATTCTTGTGTCGGCTGTGGTTTCCCTTACGTTGACACCCATGATGTCGGCAAAGCTGCTGAAACACACTGATCCATCTCACCAGAGCCGCTTCTATCGAGCTTCCGAGGACTTCTACACCCGAGTCATTGAGTTTTACGGTCGTACTCTCAAGTTTGTTCTCAAACACCAAACCACGACCTTGCTTGTCACCGTGGGCACACTGGTCTTGACCTTATTTTTGTACGTAATCGTTCCGAAGGGCTTCTTCCCGGTCCAGGACACCGGCGTGATTCTCGGGGTGTCGCAGGCTCCGCAAAGCGTCTCGTTTGCCTCCATGGCCGAACACCAACAGGAGCTGGCGCGCATTATTCTGCAAGATCCTGATGTCGCCAGTCTGTCGTCTTTTATTGGGCTGGATGGAACCAACCTGACTCCGAACACCGGGCGTATTCAGATCAATCTGAAGCCTCGCGACGAGCGCAATGTAAGTGCAAGCGATATTATCCTGCGGTTACAGCCCAAGCTTGCCCAGGTGCAGGACATCACGCTCTACATGCAACCGGTTCAGGACCTCACGGTGGAAGATCGCGTGAGCCGCACCCAATTCCAGTACACCATGGAAGATGCGGACGCCCGCGAATTGTCGAGGCTCTCCTCGCAGTTGGTTGCCAAGCTGCGCACACTTCCGGAGTTGCGCGATGTGGCCAGCGATGAGCAAACCGGGGCGTTGCAGGCAGATGTTGTGATCGACCGTGATACCGCATCTCGTCTTGGGATTCTGCCAGCGCAGATCGATAACACCCTCTACGACGCATTCGGCCAGCGGCAGGTCTCTACGATCTTCACCCAGCTGAATCAATATCACGTGGTGCTGGAGGTTGATCCTCAATTTCAGCAGAATCCTGGTTCCTTCAAGGATCTCTACGTCAAGTCAAACAGTGGCATGCAGGTACCGCTTTCCGCCTTCACCCAGATAAACACATCGACCACTTCGCTGGCGGTTAACCACCAAGGCCAATTCCCGGTGGTGACACTGTCGTTCAATCTCGCGCCGGGCAAATCACTAGGGGATGCAACCAAGGCCATCGATCAAGCAGAAAAAGAGATCGGCATGCCTCCCAGCGTGCACACCGCATTTCAGGGTACAGCCGCCGCCTTTCGCAACTCACTCTCGAGTGAACCCTGGCTCATCGTTGCGGCGATTGTCACGGTTTATATCGTGCTTGGCGTGCTTTACGAAAGCTACATTCATCCCATTACCATTCTTTCTACATTGCCATCAGCTGGCGTGGGTGCGATCCTCGCGCTCCTGATCACCGGCAATGATCTCGGTGTAGTCGCCATCATTGGAATCATCCTGTTGATCGGAATCGTAAAGAAGAACGCCATCATGATGATCGATTTCGCCCTGGAAGCCGAGCGCGTCGAACACAAGCGCCCGGAGGAAGCTATCTTTCAGGCATGTCTGTTGCGCTTCCGTCCCATCATGATGACCACCATGGCTGCCCTGCTCGGCGGTCTTCCGCTGGCCCTCGGACGAGGAACCGGTTCAGAATTGCGCCATCCGCTGGGCATCACGATTGTTGGCGGCCTGATCGTCAGTCAGGCCCTCACACTCTATACCACTCCGGTTGTCTATCTCTGGTTCGATCGCCTGGCGGCGAAATTTCAACGACTCAAGTTCCGGCAGCCCGTCGAGGAACCGGTGTTGGGGGATTAACCAATGAACATCTCTGCCCCCTTCATCAGGCGTCCAATCGGAACCTCGCTGCTCACGTTGGCGTTGCTGATGTCCGGAGTTCTTGCGTTTACCTTCCTGCCTGTCGCCCCCTTGCCGCAAGTGGATTTCCCAGTCATTCAGGTTTCCGCCAGTCTTCCTGGCGCCAGCCCCGAGACCATGGCTTCCGCAGTAGCGACCCCTTTGGAGCGGCAATTCGGGCGCATTGCTGGAATTAACCAGATGACCTCGAGCAGTCAGTTGGGGTCCACCGGCATCGTGCTGCAGTTTGATTTGAATCGCAATATCGATGCCGCGGCTCGCGATGTGCAGGCAGCAATCAATGCGGCCCGCAGCCAACTGCCCTCCTATTTGCCGGGCAATCCCTGGTACCGAAAAGTAAATCCGGCAGACGCCCCAGTTCTGATTCTGGCGTTGTATTCCGACAGCATGCTCTTGCCGGATATCTATGATCAGGCCAATTCGATTCTTTCGCAGAAGTTGGCCCAGGTCCCCGGTGTTGGCCAGGTTTACGTCGGTGGCGGCGCCAATCCAGCCGTTCGGGCCGAATTGAATCCTAATCAGTTGAATAAGTTTGGAATCGGATTGGAAGCAGTACGCTCGGCTTTAAGTTCAGCCAACGCCAACAAGCCGAAGGGCGAGGTAGCCAACGCCGTAAATGCGTGGAACGTTAACGACAACGACCAAATCCTGCACGCCGATCAATATGCTCCGCTCATTGTTGGGTACAACCCGCAGAATGGCGCGGCAGTTCGGCTCTCCGACGTAGCCGATGTTCAGGACTCGGTCGAAGACGCCCACATTTATGGTCTGTCGAACGGTAAGCGCGCAGTCATTGTGATCATCTGGCGCCAGCCCGGCGCCAACATTATCCAAACTGTCGATAACGTGTTGGGCCTCCTGCCGCAGCTCCAGGCTTCGATTTCCCCTGCCATCAAAATCGATGTTGTGGCCGATCGAACACTGACCGTTCGCGCCTCTTTGCACGACATCGAAATCACTTTGCTCATCTCCGTCATCCTTGTAATTTTGGTCGTATTCGTATTTCTGCGCACCGTTCGTGCCACCATCATTCCCAGCATCTCCGTGCCTTTGTCGCTGGTAGGTACCTTCGGTGTGATGTATCTGCTGGGATACAGCCTCGACAACCTGTCGCTTATGGCATTGGCAATCTCCACCGGTTTTGTGGTGGATGACGCAATCGTCGTGCTCGAGAACATCACTCGCTATCTCGAACAAGGCATGAAACCGATGCAAGCCGCATTTCGCGGTGCCAAGGAAATTGGCTTTACTGTCTTGTCTATGAGCACATCGCTGGTTGCGGTGTTCATCCCTATCTTGATGATGGGCGGCATAGTGGGACGGCTCTTTCGCGAGTTCGCGGTGACCCTGAGCATTGCGATCGGTGTATCGCTCATAGTTTCTTTGACTACTACTCCGACCATGTGCGCACAGTTACTGAAATCGTTGGGCGAAGAAACTCACGGGGCAGCGTACAAGGCCAGCCAAAAAGTATTCGATGGGGTCCTGAGTGTTTATCGCATCTGCCTTGGTTGGGTATTGCGGCATCAGTTTGCTGTCCTGGTGCTCACCATCGCCACCGCTTGTCTCAGCGTTTACCTGTTTAAGGAAGTTCCAAAAGGCTTCTTCCCGCAGCAAGATACCGGGCGAATCCAAGGGTCCGTGCAAGCTGCTCAAGACATCTCCTTCGATGCCATGAGCCGAAAAATGCGCCGCTACGTCGATATCGGGATGAAAGACCCCAACGTCGCCACCATGATCGGCTTCTGCGGCGGTACCACGGCGATGAACCAGGGACGCATGTACATCACGCTCAAGCCATTAAACCAGCGAAAGCTCACTGCAGACCAGGTTATTTCCGAATTGAGCCGAAAGTTCGCGGAGGTTCCCGGCGCTACCCTTTACATGCAAAATCAGCAGGACCTGCAAATCGGCGGGCGTGTCAGCCAGGCGCAGTATCAATACACACTGCAAGGGGAGGATTTGAATGAGCTCAACGAATGGGCGCCACAACTCTTACAGAAAATGCGGCAGCTTACCATACTTCGCCAGGTGAATACTGACCAGCAGGATAAAGGTTTGGCTTTAAACGTAATCATCGATCGCGATACCGCTTCAAGATTGGGAATCGCCGCGCAGGACATCGACAATATTCTCTACGATGCATTCGGACAACGTTTCGTCTCCACCATCTACGAACCGCTGAACCAATATCACGTGGTCATGGAAGTCGCGCCACAGTTTCAGCAGGACCCTGACACGTTGAACGACACCTATCTCCGATCCTCAACTGGCAGCATTGTTCCGCTGTCTGCGTTTGCGCATTTCGGTCCGGCGAATACCTCGCTAGCCGTCAGCCATCAGGGTCAATGGCCGGCCGTCACCCTCTCCTTCAATTTGGGCCCAGGAGTTTCGCTCGGTCAAGCCACCGATGCCATTGAAAAAGCCGAGAGATCAATCAATTTCCCTGCCACAATTCACGGCAGCTTTCAGGGCACCGCTGCAGCTTTTCAGGATTCGTTAAAAAATGAACCGGTTCTGATCTTCACCGCTCTGCTCGCGGTTTATATCGTGCTTGGAATCCTCTACGAGAGCTATATCCACCCGATTACCATCCTCTCGACAATTCCGTCCGCGGGGGTCGGCGCCTTGCTGGCGCTCAAGATTACGCATAATGAATTGAACGTGATCGGATTGATCGGCATCATCCTCCTGATCGGGCTGGTGAAGAAAAATGCCATCATGATGATCGACTTCGCGCTCGATGCCGAGCGGCGCGAAGGCAAGTCGCCCCTCGAGGCTATCCGCGAGGCATGTACACTGCGGTTTCGTCCTATCATGATGACCACCGCGGCGGCGCTTCTGGGTGCTTTACCCCTCGCTCTTGGAACCGGCACGGGTTCGGAGCTGCGCCAACCACTGGGTCTCACCATCATTGGGGGCTTGATCGTCAGCCAGGCTCTGACCTTGTTTACTACTCCTGTGGTTTACCTTTATATGGACCGCCTGCGCTGGCGGCGTAAACAGCTGCCCCTGCCTTCGCCAGCCGCAAGCCACGCGGATTGAATCCACTGATACCCCCCAACTGTGCCATTACCTTCGTGACTTGCTCCCGACTGGAACGTTGTTACGATTGTTAACAATGTAGGGGTGAAGTGCGATGAAAACAGCAATCATGACCGGGCTTTTGTCCGCTTGTTTGGTAGCTTCTGTCAATGTTGCTCTCGCCCAAGACGGCTACCAGGTGATCTCCGTTGCGGACGGCGGCACCGTCACCGGGACCGTGAAGTGGGTAGGACCTCTGCCGCATCTGACCACGCTTCCTATTTCCAAGGATCCCCAGATTTGCGATCCGGAATCGACAAAAACCCGCGATTTAGAACGCCTCATCGTCGGGCCCCAAGGCGGGGTGGCCAACACCGTGGTTTACTTGAAGGATGTCTCGCGCGGCAAAGCCTTCGACCTTCCCGAACAGCGGCGATTCTTGGATCAGAAGCATTGCCGCTATGAACCGCATATTCTGTTGGTTCCAAAAAATGCACTGCTCCAAATGAAGAGTTCCGATGCAACGTTGCACACCGTGCACATGGATGGTGCGGCTACCTACAATCTTCCGTTTCCTTTCCCCGACCAGGTGATCTCACGTCCCATGAACTCACAGGGCGTGGTGAATTTGAAGTGTAACGGCGGCCACGTCTGGATGAATGCTGAAATGTTCGTTGCTCCGCATCCTTACTACGCGGTCACTGACGAGAGCGGAAAGTTCGAGCTAACCAATGTTCCTCCCGGTCAGTATGAGATTGTGGCCTGGCATGAGGGTTGGAGCGTTGCCCGCGAAGAGTCCATGTTCGATGTATTGACTGAAAAGCGGGTGCAACGTCCGCTATTCAGTGATCCCAGAATAAGCGAAAAGAAAGTAACAGTAAATCCCAACGAAACTTCTGTAGTCAGCTTTTCCCTGCAAAAGTAACCCGCGCTGTGCCTTATTACCAAAGGATGCAGGAGCAGGGTACGTTTGTAATGATCCATCACTGACAATTCTTATCCCCTCGCTAGTAGCGGTCGTACTATCAACTGAGTCGTCCCCCGACCCCTTTCGCCATGAAGCCGCAACCCGGTACCCACCTGGGACGATACGAAATTCTCGCCGAAATCGGCCGAGGCGGCATGGGTGTTGTCTACCGCGCCCGTGATCCCAAAATTGACCGCTTAGTTGCGATTAAGACCATCTCATTGTTCACCCAGGAAGAGGAGGATCTCGGCGACTATCGCGAACGTTTTGCCTTTGAGGCCCGGGCCGCCGGTCGCCTTTCCCATCCGGGAATAGTCACCATCTACGACGTAGGTGAGGAGCCTGATAATCACGATCCCTACATCGTCATGGAATATGTCACCGGGGAATCCCTCCGGAAACTTCTGGCTGCAGAGAACAAGAAGATCCCGCTGCAGCCCGCGCTCCAGCTGGTCCAGGAGCTGGCCAATGCCCTCCATTATGCCCACTCACAAGGCGTGATTCACCGCGACATTAAGCCATCCAACATCCTGGTTACAACCGGTTGGCACGCCAAGATCGCCGACTTCGGAATCGCCAAATTGAATCTCGCCCAGCTCACAATCCCCGGACAACTGCTGGGCAGCCCAGCCTATATGTCACCGGAACAACTAAGCGGCGACGGAGTTGACGCGCGCTCCGACCTGTTTTCGCTGGGAGTCATTCTTTACACCATGATCACCGGTTATCGCCCTTTTCAGGGCAACAGCGCCACCACGGTGTGCTTCAAAGTGGTGAATCGCAACCCTCTTCCGGTGACGTCCTTCGACGCGGAACTGCCCGCCGAACTGGATGACATTATCCTCCGTGCCATGGCCAAAGACCCGGCAGAACGATTTCAAACCGGCGCGGAAATGGCTGAAGCTGTCGCGGAATTCCTGGAGGGTAACACCTTCTCGGGGAAAGGCAACTTGACAGTTCAGGGGTCGCCCGGTGGCACAAGCCCCGCCGGGAGCACGGGGAGAACAAAGACACGCACTCAGAAGTCCGTAGGCAGAATCGTTTCCGCCAACGCCCCGGGAAAACTCACTTTCGCGCAAAATAAACTGCTCTGGGCAGGTTCTTTCCTGCTGCTCTGGACTACTTCGCTTGCGCTGTACAGAGGGACTGAATCGATCATCCGTAAGCCATTTCCCCCGCAGGGCGGAACACAATCGCAGATCTCAACTCCAGAATCGCTCCCAACTGGCCCAGCAAGTTCCAGCCGCGACGTTGATATCCTCGCTTCACTTCCCGCAGGCGGGGACACAAGGTCGGTTGTATCGCACTCACCCCGAAGATCCCCACTGACCGTGCCTGCGGCGACAATGCAGATCGAAATCGAGCACCCGTTCGCCGAAGCTGAAGTAACGATCTGGCTCGACAATCGCGCATTCTATAGTCGGGCACTCAGTGGCCAAATCACCAAGCACGCCCTCGTTTTCAAACAGGTACATGGGCATCAATCGGATAGCCTGCAAGTTCCTTCAGGCCAGCATATGATCCACGTCCGCGTGCACGCCGCCGATGGTTCGTTCGATCAATCCAAAACCATTGCCGGATTGCTTCCCCCAAATGGCCAGCCCTTGCTGCACGTTTTCTGCGACAAGCGCCAGGACGAGTTGCGCGTCACTCTGCAGTAGTCAACATCGATGACACTAATGGTCATCGGGTATTCCCTGTATTGCCCCTCGCTTGCCGCAAGTTTCAAACTGTATATGGAATCCTACTGTGCCAGTTCGCATTCTCATTGCAGACGATGATCCGCCCATCCGGGGCCTCTTACGCAGGCTGGTTGAGCAACATGCGGATTGGAAGATCTGCGGCGAGGCCGAGAACGGGCGCGACGCGATTCAAAGAACCAAGCAACTCGAACCCGACGTGGTCATCATTGACCTCGCAATGCCACAGATGAATGGCCTTCAGGCTGGTCGCGAAATCTCCAGATCCACGCATGTCCCGATGCTTCTGCTGACCGTGCAGGATGTCTCTCCGGAACTCGCGAAAGAAGCCAAGAAGGCCGGTTTTCGGGGGGCATTATCAAAGGGTCGGGGCGCAGAGGTTATCAGCGGAATCGAAACCTTGCTGCGACAGCAATCTTTTTTCCCAATCTCGCGTTGATATCCCCGGTTGCACCCGCAAGGTCTCGAGTCAACTGCCTTGCTTCCAGCCAGAATTCTCAGGTTCCTCACAATTGGCTTATAGCCTTGGGGCAACGGGCCTCGGTTTTTGCCTCATCCAAGCTGTGTTCCTGCTCGTCGAGGTTAGTCGGGGAGGCCTGTATTTTAATGTTGTTTGCGCGCCTGCTGCGTTTTGCCAGTATTGTCTGTCTAATAGCCTTGATATCCAGTTGCGGCGGTGGAATGGCGAACATTACGCCTCCCCCTCCCGCGTCGTTCCAATTGACCGTTCAGCTCTCCGGAAATGGTAGTGGAACAATCGCCAGCAAGCCGGCAGGCATTAATTGCGGATCTACGTGCACTGCAACCTTTCCCACGGGAACCGAAGTAACGCTCACAGCCACCGCAGCCCAGAACTCGACCTTTTCTGGATGGTCAGGCGCGTGCAACGGTCAAAGCTCCTGCACAATCACGCTGACCAGTAATACTTCTTTAGGAGCCGCGTTCAAGGTCACGCCGCCCGACGCAATAGCGGTTAGCGTGTCCGGCAACGGTCTTGGAACCATTGTCAGTAGCCCGACTGGAATCAACTGCGGAACCGTCTGCACCGCAAGCTTCAACCCCGGAACCCAAGTCACGTTGACTGCAGCCGCGGGAAACAATTCTGCATTTGCGGGCTGGACGGGTGCGTGTAGTGGCACCTCGTCGTGCAAAGTGACCGTGAATAGCAGCACGTCCGTCGGAGCCTCATTTACGCTCACCGCCGCAACATTGAACCTCACCCTGGCTGGGACCGGTACCGGCGCCGTAACCAGCAACCCATCCGGCATCACTTGCGGAAGCACATGCAGCGCCACGTTCCCGGTGGGAACCCAAGTCAACTTGAGCGCCAGCGCCAACCCGAATTCTTATCTGGCAAGTTGGACGGGGGCATGCAGTGGAAGCAGCGCCTGCGCGCTGACGCTGAACGCTAACGAGAGTGTCACAGCGACGATCAATTCTCCTTTACCTATCAATCACATTATTTTCCTGTCACAGGAAAATCGCTCTCTCGACAGCTACTTCGGAGAGCTTCGGAAATATTGGGCCGATAACGGTTATCCCGATCAACCGTTCGATGGTCTGCCCCAGTTCAATCCGCAGCCCGGGCCGGTTCCAGCCATACCGGGCTGCGATCCCAGCGACCCATTCCAGCCGCCTGGGCCTACCTCAGTATTCCAGGACTGTGTTTTTGATCCGAATGCAACCGTCAGTTCGTATCACCTGGTCACGCAATGCGTGGAGAATCCCAGCCCCTCATGGAACGAGGCCCACGACGATTGGGATTACAACGATCCGACCGGCAACAATGGTTACACCGGCAATGGGAATGTCTATACTGCCGGACACGATTCCCGCGACGAGTATTACAACGATCCTACTTTGGTGCAGTACGACACCAATGGCATTCGTGCCATGGGATACTACGATGGCGGGAATCCCCATAATTCGAGCGATCCTGGGGATCTGAATTATTACTATTATCTCGCGACCCAGTTTGCCACCTCCGACCGCTGGTTCTCCCCGGTGATGTCGCGCACAGAGTTAAACCGGGACTTCTTGATTGGAGCCACTTCCGGGGGTTACGCCTATCCCGAGGCAAGCAATCCGAACGATGATCATCAGATCAATTCGCCCGTGATTTTTGAATTGCTGCAGAATGCGGGAATCACCTGGAAAATTTATGTCGATCCCGCCGGCAGTCCCTGCGAAACTAACCAAACCGCACAATGCTTTTACGACAACCTCAGCTATGTACACACGTTTGTGTACGGACAGACCATCCTCAATCAGTATTCGCAAAACCTGGTTCCCATATCCCAATTCTTCACCGATCTCCAGCAGGGGACATTGCCTCAATTCGCTTATATCGAACCCGCTTCCACTGCGGGTCTTGACGAGCACCCTGCGGATTATGACAAAAGCCCAGCCTGCTGCAGCGTTCAGGCCGGTGCGAATTATGTGTCCACGCTGATCAATGCCTTGATGCAGAGCCAGTCATGGAAGGACTCAGCCCTTATCTTCACCTATGACGAATTCGGCGGCTTCTACGACCACGTGGCACCTCAGCCCATGCCGAGCCCGGACGGAACCAGCAACCCACCTGTGGATTTGAATCCGGGAGACGTTTGTACCAAGACAGATGGTCCGCTTTGCAACTTCGGATGGACCGGCAATCGTGTGCCGCTGATCGTGATCTCACCCTACACCAAGAAAAATTATGTATCCCACACCGTCATGGATACCACCGCATACCTGAAATTTACCGAAATGCGATTTGGGCTTCCAACTTTGACCCAGCGCGACGCCGCACAAGCTGACATGTCGGAGTTTTTCGATTTCGGCAATCCACCCTGGATGACACCGCCAACTCCGCCTAAACAGAATACTGGAGGCGCTTGCTACCTCGATCATTTGCCGTAAAGATTAGACAGGACGACGCTCTTCAGGAAGAATCAATCTTCGTTGGTTTCGATCTGCTCGGGAGGCAAGACGTGCAGTTCGGGATGTTCCGCATCTCTCCAATAGGGTTGGAAACATTCACCCCGTTCCTGCGGCAACCACACCGTACCATCCCCAAAAACAATCTTTGAAGGATAGAAGACCCAGCCCAGAATTCCTTGCTCAACGCTAGATTGGTAAGCCCCCAGTTCCAGCTTTTGTTCCTGCCCCGATGCAAGAGTTCCGGTGGATCCAACTGTGTTCTGATATGGACGCTTCATGAATTGCGGCGCAATGAATTGCTGAAAACTGAGCGCAAAGCTCTTCATCGTCTTGCCGCTCACATTTTGCACCGTGAGATTGTACTTGCCGGGCTGGTTCCAGAAATTCCCGGTACCAAATTTCATCGGGCACGCTCGGCTGGGCGGCGCATAAATCGTAAATGACGCCATCATGCCCGCTTCCATGTGATCCGCGACGTGACAGTGGAATAGCCATGTGCCGGGATTATCCGCCACCATGTCGACCGTTAACATGCTGCCCGGAAGCAATTCAACCACATCCAAATTCCGCTTTCCATCCGTCACGGTCTTGCCGTGCCAGTGCGGGGTATGCAGATCTTTCTCATTCCCCATGCCCAGCAGGTACCAGCGAACTTTCTCGCCGCGCTTCATGACCAGACCCGGTAAATTACCAAATACATACCCATTGATTGAGTGGAATTGACCTTCGTTCTTTCCGGCGAGTTCGTCAAAAATCATGAAACAGGTGACGAACTCGCGGTCCACATCTTTAGGGCTGCCGTCCGGCCGGGCCTTGCCTTTGGCTGTGACAATGATCGGGCCTAACAGGCCGGCATTGATCTCCCTCGCTGGATCAACGTGCCCGTGGTACCACCACACCACCGAGCTCAGCTGTCCCGGCCCTGGACCGCTTCCCTCATCCGCATACCAGTGATAGGTGAACCGCCCCCCATGTAAGACTTTGGCGCCTGCACCCCATGGCAGATAAAATGCCCCTTCATTAGCTTTGTCGTAACGCAATCCATGCGGATGGATGCTATGCGGAACCTGGCCGCGGTTCAGGAAATCTACGATGATTTCATCCCCAGCCTCCGCCCGAATCGCTGGACCTAGAATTCCTAACCACTCTGGCTGAGGTTTTCGCACGGAAAACGTTGCGTCCGTGTATTCGATGTAGCGGGTCTTTGGCCATTTCGTGCGCACCGCCCAGGGCTGCGGAATAGGACGCCCATACAGCAGATCACGTCCACTGGGCGCGTAGTCCCAAGTGACATCTTCGGCGGCAATGTAGTAGTGGCGTGTGGTCGCGGTGCAGGGCAAAGCGAGAAGCGAACTGCACACCAGCAACAGCCAAGAAGGGAGTTGCCCGAGAACTGGATAAAAGCCCGGCACTATGTGGGATGCCCGTCGACTCATGCGGTCCGGAGTGAAATTCGAACTCCTGGCGGTAGGCAAGCTCCTCAGTTTATCGCAAGCGACAAACTTTTACGGCGGGGTTCTGATAAGGACAATCCAGCCCAGCCACGGCTCGCTGTTGCACCACGACCCAATGGACTCCGTATTGCGCTTCCAAGCGGCGGAAATCTTGTAACTGAAATTTACTCCAGCCGGATTGCGGCTGCACCTGTGCCCACCACTCGTCTGCCATCGCAGGAAACATCGAGACTGCCCCCGAATCCTTCACCGCGTCGGCTAGGCTACTCCGCTGCGCAACCGCACGGAACCCCTGCTCATCTTCGCCGGGAATTTCCATGTATTCAGGATCCAGGGCAAAAATCGCGGTCTTCGGCGTGTTCTCGCGAACCCACTCGAATGCCTGCACCCAGGGATTCTTTGCCGCAGACCATGGCCATTCGATGTGTGAATCCTCGGGGAAAAGCATACGTTGACTGACACACATCCCCGCGCCAAGAGGAACAAACAAGACCAGCCATCTCCACAAGCGATTTTTTAAAACAAGTTCCGCTAGAACTCCACCTGCCGTCACCAGCATGACCACGTACACCAGGTAAAGCGATCGCATGGGCTGCAAGCGAGCCAGAGCTTCGAAACGCGCAGGAATCGAAAGGAGTAGCGCTGCACCGACATAAATCAATTCATAAACAATCAATGTTCGGCATAACAGAACGACATTCGGCCACTTCTGCTTGGCCGCCAGCCTCGCAAACCAGAACAAAATCACCATCGGTCCGATCACGCCCAACCACTCATACCAGGCCCATCGCGTGAGGTAGAAATACGAGTGTGTCATCGCCACCTGGTGATACGAACTGGGTGGGGGAGCAAATGAAAGCCCAAATGGGAAGAGCGCCGATAGCCAGAATGTCGGTGTCATTTCCCGCATCGCCACCAAAAGCATGCAAAGGGTAAGAGCAAACACCGACATCAGCGGGTGAATCGCGCCGGCAAAGATCAGACAAATCGCCGCCAGAAAATATTTCTTGTCCAGCACGGCCACAATGGCAAGTATCGCTGCAAACGACGAAAGATTTCTAGGATTCAAATACTGATCCATGATGTACAGCGCCGTGCCGGCAATCGGCAAGGTAAGAAGAACAGCGACCAGCGCAACTCCTGCCCATTGAACTGACGGGCGAGTGAAACACCTCTTACTTAACTCTCGGCACGCCAACAGCAGCAGGAAAATCGCCGCGATCTGCCAGACGAACACGGCGGTCTCCAGCCGTAAATGGCTCATCCTCACGGAAGCCGCAATCAGGTTTGGAAAAAACGTGGAGTGCGCATGTGCCTCGAAAAATTGTGAATTGAAGGGAAACAGCTCGGGATTCAGGATCTTTTGAATTCCCGGCAGGTAAATCTCAGCATCCTCTGCCCCTGGATGATAGCCCTCGACCAGCACGGCTATGACGGTGAGCAGCGCAATGAGCAGAAGATCCCTGAATTTCAGAACGCCGCTCCCGTCGCAAGGCCAACTTTCATCCGGTGCTCCGAATTCAGTATAGTCTCACGCGACCTCAGCGATGATGCAGGAGCTTTCCAGCAGCATGCGGTGCATGAGCGGATCGCGCGAGGGATGCCGATTATCCGCCACAATAACGACATCGGCAAACCTTCCAGCCCTCGAGGAAATGCGTTCCACATGATTACTCCGGTAATCATCCAGGCCGCAGATGTAATTGACCGTCCGGCACAGCGTCCGTAAATTCGCTGTAGGGGGTCGTATGAAGGATATCCACGAGGTACTGCGCCGCAAGCAGGCCAAGTATGCGCAACTGGGCAAGCAGATCGAGATGCTGCAGCAGGCAGCCGAAAAACTGCGGGAAGTGGCTCCGTTGCTCGCTGATACTGAAGATGATGACACTGCTGTTTTAGCCGAAGTCGATGAGCCACAGGGCGCCACCAAAGCTGCCGCAGCCGCTGCAGGAGCCGCCGCCAAGCCCAAAGGCACAGCCCCGCGATGGCCATAAAGTAGAACCTGATCGCAGCCTTACGAGTGTCTTCCTATGACGTTTCATGCACTGCTGGTTTCGAACGACGATGAAGCCGCCGCTGTGCTCAATTCCGTGCTCTCCGGCTTCGGCATTGCCTCTGCCCGCTGCGGGTATCCCGAAGCCATCTGCCAATTAGGCGAGCAGAGATTCGATGCAGTTGTGGTCGATTTTGATGATCCGCACAGCGCTGCCCTGGTGCTTCAAAACCTGCAACAGTCGTCTTCCGCTAACCATGCGGTCACGATTACTCTGCTGAGCGACCAGGGAAAGCTGCGCAGTGTGCTCGCGCAAGGCGCGCATTTCGTTCTCTACAAACCTGTAACTCTGCTGCAGGCAGAAGTCAGCCTGCGCCCGGCCAGCGCCTTAATCAAACGTGAACGTCGCGCTTCTTGCCGCGTTCCTCTCCAGCTTCCCATTCGCTTGAAGCCTCAGGATCTGCCTGACATCGAAGGCATCCTGCTTGATCTCAGCGAAACCGGTATGGATGTTCTGGCCGCGCAACCGCTTTGCCCTTCAGCACGAATTTCGGCCCGCTTTCTGCTTCCGGACGGCAAAACCGAGCTTTCGGTGCAGGGAGAAACTACCCGGGCCAATCCAAACGGCGAATCCGGAGTGCGTTTTATGGAGCTGGCGGATAACACCCGGGCGGTTCTCAAATCCTGGATCGCGGCCAATGTGCCCGAACTTCCTCCACCAGATATTGAGCCCATCGTCCAATGTAGGCTGACTGATCTCAGCTTGGGAGCTTGCTACATCGAAACAGAATCACCCTTTCCGGAAAATTCCGGCATTCAACTCTGCCTCAAAGCTGGAGAAACTGAAACCCAGGTTGACGGCACCGTGCGCATCATGCATCCAGGCTTCGGTATGGCCATTGAATTTGTTACTGCGGAGCAGCGGTCCCAAGTGGAACAGTTTATCGCTGTGCTCGGCAGCCACCCGGGAACCACACCGGATCTGCAGATTCTTCCGGTTGCTTTGGTGTCCGGCAGCACCTCAGATAACACGGCCGCCCCCGGGGAAGATGCATTATTGGATCTGTTGCGCCAGCACAGATCACTGACGCAGGAAGAATTCCTCGAACAGCTCCACAGCCAGCGTGGAGCAGCAGCTATCGCCTGATCTCAAAGCCTGACGCGCGAAAGGGCCGGCACGCCGTCTCTCGTGCAGGCCCTCGTCGCGCCGGGTTTCTCCACCTCGAATGTCCTCAGTCTAGCGAGGCGCACCCTGACGGAGGTTTCAGTCCTATGAATATTCGGTAAAATCGCGTTCAACTTGTCCACAGGTTCAATACTCCCGAACAGCGGCAAGCCGCGGACTCGGCTTGAGCTTGCATATCCGGGCGGCACTCTTCGTGGCTATCCGCTGTTTTTCATCGCATTCACCGCACTCCTTGTGGTCGTCCCGTTTTTCTTTTTCGGAATTCCCTCCGGACACGATCTCGAATTTCATCTCAACTCCTGGATGGAAGTTGTCGACCAATGGCGGCAGGGCATACTTTATCCGCGCTGGGCGGCGCTCGCGCATTACGGATACGGAGAAGCCCGTTTCATTTTCTATCCGCCCGCATCCTGGCTACTGGGGGCAGCACTCGGAATGCTTCTACCGTGGAGAATTGTTCCGGGGCTTTACGTCTGGATGGCGCTGACGTTGTCCGGGATTTCCATGTTCATCGTCGCCCGGCGATGGCTCGCCCGCCGCGACGCTGTTTTCGCAGCCGCTGCGTATGCTGCGAATCCTTATTTTATTGTCGTCATTTACTGGCGCAGCGCCTATGCGGAACTGGTTGCCGGCGCTCTCGTGCCGCTGCTACTTCTTTGTCTCTTGGATATTCAGAAGTCGAATAGAAAAGCCATTCTCGGCCTTTCTCTCGTGATCGCTGCTGCGACTCTTACCAATATCCCCGCGCTGGTTATGGTGAGCTATTCGCTCGCGCTATTGGCGTTGATATTTGCGATGCAAACGCGGTCACCCAAATTATTGCTGCATGTGTTGATCGCGGTCGCGATCGGCACAGCTCTTGCGGCCTTCTTTTTGTTTCCCGCATTTTATGAGCAGAAATGGATCAACATCGCGCAAGTGCTCTCTCCGGGTGTGCGCCCGCAAGACAACTTCTTGTTCATTGCCATTGCTGATCCAGATCACAACGCTTTTAATCGTCTAATCTCGATTGTGGCATCCTCGCAGCTGATTCTGCTCGCTTTTGCCGCTTACTTTGTATGGCGACGAAAAAAAACCGTTCCAGAAATCATGCTCATTATTTGGGCGCTTGCGACATCATTGTTGATGTTTTCTTTTACTTCCGCCCTATGGTCACATCTGCCCATCTTCAAATTCGTGCAACTGCCGTGGCGTTGGTTGCTGTGCATTAATGTCCCTCTGTTCTTGCTCATCACGATTTCCTGGAAATCCTGGCTCTGGCGCAGCACAGCTTTGTTGCTGATGTTCGGTGCCTTGGGATGGGCTTCCGTGCGCATCCAGCCACCATGGTGGGATGACGCCGGAGATATTGCAGATATGATCGCGGCCCACCGCACGGGATCGGGCTACGAAGGAGTTGACGAGTACGTCCCCACGGGCGCCGATGCGTACAACATCAAAGCCGATGCGCCCCGCGTATCATTCAATTCAGGCTCGCAGCCCGCAATTCAAATGAAAAGGTGGGACGCAGAAAAGAAATCCTTCCTCGTCGAAACGAATCATGCGGACGTTCTAGCACTCAAACTGTTCAACTACCCTGCTTGGCGCGTGGAGGTGAATGGACGCAAAGTGGTAACCCAAACTCAAGAGGCTACCGGACAGATGCTGATCCCCGTTCCCGCGGGCGACGACAATGTACAAATCACGTTCACTCGCACCTGGGATCGAACCCTGGGCGCGATCGTCTCTCTGTTGACCGCCGCAGGCCTGCTGCTTTGGTTGTTTCCACGTCGGTCCATCGCAACATGAAACGCGTCCTGATCGCAACTTCCAACCTCGGCAAATTGCGCGACTTCGCCGGCGCCGCGGCCCCTTTTAAAATTGAGATCGCACCTATACCGAATTTCTCTTCCCTTCCTCTCGTGATCGAAGATGGTGCAACCTTCGAAGCCAATGCTCGCAAGAAAGCCGCCGAATACAGCCAGTATGTTTCCGGCGAATTGGTGTTAGCGGATGATTCTGGCCTCGAGGTAGATGCGCTCGGCGGTGCTCCCGGCGTCCATTCTGCCCGTTACGCCGCGGATATGCCGCATCTTGCGGACAGCAACACCGATGACGAAGCCAACAATGCCCGCCTGCTACGCGAACTGAAAGACATTCCCGACGACAAACGCACCGCTCGATTCGTTTGTATTATCGCCGCCGCACGAGACCAGCAGGTTTTAGGCGTTTTCCGCGGGCAAGCCCAAGGAATCATTCTCTCTGCTCCTCGCGGCCAAAACGGCTTCGGCTACGATCCTCTCTTCTATTTTCCATCGATTCACAAGAGCTTTGCCGAGCTCAGTCCGGAAGCAAAAGCCAACTACAGCCATCGCGGCGCCGCATTCCGCGAATTTTTGAAATGGTATAGCGAGCTGCACCATTCCGATTAAGCTAGCACTATTGCTTGTGGTCATCCCGAGCGAGGCTTGCGCGACGCAAGTCGCGCCGAGTCGAGAGCCTGCCCTGAGCGAGCGTAGCGAGTCGAATGGGGACCTGCATTTGATTTAAACTGCGAATTTCACCGCATAATCCATGACTCACATCGCCATCCGCCTCGCCGTCGTTGAAGACGTCCCGGTACTCCGCAAGCTGATCGACGCATCCGTCCGGGGATTGCAGGCCAACGACTACACACCCGGGCAGATCGAAGGCGCGTTGAAAACGGTTTATGGCGTCGACAGCCAACTCATTGCTGACGGAACTTATTTCGTGGCCGAAGCTGAAACAGCCGAAGGCAACCTTATCGTCGGTTGCGGCGGCTGGAGCAAGCGCAAAACTCTCTTCGGAGGGGACCACTGGAGTGGCCGCCATGACACCTTGCTCGAACCCAATCACGACCCAGCCAAAATTCGTGCGTTCTTTATCCATCCTGACTGGGCGCGCCGCGGCATTGGCGGCATGATTTTGGATGCCTGTGAATCCGCCGCCAAATCGGCTGGATTCAAACGCCTCGAAATGGGCGCCACTTTAAGCGGTGTCCCGTTTTACCACGCGAAGGGGTATGAAGCATTAGAGAACATTGACGTCCCGCTCGGCGACCAGCAATCCATGATCGTCGTTCGCATGGCTAAGAGTATCGTGTGAATGTGAGAGCTGCGAGGAGAGCAATATCCCCAGGCGTTTATTGCATGGAACAAGCCCTCATTTTGACGGCGACAGTTCAGCCGGGGCCTGATGCGGACCTACCCAAAAGGCGTCTCCGTAAGTCTCGTGGACGGTCCCATTCGCCCAATCGCCAAGCAAGCGAAGAAACCCGTCTGCCAGCCCCACCGGCGTTCGCCGTCCGTGTTCGTCTTGCGTGAAGGTGTGGATGTCGTGATCAGAATGGGGAAAAACGACGATTTCAATTGGAAAATGTTCTGAGTTGGCTAGAGTTGCTCGAAGGTGTTCAAGTCTTTCCACACTTTTGGGCGCCGGTGCCACGGAATCGTCGCTCGCAAACACCCATAATTGCGGAATTCGCAACTGTCGCAGCACTGACAGCGCTGGATAATTCCAGGGCACGCCGGGGCTTTCGGCCTTCGCTTTCGCAATTTCCCCTCTGAGTAGCTCCCCTGAATATTGTCCATCGATCGCAGAGAACCACGACTGGCCGGAATATTTTTTTCGGACAGAATCGAGTTCCTCAACATTCTTTGAAAAGTTGGAAGTGGCGATCGCGCCCGTTAATTGTGTGATCTTTTGCACGGCCGTGTCGATTTCGTCACTGAATCCGAGATATCCCGCTTCGCGCATTTGATATTCAACTTGCCATTCATCCTGTTCTACCGGTGTCCCTACCACCCCGTAGGCGACCTCAACGAAATCAACCTTTGCTTTTGCGGCTGCGAGAGGTGCCACCCAACCACCTTGGCTCGTTCCGAGGAAGCCGATTCGGCTGTACCTGCCCGCAGCAGCTTGCCGAACCACCTTGACTGCGTTCGCCGCGTCGTCTGCAAGAACATAGAAGTCCTGAGTATATTCGCCGGTTGATTTTCCGGTCCCGCGTTTGTCGTAAAAGAAGGTTGCGATTCCTCGTGCGCCGAGCAGGTACTGATAATAGCCCTCGATGGGGCTCTGCTTTCCTGAACCGTGCGCAAGAATCATCAAGGGAGGTTTCGAGCCGCCTGGGGGAAGTTCGGGTTCCATCAGCAGCCCGTACAAAACAGCGTCACCGCTGGGAAACGATAGGGTCGTGAATCGAAACTCAAGTTTTGTCCACGTTTCCCATTGTCCGCCCGCAGGTTTACCCCGAAGCGACCCGTCAATACAAGCTACTGGCGAGCTTTTTTCTGATGCGTATCCGCTTCGGCCATCAAGCATGGTGTACCAGGTGCCGGCCGGAGCAGTCTCCGCGACCGGCGTAATAGCGGCGAAATTGCCATCGGGAGATCGATAAACGCCAGTTGCGCAGACCGATGAAGCTTGTGAATCGATGATCCCACAGAGTACGTTTACCGCGAGAAGTAATCCCCACCAGAACTTTGCCCTGAAACGCACCGCCGCGTTTAGATTCCTTTCCGGGATTTTCGTTTTCCTTAGCGTTCTCAGTCGCCGCTGACGTGCATTTTGGGGTCCAGCATTAGCGCTGAGCGTCCAGCCGCCCAATTTCGCGCGCAAACAGTGGGTTCTCCGGGAAGTCGCGCTGCAAGGAAACCAACAGCTCCCGCGCGTGCGTCTTGTCTTTATCACGTACATACGCAATCGCGAGCAGGATTCGGGCAAATGGGGCCAGATAGTGGCCGTGTTCTGCCGTCAGTTGCAACTCTTCAATACCAGCCTGTTTGTTTGCCGCAATGCCGCCCAGCCGGATGAGCCATCGCACCGGCGCGGTCATGCTTCCGATGATGTACTGACTCACGCCAGTCGCCAGATGCGCGTCATAATACTTCGGATCCACTGCTAAGAGTTGTTTGGCCCAGCCGCTCGCATCTTTCGTAAAGCGCAACGCCGCAATATTGTGCTTCTCGATCAGCGCCGCATAATCTGAGCGTAGACCCGACGCCAGGGTTAACGAAAACAATGCGTCCCGGTCATTGGGATCTTGCCTAAGACGGCTTTTGGCCTGACTCTCGGCCTGTTCCAACGCCCTGTTCAGTTGATCGCGCACTGAGGGATCGGGAGCGAGTTGTTTGCGTTCGTCAAACGCACGATCGCTCTCATAAAACTGCGACTCCAGTACACCCAGGCGGTTGAACTCGGAGAACAACAACCCGGCGGCATCGGAAACTGGGCCCAGAGGACTTCCCGGATGCTGGCTTTCCCACGATACAAATACCTGGTGAGCATCGCGGAAATCCAACTGATAGAGCAGCCGAAATCCCTGATCCAACGTGGCTCCGCCAGGCGGTAAATCGGCGACTGCCCCTGGCGTGCAGAGCGCGATCGCGACTACGGCGAAGGTAGCTTTTGCCTTTAGCCCGAGGTTTGCCATCCCCTTCAAATTTGCTCGGTCCTTCTCAATAACAGCTTAGATGACTCGTATACGAAAGAACCCAGTGGTTTGTAATAAGTTTGTCAACGAATCCCAGCAAACCCTTCCAGCGCTGCTGCAATCCAACTTACGTAGGTACCAAGGTCATAACCCGTTTATTCTATCGTTTAGACCGATGTTGTATAATCCGCCCCAAGAGCGGATTCACGTTGAGCAGCAAACTATCAAGCCTTCAAACCCCGTGCGCGAACTCCTGGCAACGCGTGTTGATTGCCCTGGTAATCTGCTCGCTGTCCATTAGTCTGGCAACCCGTTTCTGTGTAGAAGCCTCTGCTTCTCCCGTGCACGCGGTTAAGTCCCTGGAAAAACGATCCGTAGATCCCAAGCGCCAACACTTGAATCGAAATGCCGGCTTCCCGGCTGTGCCCGCTGCCAAGGCAGTATTTGGGACGGTCGTACTGCTTGACCTGCCGGTCGCACAACCAGATCCGGTTCTTCCCGCCCAGCCAGTTACTCAAAGTTTGTACAACAGACCTCCGCCATCATCCGGCATGATTCTTTAATTTTTTCGCAATTCTTCTAAATTTGTCGGAACGCTCAGTCAGTTGCTGCTGTCGAGTAGCTCGTATAACGATATTCAGTATTGACTTGAAATGGATGATGGCATGGCCACACAACCCTTGCGCGATGAGGATCTTGAAGCCCTTCAACGCATAGATACCTGCTCGGTATCAAACGCGATCGAGACTTTTGCGGTGCGATTGCGAAACACCGGTTTCGCCGACGCGCGTATTCGCTGCATCTTCCCGGACTGTTCACCCATGGTCGGGTACGCGGCAACGGCTCGGCTCCGTACCGGCGAGCCGCCTATTGCCGGGCGCCGCTTTCACGATCGTAGCGATTGGTGGAACAGCATTCTTCAGGTTCCCGCCCCGCGGATCGTCGTCATCGAAGACATGGACCATCACCCGGGCCTGGGCGCCCTCCTTGGCGATGTACACGCCGCCATTTTGTTGGCTCTCGGTTGTGTCGGATACGTGACGAATGGGGCAGTACGGGAGCTTCCCCGCGTACGCCAGCTGGGTCTGCAACTGTTCGCGGGCAATGTTGCGGTATCTCATGCCTATCCACACATCTTTGATTTTGGCGTTCCCATTTCAGTGGCGGGTTTGGAGGTCAGGCCTGGAGACTTGCTGCATGGCGATCAGCACGGGCTGCTCACGATCCCCAACAACATCGCCGGGGAAATTCCAGCCGTTGCGGCGAAGCAACGGCAATCCGAAAAAGAAGTTATTCAGCTCTGTCAGGCCAACGACTTTTCACTCGAGAAATTACGAGAAGCAATTAAGCATTTGGCTTAGCGATATTACTGGCGCGCGCCAGAGAAGGTTGGTGTACACCATTGAGCGCGGAACAACCCACGAATTATAAAGCGCAGGCGGGAACCCACATTTCTCTCCCGGGGCTACTCGCTCCGGTCCTCGCGCTGCTGATCCTCGCACTTTCTGCTTGCAGCGGAGAAAAGGGCAATGTGGAAGCCAATGCCGAATCCACGGTCACCGTCGGCGTAACCAGCGTCGTTAAAAGAACCCTGGGGCGCCAGCTCACGCTTTCTTCCGAGTTAGTGCCTTTCCAGGAAATCGACGTTTATGCCAAGGAATCCGGATATGTTCAAAAGCTCAATGTCGACTATGGCACCCATGTGAAGCAAGGCCAGGTCATGGCAACCTTGGAGATTCCCGAACTTGAGGCGCAACTGGAAGAGGATCAAGCAGAGATCAAGAACGCGTCAAACGAGGTCATACGCGCGCAGCACGAACTCGCCCGTTATGAGGCGCAGTATAAAGCCTTGCACCTTGAGTACACTCGCCTGGACAGCGTTTTCCAGAATCAGCCGGGCATAGTGGCCCAGCAGGAAGTTGATGATGCGCAAGGCAAGGACCTGGCCGCCGCATCCCAGGTGGATGCCGGCAAAGCCGCTCTCGACGCCGCGCAAAGTAAACTCGCGGCTGCCAAAGCGAAATTGGTTCATGATCAAACGCTTTTTGATTATTCGAAAATTACTGCGCCCTTCCCGGGAGTAGTCACCGAACGCTACGCCAACCTGGGCACCCTGATGCAAATGGGAACGGGTTCGAGCACCCAGGCCATGCCGTTGGTCCGATTGTCGGAGGATGACCTCTTTCGCCTCGTCATCCCGGTTCCTGAATCGTACGTTCGTTACATTCGTGTCGGCGATCCCGTGACGGTGAACGTCCCTTCGCTTAACCGCACGTTCCCGGGCAAGGTTGCCCGTTTCTCGGTCGACGTCCGCGCCGATACTCGCACTATGCACACCGAAGTCGATGTCCCCAATCCCAAGCGTCTTCTCCTGCCGGGTTTGTACGCCGAGGCCGAACTTGTGCTCGATCGGCAGCCGAACGTGCCGGCTGTTCCGGTGCAAGCTTTGAATCATGCAGGCAATAAGACCACGGTGTTCGTCGTAGACAGCGACAATCGTTTGGAAGAGCGTCCCGTCGAGCTAGGTTTGCAGACCAGTACAGACGCTGAGGTCACTTCGGGAGTCCGTGTCGGGGAGGAAGTTGTGGTTAGCGATCGCAACGGTTTGAAGCCCGGCCAGAAAGTTCATCCTCAAACCGTAGCCGTGTTGGAGTATCACGAGCCTACCCAGTAAACGCGTGGGCTGGTGCCCCGGAAGGTTAAGAACTATTTATGCCAGGATTTTCAATTCGCAATCCATATTTCATCATCGTGCTCTGCCTAACGCTGCTGCTTATTGGGGTGGTCAGCGTGGCGCGCATGCCGGTCGATCTGTTCCCAACCATCAACTTACCGGAGGTAGTGGTTGCGACGTTCTATTCGGGCATGCCTCCGGAGGACATCGAGTTCGACATTACCGACCCTCTCGAGCGCTTCTTTACCCTGGCAGCAGGCGTCGACCACATGGAATCCCGTTCGCTCCTCGGTGTCAGCATCATCAAGGTTTATTTCCAGCCTGGGACCAACGCCGACACCGACGTCAGCGAATTGTCAAACCTCGCGCTGGCGGATTTAAAACGCTTGCCGCCGGGAACCTTGCCTCCGGTAGTTTTGAAATTCGATGCTTCGAGTTTGCCGGTGGCCCTGGTCACCGTCGAGGGAGAAGGTCTCAACGAAACTCAGCTTCATGACTATGCCCAGTTTGCCATTCGCAATCAAATCGCGGTCGTTCCCGGCGCGGAAATCCCGCCACCCTTCGGCGGCAAATACCGCCAGATCATGGTGTACGTCGATCCTTACAAGCTCCTCTCTCGTCAGCTCAGCTTGATGGACGTGGTGGGCGCGGTGAATGACTCGAATCTCATTCTTCCCGCCGGCGACGTGAAGATGGGGCCCTACGACTATTTCGTGTACTCCAACAGCCTGGTGGACAACATGAAGCAGTTGAATGATGTCCCCCTCAAGGTTCGCGGAAATTCCTGGGTCACGATCAACGATGTAGGCAAAGCGGAGGACGCTAACCAGATCCAGTACAACGAAGTGCGCATCGATGGCCAAAAATCGGCCTATATTCCCATCATGAAGCAGGGCGGCGATACCAATACCATCGCCGTGGTCAATGGTGTGCGCGACCTAATCAAGCATCTCTACGACATCCCCAAACAAATGGTTACCAGCATCGTGTTTGACCAGTCGGTCTATGTCAAAGCCGCCATCAAAACCGTGCTGCACGAGGGTTTCCTCGGTTTGCTTCTGACCAGCTTAATGATCCTGATTTTCCTGGGGAGTTTTCGCGCCACTACGGCGGTGCTCTTGTCCATTCCTTTATCCGCACTGGCTGCCTTCGTGGTACTGGCGCTGATGGGAAGCACGGTAAATACCATGATCCTCGGCGGAATGGCCCTCGCGTTCTCGCGCGTGATCGACAACTCCGTCATTTCGCTGGAGAACATCTATCGCCATCTTGAAATGGGAGCTGCACCATTGGTTGCGGCGGAAGTTGGCGGCGCCGAAGTCAATCTCGCTGTGCTCGCGGCAACCTTAGTGGACGTGGTCGACTTTTTTCCAGTTGTCTTCCTCTACGGAGTTGCCAAGTTTTTGTTTTCCGCACTCGCGTTGGCTTTCTGTCTCTCCCTATTAGCCTCATTCGTTGTAGCGATGACGGTGATCCCCCTGTTCTGCTCGCGGTTCCTCAAGGCCATGCCTCATGCTGCGCACGAACACCAGCAGAGTCAGGAATACGAAATCGAGCCTACGACCTCCGAGAATCGTTCCTGGATGGATCGTTTCAATGCGCGTTTCAACCGCATGTTCAACAAGATTCTGGATTACTACGAATATTGGGTACGGCGCACGCTCCAAAGACCTGGACTCACAGTGCTTGCCTTAAGCGGCGTCTTCGTCGCAAGCCTCGCAATCTACCCATTGGTCGGGTTGGCGTTTTTCCCCAAAACCGATGCTGGGCAATTCACTATCAATGTGAAGGTGCCAACCGGTACGAGGATCGAGGTCACCGACCAATACATCTCCAAGGTCGAGGATCTGATCCGCCACACCGTGGCGCCACACGATCTGAAACGAATCGTTTCCAATATCGGCGTGGTCCCCGATTTTTCCTCGCTCTACACCACCAACGCCGGACCTTATACCGCCACCGTACAAGTACAGCTGACCTCCGAGCATGAGCTGAGCAGTTTCCAGTACATGGATCGCGTGCAGGACCGCCTGGGCCAGCAGTTTCCCGACGTGAGGACGTTTTTCTCCAGCGGTTCCATGGTCGATGCCATTCTGAACACCGGCAAAGCAGCTCCGATTGACATACAGGTAACCAGTCCGGGCCTGCATCAGATCTATGGCATCGCCCAAAACCTGGCTTCGCAAATTCGAACTGTTTCCGGCGTCGGCCAAATTTATATTCCGCAGGATCTCGACTACCCTGCCTTGCATCTCGATGTGGATCGCGTTCACGCCGGTGAACTCGGCCTTACGCAGAAAGACGTCGTGGACAACGTCATCACCGCGCTCAACTCCAATTACATGATCGCTCCGAATTATTGGGTGGACCGGAAAACCGGCAATGATTACTACCTTACCGTCCAGTATTTCGAACACGGGCAACCCGCGATTCACAACGTCACAGATTTGGGTCAGATTCCGTTGCGCGATCCCGGTGAGGGAAGCGGCCTGAGCTGCGGTCCAATGACGACACCTCCGCAGCCCGGAAGTTCGCAACCGGCCTGGGCCTGTAATGGTGAAGGCCGGCCGATCACAGTGCTCAAGAACGTGGTGAACATCAGTCAGGCTCCGACCCCGACTGAGGTGGATCACTATCAGATTCAGCGCACCATCGACGTGTATGTGACACCCAAAGGCGAAGATCTCGGGGGCATCGCCGATTCGATTCGTCACATCCTCTCTCAGGCCAAACTCCCCGGCAATGTGCGCGTGAATTTGCGCGGCATGGTGGAAGGCATGCAAGCCTCCTTCAAGAGCTTCGCCCTCGGCTTCACCATTTCTTTCATTCTCCTGTTCCTCATTCTGACTGCGCAATTTAAGTCCTTCATCGATCCTCTCCTAATCATGTTGGCCATCCCGATGGGCTTTGTCGGCGTGATGATTATCCTGCCGCTTACCCACAGCACTCTGAATGTCATGTCCTTGATGGGAGTGCTGATGCTGGTCGGCATCGCCGACTCGAACAGCATTCTGATTGTCGATTTTGCTCACAACCTCGAAAAACAAGGGCTCTCTCCCGCAGACGCGGTCATCACCGCCTGCCGCGTTCGTCTGCGTCCGATTCTTATGACCTCGCTCGCCACCATTATCGGCATGATCCCCATGGCGCTGAAACTGGGCGAGGGAGCCGAGCAGTACACACCGATGGCGCGAGCCATTATCGGCGGGCTGACTTCCTCGGTGCTGTTGACCATCTTCATCGTGCCGGCGGCGTATCTGCTGGTCTATGGAAAACGCAAAAATCCAAACCCGCCGACCACGGAGCCCGCGTGATAAAACCAGGTTCATCCTGCAACACATGGAAGAACCGCTCGTCCACAACGATTCCCATGCGAGAGGAGCGAACCTGCTACCCAGCCGGTTGAAGCTACCCGGTTGAGTTCTCTTTATTGCTGAAGCTCATCCTGAGCTCCTCTTCAGAGTGGCGTGGTAACGAGTTGGTGTGACTTTTGTCGAAAGGCAGTCCAATGAACAGAACGAAAAAGATTGTATGCAGCGCTCTTCTGTTATTTCTTTTTACTGCGCTGTTGGGGAGTACTGTGGCACAACAATCGCGCTCGGCGACAAATCTTCCTGTCGCTCCGAATCCACAGCCCGCGCAACCCATTGGCACAGTCCCGACCTTGGCGGGAGCACAAACGACGCTCATCGCCGCTTTTCCTGCACAAGCGCCGCCGCAAACCTCAGGCCCCGCGCCCCAGGCAGCTGCACCGGTCCCCGCGCCCGCTGGAACCATGCAGCTCACGCGCGCGCAAGCCGAACAACTGGCCATCAAGAACAATCCTCGTATCAGCGTGGGCCGCCTTTTGGCACTGGCGCAACATCAGATCTATCGCGAAACCAGATCTGCGGAATTGCCAACCTTCAATGGCGTGATCACCGCGGCAGATGCCAATGAGGGTAGCCGCGTCGGCGCCGGCCCACTGAATGCACCACGATTATTGACCCACGCCGGCGGAGGCGTGACCCTCACCCAACTGGTCACTGATTTCGGCCGTACCTACAATCTGGTTGCCTCAGCTAAGTTGGCCGAAAAAGCTCAGAACGCAAATGCCTTGGCGACAACGGAAGATATCGTATTAGCTACCGATCAGGCCTTCTACAACGCGCTTCAGGCACAAGCCCTTCTCCAGGTGGCTCAGCAAACCGTCACCACTCGCCAACAGGTTGAAAACCAGGTAAGCGTTTTAACTAAAAACAATCTGAAATCGAACCTGGATCTCGCGTTCGCCCAGGTGAATTTGTCGCAAGCGCAATTGCTGCAACTGGATGCTCAGAACAACGTTCAATCGACCATCGCCGCGCTCACCGCAGTTTTAGGTTTCGAGACGCAGGTCAACTACGCATTAGTCGAAGAAAATACGCAATTACCTTCGCCGCCTCCCGATCTGGATGTGCTCACCCATCTCGCCCTTCAGCAACGACCGGATCTGCAGGCGCTCGCTTACAACCAGCAATCCGCGGAGAAGTTCCGGGTTGCGCAGCGCGATCAGCTTTTCCCCACGATCAGCGCCCTCGGCTTACTTGGAGGCACGCCGGTGCGCCCCGACTGCACCGGTGCTCCGTGCAATCCCAACTACTTCATCTCTCCGTGGTATGGAGCGATTGGCGCGAATATGAGCGTACCAATTTTTAATGGCTTTTTGTACACGGCCCAAGCTTCCGAGGCAAAACTCCGCGCCAAGGCTGCCGCGGAAAACACTCGCGATCTGCGGGACGTTATCGTGCGCGACGTGCGCACTTCGTGGTTGGCAGCCAACACCGCATTTCAACGCGTCGCCGTGACCGCCGAATTAGCCAAAGAAGCCGATCTCGGTCTGAGCCTCGCCAAAAGCCGCTACCAGCTCGGATTGGGGTCGATTGTCGAACTTAGCCAGGCCCAACTGCAGCAAGCCGACGCCGCGATCGGTTACGTGAACGCCCAATATCAGTATCGTTTGTCCTTATCGACTCTGAATTTCACAATTGGCGTCCAACCGTAACTACTCTGCAAGCTAGCCACAAGTGATACTCTGTCACTAGCCTGTCAAAGAACGTGACCCGGGTTGTTTAGTGGGGCTTCAGGGAATCTCTGAAGACAATTGATTCCGCCTTCAACCCGTTATACAAACTGCTAGGTTCTCCATCGGGCCTATGCATAGCGGACTAGAGGTGAAACCGTCCATGACTCCCTACGAACGACGGTACCGCCGTTTCAAGCTCCGCTATCCCGTTCGACTGACTTTTCGTACCGCCAATGGAGTTTCAGCTGTCGATACATTGAGCCGAGACGTCAGTATCGGCGGCCTTGCTCTGGAGTGCCCGGTTTCGATTCCCGAGCATAGTCCAGTGAGTTTTGTCATTAGTTTACGCGGGCGAACGCTTCGCCATATTGAGTTGGCCGGTGAGGGAGAGGTCGTACGGGTCGAACGGGACAAATCGCGTCGGGAATTCTCAATCGCGGTCTCGTGCAATAAACCGATCACGCAAATCGAGCCTTACCTGCCTGACGCCCCGAACTGAGTCCTAGGACTCCATTTGGTTGTCATCCCGAGCGAGGCTTGCGCGACGCCAGGTCGCGCCGAGTCGAGGGATCTGCAGTTTGAACCGCCCGCGGCCTCACCGCATTGCGTCTTTCTCAAACGCGGCTTTCCGAAAATACTCTAGCGACATTTTCAACCCGGTTTCTAAGTCTATTTTCGGCTCCCAACCGAGCAGCGCCTTGGCTTTGCTGATATCGGGGCGACGCTGTTTCGGATCGTCTTGTGGCAGTTCTTCATAGCGAATCTTGCTTTTCGATCCCGTAACCCCCAGCACTCGTTTGGCACACTCGAGAATGGTGAACTCTGAAGGATTGCCGATATTCACGGGGAAATGCTCTGCTGATTTCGCCAGCCGAATAAAGCCATCCACCTCGTCGCTCACATAACAAAAGCTGCGGGTCTGATTGCCATCGCCATACACGGTGAGGTCTTCGCCGCGCAGCGCTTGTTTCATGAAATTCGGGACCACTCGTCCATCGTTCAGTTGCATCCGCGGACCGTAGGTATTGAAGATCCGCACGATCCGCGTGTCTAGATTGTGATAGCGGTGAAATGCCATCGTTAGCGCTTCACTGAATCTTTTGGCTTCGTCATACACTGAGCGCGGCCCAATGGGATTCACATGACCCCAGTAGGTCTCTTTTTGCGGATGTTCCAGTGGATCCCCATAGCACTCGGAGGTCGACGAAATAAAATATTTTGCCGAGTACTTCCGTGCCACCTCCAAAGCGTGCAGCGTACCCTCGGAGCCGACCCTCAGAGTTTCAATTCCATGCCGCATGTAGTCCACAGGACTGGCTGGACAGGCAAAGTGAAACACGTAATCCACATGACCGCAGTCAAACGGCTCAGTGATATCGATCCGGCGCAATTCAAAACGTGAATCGTTTCGCAGGTGCTCGAGATTCGACTCTCGTCCTGTGAGGAGATTGTCAACCGCTACAACGGAGTAACCTTCCCCGAGAAGGGCATCACACAGGTGGGAACCAAGGAAACCGGCTCCGCCGGTAACGAGCGCGCGGAGTTTACTCATGAGTTCCTGGTGGAATCGGCTCTGCTGCGGGCGCCAGTCATTGGCATTGACACAACCGTGCTGGCTTCAGTCTTCTTCTTGCGGCCTTTCGTCCTCTCCCCGGGAGCCACAATATCCGCTAACGTCGTGTGTTCAAGAATTCGGGCTGCCGCATTCCGCACATCCAAAAAAACCTGGTAAAGCCTCCGGTGTTCGGTGTCGCGGTCAATCAAGCTGCGCAACTGATCGGCATCTCCAAAAGGCGCCAGCGGACCATCGATTAATCGGATAATCTCGCTCAGCCTGATCTCGGATGGCGGACGACGCAGCTGATAGCCGCCCTTGGCCCCACGTACGCTCTCCACCATGCGAGCATTCTTCAGCTCCAGCAAAATCAACTCCAAGAACTTTTCAGGAAGATCTTCTTCGTAAGCAATCTCGCGGATCCGCATCGTGCCCTGGTTGTAATGCCGGGCGAGCATCATCATGGATTGCAGAGCGTAGAGTCCTTTTTGTGAGATCTTCATGGGAAGAAACGTTAGTTGAGGTACCTACTTATACCGCGTCAATCTCTCTACCAAGCCCCGGGGAGCGAAGACCCTTACCCTCCGGGGTAATCGCCGGTCGGCCGATGCTGTGATAGGTAAATCCGAGCGCCGCCATGGCTTCGGGATCATATAGATTGCGTCCGTCAATCACTATGGGATATTTCAGTGCCTTCTGCAGCCGCTCCAGATCAAGGGTCGCGAATTCCTCCCATTCGGTAAGAATCAGCAACGCATCAGCGCCACTCGCAGCTTCGTAGGGATTTTCTGCAAAGTCTACCTTGGTGTTGAACATTTCGCGCGCCCGTTCTTGTGCCGCGGGATCATAGGCGGATACTCGGCATCCCTCCTGCAGCAATTCCTGAACCAGCATGATTGCCGGCGAGTCCCGCACGTCGTCCGTCCCTCCCTTGAACGCCAGACCGAGCACTCCAAGTCTCTTTCCGCGCAGGGTCCATAATGCGCTGCGCACCTTGCGTAGAAACCGTCGCCTTTGCTCCTCATTGATGTACATCACATCGTCAAGCAGGCGGAAATCGTATCCGCATTCCCGAGCCACTTCGCGAAAAGCTTTTAAGTCTTTCGGAAAGCACGAACCGCCGTAGCCAATCCCGGGATTCAGGAACCGCGGCCCGATTCGGCTGTCGCTTCCGACACCCTGACAAACTTGATGCACGTCGGCGCCTACCGACTCACAAACCGAAGCCACGGCATTGATAAAGGAAATCTTCATGGCGAGAAAAGCGTTGGAGGCATGCTTGATCAGTTCCGCACTCTTGGTGCTGGTGATAATCAAGGGAGGCGGAATCTTGGCGCGATCCGGCTGCGGAATCGCATCCCCGCGCTTGTAATAGCTGCCGTCCACCAGGGGGGCGTAGATGGCGCGCAGTACGGCCGCGCAGCGTTCATTATCGGCGCCCACCACTATGCGGTCAGGAAAAAGAAAATCGGTTACCGCAGTTCCTTCGCGCAGGAACTCGGGATTCGACGCCACATCGAACGAGTCCGGCGCACCCGCATTGCGCAGAATGATCTTTCGAATCCAATCGCTGGTGTAGACCGGTACCGTGCTCTTCTCTACAACAACTTTATATCCATTAATTGCGCCCGGAATGCTGCTGGCAACCGATTCTACGTACGAAAGATCCGCGCGCCCCTGCTCGGTTGGTGGAGTCCCTACCGCAATAAAGATGGCCTCACTTGCCAGAACTGCCGCGTGCAAGTCCTCGGAAAACGTCAGCCGCTGGCCGCGGTGACGCTCCAGGAGTTCGGGCAAGAATTTTTCGTGGATCGGAACTTCGCCGCGTTTGAGTGCCGCCACTTTTTGTTCGTCATTGTCAACCAGAATGACTTCATGTCCAAGATCGGCGAAGCAAGCCCCTGCCACCAGTCCTACGTAACCTGATCCCACCACTGCGATCTGCATCCCAACTCCTTAAAGTTCCCGGATTCCCTTGTTTATCAACTACTTAGCTGGTCGCTCAGCCACACAAACCGCAGCGAACCGAGTAGTCCTACTCAGGATATCCTCCTATATCTCGACGTGGCAATGAGTCTTAAGTGTGGTGCACTTTGTGAGATACCGTGCTCCACAACAACAATTGCCCACCTGGCATCTCTCAAGCAACCACAATATCCGCGATCCGTTCCCCCGCCCGTCCATCCCACAACGGCGGAATACTACCCTTTTTTGCTTTACCCTCGAGAATCTTCGTCAATTCCGACCGAAGTTTTTGCATGTCTCGCCCAATCAAAACGTTCGTACCGACGTTCACCGTCACCGGTCGCTCCGTGTTTTCGCGAAGCGTCAGACAGGGGATATTCAGGTAGGTCGTTTCCTCCTGAATGCCGCCAGAATCGGTAATCACCACTGTCGCGCGCCTCTGATAGGCCAGGAATTCGACATAAGGCAGAGGTTCCAGTAACTGAAGCCGATCGGTTGCGAGTCCGAATTCTGTGATCCGCTGACGCGTCCTGGGATGCACCGGAAACACAATCGCCAGCCGATCACTTACCGTCAAAAGCGCCTCTAGGATGCGTCGCAGGTTTTGGGGATCATCGACATTGGACGGGCGGTGAAGGGTGACGAGGGCGTAACGGTCGGGAACCTTCAGAATCTGGATTTGTCTGGCAGCCGGAAGCAGCCGCATTAACGTGTCAATCATTACATTCCCAACCAGATGAATCTTCTCCGGTGCAATCCCTTCGCGCCCCAGATTCTCGTTTCCATCCTGCGAGGGAGTAAAAAGCAAATCCGAGAGCTGATCGGTAACCAGGCGGTTGATCTCCTCAGGCATAGCACGATCAAACGATCGCAAGCCGGCCTCAACATGACCTACCTTCACGAGAAGTTTGGCGCATACCAGAGCAGCCGCGGCCGTTGAGTTCACATCCCCATAAACCAGAACCAGGTCCGGTTTTCGTTCGAGAATTACCGGTTCGATGCGGCTCATGATTTCCGCGGTTTGCTTGGCATGAGTTCCTGACCCAACCGCAAGGTTCACATCCGGCGTCGGAATGCTGAGCTGCTGAAAGAAAACGTCCGACATGTTGGCGTCATAGTGTTGGCCCGTGTGTACGAGAGTTTGCTTCACTCCGCTGCGGACCCCGAAAGCCCGTACCACCGGAGCCGCTTTCATGAAATTCGGTCGTGCGCCAACCACATGCAAAATGTGCATTTGTTTCGATTTTGCAATGTCAATAAATTACTGGCAATAACAAGTTCGATGTCGTAGGCCCCCTCCGCCATGTCACCCCGAAATCAGCTTCAGCCGATGAGGGATCTTACGTGCGCCGGCAACCGCGTATGCCGCAAATAGGGGTATCTGCTCCCGAGCTCGTCTGGCACACGCTCCTTTCGTAAGGTAGAGGGAAAACCTAAATTGGCAGGTTCGGCAGCTCGACTACCGGACGGATCTCGACTGTCCCTTTGCGCGCGGCGGGAACTCGCCCAGCGACGGCGATGGCCTCGTCAAGGTTGGCCACGTCGATCATATAGAAGCCGCCGAGCTGTTCGCGTGTTTCGGCAAACGGACCATCCTGAACCGTCCGCTTCCCTCCGCGCACCTGCACACTCGTAGCGGTGGCCACCGATTGCAACGGCGACGCTCCCAAGAATTGCCCTTTTGCTTTGAGTTGGTGCGCCAGCTCAGTGGATTCGCCGTAGCACATTTCGCGCTCCGGCTCCGTCCACGCCTGTTCGTCTGCATAGATCAAGAGCATGTATTTCATCTGTATGTCTCCTATCTGGTTCGTACAACTAGGATCGGGGTGGCCTAGCCTACCGTGTCCTTTCTGGAGGCTAGGGGTGTTCAATCCTTCCGCGACAGAATCATCTCGCACAATCGTGCATCCCGCAGCAGAAGCCCTGTCCAGACCAGCGCGCCGAAAATAATCGGGAACAAGCACTGAAACACAGGGTGACCAACCCGCACGTTACTGGCAACCGCTCCGCCCAGATACCCGGTCAGCAAGATCGCGCCCAGAATCGATGTTCGCGGGATTACATAAACAAGCGTGCATCCCAATAGGATCGCGCCAATCAGCACCAACGAGCTTACCGAATATCCCAGATCAGCGCTTGCGGCGATCACATGCGCTTCCTTAATAACTTTCATCATGCCATCGAAAACTAGAAAAATAACAACGAGGCCAGTAAGGATGCGGCCGGTCCAAATCCCTGCCCTGGAATTCGAAACTTCGATCCCGGTGGTGTGTAAAGATGCGACGTTTGAAAGCACGAGAATTCTCCTTATTGAATTTCTTTTCTAAATCGTCTGCCTTATTTCCTCTTCGCAGCCTCTTCGCGAAGTCTCTTATTTCGCTCCTTCAGCTCAGGCGTTAACTTGGAACCGAGGTCCTCGGGCGTGTAAAAGGGGCGGATCTCCACTTCTGCGCCGCCGCCAAATGGGGCGCGTTTGAGCCACTCCACGGCTTCGTCTATGGAAGCCACATTCCACAGCCAAAACCCCGCGATCAGCTCCTTCGTTTCCGCAAACGGCCCATCGGTAACGATTGGCTGTTCTCCCGAAAATTTCACGCGCTTTCCCTTCGAACTTGGCTGCAAGCCGTCCCCTTCCAGCATGACACCGGCATTCACCAGCTCTTCGTTGTACTTTGTCATTTTCGCAAACAGTCCCGTGTCCGGGAGAATGCCGGCTTCTGATTGCTCGTTCGCTTTTACTATGACCATCACTTTCATCTTTATTCCTCCTTCAATAAGTTTCTCGCCGTGTAGCGCGGGCATTTCTGCCCGCGATCTCGCAACAATGTTCACTCTTCACTGATAATCGACTGGCGCAGCCGGGAATCGACACCTGCTTGTGAAGAAATTTAATATTCAAGTATGCCAGTCGATGTAGCCGCAGCAGTTGAATCCGTGTACCGGTCCGATTGGGGCCGGATCGTGGCCACCCTGATTTCGCTGCTGGGGGACTTCGAACTCGCCGAAGAGTATGCCCAGGAGGCATTTACCGCTGCTCTGGATCAATGGGCGAGCTCCGGTATCCCGGAATCGCCGCGCGCCTGGATCATCTCCACGGCGCGCCACAAAGCCATCGACCGCCTTCGACGCCAGACCCTATTCACAGAAAAACTTCAGCCACAGCTCGCCCACGAGTTGCCCTCCATCGTCGAGCAACCCGAACTTGCTGAAAATGAAATCCCCGACGAGCGGCTCCGTCTGATCTTTACCTGCTGCCATCCTTCATTGGCGCAGGAAGCGCAGGTTGCACTCACGCTCCGAACCCTCTGCGGATTGGAAACCGACGAAATTGCCCGATCCTTTCTCCTCCCCACCGCCACCATGGCGCAACGGCTTGTCCGCGCCAAAAGAAAAATTCGCGACGCGCGGATCCCTTATGTCGTTCCCAGTACCTTGGAGATAACTGAGCGCCTCGACGCGGTTCTCTCGGTCATCTATTTAGTCTTCAATGAAGGCTATGCGGCTACTCGAGGCGAGCGCCTTATCCGCGCCGATCTCTGTGGAGAAGCAATTCGGCTCGGCCGCATCGTTCGCAGCTTAATGTCGCCAAAACCTCCTCGCGAAGTCACCGGCCTTCTCGCCCTTATGCTGCTGCACGATGCACGCCGAGATGCTCGCGAAGATGAAGCAGGTGAAATCGTGCTTCTCGAGAACCAGGATCGCAGCCGCTGGAACCAGGCCCAGATTGCCGAAGCTTTGCCTTTGGTGGAAGAAGCGATTGGCGGCAGCCAGGGTCCCTACGCATTGCAAGCCGCAATCGCCGCTGAACACTGCAAGGCTGCTCGCACCGAGGATACTCATTGGCAAGAAATCGTCCGCCTATACGGAGAATTGGAACTCGTCACCCCTTCTCCCGTCGTGTCCCTGAACCGCGCGGTGGCAGTCGCAATGTCGGAAGGTCCTAATGCTGCGCTCACAATCATCGACGGTCTCGCCAACCAAGGGGATCTCGAGACCTACCATCTTTTTCATGCTGCCCGCGCCGACCTGCTGCGCCGTGCCGGATCTCGCAAAGAGGCGGCGAAGAGCTATTTGCGTGCGATCGAGCTGGCTGGTAATCAGCGGGAGAAAAAATATCTGGAAAGGCGTCTGCGGGAAGTAGAACCAAACTGACACTACACCGGGCTGTCCCGGTGCACCGCTTTCACCCGATAGCCTGCCTTGCGCAGCAACTTGGCAACCTCCTCCGCCATCATCACGGAGCGATGCTGTCCACCCGTGCACCCAAATGAAATGGTCAGGTAACTCTTCCCTTCTTCGATGTAGTGCGGCAACAAATACACCAGCAGCTCGGAAATGCGTTTGATAAACTCCCGCGTCTGAGGGAACGACCGGATGTATTTCGCCACTTTCGGGTCGCGGCCGGTCAGCGGCCGAAATTCCGGCACGAAATGTGGATTCGGCAAAAAGCGCACATCAAACACCAGATCCGCATCCTGCGGAACACCGTTCCGGAAACCAAAACTTACGCACGACACCAGGATGTTCTTGCTGGATTCCCGTTTGTGGAACCGTTGAGTGATGTGCGCTCGCAGTTCATGCACATTGAACTTCGACGTATCTATGACCAGATCCGCCATCGCACGAATCGGACGCAGCCGCTTGCGCTCCGCCGCCAAGGATGACCGCACCGGCGCGTCCGTTCCCAACGGATGTGGCCGCCGGGTTTCGCTGAAGCGCCGCAACAATACTGGATCTTCCGCTTCCAGAAAAATCATCCTGGTGGGCAACATCCGCTTAACGGATTTCACAATGTGGGGAAGCTCCTGCAGTTGCTCTCCTTCGCGAACGTCTACCACCAGCGCCGTGCTCTTGATTTCCGAGGATTGTCCGATTAATTCGGCAAATTGGGGAATCAAACCAACCGGCAGGTTGTCTACGCAGTAGTAACCCAAGTCTTCAAATGCTTTCAGGACGGAAGCCTTTCCCGACCCGCTCATCCCCGTGATAATGACCAATTCAGCCGCGGTTCGGGCATCTCTATTGCCAGGAAACACCCTGCGGCTTTTTGATTTTCTGGAAGTTTGGCGCGGTGCCATCCTTATGGATGTTAACAAGCCACCTTCGCTCCTCGCTAGTATCGACCACCATCCCGCATCCACTCTGCTACAGCCATCTCGATATCGCATATTCGTGCGAATCCCGGCGCGATTACATAGTGCACCTGATAGCCGACGTCTGCGACACAAGGTAAGCTGCACCCGAATGGAGGCGCTATGCTCTGGACTGTCTTCGTCGTTCTGCTCATACTCTGGCTTCTGGGTTTCAGTTTTCACATCGCTGGAAGCCTCATCCACTTGCTGCTAGTGATTGCCGTCGCCGTGTTGATCATCAACCTTCTTACCGGCCGGCGAACCGCCGTCTAGGGAAAGACCATATCGCTAGGAATTAACACCAGCAGCTTCAAGTGTTTACCGCGCTGCCGTTTTACCAGCAGCCAACCAGTGCTGGACGCCCGCCATCGTAAGGCCTTAACAGGAGTGTCACTGAATGGAGGCTTGTCTTGTTCGGCGGGCGGGTTTGCTTCGGGCAGTATTGCTTCTTTGGGGAATTGCATGGATGGTTGGCTGTCAGGGCCTGGTCGGTACCAATACCCTGATCACCGTGAAGCTGGCGGGCAGCGGCCAGGGAACCGTTACCAGCGCACCGGCCGGAATCGACTGCGGCACGCAATGTAGCGCAACCATTTTCACTCCACAACCGCTTACCCTGAATGCCACTCCTGCACCAGGATTCACATTCGCGGGATGGAGTGGCGCATGCACAGGCACGGGCCCGTGCACAATCAGCCTCACTACCACCTCCGCGGCGGTTACCGCAACCTTTACCGCCTCTCTGAAAAGCATCAATCACATTATCTTTCTAGCTCAGGAGAATCGCACTTTTGACAGCTACTTCGGCGCCCTGCGCGAATATTGGGCGCAAAATGGATACTCTGACCAGCCCTTCGATGGTTTGCCGCAATTCAATTCCCCGGCTGGCGCCGCTCCGTCTATTCCCGGCTGCAATCCCGCATTTCCCTTTGACCCGACTGCCACTCCACCGCAGACCAACGACTGTATGTTTGATCCGGCAAATCCGGTGGCTTCCTTCCACTTTCAAACCGAGTGCGTCGAAAATCCAAGTCCATCCTGGAATGAGGCCCACGTCGACTGGGATTACAACGATCCCACCGGCCTGCAGCCAGCTAAGCTGAACGGCTTCGTTTACGCCGCCGGGCACGACGCCAGAGACACCGTTCCGCCTTTCCATGATACCGACGGCATTCGCGCCATGGGCTACTACGACGGAAACGATCTGAACTTCTACTACTTCATGGCTTCCAATTTCGCAACCTCGGATCGCTGGTTCTCTCCCGTCATGAGCCGAACACCACCAAATCGTGAATATCTGATCGCGGCTACAACGCAGGGGTACGCATATCCGGTGGGGACCAACGCGAACGACCAGGCATTGATCGCAGCGCCGCCGATTTTCGAGAAGCTGCAGAACGCCGGCATCACCTGGAAGGTTTACGTCCACTCGTTGCCCAATGGATGTACCTCAGCGCAGTGTTTGTACACGCAGAGTTACGTGCAGAACTTCACCTATGGACCAACCATGTTGCAGAACTATCCGCAGAATTTCGAAACTACGGATCAGTTCATTAAAGACGCGCAAAGCGGCAAACTGCCGCAAATAGCACAGATCGAACCAGCCTCGGCCAACGGGCTCGATGAGCATCCTTCGGACTACGATCCCACGCCCCAGCAGCCAGTGCCTTGCTGCAGCGTGCAGGCGGGCGCCAACTTTGTCGAGAGCCTCATCACAGCTGTCATGGACGGACCAAGCTGGAACGACACTGTCTTTATTCTTACGTTCGATGAACCCGGCGGTTTTTACGATCACGTGTCTCCGCAACCAACCGTCAGTCCCGATGGCATCAAACCGAAAGACCTTTTCCCGGGCGATATCTGCACCAAAGTGACCGGCCCAACTTGCGATTTCATCTACACCGGATATCGCGTGCCGTTGCTCGTGATTTCGCCCTACACGAAAAAGCATTACGTCTCACATACCGTCATGGATAGCACGGCAATTCTGAAGCTGATCGAGACCCGATTCAACCTGCCTCCTCTGACCAAGCGCGACGCCGCACAGCCGGACATGACGGAGTTTTTCGACTTCGTGAATCCGCCTTGGATTCACGGGCCCAACCTGCCCGCGCAAAATGGCAGTGGCGCCTGCTATCTCGACCACCTGCCGTAACCCGGCAACCCCCGCGTAGGGACGGTCGCCCTCGACTGTCCGGCCGAGTGAAGCTCGGCAGCTCTTGCATGCCTGATGTTTATCGGTCACAGTCAGCAAACCTGACTAGCTGCACAATCACTTGGGATCTGTGGTGGGTTCGGCACGGCGGGTGCGATCGCTTCTGTTCCGGATGAGCGAAACAGGTGTGGCCCCGTAGCTCAGCTGGAAAGAGCGCTAGGTTCGCACCTTAGAAGTCGTGAGTTCGAATCTCACCGGGGCCGCTCCCTACGTTACCAAGGTATCGACGTCACTTGACACGACTTATAGTGAGAGAGAGACTGAATTTGTAAGGTGCGAACCTAAGCGCTCTGCTTAGAAGATCTCAATGGCGGCTACGGAGCCGCCATTCTTCTTTGTCCAGCATCTTTTTCAACCGTAAAGCCATGCCACTCTCATATCATTGCCAGCACCCCAATCCTGTGTTAGCTTCAAGAAACAGTAGAGGTTACGTTGCGAGCAACAGTTCCTGCCGGACTGGACCGCAAAGAGACGGAAGTTTATCAGCGCCTTGATCCAGCACGGCTCCCAAAACACATCGCCATAATTATGGACGGCAACGGGCGCTGGGCGCGTAGACGCCATCTGCCCCGCATCGCCGGCCATCGTGCCGGGGTTGCCTCTGTGCGCTCCACCGTTGAAACCGCTTCACGCATCGGAATTCCGTCGCTCACCCTTTACGCGTTTTCCGAGGAAAACTGGAAAAAGCGGCCTGCAACCGAAGTTAGCTTTCTTATGGGTCTGCTGTGCCGATACCTGAAAGCCGAGGTCCCCACCCTCAACAAGAACAACGTTCGCCTCGAGTACATCGGACGCCAGCATGAACTTCCCGCGCCCGTCCAATCGAAGATGCAATGGGCGCGTGAGGCGACCGCCAGCAACTCCGGAATGCTCTTGACTCTCGCCCTAAACTACAGCGCTCGCAGCGAACTAGTGGATGCGTTCCGCGCAATGGTCAACGCTGCGGCGAACAATGGCGGCTTGCAACATTTACAGATCGATGAAGAAATGGTTACGCGGCATCTTTACACGCAGCATCTTCCTGACCCGGATCTCGTGATTCGTACCAGTGGCGAAATGCGGCTGAGCAACTTCCTTCTCTGGCAATTGGCGTATGCCGAAATCTATGTAACCTCTACCCTCTGGCCGGAGTTCCGCGGAGCCCACCTGCTGGAAGGAATTGCCGAGTACCAGAACCGCGAGCGCCGCTACGGCGGGCTCGCCGATGATTTATCGCATCCTCGCAATTCCAATCACTCCAAAATGGCCCGGAGCTGATTCCATTGAACCTGCTGAAGAGGGTCCTCACAGCAGTCGTTCTCATTCCCATTGTCTTGCTTATCGTTCTGCGTGCGCCTATCCCGGTTCTGGCCCTGGTTGCCGCCTTAGTTGCGCTCTTGGCCATCCAGGAATTGCTTAAACTTTCCGAAGCCTATCAAATCTACCCTTTTCGTTGGCCGACTTACATCTTTGTAGGCTTGTTCTTCCTCTACATGGCGGTGAGCCCACCGAATAAACCGCTGCTGGATACGGCAGTTTTCATCTACACTATCGGGTTTGCCGCTGCTATTGCGCCTTTCGTCTTCCTCATCGTCGCTATGCGACGAATCGATCTGAGCACCGGCTTTCCCGCCGCTTGCGTTTCCGTTCTCGCCTTCACTTACATTGCCTTGCCACTCGCGTTCCTCGTACAGATTCGCCAGCAGTGGTCCGGTGCCTTCATGTTGCTTTATCTGTTATGCGTTGTCTGGGCTGGAGACATCTTCGCCTACTTTATCGGGCGATCCCTCGGCCGTCATCTGATGTCCCCGCGAATCAGTCCGAAGAAAACCTGGGAAGGAGCACTGGCCTCTTTAATCGCAAGCGTCGGCGTGGGAGTTCTTCTTTACAACTACGCTTTGCCGATTAGCTCAGCGTTTCTGAGTATGGGATTAATGCAACGCCGCGATGGGTATTTCGCTCTGCAAGGCCCGCCACTGTGGTCGACTGTATTGCTTTCGGCAGCAATCAATGTTGCCGCGCAATTGGGAGATCTTGTCGAATCTGTGATTAAGCGCGGCGCCGACGTCAAGGATTCTGGAGCCATTCTTCCTGGCCACGGCGGCATGCTGGACCGCATTGACGCCCTGCTCTTTGCCGCTCCGGTGCTGTGGTACTATGCGGCTTGGCAAGTGATGCAGTAGAGTTTGAACCCCAAAGGACACGAAGTCTCACGAAGAAATTGCTAGTCTTAGCCTTCGTGTTTCTTCGTGTCCTTCGTGGTTATTGACACCATGAAGCGCATCGCCATTCTCGGCTCAACCGGCTCCATCGGTCGAAGCACACTTAGCGTCGTCGAATCTCATCCAGATCGCTTCGAAGTCGTGTCCATGGCTGCCGGCTGGAATGTCGACCGCGCTTTTGAGCAGGCTAAGCGCTGGCGACCCCGGCTCATCTCAATTGCGAATCCTTCTGATGCCGATACCCTACGTTCCCGCTTGAAATCCGTGGGTATCACAAACATCGAGGTCACATCGGGCGCGGCTGGAACGGTCAGTGTCGCCACACATCCGGATGTAAAGTTCGTCGTCAGCGCAATCGTTGGCGTGGCCGGACTGGAAGCGACTTATGAGGCTGTACGATCCGGGAAGGCGGTGGGCCTGGCGAACAAGGAATGCCTGGTTGCCGCCGGAGAACTGATCACCGCTGAAGCTCGCCGCCAAGGCATGCCGCTGCTCCCCATCGACAGCGAACACAATGCGGTCCATCAGTGCTTGCGAGGCGGACGCATCGAAGAAGTCCACCGCATTTGGCTCACAGCTTCCGGCGGTCCGTTTTTGAACACTCCAGCCTCGAGATTTCCCTCAATAACTGCAGAGGAAGCGCTGCGTCATCCTACATGGAAAATGGGACGGCGCATCACCATTGACTCCGCCACCCTTATGAACAAGGGTTTTGAAGTGATTGAGGCCTGCCGTTTGTTCAACTTGCCGCCGGCCCAAATTGAAGTCATGGTGCATCCCCAGTCCACCATCCATTCCATGGTGGAGTTTGTGGATGGCAGCATACTTGCTCAATTTTCGGTGACCGATATGCGCCTGCCCATCCTCTATGCCCTTACCTATCCCGAGCGGATTGAGTCAGATCTGCGCTTCCCGGTCATGGACCTGCGACATCTCGAATTCTGCCCACCGGACATGCAAAAATTTCCTTGTCTGCGGCTCGCATACGAAGCCGCGACAGCGGGGGGCGCGAAAACTGTTGCCCTGAATGCCGCTGACGAAGTTGCCGTGGCAGCGTTTCTCGACGGCGGCGTTCGTTTCGACGAAATTCCTGAGATAATTGAGTCGGTTTTGGCTGAAACGCCGAGCACCAAAATGGAATCTATAAGAAAGGTGTTGGAGGCGGACTCCCAAGCCCGTCAGTTGGCGCAAGCGAAAGTGGAGCAGAGAAACTGTTCTGCAAAACCAGCCTCCCGTTGAGGAATTAAGCAAAATCTATGTCTGGATTCTTTACGGCTGTTATCGCTGTCGCGGTGATCCTGGGGTTCATGATCCTCATTCACGAATGGGGACATTACGCGGCAGCTAAGCTACTTGGTGTGCGCGTCGAAGTCTTCTCCATCGGTTTTGGTAAGCGTCTGGTCGGCTTTCGCCGCGGCGATACCGACTATCGCATTGCTGCTCTGCCGCTCGGCGGGTACGTGAAAATGAGCGGCGAGAATCCGATGGACGAGCGTACCGGCGATCCTGCCGAGTTCATGTCCCACCCGCGTTGGCATCGCTTTCTCATCGCGATTGCCGGGCCGTCAATGAACATTCTGCTCGCCATCGCCCTGCTGACCGGCGTCTACATGGTCAACTATGAATCTCCTATCTACCTCGACAAGCCGGTTGTACTTGCCTGGGTAAAACCTGAATCCCCTGCCGCCCAAGCTGGTTTGCAGCCCGGGGATAGGATCGTTCGCATTGATGGCATTGAGAATCCCACATGGGAGCAGCTTGAACCGAAAATTTGGCTGAGCCCCAACCAGTCCGTTCCGATTGCTGTTCAGCGTGGTAACCAAATTTTTGAGCGAACGGTTACGCCCAAGCCCATTACGACTTCCGAAGTCGGATGGACTGGCTGGTATCCCGAAAGCCCCGTCACGGTTGGCCAGCTTGAACCCGGAATGCCTGCAGCTAAAGCTGGCATCAAGCAGGGTGATCACGTCATTGCCATTGATGGTAAGCCGCTGCCTCACATTGAGGCCATGATTGAAGAACTGCAGCAGACCAAGGATCACCCGGTCACTCTTACGCTTCAGCGCGACGGCAAGGATTTCAACGTGCGGCTGACCCCGGTATTGGCTAGCACCGAAGACCCAAACGAGAAGCGTTATCGCATCGGCTTTGGTAATCAGCCCGAGATGAAGGTCAGCCATCTGCCCTTCGCCGCCGCCATCGACCGCTCTCTTTCAGATAACAAGAAATACTCGCTGCTCATTCTTGAACTGATGAAGAAACTCGTCCAACGCAAGGTTTCGATTCGAACCATTTCTGGGCCCATTGGCATTGCCCAGGATGCCGGCGAAGCCGCCGAGGCCAAAGGTTGGACTCCATTGCTCACGCTGACCTCCGCCATCAGCCTGAATCTTGGTATCTTCAATCTTCTTCCCATCCCGATTCTCGATGGCGGCGTCATCCTGTTGCTTCTGATCGAAGGCTTCATGCGCCGCGACATCAGTATCCGGATCAAAGAGCGCATTTACCAGGCTGCTTTTGTATTTCTGGTGTTATTCGCGGTGATGGTCATCTATAACGACATCGCCAAGACCCTGCCCGGCCTGACGGGCCGATTGCCATAGGGCTTTTCCCAGCCACTGTCATTCTGAGCGAAACAAAGCGACTCGCAAGAGTCGCCTTGTGGAGTCGAAGAATCCCTTTCATCTGCAAATTAGACGTGCCTCGAACTGGAATTCTCTCCCTCGCTTTGGGCCTGCTAAACCGATTGAATTCGTATTTCCTAGAATTCATCCTGGGCGAGGAACCGGATTCGCAATGTGAATCGGGCGGCGAAGCCGAAGGAACCCTTTTGGGTTGCAGCCACGTGTGCCTCGCAGGGGAATTCTCTCCCTCGCCTGCCCCTGTTAAACTAGAACCTACATGGCTGATCTCCCGCGCAGAAAAACCGTAACCTGTAACATCTCCGGCGTGCGTGTCGGCTCGGATGCACCAATCGTGGTGCAATCGATGACCAATACCGACACCGCGGACATCCCCTCCACCGTGCGTCAGGTTGCCGCCCTGGCCCGAGCCGGATCAGAGCTGGTTCGCGTAACCGTTAACACCGAAGAGGCCGCCGCCGCAGTCGCGCCTATTGTCGATGAACTCGACAAGCAAGGCGTCCCTGTCCCGATCGTTGGCGATTTCCACTACAACGGCCATCTCCTGCTGAAGAAATACCCCGACTGCGCTCGCGCGCTCGCCAAGTACCGCATTAACCCCGGCAATGTCAGTGTCGGACGCAAAGATGACAATAACTTCCGGACTATGGTTGAAGTGGCAGTTGAGCATCAGAAACCGGTTCGCATCGGAGTCAATTGGGGATCGCTCGACCAGGCGCTTCTCACTCGCATGATGGACGAAAATTCGCGCCTGCCCGAACCGAAGGACGCGCGCGATGTCACCATGGAAGCCATGGTAGTCAGCGCGTTGAATTCCGCAAAGCTGGCCGAAAAATACGGCCTTCGCCCCGATCAGATCATTCTCAGTGCCAAGGTCAGCGGCGTGCAGGATCTCATCGACGTTTACCGCTCCCTTGCCGCCCGCTGTAACTATCCTTTACACCTCGGCCTAACCGAGGCCGGCATGGGCGCAAAAGGTGTCGTTGCATCCAGTGCCGCTATGGGCGTTCTGCTGCAGGAAGGTATCGGCGACACAATTCGCGTTTCTCTTACTCCCGCCCCCGGCGGCGACCGCACCGAGGAAGTCCGCGTCGCCCAGCAGATTCTGCAATCCATGGGAATCCGCAGTTTCACGCCTCAGGTGACCGCTTGCCCCGGTTGCGGACGCACCACCAGCACCTTCTTCCAGGAAATGGCCGAGCAGATTCAGTCCTACTTACGCGAGCAGATGCCAATCTGGAAAGGCCGCTACGTCGGTGTAGAAGAAATGAAAGTTGCCGTCATGGGATGCGTGGTCAACGGTCCCGGCGAATCCAAGCACGCCAGTCTCGGCATTTCCCTGCCCGGCACTTTCGAAGAACCCAAAGCCCCGGTCTATGTCGATGGCCGCCTGTTCACCACTTTGCGCGGCGATCACATCGTTGCCGAATTCATCAAGATTCTCGACAACTACGTCGACTCGCACTACGCCGCCAAGGACACTGCCGAAGTCTCAGCCGATTAAGTCTTGCTTTCATTTTGAAACTGCACCCGCATGGGGTGGAGACTTACGTTTGCCGCTCCTCCCGCTTCCCTGTTACCATTTTTAGTTCCCGGCCCCAGTAGTTTCTTAATTCGTCTTTTTATCTCTTTCTGGAGGCACTATGGCAATCAAAGTAGGCATTAATGGTTTTGGCCGCATCGGGCGCAATGTCCTGCGCGCGTCCCTCGACGATCCTAATCTCGAATTCGTTGCAGTCAACGACCTCACCGATCCCAAAACTCTCGCTCATCTCCTGAAGTACGACTCGATCCTTGGCAATCTTCCCCACAAAATCACCGCCGGATCCGACAACATTCAGGTCGACGGCCGCAACATCCGCGTCTTCGCCGAAAAAGATCCTGCCAAGCTGCCTTGGGATTCCGTCGGCGCTCAAGTCGTCATCGAATCCACAGGCCGCTTCACCAACGCCGAAGATGCCAGGAAGCACCTGCGCGGCCCGGTGAAGAAGGTCATCATTTCTGCGCCGGCTAAAAATGAAGACGTCACCCTCGTTCTCGGCGTCAACCACCAGGTCTACGATCCCGCCAAGCACAACATCATTTCCAACGCATCCTGTACCACAAACTGTCTGGCGCCGATCGCCAAAGTGCTGCACGACAATTTCAAGATCGTCAGCGGAACCATGACCACGATTCACTCCTACACGAATGATCAGGTCATCCTGGATTTCCCGCACAAAGACCTCCGCCGGGCCCGCGCCGCCGCCCTTTCCATGATTCCGACTTCCACCGGCGCCGCCAAGGCCCTGAAGCTCGTCATTCCCGAAATGGCTGGCAAACTCGATGGGTTCGCCGTGCGCGTTCCAACTCCCAATGTTTCGGTTGTCGACCTGGTCGCGCTCGTGGAAAAGAAAACTTCCAAAGAAGAAGTGAATGCGGCCATGAAGAAAGCTTCCGAAGAAGGCCCGCTGAAAGGCTACCTTGGATATGAAGACCACGAACTGGTTTCCGCGGATTTCCGCGGCGATGCCCGTTCTTCCATCCTTGATTCGCCTTCCACGATGGTTGTCGGCGGCAATCTGGTGAAGGTCATCTCGTGGTATGACAATGAATGGGGATATTCCTGCCGGGTTCGCGATCTGATCAATTACCTCGGCAAGAAAGGCTTGTAACAAGATCAATATTGTCATCCCGAGCGAAGGAGATCATTCGCTTGCGAATGATCTCCGAAGTCGAGGGACCTGCTGTTTGGTATGCGGAGGGTTTCGCGCAAACATATCGACGGAGATGAAGCGCGACGCGACCTTCCTTATTCCTTAAGAGAACGAACATGTCCAAACTTTCCATCCGCGACCTGCCGCTCAGCGACCATCGCATTTTCATGCGTGTCGACTTCAACGTTCCCCTCGACGACGGCCGTGTCATGGACGACACCCGCATCCGCGAGACCCTGCCCACCGTCGAATACGCTCTGCGCCACGGCGCACGGCTGATTCTCGCCTCACACCTCGGCCGTCCCAAAGGTAAGCCCAACCCGAAAATGAGTCTCAAGCCGGTTGCCGAGCGCCTTCGCATGTTGTTGGATCGCGAACTGGCCCGCGGGGAAAACGTCGGCTTCTGCCCCGATTGCGTCGGCATCGAAGCCGAGGAAATGGCCGGCAAGCTGGAAAAAGGTCAAACGCTTCTGCTGGAAAATCTTCGCTTCCACGCCGAAGAAGAAGCCAACGACGAGAAGTTTTCCCAGCAGCTTGCCAGCCTCGCCAATTATTACGTGAACGACGCGTTCGGCACCGCCCATCGCGCCCACGCCTCAACCGTCGGGATCACAAAGTTTGTTCAGAAATCTGCCGCCGGTCTGCTCATGGAAAAAGAGCTCGAATACCTGGGCCGAGCTATGCAGCATCCCGAAGCTCCCTTTGTCGCCATTCTCGGGGGCGCAAAAGTCAGCGATAAAATCGCAGTCATTCAGAATCTGCTCCACAAAGTCGATTCCCTCATCATCGGCGGCGCCATGGCTTATACGTTCCTCAAAGCCCAGGGCATGCAGGTTGGCAAGAGCCGCGTCGAAGATGACAAGCTCGACCTCGCCCGCCAGATTTTGCAGGATGCGAAACATCGCAACGTGAAGTTCCTGCTTCCAACCGATCATGTGGTCGCCGACCGCATCGATGCCAACGCAGTGGTTCACATTGTGAACAGCGGCCAGCCGATTCCGGCAAACATGATGGGCCTCGACATCGGCCCGCAAACCGCCGACGATTATTCTGAAGAAATCTCCCGCGCTCGCACCATCGTTTGGAACGGGCCCATGGGCGTATTTGAGGTTTCTCCATTTTCGAAAGGAACTTTCAAGGTCGCCCGCGCCGTGGCTGATAATCCCGGCGCGATTTCCATCGTTGGTGGCGGAGATTCCGTCGCCGCAGTTCACGCCGCTGGGGTCGCCGACAAAATCACTCATATCTCAACCGGCGGCGGCGCATCCCTGGAATTTCTCGAAGGCAAAAAGCTCCCCGGCGTCGAAGCCCTCACCGACAAGAAGTAGTCTGGGGCTTCCGCTGTCATCCTGAGCGTAGCATCTCCATTCACTTGCGAATGGAGATACGGAGTCGAAGGATCCCTACCCTGACCCAGCTGCTATGCCGCTGCCGGGTGCCCCACCCTTAACCGAGCGCTCTTCGCGAGGTTAGGGTGGGAACGAATTGATCCCATTTCGGGAATTTTCTCACTCTGATCCACTTCGCCGAACTTCCGCAAATTTCCTGTCAAGCCCTCCAAATCGCTAAATCACGCATAACTTGTTCTCCACATGGACAAAATAAATCTCCGAAACCTGTCATACTGCCCCACCCAAAACTGCTAATCTGAAAATAGAAGAGAAATTTCGAGGCGCAGGTCATTCGACCGCGCCTTTTTATTTTTTCCCAATGAACAAAGAAACTCGGGTGGCCCAAGCTCCGCGAGCGCGGGTGCCCCACTCTAACGGGAGCGCTCTTCGCGACGTTAGGGTGGGAATGTCATCACGGACGCAACCAACTCCGAACGGCAAACGCCGCGGACACATCGCCGAACTCGCCTTCATGCACAAAGCCGCCGAGCTCGGCTTCGGCGTCACCAAACCCTACGGCGAAGTTGAACCCTACGACTTCATTCTCGACTCCGGCTGCCATCTCTGGCGCGTGCAAGTCAAATCCACCGAAACTCCCGTCAAACGCCGGCGTAGTTATTATGTTCAGCCCAGCCATTGCAGCAGCGCCTACGGAAAGAAGATCTACACCTCCCACGAGATCGATTTTCTGGTGGCTTATGTCGTGCCCCTAGACGCCTGGTACATCATCCCGGTTCGCGCCCTCACCTCCGCCATAAAAATTCATCTTTATCCCAACACTCCCCACAGTCGCGGACGCTTCGAGTGCTTTCGCGACGCCTGGTGCCTCATGGCCTGCCCTCGCCACGGCCCTCCTCGCCCCGAGATCTCCCTCCCTCACCTCTGCTCCGCCTCTGACGACTGCCCCCTGACTACTGCCTACTAACTACTGACTACTAACTACTGACTACTGGTTTGTTGCTGTCATCCCGAGCGAGGCCTGCGCGACGCACGTCGCGCCGAGTCGAGGGACCTGCAGCTCGGAACATACTGTCGGCGTATCCCTAAGCTTCTTGTCATCCTGAGCGGAGCACTTGGATTC
>Ga0070731_10000368_pt1 | contig 64536 bp, 66 predicted proteins | sample Coa_R1_2_FD_66448 | JGI IMG/M metagenome (GOLD analysis project Ga0070731, IMG submission 66448) | Surface soil microbial communities from Centralia Pennsylvania, which are recovering from an underground coalmine fire - Coalmine... | ecosystem: Environmental > Terrestrial > Soil > Unclassified ... | reverse complement strand
CCGGCGCGTGATCGGACTGCAGGGTGCCTGCTGCACTGGTGCCGGAGAGGGTCCTCCCGTTTGCATCCGGTGATTCCAGGAAGCGCGGCCCAGGCCGAGTTGGGATGAATAATCCCGGCGCATGACCGCGTAGGAGCGCCGAAAGGCGAGCGGTCCTGTTATCGGGCCGCGGCCGTGCCTGCGCATCGGGCGCGGCTATCGGAAATGGATGCGCCGTTCGGCGCTCCGCCTCCCTCGTGGAGGCCAATACATGCCTCCCGTCCGTTCGAGGCAGCTTTCTTGAAGCGTGAAGAACAGCTCGGGCGCAAAGCGCGTCGCGAGAACAATGAAGCTTGCTTGTTCACCGTCATCCTGAGGCGGTCGCGAAGCGGCCCTCGAAGGACGACGGCCGAGGCGCTGGGGCCGTCGTCCTTCGAGGCTCGCGGAGCTCGCACCTCAGGATGACGGGAAACAGCGTCCTCGTCCCGACCTTTTGCCCACGATAGCGGGACAGGAAACAAAGCGTCGCTGTTTGACAAGTGAATCGGAACTGGTTTTGCGCAACGCTCTTTGGCGTTCTACGCTTCCACTACCGCTTCAGCTTCGCCGTGAACGAAAAGCCGCCGGCACCGCAGCATGGGCAGCTCATGCCGATCAGGATGCTTTGCTTCTGCTCTTCGCTGAGATCGGCGCGGTCGAGCATGATGCTCGCCTGCTGCTGGAACAGTTCGTGCAGCGACAGATTGCTCGACATGATGCGTGCTTCGTCCGCCGCCGTGATGCCACTTTCGGCCACGGGGTCGGCGGCTTTTCGCGACGGTTTAGCTTTTTTCCTGGCCTTCGCCATCACATCCCCTCCTCGTCATACGCGGGCTCGACCCGCGTATCCATGATCAGCATCGGCACGTACGGACTTGCCGCGAAGCCACCGGCGCCAAACCGCCGCATGGATTGCCGGGTCAAGCCCGGCAATGACAACGGAATATAAGCTCACTTCGCCACCTTCCTCATATAAGCACTGATGAAATCCCGCATCGGCGGCGAAATGGTCAGCCGGTCGTGCACCACCCGGTCGAGGTCGGCCGAAACCTCGTAATGCGGCACGAACTGCATCGCCGTCATGGCGTCCGCGGCATAGTCCTGGTCGTCGTTGAGCGCGAGTAGCGCCTTGCGCAGCGCCGCGATCGCCGCCGGCGGCGATTCCGGCGGCATGGCGACGAGCCGCAGCATGGAGGCGTCGACCAGGAGATTGGTCTTGTAAGCCTCCCACAACGGACCCGACGGCTCGACGCCCTTCACCGATTTGTAGAACGCCGGAAAGGTGGCGACGTCCTTGTTCGCCATCGCCTTGATCGGCATCAGAGCGTTGCCGTCGTTGGTCGGGTCGTACCAGAGCGGCATCACCTTGCCGGTCTTCACCAGGCTCGGCTCGACGACGCCGAAATAGCCGGGCGTCGACTCCGAGTGCACGTTGATCTCGCCGTTCTGCAAGGCGAGCCGCGCCGTGTTGCTGCTGCGATAGCCGGTGACGTAGCGGTATTGCAGGCCGAGCATGTCGAAGGTCAGGCGCTCCAGCAAATCCTTCGAGGAATCCGCACCGAGCCCGCCGACGACGAGGCCCTGTGCCTTCATCAGGTCCGCCGGTACCTTCATTCCGGGCGGCGTGTCGGCGCGGATGTAATAAACCGCGTTGCCCGGTTGCGCGCCGATAAAGTCGTAGCTGCGGAAGTCGACGCGGAAGGCGGCCGGATCGATGACATAGTTCCACGCCGTGCCGGTGAGGTAGCCGAACATGCTGCCGTCCCTCGGGCCGACTTCGCCCAGATAGGCCGAGCCGACCATGCCGCTGGCGCCGTCCTTGTTCTGCACCACGATCAGCGGATTGCCGTCGATGTGTTTGGCGATGTGCTTGGCGAGGAGCCGGCCTTCGACGTCGGTCGGGCCGCCCGGCGCGAAGTTGATCAGGAGCGTCAGCCGCTTGCCGGCATAGAACGGTTCGTCGGCGTGTGCCGCGCCGCACGCGAGCGCGCCGAGGCCGGCGGCGGCAAGAAGCAGCATCGCCCGAAACATGATCGACGCTCCTACCTGTTTGCGGCCTTCACGTAATCGTTGAGAAACGTTCGCGCTTCGGGCGGCACCGACAGCGCCGCTTGCACGATCTTTTCGATCTGCGGCCCGGCCTGCCATTCGGGGACGAAGCCGATCGTGCTCATGGCTTCGGCTTTGTAATCCTGGTCGGCGTTCAGCGCGATGATCGCTTCGGTTAGCGCCGTGGCCGCGGCAGGCGGCGTGCCGGGCGGGAAGCAGATAGTGCGCAGCACGGTGCCGTCCGAGGCGGTAATGGCGAGATAGTTGTCCCATAGCTGGCCGGAGGGCAACGTGCCTTTGATCTTCCGGAACAGCTCGTGGAACGGCAGGATGTCGAGGCCGTCCATGTAAGACGGCTTGTGGAATTCACCGCCGTCGAAATAAGCGTCGTACCACAGCGGTATGGCCTGTCGGGTGTCGATAAGATCCGGCACCACGATGCTGCGGTAACTCGGCGGCGATTCCGAGAACATGTTGATCTCGCCCTTCTGGAACGCCAGCCGCGCCGCCGGGCTTGAGCGATAGCCGGTGACGTATTTGTGCGGCACGCCGATCATGTCGAGGCCGAGCCGCATGCGGATATCCTTCGACGTTTCCGCCGACAGGCCGCCGCCGACGATGCCCTGGGCCTTGGCGATGTCGGTGGCGTCTTTCATACCGGGCGGCACGTCGGTGCGCACATAATGAATGGTGGTGCCGCCCTGGATGGCGACGAACCCGTAGGTCCGGAAATCGGCGCGAAACCGCGACGGATCGAGCGCGTAGATGAAACCCGTGCCGGTGAAGTAGCCGACATAGGTGCCATCCTTCGGCGCCACTTCGCCGAGATATTTTGCGCCGACGACGCCGCCGGCGCCGTCCATGTTCTGCACCAGGATGTTCGGCTGGCCGGCGATGTGGCGCGCAATGTATTTGGCGAACAGCCGGCCTTCGATATCGGTCGGGCCGCCGACCGCGAAGTTGACCAGAATGTTCAGACGCTTGCCGGCATAGAACGGCTGTTCGGCGCGCGCTGCAACGCCGAAGCTCAATCCGGCGATGAGGCAACCGGCGGCCGCGATCCGCCCAACCCACGACGCCATTCGCGCCCTCCCGACTTTCTTGCCGCACCGGCGCCACAACGTATGACAACGGCGCTATCATCGGCTTGCGGCGATGATGACACGGAGCAGGCATTGGACGCCATTGCCAACGGAGCTACGGGCAGCGCGGCATTTTACGCCGGCGTTCCGCTGTTTCGCGATTTCCGCAGGCTGATGGACGCGAGCGTTTATGCGCCGCTGCCGGACGACTGGACGGTCGGTATCGCCGACATCGTGCAGTCGACCAAGGCAATCGCGGAAAAGCGCTACAAGGCGGTCAACATGGCGGGCGCGGCGGTGATCGCCGCAGTCACCAACGCGCTCGGCGATCGCGAATTTCCCTTCGTGTTCGGCGGCGACGGCGCGAGCTTCGCGGTGGCGCCCGGCGATCACGAGAGCGCGCGCATGGCGCTCGCCGCGACGGCGGCCTGGACCGATAGCGAGCTTGGCCTGACGTTGCGCGTCGCGCTGGTGCCGATTGGGCAAATCCGCCAGGAAGGTCTCGATGTCCGCGTGGCGCGTTACGCGCCGTCGCCGAATCTGTCCTACGCCATGTTTTCGGGCGGCGGTCTGGCCTGGGCCGACGCCGCGGTGAAACGCGGCGCCTTCGCGGTCGCCCCGGCACCGCCCGGAACCTGGCCCGATCTCACCGGCCTGTCATGCCGCTTTCAGGAGTTTCGCGCCACCCGCGGCATCATTCTCTCGATGCTGATCCTGCCGGCCGCTGGCTCCGATCCCGACGCATTTCGAACGCTGATCGAAAGTGTCGTGGCGCTGATCGAGCAGAGTCCTGACGCCGGCCGGCCGCTGCCCGATGGCGGGCCGCAAATGCGCTGGCCGCCGCAAGGCGTCGAGTTCGAGACTCGCGCCGCGCCGGGCAGCCGGCCGCTGCGGCGGATCGGGGTGCTGGCGCGAACGTTCCTTTACTTTCTTATTATGCGGTCCGGCATGCGCGTCGGCAGCTTCGTCCCGGCCACCTATCTGCGGCAGGTGGTGGAAAATTCCGATTTCCGCAAATACGACGACGGGCTGCGCATGATTCTGGATTGCACGCCCGAGCTGGCCGATACGCTCGACCGCAATCTCGCCGCCGCGGCCGGCATCGCCGTCTATGGCCTGCACCGTCAGGACGCCGCCATGATGACGTGTTTTGCACCGTCGCCGGCGCGCAGCGACCACGTGCATTTCATCGACGGCGCGCAGGGCGGCTACGCCGCCGCCGCCAGCGCGCTTAAAACGCGCGGCGGCAGGGATCAGTAATCAGGTATCGGGTATCAGGTTCAAGGTTTCTAACCGTCTAATTCCTGATCCCTGATGCTCGATCCCTATTACCTGTTAAGCGCGTCGGCCCCGGCCTTGGCGATCTGTGCATCCTGCGAAGACAGCGCGCCGGAGACGCCGATGGCGCCGATGATCTTGCCGTCGACGATGACCGGCAGCCCGCCCTCGATCGGCGTGATGTTCTTCAGCGCCAGAAGCCGCATGCCGGCGCCGCCGCCGGCAATGGCGTCGTCGAGCGCCTTGCTCGGCCGCTTGAAGTCGAGCGCGGTTCTCGCCTTGCCTTCGGACACTGTTGTTGCCGACAACTGCGTATTGTCGAAGCGATGGAACATCACCCAGTTGCCCCCGCTGTCGAGGATGGTGATGGCGACCTGCAAGGAATTCTTCGCAGCCTCGAGTTCGGCGGCCGCCATGGCGCGCTTGGCCTGGTCGAGCGTGATCGGCGGTCCGTAGGGCAATGTCGCCGCCGACGGTGCCGCGGGTGGCGCCGGCTGCTGGGCCAAGGCCGATCCGGCCGAGCAGGCGACCGCAAAGGCAAGCGCGAGCATTCGAACCATCAGAAAAGCCTCCTCAATCGCGCGCCGCCGCGACACGCGGGCGGCACAATAAAGTGCAAATGTAGTGGGTGGAAGCGGGTCGGATCGCTGAGCGGTCAGGCCCCGGGAATCAGGCTGTCCCGAGGCTGCGCTGCCCTGATCCCCGGATTTCCGATGCCGGATTCCCGAAACGTGATCGCGCCGCCCGGTGCGTCACGGCCGCGCTCGGCCTATATTTGAGCCGCATCCATAAAATGCCGCCAGGAGACGCTGCCATGTTTTCATTCCGCAAGAAGCTTGAACTGCCGGCTGCCAATGAAGCCCTGCCGGGACGCCCGGCGGCGATCCCCACCGCCAAGCAACACTTCGTCAACGGCCACGCACTGAAGGGCCCCTACCCCGAAGGCTCGGCGATGGCGATGTTCGGGCTGGGATGCTTCTGGGGCGCGGAGCGTAAATTCTGGGAGCTCGGCAACGGTGTTTATGTCACGGCGGTCGGCTATGCCGGCGGCCTCACGCCCAATCCGACCTACGACGAAGTTTGCAGCGGGCGCACCGGGCACAACGAAGTCGTGCTGGTGGTCTATGACCCGAAGAAGATTTCCTACGACCGGCTGCTCAAGACGTTTTGGGAAAGTCACGATCCAACGCAAGGCATGCGTCAGGGTCACGACGTCGGCACGCAGTACCGTTCCGGCATCTACACGTTTTCGCCGGAACAACGTGCCGCCGCCGAAGCATCGAAGGCGGCCTATGCGAAGGCGCTCGATGCCGAGCGAATGGGACCGATTACGACGGAAATCCGCGAGGCGCCGCCGTTCTATTTCGCCGAGGATTATCACCAGCAATATCTGGCGAAGAACCCGCACGGCTATTGCGGTCTTGGCGGCACCGGCGTGAGTTGCCCGATCGGAACGGGGGTCGCTGCGTAACACCCGCGGACGAAGTAGCGAATAGGGAAAGATACTATTCGCCCCTCGTCACTTGCGAATCTGGGCGGCGGCAACAGCAGCGGGAGATTTCATGGCGTGGCCGGACGGACGGTACATTCAAGCCGCGATCTTTTTCAGCCGCTGGCTGGCGGCGCCTTTCCTTGTCGGATTGCTGATTTGCCTGCTGCTGCTGATCTATCGTTTCTTCGGCGATCTGTTCGTGCTTGCAATTCAATTGCCAGGCACGGGCTGGCACGACCTCGTCACCGGCGTCCTCAATCTGGTGGATCTTGCGCTGACCGCCAATCTCATTCTCATCGTCATCTTCTCCGGCTACGAAAACTTCATCCGCCGGATCAATCCCGCGGATCATCCCGATTGGCCGGAGGGACTGACCCAGGTCGATTTCGGCGCACTCAAGCAAAAGCTGCTCGGCTCGATCGTCGGCATCGCCTCGGTCGATGCGCTGGCGTGGTATTTCGATCTCGAAAAATACTCCGACACATCGCGGCTGATCTGGGCGCTGGCGTTTCCGCTGACATTCGTCGTCGTGATGCTGGGACTGGCCATCGCCGATCGGCTCGGCCGGCCGCCCAGCAAGCACTCGGACTGACGAGAATCGGCGGCATTTCGAACCGTCGGCAAGGTAATTTTCGCTAAGTACTACAGCCAGTTATGGTTTGTTAACCATACCGGGCGTTAATCGGCCTCAACGATCGCTCGAACGGGGTCGATTGCGCGTATGCGGGTAGCCCGCTCTCTTGTCCTGTTGTTGGCCGCAGGTTTCGTCGCGGCTGGATGCACGTCGCAACCTGCTTACGTGCAGATGGCGCCGTATGGCATTGACAACGTCACCTACGGCTCGCCGCAGACCGCCTACGGTTATGGTCCGTCGACTTATGCCCAGCCGGCGTATGCCCAGCCGACCTATGCGCAACCCGCCTACGTTCAACCGACGTACCCCCGGCAGGCTTACGCCTCGCCAGCATATGCTCAGCCAGCCTATGCCACGCCGCAAGCCACGAGCGGCTATGCTCAGCCGGCCTCGCCAAAACTCTATTCCTACGCCGGTGCCGCAACGCCGGCCTACGGCGGTTATGCCACCACGGCGCAACCGTCCTACCAGCTCGATTCCGGAGACCGGCTGCGCATCGTGGTGTTCGGCCAGGACGGGCTGACCAATTCCTACGCGGTCGACGCCAGCGGTCACATTGCCATGCCGCTTATCGGTTCGGTGTCCGCGCGCGGGCTGACGACCGACCAGCTCGCGCACAGCATCGCCGACAAGCTGCGCGACGGCTATATCCGCGAGCCCCACGTCGCGGTCGAGGTCGAAGCCTACCGGCCGTTCTTCATCCTCGGCGAGGTCACGCAACCCGGCCAATATCCCTACGTCGCAAACATGACGGCGGAGACGGCGGTCGCCATCGCCGGCGGCTTCGGACCGCGCGCGTCGCGCCAATCCGTGGTTTTGATTCGCAACTTCAACGGCCAGCAAATGCGCATGGCCGTCCCGCTGAGCTATCCGCTGCGCCCCGGCGACACGATCAACGTGCAAGAGCGCTGGTTCTGATCAGACTCGAACCCGCGCCAGCGCGGGCGACGACTCGGCGCCGTCAAAATACCGGCTGCGGTAGGTATACTCCTCGACGCCGCCGGTGAGCGCCCAGTTCGCCAGTTCATCGTGACGCGCAAACCAGACCTCCGGCGACTTGGCCATATATTTCAAAATCTCCTGCAGGACCGCGGTCATCAGCGGCCGGCCGCCAAACTGGCAATGGATAACCAGCACCAGAAGCGACATCGGCTCGTTCTCGCTCAGGTAATCGAACGTGCCCTTGTGGGCGTCCAAAAGGTCGCGCGGGCTCGCGCGCATGACGCGGTTGTCCGAGAAGTCGGTCGTCGGCACGCCGGCGATCGTACCGTGCGGCGTGCGGATGAGGATCGGCAGGTCGGCATAGGTCACATCGCAGGTCCACTTCAGGCCGGCCTTGGCGAGAAAGCCGCTGGTCTCCGGCGTGAACGCGATGACGGGGCTGCCCCAGCCGGTGATCTTCTTGCCGCCGCAAGACTCCAGCATGTCGATGCTCTTGCGGATGGTTTTTTCCTGATCCTCAAGCGATATGTAGGCCAGCAGCTGGTCTTGCGAATAGGAATGTGCGGCCAGATCGTGCCCTGATTTCACGACCTGCTTGACCGCATCGGGATATTCCTCGGTACAGCGTCCGCTGGTGAAAAACGTCCCGGGAATCTGCAGGCGGTCGAGCATGCGAATGATCCGCCAAACGCCGACGCGGCCGCCGTAGGTGGACCACGCCTTGCTGGCATGATCGATGGTGCCGGCTTTGAGATGCGTGGTCTGCACCGAGTAGTTCGGCGCGGCACCTTCCGACCATGTCTCGAACATCACGGTCACCGACACCGCGATTTTCTTGCCGTTCGGCCAGGTTTGCTTGCTCGCCATAGTGCGTCGCTCCTTCACTCGATCTGTGGAATGCCCAATACCGGAATAAGCTTTTGCCATTTCTTCATGTCGTCCGCGATGAAGGCGGCAAAGTCGAGGTGAGATTTATAGGCTGGAGCGCAGCCGATTTTTTCGAGCCCATCGCGGAAGCCTTGCTCCTGCTCGATCGCGGCGGTGGCGCGATCGAGCCGCTCGACGATCGCCGCCGGCGTATTGGGCGGCGCGACCAGGCTGAACCAGGTGTCCATGCGCACCTCGGGCAGGCCGTATTCCGCAGTGGTCGGCACATCGGGATAGAGCGGGTGCCGCACCGGCCCGGTTTGCGCCAACAGCCGCAATTTGCCGCCTGCGGCGACACGACCGCTCGCCAGTCCCATCGACGCCATCTCGATCTGGCCCCCCATGGCATCGGTCGCTTCCTGCTCACCGCCACGATACGGCACGTGGATCATGTCAACGCCGGTTTTGAGCTTAAGCAGTTCGACTGCGATGTGCAGAGCGCCACCGACGCCGCCGCTGCCGTAACGCAACTTTCCCGGGCGCGCCTTGGCGTAATCGATGAACTCCGGCAGCGTCTGCACCGGCAGGCCGGGATAGATGGCGAACAATGTCCACGATGTCGTCACCAGCGACACCGGCGTGATGTCCCGCGTCGGATTGAACGGATAGTCCTTTTTCAGGAACGGCAGCATCACCAGTTCAGAGGGACCGAGCATCAGCGTGTAGCCGTCCGGATCGGCATGCACGAGCACGTCGGTGGCGAGTTGCGTCATCGCTCCGGGCCGGTTGTCGACGACGACCGGCCGGCCGAGTTTTTCGCTCAGATGCTCGGCGTAAAGTCGGCCGATCACGTCGACCAGCGCGCCCGCCGGCGAGGTGATGAGCAGATGGACCGGCCGGGTCGGATAATCGTCGGCGCGAGCGGAGCGCGGCGCGCCGACGAGCAACAGCGCGGCGGCAAGCCATAGCAGTCGGATTGCCTTGCGGGGCGGCATGCCAGCTCTCTCGCGACGGCGCTTCCCTTGGCAGGAAGAGCGCGGCGTTATTTCTTGACGTGCTTGGCCAGGAACGCCATCGAGCGCTGCCACGCGAGCCTGGCGGCGGCTTCCTGATAGCTGCCGCGTTCGTCGCAATGGAAGCCGTGCTGCGCGTCGGGATAGACGTAGATCTCGCAATCGCCGCCGCGTTTCTGCTTGATCATTTCGACGTCGCTCATCGGGATCGAAGCGTCTTTTTCGCCGAAATGCATCTGTACCGGGATTTTCGGCTTCTCGTCGGCGTTCTTGGCGATATTGCCGCCGTAGTAGCAGACGGCGGCCGAAAGGCCATTCAGCTTGCAGGCTGATAGAAAGGAAATCGTACCGCCCATGCAGAAGCCCATGATCGCGACCGGGCCGCCCTTCTTCAATTCGTCGATGGAAGCCTGCACATCGCGCAGCATCGCGCCCCAGTCGGGATTGGCGACGAACTTGCGCGCGTTGGCGATCTCGTCGGGCGTATAGCCGCACTCGAAATTCGGCTGCTGGCGGTCGAACACCGCCGGCGCCAGCGCCGCGTAGCCTTCACCGGCCAACCGGTCACAAACGGCGCGGATGTGATGATTGACGCCGAATATCTCCTGAATGACGACAATGCCACCCTTCGATGCGCCGGCGGGATCGGCCCGGTAGGCGCCAAGTTTGAAACTGTCCGACGACGTGAGCGTAAAAGGCTTACCCAAGGCGATCCTCCTGTTACTTAATCGACATACCTGTTCGAGGCGCCGGCCATAGTGCTGGCGGCGGTCCGCACATTACAGCGCAGCAGGCCGCTGTTGAAGCGGTACATTTGCGCGGGAGCCGGCGATGGTGTCTAGCCGCCAAATCAGCGGATCAGGCCGGCGAATCGGGCGAGACGGCCCAGTCAGCGCGTCACAACGACGAAATCCGTGCCCTCGCCGGTCTCATCGCCGAGGCCCTGGTCGGAGACGATCAGCGAAGAACCCGGGACCATCAATTCGGAAATCCGTGCAACAATATCCGGGGGAATTTCGATACGCGCCAGTGCCTCGGCGGGTGTTTGTGGCGGCGGCAATTCCCCGGCAGGCTTCTCGGCGAAAACATCTTCGCGTCGGCCTTTGCCGTGCCGGCCGGACCTCGCGTCGCTCGCCTCGATCCGGCTTCGTTTCGGCGGCGCGCCGGGAAGCGACACTGCGTCCCAGCGGAAGGTCGAGCCATCATCCAGATAACCCAACGCCGTGAAGACATGAGTTCCGAGCGGCTGCTCTGGATGGTCGATCGTGATGGCCGCGTCGAACATCGGCTCGAAATTTTGCCGCACGTAAATTCGCTTCTCCTTGCGGCTCACGAAGACCGAGATCGGGGTCTTGCGGTCGGCGGCGGACTGAATCGCTTCAGCCGGTTTGGCAGGCGGTACCGGTATTTCAGCAACGGCGGCATCGACGGTCAGGGTAGGATTGGCATCGGTCCCTCTGAGATGGTCCGATGACGGCAAAGCGGTCGCAGCCGTTTTCGTATCCGGAAGCGTTTGAGCGGCCGGAGATCTAGGCTGCTCATCGGTCACGGCTGCCGCGGGCGCGTCGGGCTTTGCCGAGACGGTCTCGGTGGATTTGGCGTCGTCACTTGGCTGCGCGGCCGTCACGGGTTCGGCAGCCGCTGCCGCCTGAGCCGGCGCGCTGGCATCGGCCGCCGGCTGCACGACGGATTTTGTATCGACGACCTCTGTGATTTTGGCGCCGTCACGCGATGGCGCGGTCTTAACGGGCTCGATAGCGGCTGCGTCCTGAGCGGGCGCGCTGGCATCGGCCGCCGGCGCAACGATGGCATGTACCTCAACCGCATCCGACGTTTTGGCGTCGTCACTCGACGGCGCGGTCTTCACCGGTTCGGTCGCGGCTGCATCGTGAACCGGCGCGTCGGCATCGGCCGCCGGCGGTGCGACAGGTTTTGCCGCGACGGCATCCGTCGTTTTGCCGTTGTCGCCGGCCTGCGCGGTTCTTATCGGTTCGGCCACGGCGGCAACCGGAGGTGGCGCCGCTGGGGGAACAACTTTGTGAACGAACAGATGCGGATCTGCGAACGCCGAGGGCTTCAGTTCACTGTCGGCGACGACGACGCGCGCCCCAAGCCTGGTGAGCTGGTACAGGCGCATCGCAAAATCGCGAGGCATGCGGATGCACCCATGCGAGGCGCGATGACCGATGTCTTCGCCCTCGTGCAGCGCGACGCCAGACCAAGTGATGCGTTGCATGAAGGGCATCGGCGCCCCGCTGTAGATATTCGAACGATGGAAGACTTGCTTCTGGATGACGCTGAACACGCCCAAGGGCGTCGGCAAAGCCGGCACGCCGGTCGCGACGGACGTGTCGGCAACGTGCGTGCCGTCGCTGTAGAGGTGCAGCTTCTGCTGATCGATCGAAACGAAAATTTCAATCGGACCCTTCGGGATGTCGCCGAACGGCTCCTTGCTGACGTGCTCGGCTTCCGTATGCGGCGGCTTATGCCTTTCCCTCGCTCCGGCCGGCGATGTGCCCAGCGCAAGCATCGCCGCAAGGCCGAACGCGCAGGCACTGCCGAGCAGTGCACTCCTGCGTTGGGGAAGGGGAGCGAAAACGCGCCGCGCTTGTCCGCTATTCAAGGTCTTGCCCCAGCCAGAGGGATTGCACGAATCGAGCGGCGAATTTTACTGGACACTGTTGCTTCCAGCCATAACGCACAGGCGTAAAGATAAAGAATTTAAGCTTATGGTTCATGGACAACGCAAATGTGACCACGCCGCCCCGCTCGGACAATCTTAGTCGAAACCCGTGCGTCGCAGGCTCACGCTTTCGGCATGAGCGCAAAGGCTTCCGCCAGAAGCTCGTATGATCGTCGCCGCGCAGCGTGATCATAGACCATGGTCGTTATCATTAATTCATCGGCGCGTGTCGCTTCGATCAATGCGTGCAGTCGGCCTTTGACCCTCGCGATGCCGCCGATGACCAGGCGCGTGCGTTGCCGGGCCATGCGCTCGCGATCGATCGGCGTGTAGGGATAGGCTTGGGCCTCTTCCGGCGAGGCGAGCGGCAGATATTCGCCTTTGGCGCGGCGCACATAATGCAATTCGGCGCTGGCTGCGATGCGCTCGGCTTCGGTATCGGTATCGGCGGCAATCACGGCAGTTCCCAGGATGGCGTAAGGGGCCGCGAGCGTTGCCGATGGTTTGAAATGCTCGCGGTAACTGAGCATCGCGCTGGCCGCGTCGTAATCGGCAAAATGGTGGGCGAACGAGTAGCCCATGCCGACGGCGGCGGCGAGTTCGGCGCTGTAGCCGCTCGATCCCAACAGCCAGATCGGCGGCAGTGCGACGTCCGCCGGCACGGCGCGCACATTGCGGAAGGGATGGCCTTCGGGAAAGCCGCCGCGCTCGAACAGCAGCAGTTCCTGGAAACGCTCGAGAAAGTCGTCGCCCTGCCGCGGGTCCTGCCGGGCTCGCAGCGCGTAGGATGTGACCGGATCGGTGCCGGGCGCGCGCCCGAGGCCGAGATCGATGCGTCCGGGAAACAGCGCCTCCAGCACTTTGAAGCGTTCGGCAACCATAAGCGGAGCGTGGTTCGGCAGCATCACCCCGCCGGAGCCGACGCGGATATGCGAAGTGACCGCAGCGATCTGCCCGATCATGATGTCGGGCGCCGAGCTGGCGATATTCGCCAGATTGTGATGCTCGGCGACCCAATAGCGCGTGTAGCCGAGTTTGTCGGCCAGCCGCGCCAGATCGAGCGAATTGCGCAACGCCGCCGATCCCGGCGTAGCCGTGGTGATTGGCGACAGATCCAGGACTGAAAGCGGGACCACGCGGGATGATACTTTGCAAAGGCGGAATCGACCGCGCGATCCTAGCAGCCCTTGGCCGCGGCGTCCGTCAGTTCTGGCGGTGCTTGGCGGTTGGCGGGCTGACGAAGGGGCCGCCTACGGCTTGCGGCGCGGCTTGAGAGCTGGGTTGCGGAAATGCATTGTTCGGATTGGCCGATTGGGCAATCGCCGTCGCACGCGCCCTGCGGACGCGGCGCACCGTGGCAAGGCGCTTCCGCGCGGCGACTTTGCGAGCGGCGTCCTGCTGTTCCGCCTGAGCGTTCGAAGCCGCCGTGGCTAGTGCTGCGGTTTCGGCCGGTATTGCCGCAGTTGCAGTCTCGGCGGGCGGCACATGAGCGTCAGGCGCTCCAGTCGCGGCTGTTTCCGCAGGCGCCGTCTGAGTTGCGTTGTGGGCCGAGGGCGGATCGTCTGGCGTTTTGGCTGCGACAGTTTCCGGCGGTTTCGCTTCAGCAGCGCCCTGAACCGGCGGCGGATTGTTTGGAGTTCCGGTCGCCAGCGTTTCCGCCGGCGCCACTTCAGTTGAGGCCTGAGACGCCTGTGGCCGATCGCTTGGCGTTTCTGGTGCGGTTGATTCCGTTGGCGGTGTTACCGCGGCGGACGGCGCTGCTACGCCGTTATCGGCTGCCGGATCAATACCGGCCCCGGGCGACCCGGCGGCATCGGGCCGTTCCGTATTCCCCAAAGATAACGCCGCCGTCGCGCTGGCGAGCAGCGCTTCGCTGACCTTGAAGCGCGAGCCGAAGGATTGGCCGGTCCCGTCGATCCCGGCTGGCAGCATCGGATCGTCAGCCACCAGCCGCAGCGGCAGAGCGGCGGACGCGAGACGCGCCGGCGCATGGTTGATGCGAAATGCAGCGAACAGACCAAAGCCGCCGCCCAGCGCCACCATCGCGAGCAACATGGCGACGATCATGGAACGGAGGGTCGGAATCATTCGAACTCCCAGTGCGCCTCTGAGCATTACGGTAAAACACGCGTCACGATTGAATTTGGTGCATCGCGCAGCATGACGACGCTGCATTCACGCCCGGGTCGCGGATAGCGTGGCAGTCACGACACTAACTGAGTCGCAAAGAAACCAGCGCAAAAAATTCCGGCTGGCCAATCGCCAGCCGGCTGGTCCGTTCCAAAGCCCCGAATGGAGTCGGGCGCTATCGCGTCAGCGTCGCCGGCGTAGCGGCCGATACCGGCGTCGAGGCGCCCGGCAACACCACCACCCGCGTGCCGACGTTCACCCGGCTGTACAGATCCGCCACATCGTCGTTGGTGAGCCTGATGCAGCCCGAGGAGACGAACGTGCCGATCGTCGACGGCTGGTTGGTGCCATGGATGCGGTAAAGGGTATTGCCAAGATACATGGCGCGCGCGCCGAGCGGATTGGTGTCGCCGCCCGCCATGAACCGCGGCAGATAGGGCTGACGCTCGATCATTTCCTTGGGCGGGAACCAGTCCGGCCATTCCTTCATGCGGCTGATACGCTCGCTGCCCGACCAGGTGAAGCCTTCGCGGCCGACGCCGATGCCGTAACGCATCGCCTGACCGTTACCCAGAACCAGATACAGATACGTGTGCGGCGTATCGATGATGATCGTGCCGGGCGGCTCGAGAGTTGTGTAGCTGACAGCCTGGCGCCGGAACTGCGGCGGTAGTGCCTTGGCTGGCCCGGTTTCGGGTTGGTCTTCAGGCGGCAGCGCGGCGATGGCCGAGCGGTTCGCGCCCGGCGCCGGCGCTGCATTGACCGGCGCGCGCACCGAGCCGGTAACGTCTGGCGCGGATGTATCGCCAATGTCGGCGGGGGGCCGCAACTGGCCACTGCCGAGGTTGGGCATGGGCTGCGGTGGCAGATCGTCATTGGGGCCGACAGACGCACGGCTGGACGGCGGATACGGCTCATAGGGACCGCCGACGGCCGACGGCTGCGCGCCGTCGCACGGATCGCAGGGCGGCGCCGTATTCGCTTCGCGGTAGATCGGCGCCGGCTGACCATAGGGCGCGGCGGCCGAGCTTTCGCCAGGCGCCGGCAGCGGCGCGCTCGAATAGGTCGAAGCCGGATAGGGAGCAGGTTGTGGCGGAAAATATTGCGCCGCGGCTGGACCTAGCGAACCGAGCAGGACAAACCCAAACGCGACAAATCGAGTGCTGGCACGCAAAGCAGATCCCCCAGGTGACCACCGCAGTCTGCCGTGGATGTAGGAACAAGATTAGGCGGGAAAACGGCAATAAAGCAGCAGAGATAGCGGCTTCCCGACCTTATCCGCGGTCTTCCGCCGGACGCGGTAAATAATTCGCTACCGATTGGCCTCCACGGCGCGGCGGTAACATGGTATTGATAGCTGGGGACGTGGGGATCCCTGCCAGGACAACAGGAGACGCAACGTGGAGCGCATTGCCTGCGGTGCAATCGCCTTGTGCCTGCTTTCAGGCAGCTATGGTTTTGCCCAGGGCCCGTCCCTCGACGAGGTCAAAGGCAAGATCGTCGACGCCAAAATGGTGAAGCAGACTTTCAGCGCCGGGTTGAGATTCTGCAATGAGCTGAATGGTACCAATTTCTATTTTGCGCAGCGTGATCGGGTCCTGAACCTGGATGACTACCACCGCTCGCTTGAGAGCCTTGCCAAGCAGCAGGCTTTCAATTCCGAAACGCGGCGGCCATGGAACGATCAGGATGCCGCTGAACACTGGGCAGCCGCTCAGAAGCAGGCCACCGTCGACAAACAGAATTGCCAGCTCGTGGCCAGCCTGCCCGAACTTGAGAAGCAGCTCGGCGACATGGAAAAAGATGCCGGTGCATCACCCCCGGCCGACAAGAAGAATTAGCGCGCCGCGCTCGCTTCGCGAGCCTGGAAATGCCGTGCTAGATCGTTCGTGCGGATCGGCGCGGAACACGTATCAGGAGCACGACAATGGACTGGACCGAGCGGCGCGAGCGGCTGCGCGCCATCATCGCCGGAACACGCTGCATCTATCCCGGATCGGTTTTCGATCCGATCTCGGCGCGCATCGCCGAGGATGTCGGTTTCGAGGCGATGATGTTTGCGGGCTCGATCGCGTCGCTTACGGTGCTTGGCGCCCCCGACATCGTCACGCTCACCTTGACCGAGTTCGCGCAGCAAGCGCTGCGCATCAACCGCGCGGGCAAGCTGCCGCTTCTGGTTGACGCCGACCACGGTTACGGCAACGCCCTTAACGTCAAGCGTACGGTTGAAGAGCTCGAGACCGCGGGCGTAGCCGGCCTCACGATCGAGGATACACTGCTGCCGACCACCTTCGGCAGTACTGCGGTGAGCCTGATCCCGATCGCCGAGGGCGTCGGCAAGATGAAAGCCGCGCTCGCCGGCAGGCAGGACCGGCGGCTTGCGGTCGTTGCCCGCACCAGCGCCATGTCGATCAGCGGCGTCGACGACACCATCGCGCGCCTGAAGGCCTATGAGGCCGTCGGCGTCGATATGTTGTTCATGGCCGGCGTCAAGACGCGCGCGCAACTCGATGCCGTCGCATCGGCCGTCAAGCTGCCGCTGTTTCTCGGCAGCGTCACGCCGGAGCTGCACGACCTGGACTATCTCGGCGCACGCAATGTGCGCGTCTGCTTGCAGGGTCATTTGCCGTTCCTGGCCGCGGTGAACGCGGCGTATGAAACGCTCAAGGCCCTACGCAACGGGATACCACCGGCGGATATCAAGACCATCGCCGCACCCGACCTGATGAAGAAGGTTACGCGGCAGGCGGACTATGCGAAATGGTCGCAGGAATTCCTCAGCGCCGGGCTTGGCGGCGGCTGAGCAAACCGGCCGCGGCATACTATATGCACAGCGACAATAGCCGGATGTTGCCGACGCTTGTTCTCGGCTACAACTAGGCGATCTCGACGGGGCGCCGCGAGCAAAGGAAAGCCTGATGCCATCCGTAAGCGACTGGAAGGTGCCGACCTCCGCGCAACCCAAGCCGGAGGATTATGGCTACGACCTCGAGCAGGCCTTAACCTCCGTGGTCGGCGTGCGCGCGATCATTCCGTCCGACGCCTATACCGCGGAAACGCTCGGCACCGAACGGGCCGGCAACGGCGTATTCATTCGCGGCAACGGCCTGGTGCTGACGATCGGCTATCTGATAACCGAAGCGGAGACAATCTGGCTCAATCTCAGCGATGGCCGTGCGGTGCCGGGGCATGTCCTGGGTTACGACCAGGAAACCGGATTTGGTCTGGTGCAGGCGCTCGCCAAGCTCGATATGCCCGGGCTGGAAATCGGTCAATCGGCCGCGGCCTCGATCGGCGAGCGCGTCGTCGTCGCCGGCGCCGGCGGCCGTCATCACTCGGTTGCAGCGCGCATCGTCGCCAAGCAGGAGTTCGCCGGCTATTGGGAATATGTGCTGGACGAAGCGATCTTCACCGCGCCGGCGCACCCGAACTGGGGCGGCACCGCGCTGATCGGTCCCGCCGGTGATCTCCTCGGCATCGGCTCCCTGCAATTGCAGCACGCCGCCGAGAAGGGCCAGACGCAAAACATCAACATGATCGTGCCGATCGACCTGTTGAAGCCGATCCTCGACGATCTCCTGAAGTTTGGCCGGCGCAATGCGCAGCCGCGGCCATGGCTCGGCCTTTACGCGACCGAAGTCGAGAACCGGCTTGTCGTTGTCGGTCTCGCCGACAAGGGACCGGCCAAAAAGGCCGACATCCGCATGGGCGACGTCGTGCTCTCGGTCGCGGGCAAGGACGTGCGCGACCTGGCGGGCTTCTTCCGCCACGTTTGGGCGCAAGGCCAGGCCGGCGTCGAGGTGCCGATCGCGGTCTACCGCGACGGCGACACCATCGACGTGCGTGTGAAGTCGAGCGAGCGCAATCGCTTCCTTAAAGGTCCGAGCCTGCACTAATCCGTGGCCCGTTCGTCCCCGCGAATGCGGAACCCCGGCGCTGGGGATGAGATGTATTATGTCTCAGCGAACAGCGCACGCAGGCCCTCACGATAGCTCGGATGGAGCAGACTGACGCCAAGTTCGCTCTTGAGCTTGTTGTTCTTCACGCGGCGGCACTCCTGCCAAAAGCTTAAAGCCATTGGCGACATGTTTGGCGCTGCCTGCTCGAAGGCAATTTCCGGCGGTGGCGCGACACCCATGAGCTGAGCGGCGAAGACAATCGGATCGCCGGACGGCGTCGGCTCGTCGTCGGCGACGTTGAAAATGCCGGACACCCGGCGCGCAAGCGCGGCATCGATCGCCCGCGCTATGTCGTCGACATGAATGCGGTTGAAAATCTGCCCGGGCTTGACGATGCGGCGAGCGCGGCCGCGCGCCAACTGCGCAAGCGCATTCTGGTCCGGCCCATAGATGCCGGCGAGGCGTAGAATGGCAACCGCGATGCCGCGGCGCGCGCCAAGCTCTTGCCAGGCCTGCTCGGCCGCGAGCCGCTCCCGGCCGCGCGCCGACCCCGGCTTGGCCGGCGTCGCCTCATCGACCCAGGCGCCGCCGCAATCGCCATAGACGCCGATGGTCGAAAGATAGACGACCGAATGCAAATTCGCGGCCTGCGCCAGCACGGTGGCCAGCACTCGCAGCACCGGATCGCCGTTGCCGTCTGGCGGTGCCGAAACCAGCACCGCATTCGCGTCGCCCACTGCGTCGCGCAGTGCAGGTCCCGCCCCGTTGCCGTCGAAGACAATCGCCTTCAGCCGTCCACCGCCATGCGCGTTCAGGATTGCGGCACGCTCCGCAGTGCGAACCGTGCCGACAATCCGGTCGAATTTCCCGCCGAACATGCGAACGAAATGTTCTGCCGAATAGCCAAAACCGAAACAGACCAGCGTGGACATTGATTGCTTATCGCTCACACGCCATGACCCACTCTTCGATCACGTCCGGTTCGGTTTCAGCGGCGCGATGCCGCGCGGCGGAACGCGCGAGCCGGGCGCGATCGAGACGGCCAAGCGCCCAGATCGCCGCGCCGCGGACCAGGGGCGAAGCATCGCCGAGCAATCGCTCGGCGTAGACGGCGAGATTCCGATCCGCGGAATTGCCTATCGCAATCAGCACATTGCGCACGAAACGATTGCGGCCGATGCGTTTCACCGCGCTCTTCCGAAACAGCGTGCGAAACGCCGCGTCGTCGAGTTGCGACAGTTCGGACAGCAAAGGCGCGCGCAACGCATCACGCGCAAAGAACTTCATCTCGCGGCCGGCCTGCGCGAATTTGTTCCACGGGCAGACCGCGAGGCAATCGTCGCAGCCGTAGATGCGGTTGCCCATCAGCGGGCGCAGCTCCCGCGGGATCGCGCCCTTGTGCTCGATGGTCAGATAGGAAATGCAGCGCCGCGCATCGAGCCGGTACGGTGCGGGGAAAGCGCGGGTCGGGCAGATATCGAGGCAAGCATGGCAGGTACCGCAATGGTCCTGCACCGGCGCATCGGGCGGCAGTTCGAGCGTGGTGAAGATCGCGCCGAGGAACAGCCAGGAGCCCAGTTCGAGCGAGACGAGATTGGTGTGTTTGCCTTGCCAGCCGAGGCCGGCCGCCGCGGCAAGCGGCTTCTCCATCACGGCCGCGGTATCGACAAACACTTTAATGTCGCCGCCGCCGGCCTCGATCAGCCAGCGCCCGAGCTGCTTCAGCCGCGACTTGATCACATCGTGGTAGTCGTCGCCGCGCGCATAGACCGAAATGCCGCCGCGCGCGCGATCTTTCAGCACCGCCAATGGATCGTCCTGCGGACCGTAATTGACGCCGAGCATGACGATCGAGCGCACCTCGGGCCACATCGCGCGCGGATCGCCTCGGCGGGCGGCGTTGGCGGCCATCCAATCCATGTCGCCGTGAGCGCCTGTGGTCAGGAACTCGCGCAGCCGCTCGCCGATCTGCGGAACCGAATCCGGCCGCGCCACACCGATGGCGTTAAATCCTTGCGCACGGGCGGCTTGGGCAAGCGCGGCTTTGAGCGCGGCGGCCGTCAGAAATCGAGATCGGCGTAGCTCGGCGACGGCGGCAGGCCGGCCAGCGTCTCCGTCAGCAGCGCGCGGAACGTCGGACGCGATTTGATCCTCGCGTACCAGTTCTTCGCGGTCTCGTCTGCGTCCCACGGTACATCGCCCAGATAATCGACGGCGGACAAATGCGCCGCCGCGGCCAAATCGGCAAAGGTCAGGTTGTCGCCGGCAAGCCAGTCGCGGGTGCGAACGAGCCAGCCGATATAGGCCAGATGGTAGCGGATATTGCTGCGCGCAGCACGCATCGCCTCGGTATCGGGCGGACCGCCGCCGCGGCCGGGCGGAATATAGCGCTTGTAAATGCGCTCCATCACCAGCGGGCCGCTCGCCTCCTCGAAGAATTTGTCGTTGAACCAGTGCGTCAGGCGGCGGATTTCGACGCGGGCGCCCGGTTCGCGCGGCATCAGCCGAAGCTCGGCGAGCTTGTCGCCGCGTGTCTCGCAAAGGTATTCGCCGATGATGGCCGCGCCGGGAACCGGCGGCGCGCCCTCCTCCACCAGAACCGGCGTTGCGCCGGCCGGATTAAGCTTGAGGAATTCCTGCCGGCGTTCCCATGTACGCTCCTCGACCAGCCGCGGCGTCAGCGCGAGCTCTTCGAGCAACAGCCGCACAAAACGAGAGTGCGGGCAAAACGGATGATGAAACAACGTCAGCATTCCATCCTTCCAAGCCCACCGCGCGGGCTTGTCTTGTGAGTGAGGAACGGGACGGGTATATGAGCAAGCGGCCGGGCAGCGATTCCAGACGATCATCCTTATAGGCAACGCTACGCCGCAAGCAACCTGCGCAACGCCACAACTCTGACGTATCGATGTTAGCAATCCCCTACTGATTCGGCCGCGTAACGGGCCGGTCCCCGCAGCGGAGCCCACCATGACGTTGGATGTGATCAAGGCCATATTCCTCGGCATCGTCGAGGGCCTTACCGAGTTCATCCCGGTCTCCTCGACCGGACATCTGCTGCTGGTCGGGCACTTTTTCGGCTTCGACGACGAGTCGTTCGGCAAGTCGTTCGATGTCCTGATCCAGCTCGGCGCCATCCTGGCATTGCTGTCGATCTATTTCTCGCGGCTGTGGAAGCTGTTCCTCGGCATGTTCAACGACCCGGAGGCGCAGCGCTTCATTATCGGCGTGCTGATCGCGTTCTTTCCCGCGATGGTGCTCGGCGCGCTGTTATACGGTTTCATCAAGAGCGTGCTGTTCAACGTATGGATCGTCTGCACCATGCTGGTGCTCGGCGGCTTCGTATTGCTGTGGATCGACCGGCTCGACCTCAAGCCGCGCTATCACGACGCGACGAAATTCTCGCTGCCGATGTATCTCGGCATCGGCGTGGTACAGTGTCTGTCGATGATACCGGGCGTGTCGCGATCGGGCGCGTCGATCGTCGCCGCGATGCTGTTCGGCGCCGACAAGCGCGCCGCCACGGAATTTTCCTTTTGGCTGGCGATGCCGACCATGGTCGGCGCTTTCGCTTTCGAAGCCTTCAAGAACAGGCACGAGCTTGCCGGAAGTAACTTGCTGATCATTGCGATCGGCTTTGCGGTGTCGTTCGTCTGCGGCTGGTTCGTGGTCAAGACGCTGCTCGGTTACGTTTCGCGGCGCGGCTTTGTGCTGTTCGCCTGGTGGCGGATCGTCGTCGGCGCGCTCGGTTTGATCGCACTGGCGATGGGCATGTGAGACGGGTCTGTGAGACGGGGTCTGTGAATCCAACCCCGGCTTGAGCTAACATGACGTCGCGTGGCGGCAATGATCGCACGCGTTCATTTCAGACCCGAGGAGCGATTCAATGGCCAAAAAATCGACAGACAGCGTTTATCGGATCATCGACGTGGTCGGCGTCAGCGAAAAATCATGGGAAGAGGCCGGGCGGCTTGCAGTGGCGACCGCGGCCGGTTCGTTGCGCGATCTGCGCGTTGCCGAAGTCACCAAGATGGACATGAGGGTCGAGGACGGCAAGGTCACGGCGTTCCGGACCCGCGTCGCGCTGTCGTTCAAGTACGAAGCCTGATCCGGCTTTACGCCGGGCGCGGATCGAACTGCCCTGCTTTCCGGAACCGCCAGAGATAGGACGGCACGATCGCGTCGACCGACTCGGGCGTGATGCCGAGCGCTTCGAGCGTGCGCCCGTCGCGCTTTGCGTCGGCGGAAACGACATTGTCGCGCTTGAGCAGTTCGACCTGATCGGGCGTGATCGGCGGTTTGGGCGCGAACTGCAGGAACATCGCTTGCAGCTTCAAAAGCGCGAACGGGACCGCAACCAGCAGCCGGCGGCGCTGGATCGTCGCCAGCGTCAATTCCATCAACTCCTTGAACGTGCGCACGTCCGGTCCGCCAAGTTCGTAGATCGCGCCGGGTTTTGTGTCGCCGTCGACGGCCTTGGCAATGGCTTCCGCCACGTCGCCGGCGAACACCGGCTGGAAACGGGTGTGGCCGCCGCCGGGAAGCGGCAGCGCCGGTGCAAGCCGCGCCAGCGCGGCGAAACGGTTGAAGAAGTCGTCCTCCGGACCGAACGCGATGGAAGGCCGCATGATGGTCGCCGCGGGCACCGCGTCCAGCACCAGTTTTTCACCTTCCGCTTTTGACCGCGCATAGTGTGACGGCGAATCGCCGTCAGCACCGATCGCCGAAACATGAACGAGCGGAGCGCCGGCGGCTTTGGCGGCAAGTGCGACCGCTTCGGCGCCTTCGCTCTGCACGGCATCGAAGCGCTGGCGGCCGCGCTCGAACAGGATACCGACCAGGTTGACGACGATATCGGCGTCACGCACCGCCGCGGTCACCGATTGCGGGTAGCGCAGATTGGCCTGCACGGCATGGATTTGCCCGACCCGGCCCATCGGCCGCAGATGCCCGCACAGATCAGGCCGGCGTACCGCGACGCGGATGCGGTACTGCCGCTGCGCCAGCGCGCGCACGACGTGCCGGCCAAGGAACCCCGAACCGCCGAACACGGTGACCAAAGTCTCGGATTTGCTTTGCAAACTCATCAATTGCGGAAATACAGGATCGCTTGTGGACTGTATAGGGGCAACCACCAAGTCCACCATGTCATCATCCGTGCAGGCGGATGATCCAATAATCGTCGAAGGATCGTGAGCGCTCGTGGGGAGCCGAACCCCCGTGATTACTGGATGCTCCGCCTTCGCGGAGCATGACACCACGTTCGATTGACAAGCTTAAGACCGCTCCGTACCTATCCCGGCATTGCCCGACCGGGCGCCCAGGTGGCGGAATTGGTAGACGCACTAGTTTCAGGTACTAGCGGGTAACACCGTGGAGGTTCGAGTCCTCTCCTGGGCACCAAGCCAATATCGGACACGTTCGATGCGCCGGGGAATTTCCAGGCTCTGCGCCCGATCTAGCCCCAGCCGTGTTCGGAGACGTCGAACACAATGCCGTTGATGTCCTTGAATTTCTTTTCTGCGTCGACGCCGGGATATTGCGGCAGCTTCATGAAAAATTCGCCGCCGTGCTGCTTGATCGACTGCTCGGTGGCGTCCTCGCTGTCGACGATGAATCCGAAATGATGCAGTCCCGCCCAATCGGGACCGCCCTTGCCGCCATTCGTTCCCTCGGGGAATTGCAGCAGCGTGAGGTTCATTACGCCGTCCGACAGCGAGATGGCGTTCCCGATCGGCGCCTCGACCTTTTTCAGACGCTTGAGCCCGAACACGCCTTCGTAGAAGGCGGCGGCCTTTTCAAGATCCGGAACCTGTATGGCGATATGCCTGAGCTTTGCCATGGTACTCTCCGATAGAGGCGCTTTTTGATAGATCGCGGTGCGATCGTGAAAATGACTTGAGACCAAGATTAAGCCAAAAGCACAGGGGAGCCTAGGTTAAAGATACACTCGCCGATATGGCTTTACGGCTCCGAACCGGCCTGGGCCCGGGCGATCCGTTCTTTGACGGGTCATCGCGACTCCGATATTCAGGGCGCCGGATGACGACTCGAATGCACCGCGGCGATCTCCCGGATATCACGCGCTACAAAGGCGCGGTGGCGATCGATACCGAGACCATGGGTCTCGATCTGGCCCGCGACCGGCTTTGCGTGGTGCAGCTTTCCCCGGGCGACGGTTCGGCAGACATCGTGCAGATCGCGGCGCACGCGGCCGATGCGCCAAATTTGAAGCGGCTGCTGGCCGACAAAGGCCTGCTCAAGATTTTTCACTTCGCCCGGTTCGACCTTGCCATGCTGTACAAGACTTTCGGCGTGATGCCGGAGCCGGCCTATTGCACCAAGATCGCGTCGCGGCTGGCGCGGACCTATACGGACAAGCACGGTCTCAAGGACCTGGTGCGCGAAATCCTGGGACAGGAAATCTCCAAACAGCAGCAAAGCTCCGACTGGGGCGCGGCGGATTTGACCGACGCGCAAATCTCCTATGCCGCCGCCGACGTTACGCATTTGCACGCACTCAAGGACAGGCTCGATGCCATGCTGGCGCGCGAAGGCCGCACCGAGCTTGCCGCCGCCTGCTTTCGCTTTCTGCCTGAGCGGGTGCGGCTCGATCTCGCGGGATTTGCCGACGACGACATTTTCGCCCATTCCTGAGCGCGAGGACGTGCGTTCGGGTTGTCCGGAAGCGGCCAGTCGGGATCGGCAATGGTTTGTAAGTACTGGCAAATGCCGGCCCTGCCCGGGCCACATTCGCCAGCGACTCTGGCGGCATGGAACCGCTAAAATGCGCCGGCTTTCGAGCCGGACCAGGGCGACAGTCTTGAGGGGACGATTGCGTGGCCACTCCCTACCCTGCCGACGCCGCGCGGGACGCTGCGTTCCCGCAGAGCAAGCGCAGCGACATCGAACCGGTTTATCGCAATGCGCTGCGGCACAGCCGGTATGTGCGGTGGCTTCGCGTGGGCGTGCTGACCAGCATTGCGGCGCTCCTGCTCGGCGTCGCGGCCGCCAATTACCTGCCTTCGCTCGGTGAGATCCGGCTGCCGGGCGAGCTTGGCAAACTCGTGATCAAGGGCACCAAAATCACGATGCAGGCACCCAAACTCACCGGTTACACGAACGATGCCCGTCCCTATGAGTTCACCGCGAATGCCGCAGCGCAGGACATCACCAAACCCGACCTGGTCGAGCTCGAGCAAATCCACGCCAAGATGGGCATGGCGGACAAGAGTACGGTGGAAATGACCGCGCCGTCGGGCATCTACGATATGAAGGGCAATACGCTCACACTCAACGAAGACATCGCACTCGCGTCATCCACTGGCTATGCGGCGCGGCTGACCGAAGCGGTCGTGGACATGAAGACCGGCAATGTCGTCTCGGAGCAGCCGGTGAAGGTGAAATTGCTCAACGGTTCGCTTAACGGCAAGCGTATGCAAATTACCGACAAGGGCGACGTCATCCACTTCGACGGTGTTGCCATGACGCTGCTGCCGGACAAGAATTCCGACAAGGCCGACAAGCCGTGATGCGCCGATTTCCGTTCTGGGTCGCCGTTGCGGCATCGCTCGCGCCCGGCCTCGCCGCGGCGCAGGGCCCGTTGCAAAGCGCATTGCCGGGTCAGAACCAGGATCTGCCGGTCCAGATCGAAGCCGCCTCTCTCGAAGTGCACGACAAGAACAAGACCGCGACGTTTTCCGGCAACGTGCAGGTCGTGCAGGGCGACACCACGATGAAATGCCAGACGCTGGTCGTGTTCTACGGGCACGAAGTCGGCATCGCGCAAAATGCCGCTCCGGCGTCCGACGCCAAGGCAACCGGAGCGGCGCCGAAGGGTGCTCAGGATATTCGGAGGATCGAAGCCCACGGCGGCGTTACTGTCGTCACCAAGGACCAGAACGCGAGCGGCGATCTGGGCGTCTATGACATGCAATCGAAAACGATCACTTTGACCGGCAATGTTGTCGTCAGTCAGGGGCAGAATGTCATCCACGGCGAACGCGTGGTGGTCGACACGGTGACCGGAAACGCACGCGTCGAAAGCAAAGAAGGCGGCGGGGTCGCTCCCGGCCGCGTGCGCGCATTGATTTTACCGAACAAAGGCCAAAATGGCGGCACGGGAAACATGATGACCATTGGGCCGGGGCGACCGAACTGACGAAGCGTCGCTCCCCCTCGGCGAGGGAAATCGGTTAGAGTCATCATATTGGGTCGGTTTTCCTGACGATTCGGCCAGCTTCACAGGATCGGCGTGGTGGATTTGCTGTCATATCTTCGCCGTCTCAAGACGCCGGCGCAGCGCGCGCCGGCCAGCGATGAAGAAGCCATCAATCTGGAAACCATCGGCGGCGAAATCAGCAGCACCTATCTCGACATCGCAAGCGTGTCGACGCCCGCGCCAAAAATGCAAAGCAAGGAGCGGCTGCCCCGTCAGCCGGAGCGTCAGGCCGAACGTAAAGCCGATCGTCAAACCGATCGCCCGATAAACCGCCAGGCCGAGCGTCCGCAGGAACGTCCACTCGCACCGCAGCGTTCAGACCGTCCGGCGCAGCGGCCACGCCGCCGCAGCGACGGCAACGGCGCCATGGCCGCGGAACGCAAGGGACTCCTTTCGGTCCACGGTATCGAAAAAAGCTTTGTCGGCCGCATGGTAGTCAAGGGCGTAAGCCTGTACGTCCGCCAAGGCGAAGCCGTGGGCTTGCTTGGACCGAACGGCGCCGGCAAGACGACCGTGTTCTACATGATGACCGGCCTGATCAAGGCCGATAAGGGCCGGATCGAGCTCGATGGCTGCGACGTCACCAGGCTGCCGATGTATCAGCGCGCGCGGCTTGGCATCGGTTATCTGCCGCAGGAGGCTTCGATCTTCCGCGGCCTCACTGTCGAGCAGAACATCCGCGCCGTGCTCGAAGTCATCGAGCCCGATTCGAAGCGGCGCGAACAGGACCTCAATGCGCTGCTCGAGGAGTTCAACATCGCCCGGTTGCGCAAGACGCCATCGATCGCACTGTCCGGCGGCGAGCGGCGACGCGTTGAAATCGCGCGCGCGTTGGCGACCCGGCCGAGTTACATGCTGCTGGACGAACCGTTTGCCGGCATCGACCCCATCGCAGTCGGCGACATCCAGGCGCTGGTGCGGCACCTGACCAACCGCGGCATCGGCGTCCTGATCACCGATCACAATGTGCGCGAGACACTCGGCCTGACCGATCGCGCCTACATCATCTATTCGGGCGAAGTGTTGATGGAGGGCCGGGCCGACGACATCGTCAACAATCCTGACGTGCGCCGGCTTTATCTGGGAGAGGAATTCCGGCTCTAAGGCAAGCCTTAGCCATTAGCAAAACTGGCTGCCGAAATCGGCTGGCGATAGCGCCACAGGACTGCTATACCAAGTCCGGACAAGCAAGAATCGGACCAATTTAGCGCCATCCATGGCCTTAACCCAAAGACTCCAGCTTCGGCAGAGCCAAGCTCTGGTGATGACGCCGCAGCTGATGCAGGCCATCAAGCTGCTGCAGCTCTCCAATCTTGACCTCGTCGCTTATGTCGAGGCCGAATTGGAGCGTAACCCCCTGCTCGACCGCAGCAATCCAGACGGCGAGACGGCGCCCGGCGCCGCGGACGGCGCGCCATCGACCGATAAGCCGCCTGAGAATGGCACGGCCTGGGAAGGCACCGACGGCGATCCGCCCAGCGCGATCGAACAAGAGCGGGCCGACAAGAGCCTGGACGATACCTCCCCTGACGACAGTGGACCAGGCCGCAGCCGCACCGATGCCCAGCCCGGCTATTCGGAATGGGCCGGCGTCGGCTCCGGCGGCCGCGACGGCGAAGATTACAACCTCGAAGCCTTCGTTTCCGCCGAAACGACGCTCGCGGATTGGCTTCGCGAGCAGCTCACACTGGCGATTGCCGATCCGGTGCGGCGCATCATTGGGCAATATCTAATCGATTTGATCGACGAGGCTGGATATCTGACCGGCGATCTGGCGACGACGGCGGAAAAGCTCGGCACCAGCGCCGCCGAGGTCGAAGCCGTGCTGCATATCGTGCAGACCTTCGACCCCCCGGGCGTTGGCGCGCGCGATCTCGCCGAGTGCCTGACAATTCAGCTCAAGGAACAAAATCGCCACGACCCCGCGATGCAGGCTTTGATCGCGCGGCTCGATCTTTTGGCGCGGCGCGATTTCGCCACCCTGAAGAAGGTCTGCGGCGTCGGCGACGACGATCTTGCCGAGATGATCGCCGAAATCCGCCGTCTCAATCCGAAGCCCGGCCTCGCGTTCGGTTCGGCCGTCGTCCAGCCGATCGTGCCGGACGTATTTGTCCGATCGGGGCCCAACGGCGCCTGGATTGTCGAGCTTAATTCCGACACCCTGCCGAAAGTGTTGGTCAACCAGACCTACTATGCCGAAGTGTCGGCGACGACGCGGCGCGACACCGAGAAATCGTATCTCAACGAATGTCTGCAAAGCGCTACCTGGCTGGTTCGCGCGCTCGACCAGCGCGCCCGCACCATTCTCAAGGTTTCGAACGAAATCGTCCGCCAGCAGGACGCGTTTCTCGCCCACGGCGTCGAGCACCTGCGCCCGCTTAATCTCAAGACGGTCGCCGAGGCCATAGGCATGCACGAGTCGACGGTGTCGCGCGTCACCGCAAACAAATACATGTCGACCAGCCGCGGCATTTTCGAGCTGAAATACTTCTTCACCTCGTCGATCGCGGCCTCCCATGGCGGCGAAGCACACTCAGCTGAGGCCGTACGGCACCGCATCAAGCAATTGATCGATACCGAGACCGCGGCCAGCGTGCTCTCGGACGATACCATCGTCGAGAAATTGCGCGAGGCCGGCATCGACATCGCCCGCCGGACCGTCGCGAAATACCGCGAGGCCATGCGGATCCCCTCCTCGGTGCAGCGGCGTCGCGAGAAGCAAAGCGCAATTGCGAACTGAACAGGGCAGCGTACAGGACCCGGATCGCGAGCTGGCGGCCCGCTCCCGCAATGGCGATCGAGTCGCGTTGACACGACGCCGGCCAATACCTAGGTCGAGATAACCGGGAGATAGAATGCTTTTTGGTTGAGCACGATCTTGTCGGAGGTCGGTTTTTTGGGATCGTGCCATATCGGAGGCTGCAATGTCTTTTCGCATTTCCGGCAAGAACCTCGACGTCGGCGCCGCGTTGCGCGACCGCATCGGTGAGCGGGTCGCCGATGTCATGAATAAGTACTTTGACGGCGGTTATTCGGGCCATTTGACACTGGCGCGTGACGGCTTCGGCTTCCGCAGTGAATGCGCAATCCATCTCGACTCCAAAGTGACGCTGCACGCCGAGGGCATGGCGGCCGATGCCTATGCCAGCGCCGATCAGGCGGCGCTGCGGATCGAGAAAAGGCTGCGCCGCTATCATCGGAGGCTCAAGGATCACCGTGCCCATTGACGAAGGTTCAGCCTCTCCCTATGGTCCGCCGCCCTTCGAAAAACCTGATCCGGGAAACAAAGGGCGCCGAATTTCGGAACGATTGAGCCTTCATAAAAGTTAGGGTGCGGTTCCGTCGGAGCCGATAGAGCTCTAGTCTTGGGGCCGCGGCCTCATTCCAGGTCAATCCCATGCCGCTAAACGATCTCGTAGCACCGAACGCGGTTCTGCCGGCGCTCAAGGTCAACAACAAGAAGCAGGCGTTGCACGAATTGGCGGCGCGCGCGGCCGCGCTCAGCGGTCAGAGCCAACGCCAGATCTTCGACATCTTGATGCAGCGCGAAAAGCTGGGCTCGACGGCAATCGGCAACGGCATCGCGATACCCCATGGCAAGATGGCCAATCTCAACCGGATGTTCGGCTTGTTCGCGCGGCTCGATCGCGCCATCGATTTCGAGGCGCTCGACGGCCAGCCGGTCGACCTGATTTTTCTGCTGCTCGCGCCGGAGGGCGCCGGCGCCGATCACTTGAAAGCGCTCGCTCGCGTGGCGCGGCTGATGCGCGAACCGGCCGTCATGCACAAATTGCGCGCCTCGAAAGACGCCGAATCGATCTGCGCGGTTTTGGCGATGCCATCGGCGTCAGCCGCATAGGCGCCCGAAATCAGAGGTCAGCCGACAGTAATCAGGCGATAAAAACGGGCCGGCGAATATCGCCGGCCCGCTTCCGATGGCTGATACCCGATTATCGATTCCTGGTCAGTGCACGCTCACCGTCTCGAGTTCCTGGCTCCAGGCATTGGCAATCGCGGCTTCGCGGCTGTCGGTGAGCATGATCGGCGTGCCATCCGCGGCGTGCAGCGCGAACAGGGTGACGCCAGGCGCTATTTTCGGCACCTGCATCTGCGGAAACATCGCCGCGACGTCCTCGGAGCGGATCGCCTTGACGTAAGCGATGCGTCCGTCGCCGAGATGGGCGAGCGCTTCCGGGGTGATTTTGATCGGGTTCGGTGTATCGTTCATTTCTGGTAACATGGCCCTCGACTCCTTTTCTGTTGGTCGAGTCCTACTGGTTTCTTACTCGCATTCTTTGATTGAGATCGATTTAACGATGCGTTCCGGTTGCGGGCGCACGAGATCAATCGACAGCAATCCATTCCTCAAGTCCGCGCCGGATACTTCCATGCCATCCGCCAGCACAAAGGTGCGCTGGAATTGGCGCGCCGCTATACCGCGGTGGATGTATTGCCTGCTCTTGTCGTCCTGCTGGCGGCCGCGGATAACGAGTTGGCTCTCCTCTATGGTCACATCGAGCTGGTCGCGGGTGAACCCAGCGACCGCTAAGGTAATGCGCAGCCGTTCCGGTGCGTTCCCGTCGCGCGGGATTCGCTCGATATTGTATGGAGGATAGCCGTCCGTTGCCTTACCGACGCGATCGAGCACGCGCTCGATCTCATCGAAGCCAAGCAGGAAGGGACTCGATAGCGACGAAACCCTGGACATGGTTTCAAAGCCCTTTTCAAGCGACTTTGGCGGGGCCCTTGACGGCACCCCATGATACCCGCCGAAAAGGCCTTCCCGGCGGTTGCGGCTAATATGGCGACGTCCGGCGAGCCGTTCAAGAACCTGAGATTACGGGGATTTTCGAGTAGACTCGGCCATTTTCAGTCCGCTACGGAGGATCGAGCGAAATCTTGGAACTCTTTACGACCCGGAGGATTTCACCGCCTCGAGTCCGGGCGAGCGAGATGGGACGGCAATGCAGGATATCAAATTCCGGTTGGTCAATCCCGGCCTTCGGCCGCGGCGGACCAAGCTTGAAATGCCGGGTTGGGCAGGCCAGCCCGCGCCCCGCGCCGACGGCTCCCATGAATATGCCTGGCACTGCGCACCGTTCACCGAAGGCGCGCAATATGGCATCGAGATCTTCTACCCGTATGAGTGCGAGCTTCGCGTCTCCAGGAAAAATGGGCAGCTCAGCTTCGAAGGTGATTTCGGACCCTGCCCCGACGCCGAACTGCAATGGCCGCCTTTCCGCTCATTTGGCAGGGACTATTACACTTATCAGCTTCTGCTCGATCTGAAAGTCGACAAGGGCTGGGCGATCCGGACCGAGCCGCATCCGCGGTTCTATACGGATACGACCGGGACAGCCCCCATCGCCATTCCAGCGCTGCTGCGAACCGAATGGTGGCCGATGATCTCGTTTGTGGTGTTCAAGGCGCCAACGGAAGGCCACGTGCACATTTTCCGTCCCGGCGAGCCGATGCTGCAGATCTTGGTTTTGCCTGTGAGTTGCGACTTCGCACTTTCCCCAATGAACGACGAAGAGGCTGCCGAACGTGAAATGCGCGGCCGAAAAATCCACGCGAGCCGGCCTACTCTAGGGGCCGACTCAACGTGGACTTCGGATACCAACACTGTCTTCGACGGCACCTATCGCTACCTGTTGCGAGCAGCAAAAGGACGCGACCGCGAGTGATACGGCCGCGCCGCCGCCGTCAATGGCCGATATAAACACCGCTGTGGTGATGATGATGATGGTGGTGATGATGGTGACTGTAGTGGTGGTGATGGTGGCCTAACCGAATGCGTACGCCATGATGATGGTGGTGATGATGGTGATGGCCGACAGTGACCGACACTTGCGCCACTTTGACTCCATTGCGGGCTTCCGCCTCGCGCCGCGCATCGTCATCTTTCAAAGCTGCCATTGCGTTCGGGACCGGGCTCAACAGTTCCCGATAATTCGCCGCCGGATTCGGCGTGCTCCCTTGAACTCCCGCTGCATTTGCGTTTGCGCTGCCCACTGTTGCCAGCGCGGCCGCGGCTCCCAGTAATCCGGCAATTTTCTTGTCCATTGACTGACCTCTCCAAAGGCGTTAGCGGCGACTTTTTGCACCAACAACCAACGACTTCGCGGCAGCATTGTTCCGTGCCGACCGCAACTCCCCTTGTTCCGACGGTTGACGGCGGCCGCCGAGATATTGAGGATGTTGCTGTGGAGGTTCGGCATGCTGTCGCCTCAACCAGCAGATATGGCGGCGAACTCGGACATCGATCCGTTTTCGCGCGAATTCCTCGCCGATCCGTACCCGTATCACGACCAGCTCAGAGAGCTGGCGCCAGTCGTGCGCCTGTCGCGCTACGACGTCTGGGCCGTGGCGCGCTACGAACAGGTCTCGGCAATCCTCAACGACTGGCAGACCTTCGGTTCGGGCGGCGGTGTCGGCCTCGCCAATTTCCATAAGGAGGGCAATTGGCGACCGCCGAGCCTGCTTCTCGAAACCGATCCGCCCACCCACACGCGCGCCCGCACCGTGATGAATCGCGCGGTGGCGCCGAAGCTGTTGCGCGAGTTGCGCGACGGCTTCTATCAGGAAGCCGTGCGGCAAATCGATAGAGTCCTCGAGCTCGGCACGTTTGACGTCGTTGCCGAGCTTTCGATCCCGTATCCGCTCAAGGTATTTCCTGACGCGGTCGGCATCGCCGCCGAAGAGCGGGACATGCTGCTGCCCTACGGCAGCATGGTGTTCAACACGATGGGGCCGAAGAACGACCTCTATCGCGCGGCGCTCGCGCCGGTGGACAAAATTCTGCCATGGGTGATGCAACGCTGCGCGCGCGACGCGTTGCGGCCCGGCAGCCTTGGCGCCGAGGTTTACAAATACGCCGACACTGGAGAAGTCACCGAACAGGAAGCCGCGCTTCTGGTGCGTTCGTTCCTGTCCGCCGGCATCGACACCACGGTTCATGCGGTGGGCAATGCGCTGCTCTGCTTCGCCGCCAATCCCGGCGAATGGCAAAGACTTCGCGAGGAGCCCTCGAAGGCACGCGTCGCGTTCGAGGAAGTCATGCGTTTCGAAACGCCGTTCCAGTGCTATTTCCGCACCACGACCAGGCCGGTGGAGATCGCCGGCACGCCGATCGACGCCGAGGAGAAGATCTACGTGTCGATCGCCGCCGCCAATCGCGATCCGCGCCGCTGGGAGGAGCCGGCGCGGTTTGACATCAGCCGCAAGGTGGCCGGCCATGTCGGCTTCGGCACCGGCATTCATGCCTGCGTCGGTCAGATGATCGCGCGCATGGAAATCGAGGCGTTGATGACGGCGATGATCGAGCGCGTCGCTTCAATCGAGCTTGCCGGCGAGCCCGAGCGTCTCATCCACAACACGCTGCGCGCGGTCAGCAAGCTTCCGGTGCGCATGTCGCGGGTGCAGTAGAAACGGTCACATATTGCCGTGCCCGCGCTTGATGGTCTGGCGGATCACCGGCGCCGTGACCTGATCCGAGATCTGGATGTTCCAGATTTCGCTTTCGCCCTGCGCGGCGAAGTCGGCGAACAGCTTCGGGATCACCGACACATCGCGTATCTCGTGGCCGCGCAGGCCGAAGCCGCGTGCGATGTTTTCGAGCGGCGGCCGGCCGAACACCGCCAGGCTGTCGTCGATGCCGTCGGCGCGCAGCTTGTGAAACTCCGAGCCGTAGCCGCCGTCGTTCATCGCGCAGATCAGGATGCGATAGCCCTGACGCTTGAGCGTCTCGAGTTCCTGGATATGGAACAGAAGCCCGCCGTCGCCTTCGAACAGCACGATCTTGCCGTCGCGGCCCTGCCGGCGCGCAGCCGCAACCCCAAGCGCATACGACAGGCCGTTGCCGACGGCGCCGAATTCACGGACCGTGGTGTAGCGTTCCGCCGGCCGCCCGCGCATCTGGGTGTTGAAATAGGCCTGATGGCCGCCGCCGACGACGCAGTCCCAATCCTTCGGCACGACCGCGTCGATGGCTTTGATCACCTCGCGCGGATCGAGCACGTCAGGCTTGATGTCGAACGGCATCGAGTCCGCCGGCTCGGTGGCGATGCGGTGCGCGAGCTCTTTGGTGCGGATCGCCGCCGCGGTCGGTTTGCCGGCGCCCAGCTTTTTGTCGAGGCCGGCGAGGATTGCCTCGACGCCAACGCGCGCATCCGACCGGACGTAGAGGTCGGCGGCCTTCTGCCCGTCGCGCAGACCGCGCGGCGCATCGTCGAGCTGGATCTTGAAGGCCTTGCCCCAGTAGTGCCCGCCGCCGACGTAGTAGGACAGGCTGGTGCCGACCGCGAGCACGAGGTCGGAGGACTCGTACATCTCCCGGCCAAGCGCCGTGAAGTAGCTGCCGGTGGTACCGAGCCCGAACGGATGATCGTGGAACAGGCCGCGCGCCGGCAGCGTGTTGGAGAGTAACGCACCGCAGCGGTCGGCGAGCTCGATCACCGCATCGCGCGCACCGGACCACTGCACGCCGCGGCCGCCGAGGATGATCGGCCGCTTTGCCGCGGCCAGCCGCTCGACGGCCTCGGCCACGAGCTCGGGATCGGGCTGCATGCGTCCGACCTTTGGCTGATACATCGCCGAGGTCTCATAGGGCTGGTTGGCCATGTATTCGACCTTCTGCAGGTCGTAGGGAATGCCGAGCACCACCGGGCACCGCTCGTACTTGGCGACGTGAAAGGCCTCGCGCACGTAGTCCATCATGCGCGGCACGCTGTGCGCGGCGACGTAGCGCGCCCCGGTCGCCGTCACCAGCGGCGCCTGATCGATGTACTGGTTGTAGAACTTGGCGTTGATCGGCGACTCGCCGGCGAACACAACCATCGGCAGACGGGCGCGAACCGCGGCCGGCAGCGCCGTCATCAACTGCGTCACGCCAGGGCCGCACGTGACCGAGGCAACGGCAACCTTGCCGGTCGCGATGTTGTAAGCTGTCGCCGCCGCTACGGTAACGTGCTCATGCCTGACGTGGACGGTATGCACGCCCGGCAGTTTGGCAAAGGCGGTGGACCAATGCATGTTGCCGTCGCCCATCAGGACGAACTGGGTGTCGACTCCCTCCGCAAGGAACGCTTCGGCGAGGGCCTCGTAGAGTTTGGGCATGGGCGCGCTACTGTTTGGCTAATGAGATGGTCTGGTACGCAACAAGCATGCCCGGCGACGCCCAGTCAATTCAATTGCTGCCGCAGCAAGACACCAAGCCCGTCGAGCGGCCCTGTGCCCATCATCTTGAGAGCATGCCACAGGCTGACCTGGTTCGTTGTCAGAACGGGTTTTCCCAGATCGCGCTCCAGCCGATCGATGATCGCAAACGTGCTCCAATTGCCACAAGCCAACATGACCGCATCGGCATCCGTCCTGTTTACGCGGCGCCCGACATCGAAGGCGGTTTCCGGATCGAGGAGCCCGATCTCGAGATTGCGGACGAGCCCCAGCGCCTCCTGCGCGAGGACTTTGATTCCGTTTGCTTCAAGAAACGCCGCGACGTTCTGGTTAACCGAAGCGCTCCAGGGCGCGCCGAGCGCGATTTGTTTGATAGAAAGCTCACGCAACGCTTCAAGCAGCGCGGTTGAGGCGGTGGTGGCCGGCTTCCCGCTTGCCGCGCTTATTCGCTTGATCAGTTCCTGATCGTATCCGGGGCCATTGCGCGACGAGGGGGCGGTCGCCGGCAAGATAATCACGTCAACGTCGACATCAGCCAGTTTCCGACTCTCGGTTTCGATCTCCTGGACAATCCGCAGAGTTGACTCCGCATCCACGTTGTTCAACCGCATTCGCGCGACGTGCAGCGTGATGTGTTCCGGCAGTGCTCTGCCGATATCCACCTCCTGCACCGAGCTTGAGGACGGCAGGAGCATTCCTATCCGCCGATAGTTCTTTCTCTGCATAGCGGGAGTGCCGGTCATGATTATGCCGCCTTCCGCATCGCCGCGCGCAGCTTTTCCGTGGCAGCGATATCGACTTCGAAACTCTCGGAATGCAGCACAACGCCGAAAAGATCCTTCGCTGCGGCAAGCGAGATGTAGCCCTGCTTGGCGTCTGCCGCGACGTCGGCCGCTGGCCGTTCGAGCGGCGAGCCGTAGCCGCCGCCGCCGCCGGAGCGCATGCGGAAGGCGTCGCCGGGCTTCAAATGCGCCACCAGAACTTTTGCGTTGGGGAAATCTTCCTTCCACTGGCCGCCGATGCGCACCGCGACTTCATTGCCGGTGGCATCGCCGCCGCCTTCGAGGCCCCAGGGCTTGCAATGGAAGCGCTCGACGTGGCTGTTGAAGGTCATCGGCACGCGCGCCCGCACGACGCGCTCGAGCCCGAGTCCGCCGCGGTGATGCCCCGCGCCGCCCGAATCCGGAATAAGCGCGTAGCGCTCGACCACCAGCGGAAACTTCACCTCGGACTGCTCGCTCGGCGAATTGTGAGTGTCGCCGTCGTTGATGCACACCGTCCCCGAGACGCCGTCCTCGCTGCGCTTTGCGCCCCAGCCGCCGCCGAGCGGCCCGAAATTGGCGAGAAAGAATTCTGACGTGTGCGGATTGATGCCGTGGGTGGCGGCGATGACCAGATCGGCGTGATGGCCGGCAATGACGCGGTCGGGAATGACCGGCGCCAGCGCCTTGAACACCGTATCGACGATGGTCATCGGATAGGTCATCCACCAGCGCATCGGCGCCGGCCGCACCGCGCTGACGATGCGGCCCGGCGGCACGATCGCTTTCAGGCTTCGGAACGATCCGTCATTGATCGGATAATCCGTCGGCGACGTCAGGCATTTGTAGGCGACCTGCGAACAGGCATAGCCGGTGGTGATGCCCGAATTGAAGGACCCGCGCACCTGCCGCGCGACGTCGGTGAGATCGACGGTCATCTCGTCGCCCTTGACGATGACGCGCACCTTGATCGGCACCTTCTTTCCGATATCGATGCCGTCGTCGTCCATATAGGATTCCGCCTCGTAGATGCCGTCCGGGATCGTGCGTGTGCGCGCGCGCGCCATCGCCTCGGAGTGATCCATGATGGCCTTGATCGCGCCCAGAACCGCCTCGCGTCCGTAGCGCTCGACCAGTTCGAGGAAGCGCCGCTCGCCGGTTTTCACCGCGGTGATCTGGGCGCGCAAATCGCCCATTGCGAGGTTCGGCAGGCGCATGTTCTGCCGGATCATCTCGATCAGGGTCTCGTTCGGCCTGCCACGGTCGTGCAGCTTCAGAATCGGAATTTGCAGGCCTTCCGAGAAGATATCGGTGGTGATGCCTCCCAGCGTGCCGCCGATGTCGAGCCAGTGCGCCATGCAGCAGGAAAACCCGACCAGCACGCCCTTGTGGAAAATCGGCAATGTCAGCGTGACATGGTTGAGGTGGCTGCCGGTCAGATAGGAATCGTTGGTGACGTAAATGTCGCCCGGCCGCATGGTCTTGCGGCCGAAGTGCTTGATCTTCGCCTTCACGGTCTCCGCCATGCCGCGGATGAACATCGGCAGGCCGATACCGATGGAGACCGTTTCGCCATCCGGCGTGAACAGGCCAGTGGTGAAATCCAGCGCCTCGTAGATGATGATGTTGTAGGCGGTGCGCATGAGGTTGGTCTTCATTTCCTCGGTCACCGCGATGACGCCGTTGCGCACGATCTCGGTAACGACCGGATCGACGCGCGCTTTGCGAGGGCGTTTCAATTTTGACTTGCGTGTCATTGGCTCATTCCGCTTTTGAAGCCGGCCAGCGTCAATGGCCGCTCATCCGATGAAAATCATTCTGGCTTGAGGTGGGCGAATTCGATCACCTTGGCCCACTTTTCGGCAGCCTCGGCGATCAGTGTGCCGAATTGCGCAGGCGTCATCTCGACCGGTTCCGCGCCCAGTTCGACAAGGCGAGCCTTGATCGCGGGATCGGCAATGACCGCATCGATGTTCTTGTTGAGCTTGTCCACGACATCGGCCGGCGTTCCCTTCGGTGCGCAAATTCCGATCCAGCCGCTGCCTTCATAGCCCGGAACGAATTCGCCGATGGCGGGGACATCGGGCAACGCCGCCAGGCGTGTCGCGCTGGTGACGCCAAGCGCGCGCAGTTTGGCGGACTTTATGAAACCGCCCGAAGGAGCCACTGCGGCAAATGTGCCTTGCACCTGCCCGCTCAGGACATCCGGCATGAAATTGGACTTATACGGCACCTCGACCATGTCGGTGCCGGTCATCATCTTGAAAAGTTCGCCGGACATGTGCGGTCCGGAGCCTACACCGACCGTGGCCAGGTTAATCTTGCCCGGATTGGCCTTTGCGTAAGCGATGAACTCGGGAATTGTCTTGGCCGGGAACGACGGCGCAACCACAAGCACAAACGGCGTAAAAGCGATGAATCCTACCGGGGTGACATCGCGGATGAAATTAAAAGTAAGGTCGTGGTAAAGACTGGCATTGATCGCATTACCCGAGATTGCTGCCAGCAGCGTGTAGCCGTCGGGTGCCGCCCGCACGACATATTCGGTGCCGATGTTGCCGGCAGCGCCCGGCTTGTTCTCGACGGCGACCGGCTGGCCGAGCCGCTGCGCCAGCGGATCGCTGACAAGCCGCGCCAGGACGTCAGGCGCGAGCCCGGCAGGCAAGTCGACGATGAGACGCACCGGACGCGCCGGATAGTCGTCCGCTCGCGCAGTCCGCGGGACCGTCGGCAACACAGCCGCCCCACCGGCGAGATGCAGGAATCTACGACGGTGAAACTTCATCGTCGGCCTCCAACCAAAATCACCAGATTGCCCAGCGAATCAACATCCATGACATCACCCGGCATCAGCACGGTGGTCGAGGCGTACTCCTCGATCAGAGCCGGGCCTTTGATGCGGTTGCCGGCAAGGAGTGCGTCGCGCCGATAGGTCGGCGTCGCGTGAAAGCGGCTGCCGTAATAGACGGGCCGCTTGCCGCCGAACGCGGCCGCGACCGGCGCGGCACGGCCGCGCGCGATCTTGCGCTGCGGCGGCTTGCGCATCAGGCCAGTCACGGTGGAACGCAGGCTGACGATCTCGGCGCGCTCGGCCGGAGCGGACGTGCCGTAGCGCTGCGCATGCATCGCGTCGAAGTGCCGCTTGATCGCTTTGCGGTCCTTGCGCTTGAACACCGCCATCGGCAGATCGACCGTCACCGCGTGCTCCTGGCCGACATAGCGCATGTCGGCGGCGCGCTTGATGACGACCTTCTGCGGCTTGACCGACGTGCTGGCGATCGCCTCGTCGCCCTGCTTCTCCTGCGCGCGATAGACTTTTTCGATCTCGTCGAACTTGGCGTCTTCGAGCGGCGTAAACCAGGTCCGCACATAATCGTAGCGCAGATCGGAGAACAGCATGCCGAATGCCGAAAATACCCCGGGTGCCAACGGCACGATGATCCTGCGCAAGCCGATCTCGCGCGCCACTTCGACCGCGTGCAGCGGGCCGGCGCCGCCATAGGCGAACAGCGTGAAATCGCCGGCATCGAGGCCGCGCTCGGTGGTCACGCCCTTGACCGCGTAGGACATCGTCGTCGCGGCGATGCGCAGGATACCGTCGGCGGCTTCGACCGCGCTCATGCCGAGCGGATCGCCGATCCTGTTCTTGAGCGCGCGCTCCGCGGCGGCGACGTCGAGTTTCATTTCGCCACCCAGGAAGCGGTCGGCGCCCAACCGGCCGAGTACCAGATTGGCGTCGGTCACGGTCGGCTCGGTACCGCCCAGGCCGTAGCAGGCCGGGCCCGGCGAAGCGCCGGCGCTCTGCGGCCCGAGCCGGAGCGAGCCGTCTTCGACACGCGCGATCGAGCCGCCGCCGGCACTGACCTCGAAAATGTCCATCATCGCGATCTGCACCGGCAGCGCCTTTTCATAGCCGCCGATCAGCGCCGCGCCGGTGGTCAGCGGCTCGCCCTTATAAATGACACCGGCTTTCGCCGTGGTTCCACCCATGTCGAAAGCAATGGCGTTGTCGATCTGGAGCGCTTGGCAGAGCGCCCGGGTGCCGATGACGCCGGCCGCCGGCCCGGATTCCAGCATACGCACGCATTGGTTCCGCGCCTGGTCGGATTCATAAAGTCCGCCGGTCGACTGCACCACGAGGAACGAGCCGGCAAAGCCTGCCTTGCGCATATGCGCGCCGATCTCGCCGATATAGCGCCGCACCTTCGGGCCGATATAGGCGTTCGCCGCTACAGTCGCGCAGCGCTCGAACTCGCGATATTCCTGCGACAGTTCGTGCGAAGCGGAAACGAACAGCGTGGGATGATTCTTTTCGAGAATTGCCTTGGCGCGCCGCTCATGATCGGCATTGGCGTAGCAATTGAGGAACAGGATGGCGGCGGCTTCGATGCCAAGCCGATCAAGCTCCTTGCCCAGCGCCGCAATCTCGGCTTCGTCGAGCGGCTTGTCGATCTCGCCGTCGGCAAGCATGCGCTCGTTCACCTCGAAGCGCAGCGCCCGCTCGATCAGAGGCACGTGTTTCTGAAAGAACAGGTTATAGGCATCGGGCCGGTTGATGCGGCCGATTTCGTAGATGTCGCGGAAGCCCTCGGTGATGAGCAGCGCCGTATGCGCGCCGGTGCGCTCAAGGATGGTGTTGATGGCGACGGTCGAGCCGTGCAGGAACAGCCCGGCCGAGCGGTAATCGCTGCCGGCCTTGGCGACGCCGGCACTGATGCCCTCGACCAGATGCGCCGGCGTCGACAGCGCCTTGCCGAATGTGAGCTTGCCGGTCTTTTCGTCGAATACGGCAATATCGGTGAACGTGCCGCCGATGTCCGCCGCCAATCTCAGTCGTCCTTGCGCCATGCTTCCCTCACGCCTCCAGCACGACGTACTCGTCTTCGACACTGACGGCAAAAGTTTCCGCGACATAGGGTCCTTCGACCAGCGCCGCACCCGGCGCCACCGAAACCGCGAACTGCCGCGCCCGGATACGCGACGGATCACACCAGGACTTTCCGGTGCGCACGTCGAACTCCCAGCCATGCCACGGGCAACGGATGATTTCGCCGCGGCGTGAATATCGGTATTTGCCGGGCTCACTGGCTTCGATGAGTCCGGTCAGCCGGCCCTCGCACAGGCTGCCGCCCTGATGCGGGCAGCGGTTTCCGAGCGCGAAGAATTCGCCCTTGATGTTGAAGACGGCGATCTGGCGGCCCCGGATATCGACCAGCTTGCGGGCACCGGCCGGAAATTCGCGCAACGCAGCGATCACATGTTTCGCCATGCGCGAAGCCTTACGCTGCCTGCCCGGCGAGCCTGCCGTAAGTCGCCAGCGCGTTGTCGTGGCGGATGCGGCGGTGCAGCTTTTCCGGAATTCCGGCCGGCATGATGTCGTCGCCGTCGAACTGCCAATGCGGAAAGTCCGAGGCGAACAGCAGCATGTCGTCGGATTGCAGATGCTCGATCAGCTTGCCTACGGTGGCAGGATCGTCAGGCACGTCGAACGGCTGGATGGTCAGCCGGAAGTGATCGCGCACGATCTCGGCCGGTGAGCGGTCGATCCACGGCACTTCGAGGCGCACGCCGCGCCAGAATTTCGACAATCGCCACACAAAGGCCGGCAGCCAGCTTACACCGGATTCCAGCAGCACCACTTTCAGCTTGGGATATTTGACGAATACGCCCTCGCAGACGAGGCTCGCGACCTGGGCCTGGAAGCCTTGAGATTGCGCCGTGTAATCCTCGACATAATGCGACGGCCAACCGAGCGACGTCACCGGATGGCGATAGCTCGATCCGGCATGGATGCCGAGCGGCAGACCAAGCCGCTCGGCAACGGCATAGACCGGCCAATATTGCCGGCGGCCGAGCGGCGCCTCGCCCATCGCCAGCACCAGCACCTGCACGAAGCGCTTGTCGGCGGCGCAGCGTTCGATCTCGGCAACCGCATAGTCCGTGTTCTGCATCGGCACCACGATCGAAGCACGCAGCCGCGGGTCATGATCGAGCCATTCCCTGGCGACGTAGTCGTTCACAGCTTTGGCGAAGGCCGCCGCCATGTCCTCGCTGAACAGGAGCTGGACGCCATAAAGACAATTGCAAATGGCGATATCGATGTTCCAGCGATCAAGCGCGTGACTGCGAAGCGCATCGAGCGTGTTCGCCGGCTCTCCCGCCTTGCCGCGCCAGTCCGGCCGCGACGTCAGCGGCGCATTGGGCGGATAACTGATCGACTCCAGCGAATTCAAGCCGCGGTCGACCACGCTGTCGCGCCAATATTCGTCGAGATACGGCAACAGCGCCTGCATCCCCGGCACATTGATGTGCACATCGCAATCGATCGTCGACCAGGATGCGGTCACAGGATCAGTCCCCCGATAGTCTCACGGCTGACATTATCGGCGAGGGCGCAGTGTCAAGGCAACTCAAGGGGTCCCGGCAATGCGCGTTCGGCCTCTGCCTCGAGTTGCATTTCGTGCCCGCGTATGAACGTGGCGATCGCGAATATAGCGATGGCCGCAACAATACCCAGCCCAACCACCATCGGCCCTGCCACGGTTTCGATTTGCCTCCCCAATACATATGCGGCTAAGCCAAACGTTGTCGCCCAAAGAGCCGCTCCGATGACGTTGGTCACCATGAAACGTCGCAACGGCATCCGATTGGCCCCGGCCAGAACGCCCGCAATCGTTCGCAGCACCGGCAGAAACTGAGCTACCACGATGATTTTGCCGCCGTGGCGCAGGAACAGATACTGGCCGAGTTTGATCCTGCTTGCATTCATGCGGAGATAAGACCCGTAACGCAGCAGCAGCCAGTAGCCGAACTCACGACCGATGAAATAGCCGAACGTACGACCGACCGCGGAGGCGGCTGCGGCAGTCACAATAACCGCGACGATATTGAGACTGACGCTATGGCTATGTCCCGCGATAGCCCCCCCGATAATCAGTGCGGTTTCGCCGGGCAGCGGAATGCCGAGGCTCTCCAGGCCGACGACGCCGGCAACGACGAGGAGGCCATAAACATGGATGAGATGGTCGATGGAGGGCATGAAATGGGATTACCCGGCGCTCAGGCTTTATACTCGTTCGCGGAGAAAAAGAACTCCTTGACTTCCATCCTTTGTCGCGCGCAGGCGTGACCGGGTTTGCCGGAATCTCGGGTGCGGCGATATGTACAAGGACTTGCGCGAATTCATCGGCCTTGTCGACAAGCTCGGGGCATTGCGCCGAATCGACGGCGCCGACCCGCGCTTCGAGATCGGCGGTATCACCGAAGTTGCGGCCGGCCTGCCCGACTGTCCGGCGCTCTTGTTCGACGGCATCAAAGGCTATCCGCGCGGCTTTCGCATCTTCACCAATGCGACAACAAATGTGCAACGCGCCAGCCTCGCGCTAGGGCTCGATCCCGCGCTGCGACCGCTCGACGCGCTCAAGGCCTGGATGGAGAAGCGCACCAATTTGCGTCCGCTGCCGCCAGCCAAGGTCGCGACCGCAGCATGGCGCGACAACACGATGAGCGGCAGCGATGTCGACGTCGGCCGTTTTCCGGCGCCGATCTGGCACCGCCAGGACGGTGGGCCATTTATCGGCTCTGGCTCGCTGGTCATCATGCGCGATCCCGACACCGGCTGGATCAACGCTTCGATCTACCGCATCCAGGTACATGGCCGAAACAAGGTCACCGTGCAGTTCGACCACAACGGCCGGCACGGCGCCATTATCGCCAGGAAGTATTGGGACCGCGGCGAGAGCTGTCCGGTCGCGGTCGTGCACGGCGAAGATCCGGCACTGTTCATCGCCGGCTTTGAGTATCTGCCCGACGGCCGCTCCGAATACGAGTTTGCGGGTTCGATCAAAGGCGCGCCGATCGAGGTGTGCGACGGACCGCAAACAGGATTGCCGCTCCCCGCCCACGCGGAAATCATTTTCGAAGGCCGGTTTTTGCCGATGAGCGAGACAACGCTGCCGGAAGGGCCGTTCGGCGAATTCACCGGCTATTACGCCGCCGCGGCGCGGCCGGGCCCGGTCATGGATGTCACCGCCATCTACTATCGCAACAATCCGATCCTGCTCGGTTCGCCGCCGATGAAGCCGCCGCGCTTTCATTTCGGCCTGCCGTTCCGTGCCGCGACGATCTGGAGCACTCTTGAAGCCGGCGGAGTCACCGACGTGGTCGGCGCGTGGCAGCATGTGTCGCAACTGATGACGGTGGTGGCGTTGCGCCAACGCTATGACGGCCACGCCAAGCGCGCGGGGCTGGTCGCTGCGGCGCACAGCTACATGGCGCGCATCGTCGTCGTGGTGGACGAAGACATCGATCCGTCGAATCTCGCCGATGTCATGTGGGCGGTGGCGACGCGCTGCGAACCGTGGGACGGCATGGACATCATCCGCAACGCCTGGAGTTCGGCGCTCGACCCGCGCATTCCGCCCGACGACAAGGAGCGCGGCGTGACTTCGCATTCCAAGGCAATCATCGACGCCTGCCGGCCGTTCGCCTGGATCGATAAATTCCCGCCACCGTCGGCACTCACGGCGCATGAGGCGCGGGAGATCGAGGAGAAGTGGGGGAGCGCGCTGGGAGCGAAGCCATAACCCGGTCGTCTCATTGCGCAGCGCAGGCAGTGCATCCAGTAAACACAATTGCCGAGGGCCTGCCCAAAGCCAGAGACTACTGGATCATCCGCCTTCGCGGATGATGACAACTCAGTCCACCGCGTTCGCCGAATTCAGGCTATCGATCAGCGAGGAGCGGTAGAGGAATTTCCTGTGCAGCGTCACGTCTTCGGATGTGCGCCGCAATTCATCGAGATGGCCGCGGCGGATCACCGGGTCTTTCTCTTCCAGTGCTTTCTTGTTCTGAATGGTCTGCGCCTGCACGTAATCGACCTGCGCCTTGCGGCGCTGACGGGTATAGCGGTCGAGCACCGCCGTATCGGCGCGGCCGAACCAGACGTCGGCCAGCTTTTCGGCGAGATTGACGGCGTCGTGGATGCCGCCGTTCATGCCCATGCCGCCAATCGGATTGTTGACGTGGGCGCAATCGCCGGCGAGCAGCACGCGGCCCTTGTTGAAAGTCGCGGCAACGCGCTGATGCACGGCATAGAGCGCGTAGTACGGCACTTCGTAATCGCCGCTTTTCCGATGGATGCCCTGCAATCGGCGCTGGATGCCGGCCATGCTCAGCGCATCTTCATCGCTCTCCTGCTCCGGCACGGGAAACACGCCGCGCCAGATACCCGGCGGCCCGTAGCCTTTGACCTTGAAGAGATTGATCCACTCGTCGGGATCGGAGAAGTAGTTTCGCGTGCAATAGCCTTGGCCGGTGGCGCCGAAATCGAAACTGGTGCCGATCTTGATGAAGCGTTCCGGCCAGGTGAAGCCCTCGAATGCGATTTCGGCGAGACGCCGCACGGTGCTGCTGCCGCCGTCGGCACCGATCAGATAGCGGCCGCGAAGCGTTTCGCTTTCGCCCGCGGCATTTGTGGCCGTAGCGTCCACGTAGTCGGCAGTCTGTGTCAGGCCCGTGAGCTTTGTCGAAAACCGCACCTCGCCGATCCAGCTCGCCTTGATGTGGGGCAGCGCGGCATGGACGAGCTTGTACTGCTCCCATTGCAACACATAGGGATACGGCACCTCGCCCCGCAGCAGGTTGATGTCGAACACCGCGATCAATTCGCCGGAGGCGCGGTCGCGGAAATGAAACAGCGGCGCCGCCATGCCGCCCGACGCATCGTCGGCAAACATTTCCTTTTCGAGGCCGAGCTTGACCAGCATTTCGACCGTCGGCGCGTGAATGGTGGCGGCGCGCTGGTCCTCGGCGGCGTCCGGCAGTTGCTCGATCAGCGTCACCGGAATGCCTTGTTTGACCAGAGCGAGAGTCATCACCGCGCCGACCGGCCCGCAACCTGAAATGATCACCCGATTGTCGCTTGCCGCCATGGAGCCACTCATACCTTCGAGATGTCATAGGTCGAGGGATGAAACAATTCCTCGAATTTCACCTTGCGGTCGGTCAGGCCCTGCTCAAAGACATATTGCGTCAAGGCTTCGATTTCAGGCTTGTTCTCGGCTGCACCGTATTTCCAGAAATCGTCGCCCATGATCGCTGCGGTCTCTTTGGTCTCCGCGACCAGCCACGGCAGCGTCACCATCAGTGCATTGACGTCGCGCAGATCGATCATCGCCAGCGCCTTGGCCTCACAGAATGCCTTGTAGGCGCTGGTCGCCAGCCATGGGTGCTTCTCGGCGAGCGTCTTGCGGATACCGACGAGATGCATGATCGGAAAAAATCCGGTCTGCTTATAGTACGCCTGCTCGGCGGCGCGCGTATTGGGGAACAACAATCCGATATGCGCTTCGCCCTTCATGAACGACGACGGCGCCCGCGCGGTGAACAGCGCGTCAAGTTCGCCGTCACGGAGCATGCCGACCAACGTCTGGTCATCGCCGATCGGCTGCAGATCGAGACCCGGGATCGGCTTGAGCGGCGTGCGCTCATGGCGGCCCGCCTCTTCCTGCCCACCGCTGCGCCAATGAATTTCCGACGGTTTCACGCCGTATTGGTGCTGCATCATGCCGCGCATCCAGACCACCGCCGTGATCTGATATTCCGGCACACCGATGCGCTTGCCGCGCAAGTCTTCGGGCTTCTCGATGCCGGCACCCTTGCGGATATAGATGCCGGAATGGCGAAAGATCCGCGACACGAACGCTGGAATGGCGATATAGGCGGACGTTCCCGCCGCGACGGTACGGATGTAGCTCGAGAACGACATTTCCGAGATGTCGAATTCGTGGAATTTGAAGACGCGGTGGAAGATTTCCTCTGGATACAGCGGCAGATAAGTGACCGCGCAGCCCTCGATCTTCACCCGGCCATCCCGGATCGCCTGCGTGCGGTCATAATTGCCGCAGGCGAGCGTTATCGGCACCTCGACCATCTGGCCTCCTGTGAACGAGGCCGTGAAACTAACGAGTTCTCGATGACCTGGGAAGCGCGGGCGCGCATGGCTGCCGCAACAGTCCTCGCGTGCTTGTTGTTCCTTCCCGCCCGCGATAGTTTTACGGCAAAGGAGAGCGACCATGTTGTCGACGGTGGTGGGCGGCGCGATGCTGCCCCATGCGCCCCAGTTCTTCACCATGCCCGATACCGAGGACAAGGCGCTGGTCGCAAAAGTGCGCGACGTCGCGGCCGATGTCGGCAAACGCCTGCGCGCGCTCAACCCCGACCTCTGGATCATCTTCTCCAACGATCACGCCGAGCAATTCTTCCACACCACCGCGCCTCCCTTCACCGTGCATGTCGGCGGCGAAGCGACCGGCGAATTCGCCGGCCGGAAATTCCATTGGAAGATCCCGAGCGAGATCGGTTTCGAGCTGGTGCGCCAGCTTTACCGGCAGAATTTCGATCCGGCCTTCACGTCGACAGCCAAGATCGATTACGCCATCGGCATCCCGCTCACGCATCTCGGCCACACCGGCCCGGTGCTGCCGATCTACGTCAACGCCTATCTGCCGCCGCAGCCGACCATGGAACGCTGCTACCAGTTCGGCCAGGCGGTCGCGCGCACCGTCACCGCGCTCGGCCTCAAGACGGTGATCCTGTCGTCGGGCGGCATGTCGCACTTTCCCGGCACCGACCGCTATTCGAATCCGGAACTGACCTGGGACCAGCGCGTGCTGCAAAAGCTCGCCGCGGGGAATCTGAAATCGCTGATCGGTTACGACGAGACCGAGCTCGACGACACCGGCAATATCGAACTGCGTTGCTGGGCCTGCGCCGCCGGCGCGCTCGGCGAACGCAAGCCCGACGTCGTTTCGATGGATCCGAGCTGGCATCACAACTATGCCTCGCTCGCCTGGATCGGCGGCAACGGCGAAACGCAGCACGAGGCGCATTATCCCTCGATCAAGCCCGAACTGGTCGAGCTGACGTCCGCGCTGCACGGCCTTGCCCATGACGCCGAAATGCGCGCGCAATACATGGCCGACGCCGGCGCTTTCGCCGATCGTTTTCAGCTGCCGCCGGATCAGCGCGAGGCTCTGGTCAAGCTTGATCTGCCGACAATCGTCAAAATGGGCGCGCATCCGCTCGTCCCATTCCTGGCGCAACTACAAATACAACGCCTGCGCCCGCAACGCTGAACCGCAACGGGCGCGCTCGGGGGGAACATGAGCGACGTATTGCCGCTGTCGGAGCAGTCCGTTGCCGCGCGCCTGGAGCGGCTGCCCTATTCGAACTGGCATATCACCGTCACGGTCGTCCTCGGCGTCGCGATCTTTTTCGATTCCTTCGATTCGCTCGCCATCGCCTACGTCCTGCCGGTGCTGATCCGCGACTGGCACATTCCGCCGACGAGCATCGGCGGCCTCATCAGCATCGCGAATTTCGGTCAGGCGCTCGGCGCCCTGACCTTCGGCTGGATCGCCGAACGCATCGGCAGGGTGAAGACCATCCGCATCGCCGTCGCGCTGTTCGGGGTGATGAGCCTGGCCTGCGCGTTCACGCAAAACTACGAGCAATTGTTCGTTTGCCGCTTCTTTGAGGGCATCGGCCTCGGCGCCGAAATTCCGGTCGCCTCGACCTACATCAGCGAAATCCTGCGCGCCGACCGGCGCGGCGGCCGCTTCCTGACCTATCAGATCATCTTTCCGGTCGGGCTTCTGATGTCGGGCGTCGCCGGCGCATCGGTCGTGCCGCGTTTCGGCTGGCAATGGATGTTCATCATCGGCTCATTGCCGGCAATCGTTGCGCTTGTGGTCCAGCGTTTCTGCCCGGAATCGCCGCGCTGGCTCGCCTCGAAGGGCCGGCTCGCCGAAGCCGACACGATCGTGACCGAGATCGAGCGCATCGTCTCGCGCGACGGCAAGGTGCCGTTGCCGCCGGTGACGGACCTGAAAGTTCAATCGCTGGGCAGCGAGACGCGATGGCAGGAACTGTTTCAGGGCCGCTACCTGTCGCGCACGCTCCTGGTCTGGGTGCTGTGGGCGTCGTGTTACATCATCGCCTACGGCTTGCAGGGCTGGATTCCGACTTTGTACCGCGAGGTCTATCACCTGCCGCTGCAACAGGCGCTCAACTACGCGATCTTCAGTCCCGTCGGCAGCCTCGTCGGCTCGCTGATCTGCGCCTTCATGATCGATCGCACCGGCCGGCGCTATTGGTTCACCGCGGCGTTTTTCCTCGCCGCTGCGGGACTGATCTGGCTGTGGGCGTTTGGCGCCGCCACCGCTCTCGGCATGCTGGTCGGCTTCATGTTCTGCTCGATGTGGCTCGGCTCGATGAACATGACCATCTTCCTCTACACCGCCGAGATCTATCCGACGCGCATGCGCGCACTCGGCGTGAGCTGGGCGAGCTTCTGGCTGCGCGCGGCAGCGACGGTCGGTCCGCTGATCGTCGGCTTCGCATTGCCGCGTTACGGCATCGGCGGCGTATTTCTGACTTTCTCGATCTTCGCCGTCATTGGCTGCATCGCCGCCACGTTTATGATCGAAACCCGCCGCCGCGTGCTCGAAGAGGTGTCGCCGTAGCGTCGGCGATGATGCCGGTTAATTGTTGCCGAGAAGAGTTTCCGCTGCCTTCATCACAGTCACGGTTTGATTGTGCACGCAGTAATCCCGGATCTTGTCGATAAAATCCAGCAGCGCGGTGGCATTGAGGCTCGTATTGCGGCGCTTGCCGTTGTAGTAGCCGCTAAGCCAATAAGAGATCTTGTCCGGCGCGACGACCGTTTCGGTCAAGAAGTCCTTGCAGGTTAATGTCATCGCATCGATGGTGATTTGGGCGCGGCAGGGAGCGGCTGCCGCAAGGCACAGCAGCAGTCCTACCAAGATGGATTTCGTCGTTGGCACGTTTGACATTCCAGGTTGATGTTTTCTGTAAAAAATTTCCGGCTATCTGCTCAAGCCGAGAAGCGTTTCGACGGCGGTCATGACTGTGACGTCCCGATGGCTCTGGCAGTAGTCCTCCAGTTTGGACACATTGTGCTTCAACACGCCAACATCGAATTCGGTGTTGCCGATCCGGGCGTCGTAATAGCCAGCCAGCCAATACGCGAGGTTGTCGGGAACGGTAATCGTGTCATGCAGGAATTCGTCGCAGGTGATCCGGTTGACGTCGATCATGATCTGCGCGGCCGCGCCTGACGCCGACACGAGGCAGAGAAGCAATGCGCATACGACGGGTTTTAAGCTTGTCACGGTCGCTGTTCCGATCGTCGCCCAACTGATCGCCAATCTCGAGAAATATCCCGGTTGGGCAGCATAACGGCTTTCCCCACTGCGGAACAGTTGCGCAACCTCGACGAGATCGCGAGCATATGTGCATTGCGGGCCTGACGAGTCTTATGACCGCACCGGTCGTTGATTCGACCCACGTGCAAGACTAAGGTTCGACAACCGATTTGACGCAAAATCAGCCTCGGAGCCAATCATGATGAAGCTCGTATTGGAGACCACCGCGCCATTCCAGGGCTTGCCGGAGCTGGTCGCATACGACGAGGGCCTGTTCGCCAAGGAAGGCCTCGAGATCGAATGGGCCGACCGCGAAGCGGGCGTCGAGAAGAAGGTCGAGGCTCATGTCACGACGCCGAAGGGCGTCGACCCGTTCGCCAGCCACGGCAAGCTGCTCGAACAGGGCAAGGCCGACATGTACAACGCCTGCGAGTGGGGCAACTACTGCCGCGTCCAGGATACCGGACAGAACAGCCGCCAGCTCGGCCGCCGCGCCATCATTGCCTATTCGGCCATCGTGGTACGGCCGGATTCGCCGGTTTACACGCCGCAACAGCTCGCCAACAAAACGATCGGCGTGCCGTTCTATTTCGGCACCCATTACATCGCGCTGCAGATGCTCGAAGGTTTCCTGCCGCGCGAAATGATCAAGCTGTGCCGCGCGCCCAACGGATCACGTTATCGCCTCGACGCGCTGATGAAGGGCGAGATCGACGCCACCACGCTGACCGAGCCGCACATCACGCTCGCCGAGAAGAAGGGCTGCCGCACCATCTGCTCGGCCTTTTTCCACGGCACCGAAGTCGCCTCAAACCGCGTCGATGCCGAGACCTATGCGGCGTTCAATCGCGCGGTGCGCGAAGCGGTGCGGCGGATCAATGCGAATAAAAAAGCGTACATGCACTACTTCATTGACTATTACGCCAACAAGGACCCGGAGGTCGCCGCGCTGAAAGTCGAGGATTTGCGCGAGGGCCGGCTTGTCGTCGTCGATCCGGCGCCGATTCCGGCCGACGAGATGCAGCGCACCTACGACTGGCTCAAGAGCTGGGGCATGCTGGAAGAAACCGCCTCGCCGCTGCAGCTTGTCAATACGCAGGTGCAGGAGCGCGCGCACCAGGCGGCGGAATAACGCCCTGATGCGCAACGGCCATGCCGACGAGATCGCCAGGCTCATCGAGCCCGGCCGCGTGCATCGCCGCGTCTATACCGATCCGGATCTGTTCGAGCTCGAGATGGAACGCATCTTCGGCCACGCCTGGCTGTTCGTCGGCCACACCAGCCAGGTGTCCGAACCGGGCGATTTCATAACCACCGATCTGGGACGTCAGCCCGTCGTCATGGTGCGCCACCGCGACGGCTCGGTGCACGTGCTGCTCAACCGCTGCACGCATCGCGGCGCCAAGGTCGTCAACGAGCGGCGCGGCCATGCGCAGCGCCTGACCTGCTGCTATCACGGCTGGTCGTTCGATACCGATGGACGGCTGGTGACGGTACCGGTGCCCGAAGGCTGCGCGGCGGACTTCAACAAGGACGAATTCGGCCTCGCCAGCGCACCGCGGATCGGCGAATACCGCGGCTTCGTGTTCGCGAGCCTCGCCGCCAAGGGACCGAGCTTCGAGGATCACATCGGGCCGGTGAAGGGCAACATCGACGATCTGGTCGATCGCGCGCCCGACGGCGCGCTGGCGCTCGATGCCGGCATGCACCGCTACGCCTTCAATGGCAACTGGAAGCTCCAGGTCGAGAACGTGCTCGATTCCTATCATGTACCGTTCGGCCATGCCTCGACCGTCAACAAGGACGGCATGCAGTTCGCCCGCCGCGAAGGCGACCAAAAAGGCGCGACCGTGGTCGAGACCGGAAAGAAACAAACCGCCGCATCGTGGAAGGACCGCAAGAGCTTTATCGCCGGCAACGGCCACGGCTGGACCAGCAACACCGCGCTCGACGACGGCAAGCGCTCGAGCCCGGCGTTCGATGCGTATAAGAAAGTGCTGGCCGAAAAAGTCGGCAAAACGCGCGCCGGCGAAATCCTCACGCCGCGGCTGCACAATTCGCTGATCTACCCGAACATGTCGATCATGGGTCTGAACATACATGTGCGGGTCATCAAGCCGATCGCTGTCGACCGCACGGAAGTGACGGTCTATCCGATCCGGCTCGTCGGCGCCCCGGCATCGATGAATTTCGGTAATATCCGTCTGCTCAATGTCACCCACTCGGCGTCGTCTTTCGTGCAGACCGACGATCTTGAGTCGTTCGTCCGTGCCCAAAAGGGCCTGAAAAGCACGATGACCGACTGGGTCGATATTTCGCGCGGGCTCGGTGCCGAACAGCCCGACCGCGAACGCAACGTAACCCGCGGACTGGCCACCCACGAGATGGTGGTGCGCGCGCAGTACAAAGCCTGGCTCGGCTATATGAGCGCGGCGGCGTGATGACCGCCGGCGGCAATGGCCGGGCGGCGTTCGAGGACTTCATCGTCCGCGAGGCGAGCCTGCTCGATGCGCGGCGGTTCCGCGACTGGATGGATCTGTTCGCGGAGGATGGCACTTACTGGGTGCCGGCCGTACCGGATCAGAAGAGTCCGCTCGACCAGGCTTCGCTGTTCTACGACGACCGCGATCTTATGAAGACCCGGATCGAACGGCTCGAACACCCGCGTATCCATGTGCAGACGCCGCCATCGCGTACTGCGCACATTGTCGGCAATGTCGTCGTCGAGGACAGCGACGCGGCCAAGGGCGAATACGTCATCGGTTCGACCGTAATCATGGTCGAGTACCGCGACGATGCGCAGCGCGTCTTTGCCGGCCGCCAGCGCCATCGGCTGCGTCGCCACGGCGACGGCTTCCGCATCGTGCAAAAGCGCGTCGACCTTATAAATTGCGACGGCGCCTTCGAGGCGATGGCGGTGCCGATTTGAGCCTCGGCGGTTCCACGAACGGCGGCCGCGCCCGGCTGGGCGTCCTGCTCCTCACCGCGCTGCTGCTCGGCGGCTGCCCGCCTCGCCCGCCCGGAGGCGGACCCAACGGAGGCGATGGCGGCATCAATGCCTATCCGGCGAACTACAAGTCCGACATCGAGGCCGCCATGCGCGCCTACCTCAACGATCCGACCGACATCCGCGACGCCGCCGTTTCGGAGCCGGTTTTCAGGCCGCCAAGCCCGTCAATGCCGGGACGCTACGTGGCCTGCTTGCGCTTCAACGCCAAGAAAAATGCCACCGTCTACGCCGGCATGAAGGAAATGGCGGCGGTGTTTGTCGCGGGCCGGTTCGACCAGTTCGTCGACACGCCGAAAGACGAACAGGGGCTCTGCGCCGGCGCGACTTACGCGCCGTTCCCTGAACTGGAAAAACTGCCCCGCTATTGACGAGACAAAATCCTGCCGCGAATGAGATTGAAAGTTGTCCGTAATTTCGCGTCTAATCGGGGCATCAATAGTGTTTTGCAACCCAAGAGGTTGGCCATGAGTTCCGGCAAATTCGCAGCGTACCTGGCAATGCTGTGCGGCGCGCTTTTGGCGATCGCACCTTTGAGTGCCGCGGCGCAAGGCGCCGCACCCTCGGCGGTCACCGGCACCAACGTCAATCTGCGGCAAGGTCCGGGTACGAGCTACACCGTCATCACACTCATTCCCGCGGGCACTCCCATCGGCATCAGCGGCTGCAATGCGGGATGGTGCCAGGTCACATTCCAGGGTCAGAACGGCTACATCATTGCCAGCGCCATCGCTTCTGCCGGCGGACCCGGCGCAGTCGCCGGTTCCGACGCACCGGTTCTGGTCGCGCCGGGCGCGCCGCCGCCGGGCTACGTTCCGCCTCCGCGGCCTTACTATTACGGCGGCTATTACGGTCCCTATTATGGCCCTTACGGCTACGGCCCAGGTCCGTACTGGCGCGGCCGCTATTACTACCGACCCTAGTAGAAGGCACAGCGACTAGGGCTCGTCACGGCTGAAATGGACCGTGGCGCCCGAGACGGCGAGGCTCAACGCAATAATGACGAAAATGCCGCCCACGCCGGTTGCGGCGGCGATCAGGCTCGCCATGAACGGCACCGCCACCTGGCCGATGCGGTTGCCGGTGATGCGTAGCGACATCACCGTGCCCATCGCCTCGGCGGACGCCAGATCGACGACGTTGGTCAGGCTGAGCGTTGTGGCGATGCCCAGCGAGAAACCCATCACCGCCATCGCTGCGTACATGGCGGACAGCGGAATCGGCAGCGCCAGGCAGGCAAAGCCCAAACCCGATCCGAGCATGCTGGCAAGCGTCAGCGGCCCGCGCCCGACGATGCGGATGACCTTGGCGTAGCCCATGCGCGAGATCAGCGCCAACACCGAACGCACTGTGAGCAGTATGCCGATATCGCCGGCGTTGATGTTGTTGGCGGCGCCAAGAAGCGGCAGATAGATGGTCAGCAGATCCTGCGACGTGATGGTGATGACGCTGGCGATCAGCACCGCCATCAATCCGCTCTGGCGTATGAGCGTACGCACCGGCACGACCGGCTTGCTGGCCTCGTGCGGCGCAAGTTTCGGCGCCGGGCGCATCGCGAACGAGCTCAGCAGCGACAGCACCGAGATCGCGAGTGCAAAATCGAACAAAGTGTCGGTCGGCGGCAGCATGGCCGAGCCGGCCGACCAGGCGATGAGGTAGGGGCCAAGCCCCTGGCCGACTGCGCTCGCCACCAGATAATTGCCGAATACCGAGTCGCGACCGCGCGGCCCCGAGCAGCGGATGCAGAGCATCTGCTGGCTCGCCATCATGAACAGATGCGCGATGCCGAACAGCGCGGTGAGCAGCAACAGCGCGGTCACGGAGTTGGCGAAAAACCGGAAGCCGGCGCAGGCCAGCACCAGCAGACCGGAGCCGATCCATGCCGCCTGCGCGTCGTTGCCGCGATCCATATAGCGGCCGACCCACACCGCAAGAAAGATCGGCAGAATAGCGAATACTGCCGAAATGACGCCGAGCAGCACGACAGGCAGATGCAGTTCGATCGCCCGATATGATGTCGTCACCCGTACCAGCGCGGTAACCGCCTGGATCGTCACCGACGTCAGCAACAGCGGCGCCAGCAAGCGGTAGTCGATGTCGCTTGAGCGGCCGCCGGCTTCGAGCCCGGGGGGCGACGCCGAGAAGATACGTGAAAACAACGTCGACACTTCGCCCGCGCCACCCGTGAGATTTCGGTCTCTGTCTATCACCCTTGCGCCCCCACGCGCACGTCGTTTTGGTATAAACATGGCGCAGTCCAAGGGAGAGGAAAATGATAACGACGAGCCACAGACTTGCCTTCGGCGCCGTGGTCGCCAGCGCAATCACAGCCGCATTGCTGGCGCCGGCATTTACCGCCGACGATTATCCGAACCGGCCTGTGACCATCGTCGTGCCTTTCCCGCCGGGCGCCTCCAACGACCTGTTGGGCCGCTATGAGGCCGATGTGCTGCAACGCGCACTGCACGGCACTTTTATCGTCGAGAACAAGCCCGGCGCCGGCGGCGATATCGGCATTTCGTTCGCGGCGAAAGCCGAGCCCGACGGCTATACGCTGTTGCACGCACCCTCCATAATCACCTTGCTGCCCTATGCGATGAAATCGATCTCCTACAACCTGGCCCGGGATTTCCAGCCCGTTACCCTCGTCGGCCTCACCAAATTTGTCCTGGTGGTCTCGCCGACGTTGCCGGTGAATTCGGTGAAAGATCTGATTGCGCTCGCCAAGTCGCAGCCCGATACGTTGACCTATGCATCCGTCGGCAACGGCAGCCCGCACCAGATCTTCGCCGAACAATTCAAGATGGCGACGGGCCTCCAAATCCGGCACATTCCGTACAAAGGATCGGTTCCGGGATTAACCGACGTCGCCAGCGGCAACGTGTCCATGGAATTCGTCGATCTCACTCCCGCGCTGCCCCTGATCCAGGCCGGCAAGCTGAAACTGCTTGCGGTGCTTTCGAACACGCGCGACCCGGACATGCCCGATGTCCCCTCGCTTGCCGAAACCGTGCCGGGCTACGACGCGAAAAGCTGGCAAGGTTTCTTCGCTCACTCGGGTACGCCGCGAGCGATCGTCGACAAGCTCAACGCCGCACTGGTCGCCGATCTCAAACTGCCCGAAACCGCGAAAAAATTCGACGCGCTCGGCATCGTGGCACAATGGGGTACGCCGGAAGAATTCGGCACCTTTATCACCGAGCAAAGCGCAAAGTGGGGCAAAGTCATCAAAGCCGCCGGCATCCAGGCCGAGTGATGGCGTTTATCTCCCTCCTTTCATTGCGCACACCCGCCATGTCCATCTGACGCTGACCCAAGCGATGCCGCCCATTGCCGTAACAACGCCGATCACGCCGGACCCCAGGAGCCCGAGTCTCATGCTCAATTTCGACCGCGTCATCGAGCGTCGTGGCACCCACGCTTCGAAGTGGGACAACATCGCGCGCCTTTCAGGCATCAAGTCGCCGGACGCCATCCCGATGTGGGTTGCGGACATGGATTTTGCCGCGCCGCCGGGGGTGACCGCTGCGCTTACTGCCGAGATCCAGCGCGGGGTCCATGGCTATTACGCCGACACGGGCAGCTGGGCGGCGGCGCTCGCTGACTGGATGGCGCGTCGCCATGGCCTGAAGGTCGATCCGAACTGGGTGAGTCCGACACCCGGAATCGTCTCCGGGCTGGGTCTCATCCTTCAGGCCACGAGTGCGCCCGGCGATGAAGTCGTCGTCTTTCCGCCCGCCTATCACGCTTTCCGAAAGATCATTCTCGCCAATGAGCGGCGCATTCTCGATGTGCAGCTTGTCGAGACCAATGGGCGCTACGCGATGGACTTCGATGCGTTGCGCCGCAAGCTGACACCACGAACCAAGGTCGTCTTCCTCTGCAGCCCCCACAATCCCGGCGGCTCCGCGTGGTCGGCCACCGAACTTCGCACCCTCGCCGCAATATGCGCGGAGCGCGACTTGATTTTGGTTTCCGACGAGATCCATTGCGATCTCGTCTTTGACGGCGCCAAGCACACGCCGACAATGGCCGCCGCGCCCGAGATTGCCGACCGTCTGATCACGTGCGTCGCCGCGACGAAAACCTTCAATCTCGCCGGCGCCCATGTCGGCGCGTGCATCACCTCGAATGCGGCGTTGAAACGCCGTCTTGATGCGCGCGTCGCGGCAAGCGGCCTTGGCTCCTACAACAGATTCGGCATGATCGCGACCGAGGCTGCCTGGCGGACAGGCGAGGCGTGGCTTGACGCGTTACTGCCTTATCTCAGAACGAACCGCGACTTGTTCGACGCGCGCATCGAGGCCGCGGCGCCCGGCGCCCGCTCGATGCGGCTCGACGCGACTTATCTCGCCTGGGTCGATTTTTCCGGGACCAAGGTGGCGCCCGAAGTGATTGCCGCCAGGGTCAGGGATGGCGCGCGCATCTTTGCCAGCCCAGGAGAGCAGTTTGGGCCGGGCGGCGAGACTTGGCTACGCTTCAACTTTGCCACACCGCGCCCGATCCTCGAGGAAGCCCTTGGGCGATTGGAGGATGCGTTTGAGGATTTGCGAACGGGCAAGTGAGGCCAAGAGGCGCTTGCGGTACCTGCGTTAAGACCTAGACGCGGGATGAGAGTACAGGCGGTACAAACAGATCGTGAGGCGTTGCAAGCCCCCGCAGTTGATGACGGCCAAGCGGATGCAAGGGCTCGCCATAGGCGCGCGCGAAATCGTCGCTGACGACGATGGGCTGGTTCAGCACTTTGGCCACGGCTTCGATCCGGCTGACCAGATTGACGGCGGGGCCGATCACGGTGAAATCGAGCCGGTCGGCAGCGCCGATATTGCCGTGGATAGCCGTGCCGACGTGAAGCGCTATGACGATCTCGAGCGGCGGCTCGTTCAACAGCGATGGATCGCCCGCAAGCCCGCGCACGGCGGCGACCGCCTGCATTGCCGCGTCGAGCGCCGAGTGCGCCGCCGCAGCGGCCTCGGCGGCATTCTCGATCGGAAACATCGCCAGCAAACCGTCGCCGATGAATTTCAGTATTTCGCCGCCGTGACTGGCGATGATCCTGGCTTGTGCGTCGAACAGTGCGTTGAGGATCGCGATCATCCGGCTTCCGGCGAGGCGGTCGGAACGCTCGGTGAATCCCCGCAGATCCGACGACCAAAGAACGGCGGTGATTTCCTCGCCGGTGCCGCGCCGAATCTGGCCTTCCAGAACTTTCGGGCCGGTCTTGGGCCCGAGATAGGCGTCGAGAATGTTGCGGGCGATGCGCCGCTGCATGTACACATCGGCGAGCAGCGGCACGCGCTGCGACACGCGGCGAAGCTCGGAGATGTCCTGCGCGGTGAATCCGCCGCCGCGGTCGGTGACGTAGGTCAGCATATAATTGGTTCCGAGCGAGCTTTTGACCGGCAACGCGAAATAGTCGGACGCGCCTTGCGCCTTGAGTTCGTGGAGAACCGGAAAGTCGAGCTCGTTGTCGGGAACATCGATGCGACGCCGAAGCGTTTCGCCGCCCCTGGCGACCCTCCACACCGGGTTGCTCTCATGCTCGACCATATCCTCCACCTCGTGGGCGACGAGCGTTTGCGTGGTCTGTCCGGTGGTGCGCCACCAGACGAAGCTGGCGCCGAGATATTGCGGATGCAGCGTGCGAACGTGAAGCGTCATTCGCAACAACGGAAATCCCGCGGCCAGCATGTGCCAGGCAAATTCATCGAAGCCGGCGATCAGAGAGGGATTGTACCGCGCCGACATTGTGAGCCACTCGATGACACCATCGACCGTGTCGTGCTTTGGGCGCTCGGCAGGCGGCCGCTCCACGATTTCGGTCGTCAACAAATAATGCGGATCGATTTTGGTCACCGGCATCCGATCCGCGCCTGCCATGACAGGTCGCTCTCCAACGGCCGCAGCTTCGCGCGCCGCGCGATTTTGATCGACAATCTGAGCCTGGTCGCGATCCGGGTTCATTGATCCGATGGCACGACGTGTGCGTCCTTGCCGAGCTCGATCGTCGTGGCGACATCATCGGCAAAAAATTTTCCGAACTGCTCGGCGTCCATCTGCTCCGGCTTGAAGCCCATGCGCTGGAACCTGAATTGAATTGCCGGAAGATCGAGGACGCTGCCGATGACATAGTTCAGCTTGTCTATGATGTCGTGCGGCGTCTTCGCCGGAGCCGAGAGCCCGCACCACGTCAGAAACGTTGAAATGGGATAGCCCGCTTCCGCGAGCGTCGGCAGGTCGGGCAGCGGCGGCCAGCGTGTGGTCGTGCTGACCGCAAGTGGCACCACCTTGCCCTGCGCGGCCAGCGGCATAGCCGGAGCGATCGGCACAAAATAGAAATCGACGCGCCCAGCTGTCAGATCGTTGAGCGCCTCGACCGGCCCGCCATAGGGAATGTGCTGGACATCAAGTCCCGCCACTAGGCGAAAGCGCTCGCCGGCCAGATGCGAGGCGGAGCCGATGCCCACCGAGGCAAACTTGAGCTTGCCGGGATTCGCCTTGGCCGCCGCTACGAGGCCGTCCACGGTCGAGAAATTCTTCCCTGGCGCCGCCAGCAACAGGCCCGGCTCCCCGCCAAATAAAGCTACCGGTTCAAGATCGTGCAACGCGTCGTAAGGCAACGATTTGTGCAGAATGACCGCCGTGCTCATCGATGACGAACTCAGCAGAAATGTGTAACCGTCGGGTGCGGCTTTCACCACCGAGGCGACGCCGACTGCGCCGTCGCCGCCCGGCCGGTTCTCCACGACGAACGGCTGGCCGATCTCACGCGCGACTTGATCGAGCACGGTGCGCGCAACGAGGTCGTAGGTCGTGCCAGGGGCAAACGGGCTCACCACCAGCACTGATCGCGCCGGCCAGTGCTGCGCCGCGGCAGGCGTGGCGGCAATTGCAGCCGCACCGCCAAGAAGCACAATGAACTGGCGTCGCTTCATGCGGCAGCCCAAGCTCGGGGACCCCTCGGTTCAGTCGATACTAACGAAACACACCGAGCGCCCACTGCCACCAGCTTGTCTTAGACGTTTGCGGCTCGGGCCTCCACTCTTGCAAGAGCCTCTGCGCCTCGGCGATCTGCGCGGGAGACATTTCGTCCTGGCGGGAGGCAGTATCAAGCCAGGTTTCTGCAAGGCCCAGCAACGCCAGACGATCCGTCTCGGTCTTGGCCTCGCGCGCCAGCTGGTCGTACTGCTCGGCGATTTTGCGGTATTCCTCGGAGGTGGACATGGGATGCTCTCCCTGCTCACAAAACCTAGTCTAACACGTGGCCCCGACCATGTCTGATTTCAATCGTCCTGTGCCTGCCGCCACGTGAGGGCGGCGACACGCGGGATCGACAGCGCGTCCCTGGCCCCCGATATCGCTCTCAGTCATCCGGAATACGCACACTTGAAACCTTCGGCGCAATCCACCCAAGCCTCACCGGACAGTTGAGCGCCTGCCCCACTGCGCCTAATATTCGGGGAGGAAGGAAACCGTCCCATGCCACAACAGCAATACGACCGTGCGGCGCAGGATATCGGCAATATCGTCGGTATCGGCCACGTCAATGTCTGCATCGACGACCAGCACAAAGCGACGCACTTTTACATCACCGGGCTGGGCTACACGCGCGATCCCTATCTCAACACCGGTGCCGGCAACATGTGGGTCAATGTCGGCATGAGCCAATTCCACCTGCCGATGGGCAGGCCAGACGTGCTGCGTGGCGTGACCGGACTGGTGATGCCGGATCGCAAGGCGCTGCTCGACCGGCTTCAGCGGGTGAAGAAGGCGCTCGACGGCACAAAATTCGAATTCCGCGAGAGCAACGACGGCGTCGAAACCGTTTGCCCGTGGGGCAACCGCATCACCGTGCACACGCCGGACGTCGAGCGCTTCGGCCGCGTCCAGCTCGGCATGCCCTATGTCCGCTTCGATGTTCGTCCTGGCACCGCGGAGCGTATCGGCCGCTTCTACCGCGAGGTGATGGAGGTACCCGCCGAGGTCAAGAAGAACGGCGCCGGGCCCGAAGCGAAAGTCCAGGTTGGCGAGAAGCAATATTTCTATTTCCGCGAAACCGACGCGCCGGAAGCGCCGTATGACCGGCACCACGTGCAGATCTATCTGTCCAATTTCTCGCGGCCGTACCGCAAGCTGCTCGATCTCGGTCTCATCACGATAGAGGACAACGATTACCAATACCGCTTCAAGGACGTGATCGATCTCGACACCCGCGAAGTGCTGTTCACCGTCGAGCACGAAACGCGCAGCCAGACCAATCCGATGTATGGCCGGCCGCTGATCAACCGCAATCCGGCCGCCACCAACATGGATTACAAGCCCGGGCATGACAGCATGTCCTGGGCGTTGCCGTGAACGCTGGCGCGGCGCGCGCTTCCCTCCCCCCTTGTGGGGGAGGGTGGGGTGGGGGGTCGGGAGGTGACGCGATAGCGTCGACGATTGCACTTCGCCTCCCGACCCCCACCCCTAACCCCTCCCCACAAGGGGGAGGGGAATAATGCGCCGCGCGCTCGTCATCGGCGGCTCGCTTGGCGGGCTGATCGCGGCGCACCTGTTGCGCACGGCCGGCTGGGACGCCGCCGTCTTCGAGCGCAATGACGAGGAACTGGCGAGCCGCGGCGTCGGACTCGGCACCCACCCCCAGCTCATCGCCATCCTCAAGCGCGCCGGCGTCGACTTCGACGAGTCGATGGGCATCACGCCGCCACGAGCGGTCTGCCTCGACGGCAACGGCAGGATCGTGATCGAAGAGCCGACCGCGCGAACGCTGAGCGGCTGGTCCCGGCTCTACCGCGCATTGCTCGATGCGCTGCCGGCGCGCAGCTACCGTCTCGGCAAAAGACTGACACGCGTGGCGCAGGACGAAAGCGGCGTCACCGCCATCTTCGCAGACGGATCGAGCGAGCGCGGCGATCTCCTGGTCGGCGCCGACGGCATCCGTTCCGCTGTGCGGGCCCAATTCCTGCCGGATGTTCAGCCGGTTTATGCCGGCTATGTCGCCTGGCGCGCGACGCTCGACGAATCCGATGTGCCGCCCGCGCTGTGGCGCGAAATGGTTGAGCTCTATGCCTTCTGCCTGCCCGAAGGCGAGCAACTGATCAGCTACGCCGTGCCCGGCAAAGACAACGACACCGCGGTCGGCCGCCGCGCTTACAATATCGTCTGGTACCGGCCGGTCGGCCCCGACGCGCTGACCGACATGTGCACCGACGCGAGCGGCCACTGCCACGCCAACGGCATTCCGCCGCCGCTGATCCGGCGCGATGTGATCGAGCGCATCAAGGCCGAGGCCCACGCGACAATCGCACCGCAAATGGCCGAGATTTTCGCGCGGACCGCACCGTTCTTTCAGCCGATCTACGATCTGGTCTCGCCGCGGCTGGTGTTCGGCCGCGTGGCGCTGGCCGGTGACGCAGCCTTCGTCGCGCGTCCCCACGCCGGCGCCGGCACCACCAAGGCGGCGCTGGACGCCGCCTGCCTGGCCGACAGCATCCGCGATGCCGGCGATGACCTTAACGCTGCATTGCGGCGCTACGAACGCATGCAGCTGCCGTTCGGCAAAGCCCTAGTCGACGTCAACCGCGAGGAAGGCGCCTATCTCAGCGCTCAGCTGAAGCCCAGGTCGGAGCGGACGCCCGCGGAGCTGACCCGCGACATCGGCGCGGTGGTGCATGCCCATACCGCCCGCAGCGATCAGGTTGGCGATATCATCACGGCGTATGGATTGACGGGGCTTTATTAGGACCGCGCCGAACGACTTAATCCACCTCAATATGAGCGGCCCGCACGACCTTGCCCCACTTGTCGGCCTCGCCGGCAATAAATTTGCTGAACTCCGCCGGTGTCATGGAAATCGGTTCGGCGCCGAGTTCGCCAAGGCGAGCCTGCATCGCGGAATCGGCCAGCGCCGTTTGCACCTGCCCGCTCAGCACATCGATGATCGGCATCGGTACTTTCGCGGGCGCGCCGAGGCCGAACCAGCCGCTCGCTTCGTAGTCCGGCACAAATTCGGCCAGAGCCGGGATATCGGGAAGCGCTGCCGAACGCTGACGCGTCGTTACTGCCAGCGCGCGCAGTTTATTGGTTTTGATGAACTCCATGGTCGACGGCAGCGGATTGAATATGACCTGCAATTGGCCCGCAATTAGATCCGTTAGCGGCTGATCGCGATAGGGAACGTGCGTCATGTTGATCCCCGTCAGCAACATGAAAAGTTCGCCGTAAAGGTGTTGCGCGCTGCCGTTGCCGCCAGATCCCATGTTGATCTTGCCGGGAATTGCCCTCGCGTAGTCGATGAACTCGGGAATAGTTTTTGCCGGAACGGACGGATGCACGACCATAACTCCCGGAACGCGGAAAATGCTTCCGACTGGGGCAATGTCGCTCACGAAATTGAAATTCAGGTGGTCATAAAGCGACGCATTGATTGCGTTGGATTGTGTCACCAAGAGAAGCGTGTAGCCGTCAGGCGCGGCACGTGCGACCTCCTCAGTAGCGATGTTGGTCGCTGCTCCCGGCCGGGTCTCGACGACGAACTGCTGACCGAGATGCCCTGATAGCCATGCGCCCATCAGACGCGCGGCTATGTCGGCCGTGCCGCCGGCTGGAAACCCGACGATCACGCGAACTGATCGCGATGGGTAATCCACCGCCCAGGCAACTGGCTCAAGATACGGCAGCGCGGCGAAGGCGCCGGCGAGGCTCAGCAGTCGGCGGCGTGCAAATATCATGGCGTTCGCCTCGGAGAGTGCCGGCGGCCGGCCTTTGCCCGCAACCAATTGAAAGCTTGGCGACGGATAGCTAAAACGAGAATAGCCTTTTTCGGATTATGCCTATTACCGGTTAGTTAGTGATGGCTCGCGCAGTAACCCAGTGGGACAGCCAAATCGGGCGCAGGCTGCGATTGCGCGACCTGCATATTTTCTCTTTGGCCGCACACCATGGCAGCATGGCGAAGGCGGCCCGGGCACTCCGCATCACGCAACCGGCCGTCTCGAAGGTCGTCGCAGAGCTTGAGCATACGCTCGGCGTCCGCTTGCTGGAGCGCGGTGCGCG